>Ga0075366_10002136_pt1 | contig 10054 bp, 12 predicted proteins | sample EndMethybrTD3031_FD_72351 | JGI IMG/M metagenome (GOLD analysis project Ga0075366, IMG submission 72351) | Populus endosphere microbial communities from Tennessee, USA - Endosphere MetaG P. TD hybrid TD303-1 | ecosystem: Host-associated > Plants > Roots > Endosphere | place: USA: Tennessee... | reverse complement strand
CGCCTCGAGAGGCGGCTTGCCGCGGATCATGTCGGCGGCCTTCTCGGCAATCATCAGGACCGAGGCGTTGAGATTGGCCGAGGGCATGGTCGGCATCATCGAGGCATCGACCACGCGCAGCCCCTCGATTCCGCGCACCCTGAGCTGCTCGTCGACCACCGCCGTCGGATCGCTGTCCGGCGCCATGCGGCAGGTGCCCATGAGATGGAAGGTCGTCGTGCCGCGCTGCTTGGCGGCGGTCAGGAGATCTTCGTCCGACTGCGCCTGCGGGCCGGGGAATTCCTCGCGGTCGTAATATTTCGACAGCGCCTGCGAGCCGAGCAGGCGGCGGGCGAGCTTCATCCCGGCCAGCAGCACGCGCCGATCGCTTTCGGCGGCCAGGTAATTGGGCTGGATCACCGGGTGCTCGAACGGGTCGGCGGATCGGGCGCGCACGTAACCGATGCTGTCGGGCCGCTGCTGCCAGGAGGCGATGGTCATGCCGGGGAAGTCGTCGAGCGTCGACTGCACGCCTTCCTTGTAGCTCGCCGGCGTGAAGGTGAATTGCAGGTCGTAGTTCTCGATGTGCGGATCCGACTTCCAGAACACGTAGATCAGGGTCGGGTTGAGCGCGAGAATGCTTTGGCGCCCCAGCGCATACTTCAGCACCTCGCCGACCAGTTTCAGGCCCTTCGACTTCTCGTTGATCGTCTCGGCGTCCTTGACGCGGGCGACGAAGCGCGGCGCGTAATGGTCGCGCAGGTTTTCGCCGACGCCCGCCAGTTCGTGCTTCACCTCGATGCCGAGCGACTTCAGCAGCGACGCCGGGCCGATGCCGGAGACCTGAAGAAGCTGCGGTGAGTTCACCGCGCCGCCGCACAGGATCACCTCTTTGGTGGCGCGGACTTCGACAGACGAGCCCCCTCGTCCGCCCTTCAGATAGCGCACGCCGACCGCGCGCTTGCCCTCGAGCACCAGGTTGGTGACGTGGGCATTGGTGCGCACGGTGAGATTGCTCCGGCCCATCGCCGGATAGAGATAGCCGCGCGCGGCGCTCACCCGGCGGCCGTTGCGGATGATGCGCTGGACGTAGCTCACGCCGGCCTGCTGCGTGCCGTTGTAGTCCTTGTTGCGCGGGATCCCCATCTGCACCGCGCCCTCGATGAAGGCTTCGCAGAGGGGATCACGCCATTCGAGATCGGTGATCGGCAGATTGCCTTCGCTGCCGCGGAAGGTCGGATCGGCCGAGCCCGGATCGGTCGTCGTCATCCGGTTCTCGCTGCGCCGGAAGTACGGCAGCACGTCGCGATACCCCCAGCCGAGATTGCCGCGCTGCGCCCAGCCGTCGAAATCGGCGCGCTGGCCGCGATTGTAGATGTGACCGTTGATCGAGCTGGAGCCGCCCAGCGTCTTGCCGCGAGGTGCTGCGATGCGGCGGCCGCCCGTCCACTCGCTCGCTTCCGAGGTGTAGAGCCAGTTCACGCTGGGATTGACCAGCGTGTACATGAAGCCGGCCGGGATGTGGATGAAGGGGTGCCAGTCGCGCGGGCCGGCCTCGAGAACGCACACCGTTGTCTTGTCGTCCTCGCTCAAGCGGCTGGCCAGAACGCTGCCTGCCGAACCGGCGCCGACGATCACGTAATCGAAACTATCCACGCGCATTTCCCCCGTAACCCTATGGTTAGCGCGGAAATCGCCCGCGCGGCAATCGCCGGTCCCTTTTTTGCCACTGGCCGGCAACTAAGGCGCGGAGTACGGCGTTTGTCACAGGAATGCTCCCTTCGATGTCCCGCTTAGAGGACAAAGGGGCGGAAGGAGGGCGTTATTCCGTCAAAATCGAAAGTGTTGGTCGTCGAGGACAATTTCCTCATCGCGGGCGATATTTGCGAGCTCCTTCGGCAATCTGGATACGAACCGGTCGGGCCCGCGCGCGGTGTCGCTGCAGCGGCCAAGATTCTCAAGGAACAGAAGATCGACGCCGCGGTGCTCGACATCATGCTGGGCGACCGCTTCTGCTATCCGCTGTGCGATCACCTCGAGCGCTGGAACGTGCCGTACCTCTTCGTGAGTGGCACCCCGTCCTCTTCCATCCCCGATTCCTATCGCGAGATCCCGCTGATCGCCAAGCCGTTCGACCGCGCGCTGCTGAAGCGCGCGCTCGACAAGATGATCGCGGCGAGCGCCGCTGCCGCTGCCGCCTGAGGCGGCCTCAGGAGACCGGCCCTTACATCAGGCCGGCCTTCGCGCACTGCTCGTCCTGATCGCCGGTGACGCCGCTCACGCCGACGGCGCCGGTCACCTTGCCATCGACCATGATCGGCACGCCACCGGGCGACGCGAAGACACCGGGCAGAGTGGCGGTCGCCGGACCGCCCTTGTTGATCACGTCCATGAACACACGCGTCGGGCGCCGATAAGTGGCCGCTGCCTTCGCCTTGCCGACGGCGATTTCCATGCTGGCGGTCTGCGTGTTGTCCATGCGCTCGAAGTAGACCAGGAACCCGTGCGTATCGACCACGGCCACGGCCACGTTCCAGTTGTTCTTCTGGCACTCGGCGATGATGCCGGTGGCGATCTTCTTCGCAGCCGCGGCGTTGACCGCCGTACCGTACTCGGGCCGCCGGTCCTGGGCCGACGCGCCGGCCGCCAAGGCGACGAGCGCCGCGCTGAGCAGAATCTTCTTCATGTTGGTTTCCTCCCTTTGGGTTCTTGGCCGCGCAAATATAGCAGCGCCGCGAAGGGCCCATGCGCGCGCCGCTTCACAAAAAGGCGATGAGGCGATGAGACGACAAAGGGAGGCCCATCGGACGGGTAATCAGTCGGGCGGGCAAAATGGCGGAGAGGATGGGATTCGAACCCACGATAGGGGTTATCCCCCTATAACGGTTTAGCAAACCGCCGCCTTCGGCCACTCGGCCACCTCTCCGCAGCCCGTTAAGACCCCGGTGACCCAAATCCACGGCGGATGCGCGGCGGTTCTAGCGGCGGGTCGCCAGGGAGTCAAACAAGAGGGCGATTTTGCCCGTTAAATCAGGCATTTGGAGCCCAGCCTGAAACATGCGACCGTGCCCGGATGGGTACCGAAAGCGTCAATTCCATCGAAATGCTCAAGCGCCTGGTGGCCTTCGACACCACTTCGCGCAACTCCAACCTCGACCTCATCAAGTACATCCAGAGCTATCTCGACGACCACAAGGTGCCGAGCACGCTGGTCCCCAACGCCGAGGGTACCAAGGCCAACCTGTTCGCCACCATCGGTCCTGACACGGAAGGCGGCATCGTGCTGTCGGGGCACACAGACGTGGTGCCGGTCGACGGCCAGCCCTGGGAGACCGATCCCTGGACCCTGACCGAGAAGCCCGACGGCAATCTCTACGGCCGCGGCACCTGCGACATGAAGGGCTTCATCGCCGCGTGCCTTTCCAACCTGCCCGCCTTCCAGCGCGCCAAGCTGAAAGTGCCGTTGCACTTCGCCTTCAGCTACGACGAGGAGATCGGCTGCCTGGGAGCACCCGCTCTGGTCGAGAAGCTGGTCGGCGCAGTGAAGCGGCCGCAGGCGGTGATCGTGGGCGAGCCGACCATGATGGGCGTCGTCAACGCGCAGAATGCCGGCGGCGGCCTGACCGCGACCTTCACGGGCTTCGAGGCGCACTCCTCGATGACCCATCTCGGAGTCAGCGCTATCCATTTCGCCGGCGAGTTCATCCACTGGCTGAATGTGCTGCAGGAGGAGTTGTCGGCCCGTAAGGACGCCAAGACCGACACGCTGCCCAATCACACGACGATCAATGTCGGTGTGATCGCCGGCGGCACGGCCGGCAATATCCTGGCGCGCGAGTGCACGCTCAACTGGGGCTACCGCACCCTGCCCCACGGCGATTCTACAGAAGTGCAGCGCCGCGCCGAGGCCTACATCGCCGAGCTGCTGCTTCCCAAGATGAAGGCCAAGCATCCTGACGCCAGCATCACGATCAAGCGGCGTTCGTTCGTGCCCGGCCTGAAGCCCGAGGAGAACGAAGAAGCGGCCAAGCTGGCCCTGCAATGGACGGGCGGCAACCGCACTTACGCCGTACCCTACGGCACCGAGGCCGGCATCTTTCGCGCCCGCGGAATCCCGACCGTGATCTGCGGGCCGGGCGACATCTCGCAGGCGCACCAGCCCAACGAGTTCGTGGCCCGATCGCAGATGGATTCCTGCGATGCCTTCATGGGCAAGATGGTGAAATGGGCGGAGCGCTGATCCATCGACAGGCTTCACGCGCGGTACCGATATCGTCAAAGCGCTGGCGCTGCGGGCGGCGGCCCTCGCGGTCGGGCGGGCCGTACTTCTGGGGACTGGGCGCCTTCGGCCAGCCCGGCGTCGAGTCCAGGAAATTGGCGCGGGACATGCAACAAATGACATCCAACGGTTCTTGCTCCGCCGTCGCCGAGTTGTAAGGTCCCGGGGCAGCAATGGGGAGCTCTCTGGACAAGGAAGAGGAGCTGACGGCGATTCTGGAAGGGATCGGCGAAGGCTTCTATTCGCTCGACCGCGACTGGCGCATCACGCGCTTCAACAGCGAGGCGTCCAAGCACTTCCAGCGTCCGGCGAGCGAGATGATCGGGCGCAAACTGTGGGACGTCTTCCCCGACGCGCCCAACACCGATCTCGGCAAACTGTTCATCGACACCATGGCGAAGCGCACCACCGCGCGCGGCGAGACCATGTCCGTCGTGGTCGGCCCCCGGCGGCTGGCCTACCGGATCTTTCCGCTGGGCAACGGACTCGGCATCGTGTTCCGCGACGTTACCGACCTGCGTGAGGCCGAGGCCGGCCGCGAGCTGCTGGTCAACGAGCTCAACCACCGGGTCAAGAACACTCTGGCCATGGTCCAGGCGATCGCGGCGCAATCGCTGCGTGGCGTCGATCCCTCGGTACGCGAGGATTTCGAGCAGCGCCTGATCAATCTGGGCGGCGTGCATGACCTGCTGACGCGGGGCAACTGGGACCGCGCCCGCCTGCACGACGTTGTGCGCGAGTCGCTGCGGCCGCATCTCACCGACGGCAACATGCGGATCGCCTTCACCGGACCCGACATCAAGGTGAAGCCCAAGAGCGCCGTGGCGCTGTCGATGGCGCTCCATGAGCTCGGCACCAACGCGCTGAAATACGGCGCCCTGTCGCAAACCGCGGGCCGCGTAGCCCTGGACTGGACGGTCGGCAGCGGCCGCTTCCGCTTGAAATGGGCCGAGAGCGGCGGTCCCGCCGTGGCGGCGCCGCGTCGCAAGGGCTTCGGCTCGCTGATGATCGAACGCGCATTGTCGAGCGAGCTGCAGGGACCGGTCGCGATCGACTACCGCCACCAAGGCGTGATCTGCACCATCGACTCGCCGCTGGAGGCGATCCTCGAGGAAGGCGGCGCCGACGCCGACTGACCGCCTACCGGCAAGCTAGTTTGCCGTCCCGGCGCAGACCGGACGTTCGACGCGAAAGACGGTCTGCTGATCGAACCGCCTGGCGTAGGCCACCGCGATATCCTTCAACTTGGCTGACTGAGCAGGTGCATCGAACAACACGACCACCAGAAGCTTGGTGCGCTCGCGGGTGAGCTTGCCCGAGGGCTCGCGGTACTGGCCCTGGGCTTCGACTACGCTCAGTCCTTCAGGAAAGCGCGGCGTCACTTCTTCGGCCAGGAATTTGGCCCAGTCGGCCTCGCTCACTTCGCCCTTCGCCGTGTCACGGCCGAAGTAGAGATCGACGTGCAGCGCGGGCTTCATCGGGGGCGTGCAGGCGGCCGGCGGCTGGGCGCAGGCGCCCAGCAGCAACAGCAGCGATCCGGCGAAGACCGCCTTAGTTGAGATACGGCACCGCCATGCCCTTGGTCACCGCCGGACGGGCATTGATGCCGTCGAACCAGCGCTTGACGTTGGGGAAGTCGGCAAGGTTGACCGTATGCCACTCGTGCCGCGCCGCCCACGGAAAGATCGCCATGTCGGCGATCGTGTACTCGGCGCCCGCCGAGTAGGCGTTGGTCGCAAGCTGCTTGTCGAGCACGCCGTAGAGCCGCTTGGCTTCGTCGACATAGCGCTTGATGCCGTACTCGATCTTGGTCGGCGCCGCGCGCAGGAAGTGGTGCGCCTGGCCGAACATCGGGCCGACGCCACCCATCTGCCACATCAGCCACTCGTAGGTCCTGTACTTCGCGGCCGGATCCTTTGGCAGGAACTTGCCGGTCTTCTCGGCGAGATAGATCAGGATCGCGCCCGATTCGAACACGCTGATCGGCTTGCCGCCCGGACCGTCGGGATCGAGGATCGCGGGAATCCGGTTGTTCGGGCTGATCTTCAGGAACTCGGGCTTGTGTTGCTCGCCCTTGGAGATGTCGACCTTGTGCACGCTGTACGGCAAGCCGCACTCCTCGAGCATGATCGAGATCTTGCGGCCGTTGGGCGTGCCCCAGGTATGAAGTTCGATGGTCGCCAATGTCTTCCCCTTATATGGCCGGCGACCGGTGCGGATCAGATATCGTCCGATCCGCCCCCGTCGAAGCCTGAACTGTCGTCGGCGGTATCGTAGTCATCCGCCGCGCTGTCGTCCTGCGCAAGATCGGTGGACCTGGCTTGTTCGCTCGGCAGAAGCGGTTGCGTCTGGGCCGGCGGTTGAGAGGCCTGGGCCTGGCCATGGCCCATCATGTTTCGGATGCCCTCGAACAGCAGCGCACCGCCGGCAACGCCCGCCGCGGTGGCCAGCGCGTTGCGCATGAAGCCGCCCCCGCCCTGGCCTTGCTGGTTGAACATGCCCGGTCCGCGCGCAGGCGCCGTTGCCGGTACGGCGCTCGAGGGCACTGCGCTCGATGGCATCGCGGGCTTGGCGCCCCACGGTCCGATGCTCGGCGCAGAGCCGAGGAAACCCGAGCCGGACGACTTGCCCTCGAGCTCGGCAATCCGCGCTTGCGCAGCCTTGAGTGCTTCTTCCTGTACCAGCACCGTCTGCGTGAGCAGATAGGACGACGACGGCTGACGCGACACGAGGTCTGCGATCAGACGCTCGGCTTCGGCATCACGCGACTGGGACTCGAATGGACGCAGCCGGTCGAACAGACCGGTGATGAGTTCGCGTTCCTGTGCTTGCATGACGGTGCCTCCCGCCCAATTCGGGCACCGTCAACGTGGGTTTCCGCCTTGTGAGCGTCAAGTGGCGTCGAAGGCGCTCAATCTCACCCACCAGGGCGTGATTTGACGTTGACGCAACAGTCCTTTCTCGACCCACACGTCGGCTGCGAGACGGCGTTCTACGTCGTCCACACTCTCGCCGCGCACGATCAGCAGGACGTCGTGGGTGCCCTCCAGGGGACCGCCCAACAGCACGAAACCCTCCGCCACCAGACCGTTCATGAAAACAGCATGGGCGCGCCAATCGGCATGTTCCTCCATCGGCTTGTCATGATCCCAATGGGGGCCGCGTTCGTTGATGACGGCAAAAAGTCGTGGAGCCATGCCCTACTCCACGACCTTGCGATAGGAGCGCTTGGCCGCGACTTTGTGGCCGCGCATCGTCATGACGTCACACGCCTGAAACCGTGCGCGGCGACCATCCGGTTGCGTGGCAGTCACAAGCAATTCGAGGACGATCAGATCGGTGCCGAACGAACTGCGCACCACCTCGTAGTGGACATCCGGCATCGCCTTGAACGCACCGGTGATGGCGGCGCGCACCGAGGCCGCTCCGTCGTGGCGCGTCCCGTAGGGCTCGGCGCCGCGCGGCACCTCCCAGACGCAATCGTCCGTCATGAAGGCCATGGCACCCTCGACGTCGTGGGCGTTCCATGGTTTCAGGAACCGTTGAACGAAATTCTCGTCACCCATGGTTATACCCGCGTGAAGTCCATGAACCAATTGGTCTCCCAACTGGCGCCCTTGTCGGCGGAGAAGGCCTGCTCCCAGCGCGCCGAATTCCCGGTGATTCGCGACCAGAGATAGCGCACGCGGACAGGCCGGCCATCGTGGCTGTCGTCGCCATGGAAGACTCCGATGCCCTTGTCGAAGCCACCCTTGACTGGCGTGCCGAGCTTTCCCGGAGTTCGGCTATCGAGCCAGTAGATCGTCCATTTGCGCCGCGCCGGATCCCAGGTGCGCAGGCTCATCGCGCGATAGCGGTCGCCCGGCAGGTTGATCTCGCTCTCGTCACTGTTGCCCCAACCGCCCAGGATCTTGCGCGCGGCACAGCAGCCGTCGAACTCGATCCAGTCATGGCAGCCGGCCAGGCGCTTCACGAGATAGCGGTGCCGGCAGTGCCAGATGCCCATGAAGAAATCGAAATCGACGTTGGGTCGGTCGGTCGTCAAGCGCGCGAGCGACTGCATCGGGGCGTCAAGCATGGCGAGCTCCTTTCGCCCGTTTCCATACTCCTGCGCCGCTGACAGAAAGCGTCAGCAGTTCGGCTTCTATCCCGGACTAGCGAACGACCGACGCCGTCTGGCCGAACAGGACGCGGCGCTGCTCCTCGGTGTTGATGCCCGGCGTGGGGCGCAGCTCGGCGCCAACCACCCGCCCCTTCTTCACCGCCTGCCGCTCGCCCATGGTGGTCTCGAAGTAGCGCTTGAGATTGGCGAAGTCGTCCATGTTCTGGCGGAAGTTCTTGAACCCCACCAACCACGGCCAGATCGCGAAGTCGGCGATCGACAGACCGCCCGCCACGAACTCGCGGTCGGCCAGACGCTTGTTGAGCACGCCGAACAGCCGGTTGACCTCGTTGCTGTAGCGATCCTGTCCGTACTTCAGGGCCTCGACCGGATTGAACTGCGGTGCATAGACGTTGAAGTGGTTGGCCTGGCCGGCCATCGGTCCCAGCCCGCCCATCTGCCAATTGACCCACTGCAGCACCTCGTACTTGCCGCGCAGATCCTTCGGCAGGAACTTGCCGGTCTTCTCGGCGAGGTATTGCAGGATGGCCCCTGACTCGAAAACCGTGACCGGCCCGCCGCCACCTGGTGGGTCGTGATCGACGATCGCCGGCATACGGTTGTTTGGGCTGATCTTGAGGAACTCGGGCTTGAACTGCTCGCCGGTTCCGATGTTCACCGGGACGAGCTTGTAGGACAGCCCGCACTCCTCGAGCATGATGGTGATCTTGAAGCCGTTGGGCGTGGGCCAGTAATGGAGGTCGATCATCCGTCTCTCCTGCCGATGAAACCGCGCGACCCTACTCCCGGCGACGCCGGACGCGAAGCGCGCTTGGGTTATGCTCGCATGAGAAATAGGGCGACTGCACCGGCGGCCCTTTGTAAGCTCGCGGCATGACGCAGCATATCGGCATCGCGGCCTGCTCCGCCGAGGGAGCGGCCCTCTGTTACAAGACGATCTGCGTGGAAGGCGCGGCAATGATGGGCAAGGCGCATGCCCATCCCGAAGTCTCGGTGCACACCCCGTCACTAGCCGACTACATGGACTGCATTTACCGCGGCGACTGGCGCGGCGTCGGTGACCTGATGGTCGCCTCGGCCGAGAAGCTCAAGCGCATGGGCGCCGACTTCGCGATCTGCCCCGACAACACCATCCATCAGGCGATGCCGCACGTCCTGCCCCGCTCTGCGCTCCCATGGCTGCACATCGCCGAACAGGTCGCAACCGAAGCTACAGCGCGCGGCTTCAAGCGGATCGGTTTGACCGGCACGCAATGGCTGGTCGACAGCGAGGTCTATCCCGAGAAACTCTCGGCGTGCGGCCTGCAGTTTGTGCGTCCCTCGGCGGAAGAGCGCGCCGAGTGCAACCGCATCATCATGGACGAGCTGGTATGCAGTGTGTTCGCGCCCAAGTCCGTCGCCTACTTCGAGGGCGTGATCGATCGGCTGAAGGCGCAAGGCTGTGACGCGGTCGTGCTGGGCTGCACCGAAATCCCGCTGATCATCAGCGATGCCAATTCGAGCCTGCCGACTCTCGATTCGACCCGCCTGCTGGCGCGAGCCGCACTCCGGCGCGCGATCGGTTCAGCCAACCGCGCCGCGGCAGCCTGACCGCCTTCGGGCCAGATTTCACGACAGGAGAAATCCATGAGCTTCTCACTCTATGACTTTTGCGTACCGCACTACCTGCAGAT
>Ga0075366_10002135_pt1 | contig 10056 bp, 9 predicted proteins | sample EndMethybrTD3031_FD_72351 | JGI IMG/M metagenome (GOLD analysis project Ga0075366, IMG submission 72351) | Populus endosphere microbial communities from Tennessee, USA - Endosphere MetaG P. TD hybrid TD303-1 | ecosystem: Host-associated > Plants > Roots > Endosphere | place: USA: Tennessee... | reverse complement strand
TCTGTGACTCGCTCAGGCCTACTTGTGTCAAAAGGCTTTTAGCACGGCGCTTACGCTCGGCGGCCGATACCGCTTCGAATGATAATGGAAGCATCACATTCTCGAGTGCTGTAAGGTTTGGAATTAGGTTGTAGCCCTGAAAGACAAAACCAATTTGTTTGCGTCGATAGCTAACCAGCTTGTGATCTGATAGGGTGGTTATGTCGATACCGTCAATTTCTATACTGCCCTCAGTAGGCTTATCCAGTGTGCCAAGCAGACTCAAAAGAGTTGTTTTGCCACTGCCACTGGTGCCTACGATTGAGGCAAATGTACCGGTGGGTATCGTAAAGCTTACATTATCTACGGCGCTCACTGCGCCTTCACCAGACTGAAAAGTCCGGGATACATTTTTTACAGATATCATAGAGGTCTCCTTAATCTTGTCTCATTACTTCGGCGGGACGGACTTTAGCGATCAGCCAACCCGCAAAGGCGCTGCCGATCATGGCGATAAGTAAGGCGCCGCCCAATCCAAACAGTGGAACACTCGCGCCAATATGAGTCTGCACAGCCTTAAGGTCGTCGATATTTATCGTTGACGGTCGCATCATGCCGGGCTGTCCACTGCCACCTACGCTACTATCAACAAGTGATGAGGTAACGGGGCCGCCAGCAATAATGCCAGCTATCAAGCCGATGACGGCAGCAATAAGTGTTAAAGTGACTGCCTCTGACATAAATTGCAGTACAATACGCACATTTGAAGCGCCAATTGCCTTAAGGATGCCGATTTCTCGACGACGCTCACGAACAATCATGACCATCATCATAAACACAACGACTGCACCGGCTACTACTGATCCAAGTAAGCTAAAGAGCGCAACTTTCTTAACGCTATCAAGGGGTTGTAAAGCCTTAGTGGCTTCTTCTAGGGCACTGGTGACATCTGCCTCAGTGCCTAAAACGCTTTTTAGGTCTTTAGTAGCGCTTGCTAAATTATCGAGTGAATCAATAGTGGCAACGGCCGTCGAAACTTGATCGGCTCGATCGCTCAGGCGCTGCTGTGTAGGCAGCGAAACGATAACAGCATTATTACCATTCTCTGTTTCGGTGGTAAAGATCGCGCTCACCGTAAGTGTTTCATCGTAAGCCTTAAAAGTATCGCCTACTTTTAAGCCATTTTTGTCGGCCATAGCTTTGCTGAGCATGGCTTTATTGGCGTCTTCGCTGCCGTTAATCGCCTCACCGTCGGTAATAGTTATGGGTGATCCGCCAGGAATAGTATTGCCATTCGTTGGCTTGCTTGATCCAGCTACGGTAATTGGCGGGCTAAAGTTTTCAGGAATGCCACCCGCTAGCATCAAGCCGCCTCCTTTGTATGTGGTCATGCCATTGCTGTCGGTACTTTTTTGCAGCTCAACAGGAGACTTCAGATTAGTCTGCGCCGAACTTTCGCTGCTCATACCCATTGGGGATTGGCTGCCCTCGGTAGCTATGCGGTCAGTCAAGATGCTTACGACATCAGTAACGTGGTCTACACCATCAGTTTTATCCACGGAATCAGCTGATAAAGTACTACTATTTGCACCAATCATACCCGTGTTACCTGCTGGCTTCATGGTAATGGTATTGCCGATAGATTTTTTGGTATCCTGAACTTTTTGCTGCACTGCTTGATACGAAATCAGCATTATTAAGCTCAGGCCAATACTCAGGCCAAGAATGGCGATAATCGCGCTGGTCCTTGTCCGGTTGCGGAAAGCATTGCGCATTCCTAAAGTCACGACATTCATAATGTTCCTCTTTTAGTTACTGCTATAGTCTAAAATGATAACTTCAAAAGAGGCTCAAGCTTGCGGTGATGTCTGTGCTCGTGGTAACCGGAGCGAAAAGGTAGAGCCTTGTCCAAGTTTGCTCTGTACACGGAGCGTGCCGTTATTCTGTGTAGCGAGCTTTTGGGCAATAGATAAGCCCAGCCCATAACTTGGAGTGCCGCTGGCGGTCCGAGCATGATCTGCTCGGTAAAAACGATCAAAAATCCGAGGTACATCGGATGCTCGTATACCCTGTCCTGTATCGACTACATTCAATGTGCCCCATTTTGGCTCTGCTTGGCTTGTAATCACAATTGTACTCTGCGGCGAGCTGTACTTTATGGCGTTGTCCAGCAAGATACTTATAATTTGCACTACATCTTGACGATGAGCATGCACTAAAATATTGGATACCTCGTCGCTAATGGCAATATGTTTATCCTGGGCGGCATGGGCCTGTATGTTCATGGCTTCATTGGCGACATCTTCTAGATGAATAACACTTGTGGGCGCTAACGTCGAGCCAGCAGCAGATAGCTGCAGTAAGGCATCTGATAGTTTTTCGAGGCGTATTGCCTGATCTATGCTGCTCTGCATGGTGAGTTTAGCCTGGTCAAGGGTGAGTTTAGGGTTTCGTAACGCCACTTCATTTTTGGCGCGAAGAGCGGTTATCGGTGTACGAAGCTCATGAGCCGCGTCCGATGAAAAGCGTGCCTGCGCATCCATAACTTCTTCTATGGGTCGCAATGTGCGTCTTGCCAGCAAGAAGCAAAATGGTGCACCCAGTATCAGAACAGCTGAATTTAGTATGATCAGGTTCTGACGCAGACTGCGCTTGCCACTTGCGCCTTTTTTTATTACGCCTGAGCTCGGCAAGTCCAGTTTGCTCACATCCGGTGCTACCCCGACCAAGGTGCGCTGATTACCATTCGGTTCTTTAAGCTGTAGCACTAGCTCACGTGCAGTCACCTGATACATTACCAGGCTATACACGAGGCTTACGCATATAATGATGGCTAAGTAGGTTACCGCCAGGTGCAAAGTTGATTTTGAATGTCGACCAATCCATTGACGCATATCTACTCCTTGACGGTATAGCCAAAGCCTCGCACGGTGTGAATGAGCTGTTTCTTGAATGGCTTATCGACTTTGGCGCGTAAGTTGGCAACGTTAACTTCAACCGTATGCGGCAGTATGTCGGAGTCAAACTCCCATACATGATTTATAAGATTATTTTTGCTAATAATTTGCTGCTTGTTGCGCATAAGGTATTCCAAGATAGCGTATTCTTTGGCTGATAACTGGATAACCTCATCCTCTCGCATAACCAAACTCGATACGGTGTCTAAAGATAAAGTGTCAATCTGTAGTTTTTGCCCTATGGCGGAACTTGGTCGCCGAAGCAGGGCCTTAACTCGGGCAAGCAGTTCATCAAACGCAAAAGGCTTGGTCATGTAGTCATCGGCACCGATGTTAAGACCGGTAACTTTATCTATAAGTTGATCTTTAGCGGAGAGCATCAGTATGGGGATGTGTACGCTCTGTTTCCTGAGTGACTGTGCAAGCTCAATGCCATCCATATCAGGTAGCATGATGTCTAAAATGATTACATCATAGTTTTGGGCAATAATTGAGTAATATGCATTTTGCCCATTGCCTTCTATATCAACCGCGAACCTCTCTTGGCGTAGGCCGTCAGCAATGGCTGCTGCAATTGCCGCGTCGTCTTCAACTAACAGAATTTTCATAGGCTTGTACAATCTCACATAAACTTCAAAATAAGCTCAAAGGCTCTTTCTTGGTATTAAATGTGATTTTGCTGAGAGATAGCTTAGAACCTACTTTCGCCTTTTGCCCTTGTGGGTGACCACGCCATTTTTTGCATCGCCACGGTCGTGTTTTTTTACCAGAGTTTGGCCCGGCTCAAGTTCAATGCCCAGCTGTTCAGCTAATTTTAGCGCTTCACGGGACGGTGTGTAGCCTGGTGGTAGAGTGCGAGGATGCGCCTCTACCGAGTACAGTGGCAAGTCAAGTTTTTTCTTGTTGGGATTTTCTACCGGAACATCAGATTCAAAGCGTTCCATTTGACCAATAGTTTTAAAGCTTTTAAGCCGTCGAACGCGCGGCATCAAGAAGTCACTGTAAATAACTTGGCCTGGTTCACGGGCCTTATCTATCTCAGAGGATGCCGTGTTGCCCAAGAACCGATTCTCATCATTAATTACCTGACGCACAACTTCGGTAGGTACAGTAAGGTCAAAGTAGTAACGTAGCATTTTCTGGCGCAAGGCCTGATAGTTGGCGGCTTTTCCGGCTTTGGCGTACAGGTCTTCGTACGAAAATATAGCGTTATGGTCGGCATACAACTGGCCCTTTCCGTCCATAAATATGATGCGTCCAAACCCTTCCCGGCTAATTTTGCGTTGGTCGGCAACAGTATCCACAACATAAACATGCTCTGTATCTGCCAACTGCTCAACGGCTAAAAATTTAAAATGTGGCGGCCAATCGCCGAGCTTAATTTCGCTATCGGCAGCTATTGCTCCTCGCTGTACGTGATAGTCAATTCCATCGTGAATCGACCAGGCTACGTCGCCGTCTTGGTGAACGGCAGATTTAATTGAGTAGCAGCGCAGGCGGTTAAGCTCCTTAAAAAGTGCATCATTATTGCGGGTAAGCTCAGCTATATCATCAACCTCTACCGTAGGTTCAGCTTCAATTAAGGACATAGCATGCTTGCGTATAGACAAATACTCTGAAAGCGTATGGAATTTTTGGGTTACCCATTCAGGTGGCTCACCAATTGCCCGGCCAAGACGTTCGCCAACATTTTGCAGGCCAGTCACGATATCATATGTATCGGGCGAATCACGCAGTTCTTGCTCGCCAACGTGCTGAGCTAGCCCGCCCGCAAAGTGCGTTAAAAAGTATGTTGTTCGATCGGAACTGTATGGTGCTTTGCTAGGATGAGGCCGATTGAGTGTGGCCATAAAACTCATAAGGCCATGAACGGCAAAAGCATCGGTGATACTCAGCGCTTCTTGACTACGGTAATCTGTAAGTAACTCGGATGCCTCAGCTGCCTTTGTGGCCGCTAAGTTCCGCACTTGTTCGTAACTGCCACTTTTTATGGCGTCTGGATATGCGCCTGTTGGTGTAATGAGGTAAGCAAGATTAGTCTCTAATCGCACAAAGGCGGGCCCGTGTGAGCTGAGCTGTTGAACAGCGAGATCGCTATGAAATTCAGCACCAAATACCTGATTGTGCGGACTTAACGACAGGGGCATTACCAAAAACTGTTCGGTAGTTGCTGCGGTTTGTTTTATAAGAGATTCAGGATTTTGCACTTACCTACTATACCATGATAGTACTGCTATTCAACTACGGTCGTCAGTTGGCCAATAAGTGGCAAAACATCAGCAAGTTGTTGGTAGCGCTCAAAGCGAACATTTGGCTCAACCGCCGAGGCACCCAGTACCATGCGAGTTATCTTTGACTCTTCGTGCGCAATAGCCAATACTGATTTGCCTAGCCGGGTAGCTTCGTTAAATTCCATGCCTAGGCCTGTGCTTGGATGATCAAAGACGCCGATAAAAATGTCGCAGTCCCGCACACAGTGCCGCATATCCCACTCGTACACATCTTTTTCAGTTCCATCTGTTAGGCCTACAAAATCATATACTTCGTAACCTTCGTCGCGAACGGCTTGTTTAAAATCGCTAACTTGCCCCATGAATTCTTTTAGATCTTCTCTAAGCGCGCAGCCTATATATACGGTTTTTAGTGACTCTGTCATCATGCCAATCCTTTATTTGTAGGAGGTATCTTTTCATATGCCAGGCCATCAATCTAGGGTATGGCAATACCCTAGCCGTCGGTAGTCACTGTGGTATAACTGTACTATGAAGGAGTTCCAGCCAGCTCGCGCCGCAATCTTATACCAATTAAGACATGTTAAAGCGGCCCGTTTTAGTGAACTCATGAAGCCTACTCATTTAGAAAGTGATGTATTTAAATTTCATATCCGAGCCCTAAAAGACCAAGGTTTTATTGTTAAGGATACCGATGGCTACTATGAACTAACAGCAACGGGTAAAGAGCAAGCTAATAATTTGAACCAAAGCGGTCTGCAGAGCCTGCGCCAACCAAAGATATCGGTACTTATTGTAGCAACGCAAACAAACGCAGCAGGCGATATTGAATATCTCGTTCAACAGCGCAAGCGACAGCCTTTTTATGGGTATTGGGGCTGTATAAGCGGCCCAGCACAGTGGGGTGAAGATTTTGAAGTAACAGCTCAGGCTGAACTTGCCAAGCAGTGTGGTATAACAGACGCAAATTGCCTAGTAGTATCATTTTGCCGTCAGCAAGATTATTTAGACGATACCATACTCCTCGAAGATAAAATGTTTGTCATCATACGAGCAACTATTGCCAGTGCACTACCAGATGTCTGGCACTGGCCAGGTGGCGCCACGCAGTGGATGTCGGTAACCCAATTAAAAGCCCAGCCTAAGGTGTTTAGTAACTCGTGGAATGTAATCAAACGCCTCGATGCAAAACAATCATTTGCTGCCTTTTTTAAGCACACCTCGCAGTACACTGCCCCAGAATACTAGTTGCGATACAAACTTTTACAGTGTAATATCCTTTTTAAGGAGTTTTTGCAAACACATTTTCTAGAGAATTAATTACAGCTGCACGCAAATACACAGGCAGACAGGCTGTATATCATCAACGTTTTGCAGGCAACTGCATAGAATATCCAAGTAATCGGTGCTTTAGCGGTGGGATTGGCCATCGGAGTTTTGACTGCTCCGGCCTGATACTTCGCGCTTATTGCGATGTTACAGGCCAAGATATCGAGCAATTGAGCCATCAGCGACATGTGCGTGAAATTTGGAGTAGCGCTACCAGTGACCAGTCACCGTTTAGCGAGGCTGAATTTGCGGCGGGCAATCTAATTGTCCTCCGTCATTCCTACACCATCGGCAACCAGACAGTGGCTACCCCAGGCCATATAGGCATTATTACCGATGCTCAAAGGCAAACTTTTATCCATGCCAGCACAGTAGCTGGAAAGGTCGAAGAGCGACCGCTGCGCTCGTTTAATGCGATGCTCGGATGTGTGGCATTAGAGCCGTATTATATGTAAACGGCATAGCTGGCATGTCTCGGCTTGTAATAAGCAATGCGAAGTTCGTATAATCCACTGCATGATAGCAGCCGAACAATTGTCGATTACGCCTATGCATGGCAAAACGCCAACAGTGCATTTGGCCCCCTTCTCTGCGGCTGAACTTGCGCCGTGCCTTCCGTATCAACCAGAATATACCCGATATAATCCTATTATGAAAGGCGGTAGACCACACGTAGCCGCCCAACAAATCCTTAGCATTTATGGCAGAGAACGCATTCTGTCCTGGGGTATGTATATTGATCGGCCAGTCACCGCAAACTTTGTGGGTATTGTTGCGCTCAGCGAAACCAATACGGCTACGGTCGAAGATCCCGTATGGAGCAACGAGATACAGGAACTTCATGTCGGTATCTATTTTCCGGAATGGCATGGTAAAGGTATAGGTACACTTGCCCAACTTGGGGCAGTAACCTACGCCTTTGAGCAACAAAATACTCATGCCGTTTGTGCTCAAACATCAGAGCACAACATTGCCGAAAAATCTGCACTAAGTAAGGTCGGCTTTTCACAAATGTATTCCCAGCACCACTTTACCTTTAAGGATGGTGGTCAAACCGAGGTGTGGATGCTTGCTAACCCAGCGAAGTATCCATATATGGACACCAGTAAACAATCTACACTCGTTGAGGGCTGGCAGCGGTATCGGGCCAGTTGCCAGACGGTAACTACTGAGGTTGGTGCTAAAATCGACTATCAGTAGTTTATGAATTTGCCGCAGGCCATGATCTTTAGGCCTTGGCTTCGGACTGGTGCCATGCAAAGCCACTAAAAGCAGTGTTAACAACTACTTTGGTTTGTGGCGGAATATCCAGTGTGTCGCCAGGTTGCATCGAGAAAGTTGTTTGCCCAACCCGTACTTTGGCCGTGCCTTCTACTCCCCACAATTGGATACTGTTGTTCGACGGTGCAATCTCATAGTTTTCATAGGCATCTACTTCGTGACGTTCGGTACCAATATGCTTGGCTTGCAAAAGGCCGAGCAGCTCTTCTTCGGCTGATTCATATACTTTTGACCAGCGATATTTTTTAGGATTCATAGTATGTAGTATACAGATATATGGTGCCCGGCCGCCTTTACCGTAAAAAGCACATCTCTTTTTGCTGATTTTTGCCCGAAGACTTTGCAGAGTTCTGAGCGACGTTGCGGTATATTCTGACTACCTGGTTTGCTAGAATAAGCAGATGATTGAGGACTTTAGCAAATACCGGCTCGTTTATGGGCATTTACGTCGCACTTATGGGCAATTTTGGGCAATAAGAATTTCGTTTGTACTGCAGATAGCTGGTCGAATATGCAAGCTCATAATTTTACCAGTAGCTATCAGTCTTATTATTGCCAACCTTTCAAAACAAGATTATGACGGAGCGCAAAAAGCCGTATTTTTATACGCTGCCTTTTCTTTACTCCTAGGTATCCTTACACCGCTTATCAAATATATTGGAATGCTCGGTGAGAATAAGGCCTACCGTCAAATTACCGGTGAATATTTCTCACGTCTGGTGGCTGCCGACCTCGATTACTTTCATTCCAATTTAGCTGGGTATTTAACGACCGCTACCAGGCAATACGTAGACAGCTGCATGCGACTAGCCAGAGCGCTGCGCGATCGTTATCTTAATACTGTTCTGAGCATTCTTTTTCCGCTGTGCGTCATTATGTACTTAGATATCTGGTTGGGTCTGGTTGCCCTAGCTTTAAGTATTACCCAGGCGGCGTACTTGCTCTGGGCATCGCATGTCATCGCCGAGCCACGTTCCAGGGCCCGAGAAATATACAAATACAACTCAGGACGAATGGCCGACATAGTCTCTAATATTATGGCCGTTAAAGCAACCGCTCAAGAAAAGGCACGTGTTAACCAGGTGCGCAATGGCTCCCAAGAAGAGGGCCGAATTTTTTACGAGCGCTATACTGCCCAGGCAAAACTCGTATCAATCAGGGAAGCTATAACGGTCACCTTCTTTCTTGTCTTATTGTGGTTGACTGTACACCGAATGAGCGGTGGTTCTATAAGTATTACGGCGGCCGTCTTGGTAATTACTTATACGGCGACCATTCTGACGGGCATATATACGCTGTCGGACGATTTAGACGAACACGATGACCTGGTGGATAATATTATTCCGGCATTCGAAATACTTAACAGACGAAACCTGGTCAATGATCCACAAAAGCCCAAGGTACTTGCAAACGCTAAAGGCAAAATTAGTTTTAATGCTATCTCGTTTACTTATGAAGAAAAAGGCAGCGCACGCTCCGTATTTACTGATTTTTCGCTAACAATTCCTGCAGGTCAAAAGGTGGGGGTGGTTGGTGTAAGCGGTGCCGGCAAAAGCACACTTGCCAAGCTATTGCTGCGCTTTAATGATGTCAGCGGCGGCAATATTACCTTTGACGATATTGATATCCGCCAGCTCAAACAAGCGGATGTTCGCAAGCAGATAGCTTATGTGCCCCAAGAGCCGCTCTTGTTTCATGCCAGCATTCGCGAAAATGTTGCACTTTCTCGCCCCGATGCTACTGACAAAGAGATTCGCATTGCTTTACGCGCGGCGCACGCACTTAAGTTTATCGAGCAACTTCCTGACGGGCTCGACAGTATTGTGGGTGAGCGCGGCGTTAAGCTCAGCGGCGGTCAAAAGCAGCGTATCGCCATTGCTCGTGCGGTTTTGCAGCATTCCCCTGTTATGGTTTTGGATGAAGCTACCAGTGCCTTGGATAGCGAAAGTGAGCAGATTATTAAAGATTCCTTCTCTAAAATACTGCAAGGAAAAACCGCAATTGTAATAGCTCATCGTTTAAGTACTTTGTCTGAAATGGACCGTATTGTCGTCATTGAAGACGGTATATGTATCGAAGATGGCACGCACAACGAGTTATTGGCTAAAGGCGGCGTATACACCCGATTATGGAAACGGCAGCTAAAGCATATCGAAGATGAGCCAGTTAATAGCTGAGTAAGCGCAGACTGCACTAGCGGATACCTTGAAGATAGCATAAAAAAGTGTTATAGTAGATTTTTAGCCAAAATACTTGTGTTTAGGCATTATTTTATAGGA
>Ga0075366_10002134_pt1 | contig 10056 bp, 9 predicted proteins | sample EndMethybrTD3031_FD_72351 | JGI IMG/M metagenome (GOLD analysis project Ga0075366, IMG submission 72351) | Populus endosphere microbial communities from Tennessee, USA - Endosphere MetaG P. TD hybrid TD303-1 | ecosystem: Host-associated > Plants > Roots > Endosphere | place: USA: Tennessee... | reverse complement strand
TCCTTCGCGTCGTCCGCCGGCAGCGGCTTGCAGCGCTCAAGCGCATTGCGCGTGTAGCGCGCGTCATGGTCGTCGAGCTGGCCCTGTCGCGAAGCCTGCAAGGCCGCGCCGGCCTCGCGCAGGCAGGTCTTCACGTCCTGGCCCGACTGCCCGCTCAGGCAGCGCGCGCGCTCCTGCTCGTAGCGCGCCTTCGCGGTGGCCGCACTGCCTTGCTCGGCTTGGGCGAGTGGCGAGCACAGCAACGCCGCGGCTGCCATAGAAAGTGCAGTGAGATACGTGCGTTGTCGCGAGTTGGTGGAAATCATTCTTGCTCCTTTTCGGTCGAAAGCCGATTCAGGCAGTCTAGGAATGAATGCGGGCGGCCGGCGTCGGAGACGCGGCGCGAACACATCGCGCGATCGGCCGAATCACTGTAGGAAATGTCTTGCGCCCAGGGCCGCTGCCACACCACTCGCGAAACAGGCGGTCAGCAGATAGCCTCCGGTCGGCGCTTCCCAATCGAGCATTTCGCCGGCGCAGAACACACCGGGCACTGCATCGAGCATCAAGCCGGAACGCAGCGCCTCGAAGCGCACGCCCCCGGCCGTGCTGATCGCCTCGTCGATCGGCCGCGCCTGCGACAAGGTCATCGGCAGCGCCTTGATCGCCGCGGCAAGCGCCGCAGCATCGTCGATCACGTGCCTCGGCAGCAGTTCGTAAAGCAACGCCGCCTTGACGCCGCCGAGCCCGAGCCGGCTCTTCAAATGCGTGCCGAGCGAGCGTGAGCCGCGCGGCCGCGCGACTTCCGCCCTCACCTGCTCGGCCTCGTACGCAGGCAGCAAATCCAGCCTCAGGGTCGCGCGTCCGTCACGTGCAATCCGCTCGCGCGCAGCTGCCGAGAGTGCGTAGACGAGGCTGCCCTCGACACCGCTCCCGGTGACGACGAACTCGCCGCTCTGCTTGTGCTCCGCGCCATCGCCGTCGAGCGCCAGTGCGACGTTCTTCAGCGGCGCACCGGCGAAGCGAGTCCTGAAGTGCTCGCTCCAACCGGCTGCCAACGTGCCATCCGCGGCCGGCCGCGCAACGTGAAATCCGCAATTCGATGGCTGCAGCGGCGCGATCGAGACACCGCGTGCTGCAAGCGGCGCGACCCACGCTCCGTCGGAGCCGAGCCGCGACCAGCTCGCTCCGCCGAGCGCCAGCACCACGGCATCGGCATCGACGAGCGACTCGCCTTGCGGCGTCGCGAAACGCAGCCGCTGCCCGGCGGCATCGCTCGCGGCCCAGCCGAGCCAGCGATGCCGCATGTGCAGCCGCACGCCGCTCGAGCGCAGGCGATGCAGCCACGCGCGCAGGAGCGGCGCCGCTTTCAGGTCGGCCGGGAACACGCGCCCGGAGCTGCCGACGAAGGTTTCGATGCCGAGGCCTTGCGCCCACGCGCGCAGCTCGGTCGGCCCGAACGCGGCGAGCAAGGGTTCGATCTCGCTACGGCGCGCGCCGTAGCGCTGAACGAAGCGATCGAATGGCTCGCCGTGCGTCAGGTTCAACCCGCCCTTGCCGGCGAGCAGGAACTTGCGGCCCACCGACGGCATCGCATCGAACAGGTCGACACTCACCCCGCCGGCCGCGAGAACCTCCGCGGCCATCAGCCCTGCCGGTCCACCGCCGACCACCACCACGCGTGGCGCGGCGCTGGCGGAAGTGGCGGATGGAGCGGCTGGGTTCGACATCGGGGGAAGCTGAAAACGGGGGCGCAGTGTGGCACACGCAGGCCGTGTAAGAAGCGCACCCGCGCCGCGACCTAGCTGGGATTCGCCCAATGCCTCGACAGGAACATCGCATGCACCCTTCTTCCTTGCTCACCGCCGGGCTCGCCGGGCTCACGATCGGCGCAGCGGTTCCGTTGGCCAACGCCGCCGGCGCAACAGGCAGCTGCAGCGCACGCAGCGGGCCTGTCGCAACGCCGGTCGTCGAGCTGTTCACCTCCGAGGGTTGCAACTCGTGCCCGCCTGCCGATCACTGGATGTCGACGCTGAAGGCCGACCCGAGCGTCGTGGCACTCGCGTTTCACGTCGACTACTGGGACCGGCTCGGCTGGAAAGATCGCTTCGCGAGCCCGGCCTACACGCAGCGCCAGATGCAGACACAGGCGAGCAGCGGCGCGCGCTTCAGCTACACGCCGCAGGTGTTGCTGGACGGCGCCGACCGCAAGGATTGGCCGCGCCTGTCCACCCCGCTCTCGAGCGCGCAGCGCCAGCGCCCGGCCGCCCGAGTGGACATCACGCTGATGCGCGAGGCCGGGCGCTTCAGTGCCACCGTCGCGCCGGTCGGCGCGGCGCCCATGCGCCTGGCTGCGTACTGGGCACTCACCGAGAACGGCCACAGCACCGCCGTCAAGGCGGGCGAGAACGAAGGCGTCACGCTGAAGCACGACTACGTCGTGCGCGAATACCGCCCGGTCGCGGCCTGGAACGCCACGGCCGCCGCGACCTTGCACTTCGAGCCGGGCACGCAGCGCGATGCGGCGCATCCGGCCGAAGTCAATCTCGTCGTCGTCGATGCCGACAGCGGCCGTCCGCTGCAGGCGATCAAGCTGGGCTGCTGAACTCCGGCCGAAAGGACCGAGGCGTCACTAGGCGCGCAGTTCGGCCCGCAGCTTCGCTCCCACCTCGGGCCGCTGCGCGAACGGATCGGTGGGGTTGCGAATCATCACGATGTCTTCGAGGCGGGTCTGCACGTTGCCGAGCGCCTTTGGGTGGCTGTAGACGTAGAAGCGGCGCTCGCCGATCGCGTCGAACACGAACTGCGCCACCTGCGCGGCGCTCACCTTTCCGCTCGTCACGGCCTTCTCGATCATCGCGTTGCCGATCAGTTGGCTCTTGGTGAGCGCGCGATCGTCCTTCAGCTCGCCGGGCCGGTTGCGCTGGCTCGCGATGATGCCGGTCGGCACAAAGTACGGGCACAGCACCGATGCGCCGATCTGGTCGGTCACGAGGTTGAGGTCGTGATAGAGCGTCTCGCTGATCGCGATCACCGCCGCCTTCGATGCGTTGTAGACCACGCCATTCGGCGGGTTGAGCAGGCCGGCCATCGACGCGGTGTTCGTGATGTGACCCTCGTAGCCTGGGTCTTTCTTCGCCGCCTCGACCATCATCGGCGCGAAGACGCGGATGCCGTGCACCACGCCCATCACGTTGACGCCCATCACCCAGTCCCAGTCGTGCACGGTGGCTTCCCAGCAAAGCCCGTTCGTGCCGACGCCGGCGTTGTTGAACACGAAGTGCGGGGCACCGAACTTGGCGAAGGTCGCCGCGCCGAGCGCCTCCACCTCTGCCGCCTTGGAGATGTCGAGCCGAAACGGCAGCACCTTCGCGCCGAGCGCTTCGATCTCGGCCGCGGCCTTGTCGAGCGCATCCTGCTGAACATCGGCCATCACGACGTTCATGCCTTCACGCGCTGCGATGCGCGACGCTTCCAGCCCGAACCCCGAACCGGCGCCGGTGATCACGGCCGTGCGGCCCTTGAATGTCTTCATGAATGCTCCAGTGAATCTAGAGGGCCGGCTTCTTGACCTGAAAGCCGACCCGCGGGAAATGAACACGGACGGTGCCTGCACGAGCATCGGTGCGTTCGACGACGGCCTCGTTCGCATCGAGCCCGACCAGGTGCCCGGCAACCGGGTCCTGCGCGTAGTCGATCGGCGTGATGAACACCTGATCGCCGGCGGCAAAGCCCTGAGTCGCATCGAGCTCGGTCGGCGCAAACCGCCCAGCCGACGCTTGCGCAACCTGCAGCGCTTCGTCGCCGCTCATCCGGCTCGAGCTGCCGTGGCCGCCGGCCTCGATGCGCTCGTACCACGCCACGAGCTTGCGATAGGGCTTCAGAAGTTCGGCGACCGGTGGTGCCATGCGGATGAACCAGATCGACTGCGCCGCCGAGAAATCCGCGATCGAGACCAACGAGCCGAGCAGGAACGGGCGGCCGTCGGCCAGCATGTGTTCGAGCCGATCGAGGTAGGTGAGCAGCTGCGCCTTGAGGTCTGCCGGGCCGCCGGTGCGAGCCGCGCCCATCATCGCTGCGCGGTCTGCGCCGAATGCCTTGAGCCGCTCGGGCAGCGGCAAGCCCGTGTCGTGCTCGGGCTCGGCCCGCGCCATGATCATCGGCCCGGCACCCGCGCGCATCGTGTACGGCACTGCGGCCCAGAACAGCGCCGAGTCGGCCCACTGGGCGACGATCTCGGCGACGCCACGGTCGGTGTGCGGGTACAGCGGCGGCTGCGGCTGCAGCTTGTCGAGCACTTTGCACATCAGCGCGCTGTCGCAATAGACGTCGGCGCCGATCTGCAGGAACGGCGTGCGGCGGTAGCCGCCCGTCAGCGCAACCACGTCGGGCTTGGGCATGATCATCGGCACGACCACCGAACGCCACGCGAGACCCTTGTGCCCAAGCACGAGCCTCACCTTCTCCGAGAAGGGCGAGGTCGCGTAGTGGTGCAGGATCAGCTCGGCCATGGGGGCTCCTTCAAGCCGGCATTGCGCGGCGGATGATCGAATCGAACGCAGTGCCATGCGGCAGCGTTCCGAATACCTGCGGGCCGGCGCCTGCGAGACGTGAGGCACAGAAGGCCTCGAAGGCGAAGTCGGGTGCGTGCTGGCGCAGCAGTGCCGCCTGCGTCACCAGCGCGACGTCCTGCGCCAGACGGCGCGCACCGGCCTCGTCGCCCCCGCCATCGGCTGCGTCGGCGAAGCGAGCAAACAACGCGCGCTCGAAGCGGTCGAACTGCGCGTTCGCGCCGCGTGCAGGCGCGAGCTCGGCATCGAGCGCCTGCAGCGCATCCGAGCGCTTGTCGTCGCGCTTGCGCAGCGCGCGCAGCAGGTCGAGCGCCATGATGTTGCCCGCGCCTTCCCAGATCGAGTTGAGTGGCATTTCGCGGTAGATGCGCGCCATCGTGCCCTCGCCGTGCTCCTCGACATACCCGTTGCCGCCGAGGCACTCCATCGCCTCCTGCGCGAGCGCTGCGCCGCGCTTGCAGATCCAGAACTTCGCGACAGGCGTCAGCACGCGGCGCATCAGGCCCTCGAAGGGATCGGTCTGCCGGTCGATCGCCCGCGCGAGGCGGATCGCGAGCGCCGTCGCGGCCTCCGACTCGAGCGCGAGGTCAGCCAGCACGTTCTGCATCAACGGCTGTTCGACCAGGCGCTTGCCGAACGCCTTGCGCTCGCTCGTGTGGTGCAAAGCGATCGAGACCGCGCCACGCATCAGGCCCGAGGTGCCGAGCGCACAGTCGAGCCGCGTCAGCGTGCCCATCTCGAGAATCTGCGGCACGCCGCGCCCTTCCTCGCCGACCAGCCACGCGAGCGCATCGACGAACTCGACCTCGGAGCTCGCGTTCGCGTGGTTGCCGAGCTTGTCCTTCAGGCGCTGGATGCGTATGCCGTTCAACGAGCCGTCCGGCAGCACCCGCGGCAGGAAGAAGCAGCTCAAGCCGACGTTCGTCTGCGCGAGCACGAGGAACGCATCGCACATCGGCGCCGAGAAGAACCACTTGTGGCCGACCAGCCGATAGCAGCGGCCCCATGCGTTGTCTTCGACGAACTCGGCTCGCGTGGTGTTCGCGCGCACATCCGAGCCGCCCTGCTTCTCGGTCATGCCCATGCCCATCGTGACACCGGGCTTGTGGGCCAGCGGCAGCAGGCGGCCGTCGTAGCGCGTGCTCGAGAGCTTTTCGAACCAGTCGCCGAACACCTTGGCGTTGCCGCGCAGCGCGGGCGTGACCGCGTAGGTCATCGAGATCGGGCACAGCACCGATGGCTCGGTCTGCGTGAACATCATGAAACCCGCAGCGCGCTCGATGTGAGCGCCGGGCCCCTTCGACCACGGCGTGCCGTGCAGGCCGGCTTCGATCGCAGCGCCGATCAGCGCGTGATAGCTCGGATGGAACTCGACGGTGTCGACCCGATGCCCGAAGCGATCGTGCGTGTGCAGCTGCGGCTTGTGCACGTTCGCGAGCCGGGCATGCGTCTGCATCGCCTCGCTGCCCAGGAGCGCGCCGAACGCATGACGCGCCGACTCGTCGGCGCCCGGCAGGTTGAACGCCAGCGCATCGCGCAGCGCGCGGTCGCCGCCGTACAGGTTGTGCCCGACCAGCGGCGTGCTCTGGTTGAGCACCTCGTGCGTGTCGATGAACGTCGCCATCTCAAACCCCGCTCGGGCTGAGCCTGTCGAAGCCCTGGTCAGCACGCGAAAAGCCCGTCGACAAGCTCAGGGCGAACGGGGGATGGCGCTTCATCAGACGAGCTTCACCAGTTGCTTGCCGAAGTTGCGGCCCTTCAACAGGCCGAGGAACGCTTCGGGCGCAGATTCGATGCCGTTCGCAATGGTCTCTCGGTACTTCAGCTTGCCGGTCGCGACCAGTCCGCCGAGCTCCTTCAGGGCCTGCGGCCAAAGCTCCATGTGCTCGCTGACGATGAAGCCGCGCAGCGTCAGCCTGTTGGTGAGCAGCAGTTGCGGCTGCTTCAAGGGTATCGGCTCGCCATCGTAGCCGCTGATCATTCCGCACAGCGCGATCCGGCCGAACGCGTTCATGCGTGCGAGCACCGCGTCGAACACCGGGCCGCCCACGTTCTCGAAGCAGCCATCCACGCCGTCAGGCGTCGCGTCCTTGATCGCCTGATACAGCGCCTTCGAATCGGCGTGGGCCTTGTAGTCGACGCAGGCATCGAAGCCGAGCTCTTCGACCACATAGCGGCACTTGTCGGCACCGCCGGCAATGCCGACCGCACGGCATCCCTTCGCCTTCGCGAGCTGGCCCACCGCACTGCCGACCGCGCCGCTCGCCGCGCTCACGACGACCGTCTCACCCGCCTTGGGCTGGCAGATCTGCATGAGCCCATACCACGCCGTCACGCCCGGCATGCCAACGGCACCCAGGTATGCCGAGAGGGGGATGTGCGTGGTGTCGACCTTGCGCAGCATGCCCGGCGCGCCGCCCTCGACGAGGCTGTATTGCTGCCAGCCGCCGAAGCCGACGACCTTGTCGCCCGCCTGATAGGCCGGGTGCTTCGACTCCACCACCTCGCCGACCGTGCCGCCCTGCATCACCGCGTTCAGCGGCTGCGGTTGTGCATAGCTCTTCGCATCGTTCATGCGCCCGCGCATGTACGGGTCGAGGCTGAGGAAATGGTTGCGCACCAGCACCTGGCCTTCGGCGAGCGCGGGCACGGGCACTTCGACGAGCCGGAAGTTGTCGACGCTGGCCTCGACGCTCGGCCGCGAAACGAGATGGATCTGCTTGTTGATGGCCATGGTCGGCTCCTGGTTCAATCGCTTGGTCAATCAGTAGGTCAATCAGTGGAGAGCGGCTGCAACGCATTGACCGCCGTTGCGCCAACCGGCAGGCGCTTCACGTACTTGAACGTGCCGGTCGCATGGGCGCAGGCGCGCCCCTGTTCGTCGTAGATCGTGCCTTCGGTGAACGCCATCGTCGCGCTCGCGTGCATCAGCCGGCCGCGGCCGACGAGCGCACCGCGCGCCGGCTGCATGAAGCTCGTCTTCATCTCGATCGTCACCACACCCATCTCGGCGCGCACGCTGCGCGCGGCGGCGGCCATCGTCACGTCGAGCAGCGTCATGCAGGCCCCGCCGTGGGTGACCGCAAAACTGTTCAGGTGCTCGGCCCGCGGCGTGAAGCGCAGCTCCGACTCGCCGGCCTCGAAGCGCTCGAGCGAGAAGCCGAGGTGCTCGACGAAAGGGATCGAGACGCCGAAAGAAAGCGCCATCTCACGCAGCTCCCAGCACCACGCTCACGCCGCCATCCACCGCCAGCCACTGCCCGGTGATGTGCTTGCCGGCCTCGCTGGCGAACAGCACCGCGACGCCCTTCAGGTCGTCGTCGTCGCCGAGCCGCCCGAGCGGGGCTTTCTGCGCCATCTTCTCTTCGCCGAGCGACTTGATCAGGCCCGCGGCCATCTTCGTCATGAAGAAGCCCGGGCAGATCGCGTTGACGTTGATGCCGTGGTGGCCCCACTCGGCCGCGAGCGTCTGCGTGAAGCCGATCACCGCGGTCTTCGAGGTGTTGTACGCGAGCGTGCGCATCTCCGGAGGGTTGCCGTTCAAGCCGGCGATCGACGCGATGTTGATGATGCGGCCGCCGCGCTTGCCCGGGATCATGCTGTTGCGGGCAATCTGCTGCGAGAGGATGAAGTAGCCGCGCACGTTCAGGTTCATCACCTTGTCCCAGGCCTCGACCGGATGGTCCTCGGCCGGTGCGCCCCAGCTCGCGCCGGCGTTGTTCACGAGGATGTCGACCGGTCCCATGCGCTCGACGGTCTCGTCGGCGAGGCGCCGGGTCTGGTCTTCCTTCGCGCAGTCGGCGGCGATCCAGCGCGCGTCGATGCCCGCTGCCTGCAGCTCGGCGGCAGCCTGCTCTAGGTCTTCGGCCTTGCGCGAACTCAGCATCACCTTTGCGCCGGCTTCACCGAGCGCGTGGGCCATCTGCAAACCGAGGCCACGCGAGCCGCCGGTGATCAATGCGGTCTTGCCGCTCAAGTCGAAGAGTTTTTGAACAGGTGTGCTCATGAGTTGTCTCGTTGAAATTGAAGCATCACTCCTGCTTCATGCGAGAGCGAACCCACACGAGCACGATGCCGATGACGATCGACACGGCGCCGATCGCTGCGATGGTCCAGCCGATCGTCGAGGCGCTGCGCTGGACCGCGAGGCCCAGGCCGAGCAGGATCAAGCCGGCGTAGACGTAGACCCAGACCAGCTTCTCGACGAGGGGTGCGCGATTGGTCAAAACCACTCCTCGGCCATGTCGCGACAGGTCGGGTCGCGGGTCTCGACGACCTTCAGCCACGCACCGATGCGCGGCAGCTCGTAGTGGAAGAAGTATGTGCAGGCGGCAAGCTTGCCGTGCAGCAGCGCCGCGTCGTTCGCGTCGCGTTCGCGCTGTGCCTGCGCGCACAGTGCCACGTCGAGCCATATCCATGCGAGCACGGTGTGGCCGAACGCCTGCAGGTAGGGCGTGGCGTTCGCGAGTGCGTCGTCCGGGTTGCCGGTGGCCCACGCGGCCTTGGTCGCGCCGCCCAGATGCTTCAGCGCTGCGGCCAGCGCGTTCGCGTGTGCGGCCAGGCTCGGCATGCCGAGCGCGCGCTCGATCGTCGTGTTGATGCGAGACGCCAGCAGCGCGAGGCCCGCCCCGCCCTGCATCACGACCTTGCGGCCGAGCAGGTCGAGCGCCTGGATGCCGTGCGTGCCTTCGTGGATCATGTTCAGGCGGTTGTCGCGCCAGTACTGCTCCACCGGAAAGTCGCGCGTGTAGCCGTAGCCACCGTGGATCTGGATCGCGAGGCTGTTGGCTTCCAGGCACCACTCGCTCGGCCAGCTCTTCGCGATCGGCGTGAGCATCTCCAGCAGCAGTGCCGCGTCCTTGGCCGCCTCCGGTGCGCCGGTATGCTGCTCGTCTACCAGCCGCGCGCAATACAGCTCGAGCGCGAGCGCGCCTTCGCAGTAGCTCTTCTGCGCGAGCAGCATGCGCTTGATGTCGGCGTGTTCGATGATCGGCACCTGCGGCTTCGTCGCGTCCTTGCCGCCAACTCCGATCGGCCGCCCCTGCGGCCGCGTCTTCGCGTACTCGAGCGATGCCTCGTAGCCGGCGTAGCCGATCATGGTGGCGCCCAGGCCCACCGCAATGCGCGCCTCGTTCATCATGTGGAACATGCAGCGCAGGCCCTCGTGCGGCTTTCCGACGAGGTATCCAATGGCGCCACTCGATCCGCGCACCGGGAACTTGCCTTCACCGAAATTCAGCAGCGTGTTCGGAATGCCGCGGTAGCCGAGCTTGTGGTTCAGGCCCGCGAGCGCGACGTCGTTGCGTTCGCCGGTCAGCTTGCCGCTGGTGTCGACCAGCTTCTTCGGCACGATGAACAGTGAGATGCCCTTGGTGCCGGCGATCAGCTTGCCGTCCGGCCCGGGGATCTTCGCGAGCACGAGATGGATGATGTTCTCGCTCAGCTCGTGCTCGCCGTTGCTGATCCACATCTTGTTGCCGCGCAGCCGGTAGCGCGGGCCGAGCGG
>Ga0075366_10002133_pt1 | contig 10059 bp, 11 predicted proteins | sample EndMethybrTD3031_FD_72351 | JGI IMG/M metagenome (GOLD analysis project Ga0075366, IMG submission 72351) | Populus endosphere microbial communities from Tennessee, USA - Endosphere MetaG P. TD hybrid TD303-1 | ecosystem: Host-associated > Plants > Roots > Endosphere | place: USA: Tennessee... | reverse complement strand
CGCGGGTGATGTCGCTCGTGGTGTTCACGGCGCTGGTCGGCATGGTCGTGGCGCCGACGCACATGCATCCGGTGCTGGGCTTCTTCGCGCTGCTGTGCATCGCGATCGGCGCCGGCGCCGCCGGCGCGCTGAACATGTGGTACGACGCCGACATCGACGCGCTGATGAAGCGCACCGCGCAACGTCCGATTCCGGCGGGGCGCGTCACGCGCGGCGAGGCGCTGGCGTTTGGCATGACGCTCGCCGTCGGCTCCGTGGTGTTTCTCGGCCTGATGATCAACTGGGTCGCCGGCGGCCTGTTGGCCTTCACGATCTTCTTCTACGCCGTCGTCTACACGATGTGGCTCAAGACCGCGACGCCGCAGAACATCGTCATCGGCGGTGCGGCCGGCGCATTGCCACCGATGATCGGCTGGGCCGCGATGACCGGCGGCATCAGCCTCGAATCGTTCCTGCTGTTTCTGGTGATCTTCGTCTGGACGCCGCCGCACTTCTGGGCGCTGTCGCTCTATCGGGTGGAAGAGTATCGCCGCGCCGGCATCCCGATGATGCCGGTGGTGGCGGGCGCAGCCGAAACCCGCCGCCAGATTCTGCTCTACTCGTTCCTGCTGGCGCCGGTTGGCGCGCTGCCCTGGCTGTTCGGCTATGCCGGCCTGCTCTATGGGCTGATGGCCATCACGGGCGGCGTCCTGATGATCGTGTTCGCCTGGCGGCTCTATCAGGTGCCGGCGGAGCAGACCGCCAAGCACCTGTTCGGTTTCTCGATCGTCTATCTGTTCGTGCTGTTCCTGGTGCTGCTGGTCGAGCACAGCATCGGCGCTGCGGCATTTGGATTGCCGTTCGGCCGAGTCTTCGCGTGAGCGCGTTCGCATGAGCATGACCATGAGCGAAAAGCCTGTCGAGACCGAGCCGGGCATTGTCCTGACCGAAGAGCAGAAGCGCCGCCGCCGCACCCGATCGATCGCGATCGGCGTGACGCTCGGCGTGCTGGTGCTGCTCGTCTACATTGTCACGGTCGTCAAGCTGGGGCCGGGCGTGATGAATCGCCCGCTGTGAGCAGGAACCGCCAACAAAACCCATGACCACGCCGCACGACAACGCAGCCCAACCGCTCCGCCGCCGCGACAAGATTGTCGCCGTGGCGTGCGGCCTGTGCGTCGCCGGCATGGTGGGAGCCGCCTATGCGGCGGTGCCGTTCTACAACTGGTTTTGCCGCGTTACCGGCTTCAACGGCACAACCCAGGTTTCGATGGCGGCGCCGGGCACGATGCTCGATCAGATCGTCACGGTTCGTTTCGACGCCAATGTCGGGCCCGGCCTGCCGTGGCGCTTCGAGCCGGAGCAGACGTCGATCAAGGTGCGGCTCGGCGAGGTCGTGACCGTCTACTATCGCGCCATCAACGAGACCGCGCGGCCGATCACGGCGTCGGCCGCCTACAACGTCACGCCGCTGACGATGGGCGCCTACTTCCAGAAGATCAATTGCTTCTGCTTCACCGAGCAGACGCTGAAGCCCGGTGAGAAGCGCGACATGCCGGTCGTGTTCTACGTCGATCCGGCGATGGCCAAGGATTCCGACGGTGCGACCGTCAACACCATCACGCTGTCCTACACCTTCTATCCGCAACGCGAGCCGTCCCGGCCGGTGGCGGATAGCGCGCCGGCGACCAAGCCGGGACCGATCTAAGAGACCGATTGAATTAGTGAGCGGGCCGGACGCGGCCATGCTTAACGAGACGAAGGACTAACGGAGACCGAAATGGCCGACGCGCACGCCAAGCCCCGCCACGACTACCACCTCGTCAATCCAAGCCCTTGGCCCGCCATCGGTTCGATTTCGGCGTTTATCATGGCGGTCGGCGCCATCGGCTGGATGCATCACATGTACGCCGCGGCGCCGCTGGTGTTCGCCGCTGGCACCATCGGCGTGCTCTATACGATGCTGAGCTGGTGGCGCGACATCATCAACGAGGCGGAGCACGAGGGCTATCACACCCGCGTGGTGCAGATCTCGCACCGCTACGGCATGATCCTGTTCATCGCCTCTGAGGTGATGTTCTTCGTCGCCTGGTTCTGGGCCTACTTCAACACCGCGCTGTTCCCGGCCGATCCGCACCAGATCCTGCGCGGCGATCTGATCGGCCATGTCTGGCCGCCGGCGCCGAGCCCTGACCATATGTCCTTCCGCGGCACCTTCGATCCGTGGCACCTACCGCTGCTCAACACGCTGATCCTTTTGACCTCCGGCACCACCGTGACCTGGGCGCATCACGCGCTCCTGCACAACGACCGCAAGGGCCTGATCAACGGTCTGTGGCTGACCATCATTCTCGGTGCGACCTTCACGTGCGTGCAGGCTTATGAGTACATGCACGCCGCGTTCACCTATTCGGGCCACATCTACGGCGCGACCTTCTTCATGGCGACCGGCTTCCACGGCGCGCACGTGCTGATCGGCACGACGTTCCTGATCGTCTGCCTGATCCGCGCCTACAAGGGTCACTTCACGCCGACGCACCATCTCGGCTTCGAGTTCTGCGCCTGGTACTGGCACTTCGTCGACGTGGTCTGGCTGTTCCTGTTCGCCGCCATCTACGTGTGGGGCGGGGGCACGCCGCTCGCGCACTGACGCTTTGCCGTCATGGGATGCAAAAGGGCGGCGCATGGCCGCCCTTTTGTTTTTGAGGATCCGCTTCATGCCGGAATCCAGCCCACTGCAGTTTTCGCCGATCCTGGCCGGAATAGCCTGCCGCTGCCCGCGCTGCGGCAAGGGCAAACTGTTTCAGGGCTTCCTCACGCTTCGGCCGCGCTGTGACGCGTGCGGGCTGGACTATGCGTTTATCGACGCAGGTGACGGCCCCGCGGTGTTCGTGATCCTGCTCGCGGGTTTCATCGTGGTCGGCTGTGCGCTGGTCGTCGAATTCAAATACGCGCCACCGTTTTGGCTGCATGCCGTCCTATGGTTGCCGCTGATCCTGGCCACGACGCTGCTGCCGTTGCGTTCGATGAAGGGCCTGCTGATCGCCTTGCAATATCGCCACAAGGCCGCCGAGGGTCGTCTTGAGTCAAAGGATTCGTAACGTGGAGCGAAAGCGCAGAGGCCTATTGATCCCCAGCGTGTTCGCGCTGGCGGCTCTTGCAGTCCTGCTCGGGCTCGGCATCTGGCAGCTCGAACGCAAATCCTGGAAGGAAGGCCTGATCGAGACGCTGGGCAGCCGTCTCGAATCGAATCCGGTCGAGCTGCCCAGTCCCGCGGATTGGCCGCGTCTCGATGCCGCCAACGCCGAGTTCCAGCGCGTGCGCCTGAACGTGCGATTTCGCAAGGCGCAAGGCCAAGCTCAAGACGCGCTGGTCTACACCAGCGGATCGTCGCTGCGCGACGACGTGAAGGGCACCGGCCTGTTTGTATTCAGCCCGGCGTTGCTCATGGGCGGACAAACCATCGTGATCAATCGCGGCTTCGTGCCCGACAAGAATTATCCGCAGATTGAGGGCCCGCAGGAGATCATCGGCGTGTTGCGCTGGCCGGAGGCGCCGTCGATGTTCGTGCCGGACCGCGACAGCGCCGGCACGACCTGGTTCGTGCGTGATCATCAGGCGATGGCGCAGGCCCTGGGCTGGGGCAGCACCGCGCCGTTCTACATCGAGCAGGAAGACCCGGTGCCGCCCGGCGGCCTGCCGCATCCGTCGGTGCTGAAGGTGCGGTTGCGCAACGACCATCTGCAATACGCCATCACCTGGTTCAGCCTCGCAGGCGTGCTGGTGATCATGTTCGCCGTCTGGGTGCGGCGGCAGCGGCGGGACGCAGCCAGCGGCGGCGCTGCGGCGGACTAGGGCGCGCTTCGACCGGCCTTTGGACCGCCACTTCGGACGCCGGTCCAGTCCGGCGGATTGCTCTGCTTGATGCGTCGGCCGTCTTTGACCAGTTCCTTGATGGCGCCGGCGATCGGCATCGACAGCCCCGCCTTGTCGGCCATCTTGGCGACGATCTGCATGTCTTTTAACGCCCAGAGGAACGACACGTTCTCCCAGTTCTTCAGCGCATCGGATGCGCCCGAACTGATCAGCAATGCCTCGCGAAGTTTCACCAGGTCCATGCCGTTGGCCTCGCTCAGCCGGCCGGCCTCGATCAGGGCTACGCCATTCACCCAAAGCAGGAAATTGTTCATCGCCTTGCCGAACTGGCCCGCGCCGATGTCGCCGAGCAGCACGATGTCCTTGCTGAACGCGCTGTAGATCGGCTTGCCGCGCTCGAACACTTCGGGCTTGCCGCCGCACAGCGTCAGCATCGTGCCGGTGTCGGCTGCCATCTGGCCGCGGCAGATCGGTGCGTCGAGCACCTCGACGCCCTTCTGGCGGGCCTTCTCGGCCAGCATCTTCACGTGTTCCGGCGTGCAGGTGGAGGACACCGCGATCACTGCGCCGGCACCCATGGTTTCCAACAGGCCGCCTTGGCCGAGCATCACCGCCTCGGCTTCGTCGTCATAGCCGACCGCGACGATGACGAACCTGCAGGCGCGGCCGACCTCGGCCGGTGTCTTCACGGTCTCGGCGCCGAGACCCAGCGCTGCGGCCATCGCCTTCGGCTCGATGTCCTGCGCCAGCACCGCATAGCCGTGCCTGATGAGATGCCTCGTCATGGCCTGGCCCATCCGTCCGACGCCGACGATGCCGATCTTCTCGTTGCCTGCCATTTGAATGCTCTCTATCGGGGCGGCATGTCAGGTGCAGCCCATTCCGGATCAGCGCAGCGTAATCCGCCATGTGCTTTCGGCCAACCAGCGATTGCGCCTTCGGCCAAACGCAGCGACGCGCTCGCGACCTCGTTCCATGAATGAATATTCAAACGGCCAACGGCTTGCCTCGAATAGTTCACGATCAACCATGACGCGGTCATCACGACGTCAGAGCAAGAACCGCCATGGCTTTCCTAAGAATGGTTCATGACTTTCTTAAGAGTGGTTTACGTCGATTGAATCGATCAACGCCCTGCATCTCGGGAACATTGTTATTCACCCCGCGGTTGGGAGCCGGGGGGAACCAGAGGAGAACCACATGACACGCTTTGCTTTGGCTGCCGCGCTGGCAGCGGCTGTTGCCGGTACCGCCTACGCGCAGACGGTTGAGTACTACGTGGTGCAAGACACCAGCACGAAGAAGTGCACCATCGTCGACAAGAAGCCCACAACCACCACCGTGACGCAGGTTGGCCCTGTCACCTTCAAGACCCGCCAGGAAGCCGAAAGCGGCATGAAGACCATCAAGGTCTGCGAGACGAAATAACAGTTCGCAGCAACAAGAACGGCCCCCGAGACGGGGCCGTTTTTGTTTTGTCTGGCGTGCACGCTCGAAAATCAAAAGAAGCCCGGCGACCACAGGATTGCACGGGCTTCTTTTGAACGACTCCGGGAGTTCGCGGCTTAGTGAACGAGATGCGAGATCACGTAGTACCCACCCCCGAGAACCACGACTGCACCGCCGGCCCACAAGATCGGTACTAACAGAACAGGCATGACAGACTCCTCTTCACAAATCCCCCGGTGACAACAGCCAAGCATGATGCGTTGTTCCGGAAGGAGAACGCCGGCACTGCACAAGACGATCTTGCATTGCAGGAACACCCGGCAGGCACCCGCGTTTAATTGCAGCACCGAGGTGGTGATCGTCCGCAGCGCCCGCGCAACGCTCGCGATGAGAAAGATCAAAATGTCAGCTCGAACGATTCGAGACTCCGAACGCCGGGTGGGTCGCTGGTTCGCCTGTGTCGCACTCGTGCTCTTTGTGATGCTGTTTGTTGGGCACGCTTGGCTATAAACACGATTGATTGGTCATCACGCCGGCATGGTCGCCGACAAGGCTATGAGCCGATCGACCACGAAATAACGGACCGTCCATGCCGTCCGATGCAAAGCTCGGCACCCAACGTCAGGAATTTTCAGGCACCCTCGGAACATTGTCCGCCATATCCCGTTTATTTCATGTGTTTTAGGGAGCGGCCGATGTCCGAAGCCGAACTCGCGTTTGCACTCGTGGTCGTGGGAGCGGTCGCACTCCTCGCCAGCGTCGGCTGGCCCTGGCGCACGACCGAATAGTCAATGAACCCCGGCACACCAAGATGCGACATGTGCTCCGAGCCAATGATGTTGCGCCGGGTGTTTCCGCGCACATGGACGCTGCCGGAAGTGCGCGCCTTTGAGTGCCAGAGTTGCGGCAACGCCTGCTCGGTCGCCTGCGAGCCGTTGCCGATACTGCAGCCGGCTGAACCAGCGCCGTCTCGCGTCTAGGCCTTCTTCAAATCGTTAAACCGAAAGGTCGATCGCGGCGACGGTTTCACCGCGACATCCAGTTCGTGAGCACGCCTTCTGACGCTGCTTTCACTGCGTCGAAGTTTAAGAGCGATGCCGCGCACATGGGCGCCTGCATATGCCAGCTCACGAAGCTTCGCCTCTTCATCCGTGGTCCACTTGGCGCCTTGTCTTTTCATGGTCGGGGTCGTCCACGGTTCTTTTTCGTTCGTTCCAAAACTCCTCACGAGCCCCAGCAGTTCCGAGATTCATGCTGCGTTAGCGTTGTGCGTCGCGTCGCTGTTGGTCTCGCGTTGACGCATTTGCCCGGAAGTATGATGCTCCAACGCAGCCTGTCTGGTACGATCCAGCGACAAAAGCAGCGGGCCCAAAATAAGCGGGTCCAAAAAACGGCCAGGGAGGGATTTCATGAAACGAACTTTGGTTTGGGCCGCGTTTGCGTCCATCGGGCTTGGCGCGTGCGTGCTGCCTGCCGCCGCGCAGGACTATCCGGCGCGGCCGGTCCGCATGGTGGTCCCATTTGCGGCGGGCGGCGGCACCGATCTGGTCGGGCGCATCGTCGCCCAGGAGCTCAGCAAGGGGCTGAATCAGCAGTTTTACATCGAGAACAAGGCCGGGGCGGCCGGCCAAACGGGCACCGATATCGTCGCGAAGTCGCCGCCGGACGGTTACACGCTGCTTTGGACGGTGACCGACGGCCTCTCGGTCCTGCCGGCCGTGAAGTCCTCGGTGCCGTATAAAATTCCGGATGACTTCGCGTTTGTCGCCGGCATCCTGCAACTGCCGTTCGCCGTGTCGGTCAATCCCAAGGTGCCGCTGAAGTCGATGGCGGAACTGGTGGCCTATGCGAAGGCCAACCCGGGCAAGCTGAATTTCGGCAGCGCCGGGGTCGGCAGCGCGCCGCATCTGGGCGTAGCCCTGATCAACGTCGCGGCCGGGATCGACATGGTGCACGTGCCATTCGCGGGTCTCGGCCCCGCCACCAATGCGTTGATCGCCGGCACGGTCGACATCGGTCTGGTGACGCCGCCGCAGGCCAAGCCCCATGCTGAAGCGGGCGCGCTCCGCGTTCTCGCGGTGACCGGCAACAAGCGCTATGCCGCGATGCCGGATGTGCCGACATTGAAGGAGGCCGGGCTGAACGTGTCCACGATCGTCGGCTATGGCATGACCGCGCCGGCAGGCACGCCGGAGCCTGTCGTGACCAAACTCAAGCAGGCCATCACCAATATGATGAAGGACAAGGCCTTGATCGCCCGTCTGACCGAACTCGGCTACGAAACCGACCTTCAACTGGGCGATGCCTATCGGGACTTCATCGTCAAAGACCTCGAGCAATGGCGCGCGGTTGCCAAGGCCGCCAAGATCAGCATCGACTGACAAGAGTGCGGCCGGTCGCTGCATCGCTCATCCAACGAAAAGCGCAGGGGGCTTGCTTTGATACGAACGATTTTCGCTGTTCTGCTCGGTCTCATCACCACGGCCAACGCGCAGGACGCCTGGCCGTCGCGGTCGATCACCATCGTGTGCCCCTATGCGGCCGGCACCACGCCCGACATCATCGCCCGCCAGTTTGGCGATGCATTGGCGAAGCGGCTCGGCCAGCCGGTCGTCATCGAAAGCAAGCTTGGCGCGGGCGGATTGCTCGGCACCGAGTATGCCGCGGCGCAGAAGCCCGACGGCTACACGCTGCTGCTCGGCAGCAAGGACACCAACGCGGTCCTCGGCCATCTCTACACCAAGCGCAATTTCGACCCGAACAAGGCACTGGTGCCGATCTCGCTGCTCGGCACCATCGATAATGCTTTTGTCGTCGCGCCGGAGCTTGGCATCACGACGCTGAAGGACTTCATCGAGGCGTCTCGCAAGGGTCGCAACTTCACGTTCGCGTCGCCCGGTGTCGGCACCAACCTGCATCTGTTGGGCGAGCTTCTGCGCGACCAGGAGAAGCTCAACATGACCCACGTGCCGTATCGCGCGTTTCCCACCGCGTTCCAGGACGTGATGGGCGGCCGCGTCGACATGGTGGTGGCGGGGGTGCCGCCGATCACCGGCTTGTTGTCCTCTGGCAAGCTCCGGGCGCTCGCCGTGACCGGACCCAGGCGCGTTGGCGTGCTGCCGGACGTGCCGACAACCAATGAGCTGGGCTATGCCGATCTCACCTTCGTCGGCTGGTTCGGCCTGTTGGCACCGGCCGGCACGCCGCAGGCGGTCATCGACAAGCTCAATGCCGAGGCCAAGGCGATCTCGCAGCAGCCGGACTATCGGGCGAGCTTCGACAAGATCTTTGTAACCGCCGTCGGCGGCTCGGTGGCGGAGTTCAAGACGCTGATCGACGCCGAAAGCGAGCGCATGGGCAATCTCATTCGCAAGATCGACATCAAGGTCGAACAGTGAACGGCGCGCCGCAACGCGACTCAATGGAACAAGTGGAATGAGCCGATTGCCCATCACGGTTGCGACCTGGGACTATGATCGCATCCGCCCACTGACCGACGGCCGGGTGTCGGTCGAGGGATGCGACGTCAATTACCTGACCATGCCGGTCGAGGAGTGCTTCGAGCGCGCCTATTTTCATGGCGAGTTCGAGGTCTCCGAGATCGGTTTCAGTCCTTATCTGATCGCGTTGTCGCGCGGCGTGTGCCCCTACGTCGCGGTGCCGGTGTTCCTGTCGCGGATGTTTCGCCATTCGGCGGTCTATATCCGGACCGATCGCGGCATCTCCGGCCCGGCCGATTTGCGCGGCAAGCGGATCGGTGTCCCGGAATACCAGATGTCCGCGGTGATGTGGTTTCGCGGCTATCTGCAGGACGAGTTCGGCATCGCGGCGAAAGACATCAATTGGGTGCAGGGCGGCCTGGAGAATCCGGGCCGCCGCGAGAAGTTTCCGCTCAACCTGCCGCCGGGCTTCCCGCTTGAGTCCGCGCCGGACGGTGCGACGCTGTCGGCCATGCTGGCGAGTGGGGCGCTCGATGCCGTGATCGCGGCGCGCCGGCCGTCGTGTTTCGTCTCCGGCCATCCCCAAGTGTCGCGATTGTTTCCGGACGTCCGCGCGGCCGAGCGCGACTACTACCGCAAGTCCGGCATGTTCCCGATCATGCATGCGCTCGGCGTGCGCCGCGATGTGCATGATAAGCACCCGTGGCTTGCCGCAAGCCTCTGCAAGGCCTTTACCAGGGCCAAGCGGCTCGCCGACGCCGAGTTCGCCGAAACCACCGCGCTGAAAATCGGTCTGCCTTGGGTCAACGCCGAATACGACGAGACCCGCGCCCTGATGGGCGACGACTACTGGTCCTACGGGCTGAACGAGCAGAACCGCAGGACGCTCGACGCCATGGCGCGCTATTCATTTGAACAGGGGCTCGCGGTCCGATTACTCTCGGTTGACGAGATGTTTGCCGAGAGCACGCTTGGCGGCGACACGCGGGTCTAGGAGGAAGTCATGCCGGTCCAACTCATCTGCTGCTCGCACAGCCCGCTGATGACCACCGACATCGAGGAGTCGGAGCAGGGCGTACAGGCGCAGTTCTTCCGCGAGCTCGATCAGTGCGCCGATGCGCTGCACAAGTTCAATCCCGACCTCGTGGTGGTGTTCGGCCCCGACCATTTTAACGGCCTGTTCTACGACATGATGCCGGCCTTCTGCATCGGCACCGCCGCCGAAAGCACCAAGGACTGGCATCTGGAGCCCGGGCCGCTGCGGGTGCCGCGCGATCTCGCCTTGCAGTGCGTGCGTTATCTTCAGCAGCACGAC
>Ga0075366_10002132_pt1 | contig 10062 bp, 4 predicted proteins | sample EndMethybrTD3031_FD_72351 | JGI IMG/M metagenome (GOLD analysis project Ga0075366, IMG submission 72351) | Populus endosphere microbial communities from Tennessee, USA - Endosphere MetaG P. TD hybrid TD303-1 | ecosystem: Host-associated > Plants > Roots > Endosphere | place: USA: Tennessee... | reverse complement strand
CGCTGCGCCGCTTCGTCAAGGAAACCGAGGCGATGGGCGAGACCGACATCGACGCGATCGATCCGTCGGTGTTGCGCGGGGCGCGGGCCCAGATCCACCAGGGCGTCGGTGCGCTCGAGCTGATCGGCCTGCCGACCGCTGCCAACGTGCTGCGCGCAAGCGAAGGCGCGGTGCAGCGCTTCGTCACGAAGCCGCACAAGCTCACGCCGCAGGCGATCGACGACATCGAGCGTGCCTCGTTCGGCCTGCTCGACTACCTCGCGCGCATGCTCGCCGGCAAGCCGGTCTCGACGCTGGCGCTGTTCCCGCAATACCGCGCCGTCCAGGAAGCCGCCGGTGCCGACCGGGTGCACCCGGCCGACCTGTGGCCGATCGACTGGCAATGGCGCGAACTGCCGTCGGATGCGACGGTCCCGGCCCGTGCGCCCGACGACGCCACCCGCACGGCCCTCGAAGGCCAACTGCTCGCCTTGATGCGCGGCACCAGCGCCCGCCCGGCTGCCGCCGGCATGAGCGAACTGTGCGCGGGCCTCGGCGCCGGCGCGAACGGCCAGGTCGCGACCTTGTGGAAACTCGCCTCGGGCGTGTTCGAGGCGCAGGCCCAGGGGCTGCTCGGCTTCGACGTGTTCAGCAAGCGCGTCGCGTCGCGCCTACTGCCCCAGTACCGGATCATCGAGCGCGGCGAGACCGAAGTCTCGGAGCGGCTTGCGCAAGACCTGTTGTTCTTCTGTGCGCAAAGCGCGTCGCCGGGCGACGGCAGGATTGCCCCGCGCCTGGCCGCCGTGCGCAGCGCGTACGGCCTCGCCCACCACGTGCCGACCGACTACACCGTGACGGCGCTCGGTCGTTTCGACCCCGCGATGATCGCGCAGGCGCGCAAGCGCGTCAGCGCCGCGAAGGAAGCATGGCAGGCGATCGCGGGCGGCGAGATGCACCGGCTGGCCGGCCTGTCCGAACAGTTCGCGCTCGTCGGCGACTCGTTGAAGCGCCTGTTCCCGCTCGGTGAAGAGCTGGCCGGCGAACTGCAGCAGGCAGTCGCGGTCGCGCAGCAATTCGGCAGCGCGCCGCCGGCGCCGCTTGCGATGGAAGTCGCGACCAGCCTCCTGTACGTCGAGGCGGCGCTCGAAGATTCCGATTTCGACAACCCCGAGCAGGCCGGCCGCGTGCAGCGCCTCGCCCAGCGCCTCGAAGGCGTGCGCCAGGGCAAGGCCCCCGATCCGCTCGAGACGTGGATGGAGGAGCTGTACCGCCGCGTCTCCGATCGGCAGACGATGGGCAGCGTGGTGCAGGAACTGCGCGCCTCCTTGTCCGAGGCCGAGAAGCTGATCGACCAGTTCTTCCGCAAGCCCGAAGAACGCAACGTTCTGATCGATGTGCCGCACCAGCTGTCGGCGATGCGCGGCGTGCTGTCGGTGCTCGGCATGGACCATGCGTCGGCTGCGCTGCTGCGCATGCGCGACGAAGTCGACGGCCTGATCTCGACCGAAGTCGATCCGCAACGTGTCGGCCAGGCCGGCGTGTTCGATCGCCTGGCCGGCAACCTCGGAGCGCTCGGTTTCCTGATCGACATGCTCAGCGTGCAGCCGCAGATGGCGAAGTCGCTGTTCCGCTACGACGCGGCGAGCGGCCTGCTGAGCCCGGTGATGGGCCGCGGCGCGCCGCCGCGCGGCCCCGTGACCGCCGCACCGCGCCTGATCGAGCAGGCGCAGCAGCTCGCCGTCACCTCGTCGCGCGACGACGTGCCGGTCGAAGAAGTGACCCGCGATCTCGAGCGGCTGCAGCAGGAGGCGCAGGCCGCCGACCAGCCGGCGCTCGCCGCTGCGGTGCAGAAGGCGCAGGAGGCGCTCGACCACGCGGTCGACACCGACGACCAGGCAGCAGCCCGTGGCGAACTGTCCGAAGCGCTGTCCGACTTCGTCTCGACCGCGTCCGACCCGGTCGGCCTCGACCCGGTGGTCGAGCGCCAGGCTGCCGACGCGTTGTCGACGGCCAGCGCGGCAAACGGCTCGGTCAGTGCGTTCGCCGGTCTCGACGAAGACGACGAGATGCGCGAGATCTTCCTGGAGGAAGCGCGCGAGGTCATCGCGAATGCCAAGACGGCACATGCCGACCTGACCGGTCTGCCCGACGACATCGGCCTCCTGACGACGCTGCGCCGCGCCTTCCACACGCTGAAGGGCAGCTCGCGCATGGTCGGGCTGAAGGAATTCGGCGAAGCCGCGTGGGCCTGCGAACAGCTCTACAACAGCCATCTCGCCGACCAGCGCGCCGCCGCGGCGCCGCTGCTCGACTTCACCGCGTGGAGCCTGGACGAGCTCGGCAACTGGGTCGAAGACATCGCTGCGCGCCGCGACGCGTCGCGCAGTGCCGCCGCGATCAAGACCGCCGCGCAGCACGCCGGCGAGGAGCAGGCCGAGGTGTCCGCGATCGACAGCTCGGACATCGCGTTGCCGCTGGCCGACCTGCCGCTCGAATCGATGGCGCCGGATGTGCCGGCCGTCCCGAGCGTCGCGCCGCCGAGCACGCGCCCGGGTGAACTGCGTCCGCTCACACTGAACTTTGCGAGCGAACTGCCGGCCGACCTGCCGACGGCGGCCGACCTCGACCTGCGCGCCGCGCCGGTGCCGACGAGCCCGGCGCCGAGCGCCGAACCGGCGCTGCCTGAACTGTCGTTCGAACTCGATCTGGGCAGCTTCGACGCGCAGCCCGATGCGCCACGTGCCGTGCTTCAGGATGTGCCGCGCGACGCTGCACCGACCAGCCACCCGGTCCCGCTCGACCTCGGCGCGCAGGCGCTGCACGAGCCGTTCGACGTCGAACAGCATGCGGCGACCGAGCCGCTGCCGCTCGGCGACACGACTGCGCTCGAGCTGCCGCCGGAAGCGCTGCGCGAGTTCGACTCGCGCTTCGACCCGATCGATCTGGACCTGGGCGGCGACACGCCTGCTGCCGTGCCGGCCAGCGAAGCGGCTGCCCCCGCGGAAGAAGAGAACGTCAAGGTCGTCGGGCCGCTGCGCATCGGCATTCCGCTGTTCAACATCTATCTGAACGAAGCCGACGAACTGTCGCGCCGGCTCAGCACCGAAGTCGCCGAGTGGGCGATGGAGCTGCATCGTCCGATCGGCGAAACGTCGATCGCGCTCGCCCATTCGCTCGCCGGCAGCTCGGCGACGGTTGGTTTCGCCGACCTGTCGCACCTGGCGCGCCTGCTCGAACACGCGCAGATGCGCTCGCAGGCGATCGGCCAGGGCACGACCGACGAGGCCCAGCTGTTCTCCGACGCCGCCGAAGAAGTCCGCCGGCTGCTGCACCAGTTCGCCGCCGGTTTCCTGAAGGAGCCGGCACCCGAACTGCTGGCCCGCCTGGCCGAACACGAGATCACGTCGGCGCGCCGCCTCGAGGCGGCGACCGCGGCCGACGAGCTCGCCCCGGCATCTGAACTGGGCGAGCTCCCAGCGGCCGACATCGAGACGATCACCTTCGACGACGACGTGCCGACCGAGGCGCACGCACGCCCCGCGCAAGCGCCGGCTGCCGAGCCCGCTCCGCAAGAGCTGGTGACCGACACGGCGCCGGTGCCGCTCGTCAGCGTCGATCGCGCCGAACCGGTCGAGTCGGGCGAATCAGGATATGGATCCGCCGACTCTCGCTTCGGCGGGCTCGGCGCGCTCAACGAACTCAAGCCGCTCGGCGAACTGCCGGTCGAGGCTCCGCGCCAGGCGCAGTCCACGCCCGACAAGTCGATCGACGACGACGACTCCATCGATGCGGTCGACGCGGTCGACGCCGAGCTGTTCCCGATCTTCGAGGAAGAGGCCGAAGAACTGCTGCCGCAGCTCGCGTCCAAGCTGCGCGACTGGGCTCGCAAGCCGAACGACTCCGCGCACCCCGCCGCGTGCATGCGCACCCTGCACACGCTGAAGGGCGGCGCTCGCCTGGCCGGCGCGATGCGCCTCGGCGAAATGGCGCACCGCCTCGAAACACGCATCGAACACCTGCTCGCGCGGGCGCCGTTCGATGCGGCCGAGGTCGAAACGCTGCAGTCGTACGGCGACGGCCTGCGCACCACGTTCGAGGCGCTGCGCGAGCGTGATGCCCGTGCCTACGCCGAGGCGGCGGAGGCCGTGGAGGCGCGCATCGAACCGGTGGCGCCGGTCGATGCGCCGGTCAGCGCACCCGTCAGCGCACCCGTCAGCGCACCAATCACGCAGCCTGCTCCGCTGCAGGTGCTGCTGCAGGAAGCGCCGCGCACGATCGTTCCCGACAGCGCCTACCAGCGCCTCGACGAGATCCCCGCCGAACCGCTCGAACGCCTGGCCGACATGCCCGGCGACGAAGCGCCGACCGAACCGTCGACGTTCGACGCCCTCGGCGCCGCCGAATCAGCGGTGCCCGCAGCCCCGCACCCGGTCGTTGCCGAACCCGCGCCGCGCGCGCCGGGCGCTGCTGCGGCGCCGGCTGTCATTCCCGAGCTCGACTGGTCGCGGTTTGCCGGCTCCGCCGGCACGGCCGTTCGCAAGGGCCCGGACCGCGCGCAATCGCAGTCCGCGGTGCGCGTGCGTGCGCCGCTGCTCGACCGGCTCGTCAACCTGGCGGGCGAGGTCAGCATCACGCGTTCGCGTGTCGAAACGGGCGTGACGCAGCTGAAGTCGTCGCTCGGCGACCTGACCGAAAACCTGGAGCGCCTGCGCCACCAGCTGCGCGACATCGAGTTCCACGGCGAGACCCAGATGACCTCGCGGCTCGAGGCCGCGAAGGCGGCGTCGCAGTCGTTCGACCCGCTCGAGTTCGACCGCTTCACGCGCTTCCAGGAACTGACGCGCATGATGGCCGAGTCGGTCAACGACGTCGCGACCGTGCAGCGCACCTTGCAGCGCTCGCTCGAAACGACAGAAGACGAGCTCGTCGCCCAGGCGCGCCTGACGCGCGACCTGCAGGACGATCTGCTGCGTACGCGCATGGTGGAGTTCGAAGGCCTGTCGGACCGCCTGTACCGCGTGGTGCGCCAGGCGGCGAAGGAGACCGGCAAGTCGGTGCGCCTCGACATCGTCGGCGGTTCGATCGAAGTCGACCGCGGCGTTCTCGACCGCATGACCGGCTCGTTCGAACACCTGCTGCGCAACTGCGTGACGCACGGCATCGAGGCGCCTGATGCGCGCACCGCAGCCGGCAAGGACTCGACCGGCTCGATCATCGTCGCGCTTTCGCACGAAGGCAACGAAGTGGGCGTCGAGTTCCGCGACGACGGCGCCGGCCTGAACCTCGCGCGAATCCGCGACAAGGGTCGTGCGCTCGGGTTGATCGAGGCGAACGCCGAGCCGAGCGACGCCGAAGTCGCGAACCTGATCTTCACGCCGGGCTTCTCGACCGCTGACCAGGTCACCGAACTGGCCGGCCGCGGCGTCGGGATGGACGTCGTGCGCTCCGAAGTGAATGCGATGGGCGGCCGTGTCGAAACCGCGACCGCGGCGGGGCAGGGCACCTCCTTCAAGCTGATCCTGCCGTTGACGACGGCGGTGACGCAGGTCGTGATGCTGCGCTGCGGCGAGACCAGCGTGGCAGTGCCGTCGACGCTGGTCGAGATCGTGCGGCGCGCAACGCCCGACGAGATCGACCGTGCCTACGCGAGCGGCGGCTTCAGCGTCGGTGAGCGCACGCTGCCGTTCTTCTGGCTCGGTGCATTGCTGCAGATCAGCGCACGCCCGACCGAAGCCGTTGGCCGCACGCGCTCGGTCATCGTGATCCGCAGTGCGCAGCAGCGGGTTGCGCTGCACGTCGACGAAGTGCTGGGCAACCAGGAAGTCGTGGTCAAGAACCTCGGCCCGCAGCTGGCCACGGTGCCCGGCCTGGCCGGCGTGACGCTGCTCGCCTCGGGCGCAGTGGCGCTGATCTACAACCCGGTGGCGCTGGCCACGCTCTACGGCGAATCGGCGCGTGCCGCGACGCACGCCGCGATGCGTGCACCGTCGTCGCTGGCGCCGGATGTGCCGACGCTCGACCAGCCGCTCGAACATCAGGCACCGCTCGTGATGGTGGTCGACGATTCGCTGACCGTGCGGCGCGTGACCCAGCGCCTGCTGCTGCGCGAAGGTTATCGCGTCGTGCTCGCGAAGGACGGTCTCGACGCACTCGAGCACCTGGCCGGGGAGCTGCCGCAGATCGTCTTGTCGGACATCGAGATGCCGCGCATGGACGGTTTCGACCTGGTGCGCAACATGCGCGCCGACAAGCGCCTCGCGGAGCTGCCGGTGATCATGATCACGTCGCGCATCGCCCAGAAGCATCGCGACTACGCGGCCGAGCTCGGCGTCGATCACTACCTCGGCAAGCCGTACTCGGAAGAAGACCTGCTGGCGCTGATCGCGCGCTACACGGCGCACGCGGCCGAAGCGGCGGCCTGAGCCGCTGGCTCAGCGCCGAACGACCGAGTAACGCTCCAGCGTCTTCGCGCGCGCCGCGTCGTGCTGCACGAGCGGCTGCGGGTAGTTGCGGCCGAGCGTGATGCCGGCTGATTCCAGATCGATCGGGCGCGCCTCCCACGGCGCGTGGATCAGCTCGTCGGGCAGCTTGGCGAGCTGCGGCAGGTAGCGCCGGATGAACTTGCCCTGCGCATCGAACCGGCGGCTCTGGCTGACCGGGTTGAAGATCCGGAAGTACGGCTGCGCGTCGCAGCCGGTCGACGCGGCCCATTGCCAGCCGCCGTTGTTCGCGGCGAGGTCGAAGTCGTTGAGCATTTGCGCGAAGTAGCGCTCGCCGCGGCGCCAGTCGATGCCGAGGTCTTTCACGAGGAAACTCGCGACGACCATGCGCAGCCGGTTGTGCATGTAGCCGCTCTGGTTGATCTGCGCCATCGCCGCGTCGACCAGCGGATAGCCGGTGCGGCCCTCGGACCAGGCGGCGAACAGCTCGTCGGCGTGTTTGCCGTGCTCCCAACGGATCTTGTCGTACTCGGGCTTGAAGCTGGCACCGGCGACGTGCGGGTGATGGTGCAGGATCTGTTGGTAGAAATCGCGCCAGACCAGCTCCGAGAGCCACGTCGCCGCCCCGTCGCGCTGCGCCGGCCTCGCGGCCGTTTCGATGTGCGCACAGGCCATGCGCGCCAGCTCGCGGATCGAGACGGTGCCGAACCGCAGGTGCACCGACAGGTAACTCGGCCCCTTGACGGCCGGGAAGTCGCGCGCGTCGCCGTACGCGTCAATGCGTTGCGCAAAATCGACCAGCAGCTCGCGCGCACCGGCGCTGCCGACCGGCATCTGGAGTTCGTGCAGATTGCTGGGTGCAAAGCCGAGCGACGCGAGTGTCGGCATCTGCAGCTCGATGCCGTCGGGCGGTGGTGCAAGTGCGTCGGCGTGGCGCTCGATCGGGTAGGCCTTGACGAAAAACGGCTCGAGCTTCTTCAGCCAGGCGTTCTTGTACGGCGTGAACACCGTGTACGGCTGGCCGCTGCCGCTCAGCACTTCGCTGCGCTCGAACACCACATGGTCCTTCGAGGTGTGCAATGCGATGCCGGCATCGGCGAGCTGGCCACGCACACGTGCATCGCGTTCGAGCGCGAACGGCTCGTCGTCGTGGTTCGCGTAGACCGCCTGCACACCGAGCCGCCGCGCCAGCCTGACGAGCTCGTCGCCCCCGTGCCCGTGGCGCACCAGCAGCCGCGCGTGACCGGGCCCGAGCGAGCGCAACTGCGCGTCGAGGTCGTGCAGGCTGTCGAGGATGAATTCGACGCGCCGGTCGACGCGCGGCAGCGGGTCGAGGATCTGCGTGTCGAACACGAAAGCGCACCAGACCCGGCGTGCGCTGCGCAGCGCGTGGTACAGCGCCGCATGGTCGCTGGCGCGCAGATCGCGCCGAAACCAGACCAGCGCCGCGTCCAGGGTTCGTTCCATGAGGCGGAGTCTGCCCCAGCCCCTAAAATAGCCGCATGGCCGGGCCCAGCGTCAACTTCACGAACCAGTTCCTGATCGCGATGCCCGGCATCGGCGAAGGCACGTTCGCGGGCACCGTGATCTACCTGTGCGAGCACACCGAGAAGGGCGCGCTCGGGCTGGTGATCAACAAGCCGATCGACATCAAGCTGAAGAACCTGTTCGAGAAGGTCGAGCTGACGCTCGATCGCCCCGACCTGGCCGAGGAGCCGGTGTACTTCGGCGGCCCGGTGCAGACCGAACGCGGCTTCGTGCTGCATGAGCGGCTCGACGGCGGCGAAGGCGAGGGCGGGCACTACAACTCGTCGCTGCAGATCCCCGGCGGCCTCGAGATGACGACCAGCAAGGACGTGCTGGAGGCGCTGTCGAACGGCGCCGGCCCGAAGAAGGTGCTGGTCACCCTCGGTTACAGCGGCTGGGCGGCCGGCCAGCTCGAGGAAGAGATGGGGCGCAACGGCTGGATCAACGTCGGCGCCGAGCCCGGCATCATCTTCGACACGCCTGTCGAAGAGCGTTACGACAAGGCGCTCTCGCTGCTCGGCATCGATGCGCGCATGCTGAGCCAGGACGCGGGGCACGCATGAGCCGGACGCATGACCGTGCCTGCGCACGGGCAGGCGCCTGCGAGTGGGCGGCGCGTCTCGCGCCGCGCGCCGTGCAACGGTGAGCGTTGTGACGCTTCCACCCGCACCTTCCACCGCGCACCGTTCGTTTCTCGCTTTCGATTTCGGCACCCAGCGCGTCGGCGTGGCCAGCGGCAACAGCCTGACGCGCAGCGCGCAACCGTTGCGCACGATCGCCGCGACCGGCGATGCCCGCTTCGCGGCGATTGGCAAGCTCATCGCAGAGTGGCGGCCCGATGCGCTCGTCGTCGGTGTGCCGTTTCATCCCGACGGCGTTGCGCATGAAAATACCGAGCGCGCACGGCGCTTCGCGCGCCAGCTCGCCGGCCGTTTCGCGCTGCCGGTGAGCGAGGTCGACGAGCGCTACAGCACGACCGAAGCCGCTGCCGGTGGCGCGCGCGACCTCGATGCGGCCTCGGCCGCCATCATCCTGGATCAATTCCTGCGACAACTTCCATGAGTACTCTTCATCTCGATGCCGAAGCGCTCTACGCCGACTTGCTGGCCGGCGTGCGCGGGCTCATGAAACCCGACACGGTGCTGGTCGGCATCTGGTCGGGCGGCGCCTGGCTGGCCGAGCGGCTGCAGCGCGACCTGAAGCTCGCCGTCGAGTACGGCGTGATCTCGAGCGCGCTGCACCGCGACGACTTCGGCTCGCGCGGCATGACCGCCGCCGCCGACCACACGAAGTTGCCGTTCGACGTCGACGGCAGCCACATCGTGCTGGTCGACGACGTGCTGTACACCGGCCGCACGATCCGCGCGACGCTCAACGAACTGTTCGACTTCGGCCGCCCGGCGAGCGTGACCCTCGCGGTGCTGGTCGACCGCGGCGGCCGCGAGCTGCCGATCCATCCGGCCGTCTCCGCGGCACGCATCACTTTGCCGAGCGAACAACGCTTGTCGCTGGCGCGCGACGCCACCGGTCGATTCAGCTTCGACATCAAGGGCCCGAACTGATGCTCTCGCGACGAAACCCACAACTGAACTCGCACGGCGAGCTGATCCACCTGCTCTCGATCGAGGGCCTGCCGCAGGCGGTGCTGAACCAGATCCTCGACACCGCGGGCAGCTTCCTCAGCGTCAACGACCGCGAAGTGAAGAAGGTGCCGCTGCTGCGCGGCAAGAGCGTGTTCAACCTGTTCTTCGAGAACAGCACGCGCACCCGCACGACTTTCGAGATCGCGGCGAAGCGGCTGTCGGCCGACGTGATCAACCTCGACATCGCGCGCTCCTCGGCCGCCAAGGGCGAGAGCCTGCTCGACACGATCGCCAACCTCTCGGCGATGCATGCCGACATGTTCGTCGTGCGTCACAGCGAAAGCGGCGCGCCGTACCTGATCGCCCAGCACTGCGCGCCGCACGTGCATGTCGTGAACGCCGGCGACGGGCGGCATGCGCACCCGACGCAGGGGCTGCTCGACATGTACACGATCCGCCACTACAAGCACGACTTCACGAAGCTCACCGTCGCGATCGTCGGCGACATCGTGCACTCGCGCGTCGCCCGCTCC
>Ga0075366_10002131_pt1 | contig 10065 bp, 10 predicted proteins | sample EndMethybrTD3031_FD_72351 | JGI IMG/M metagenome (GOLD analysis project Ga0075366, IMG submission 72351) | Populus endosphere microbial communities from Tennessee, USA - Endosphere MetaG P. TD hybrid TD303-1 | ecosystem: Host-associated > Plants > Roots > Endosphere | place: USA: Tennessee... | reverse complement strand
TGGTGGCAGGAGTTCACTACCGGCAGCGATGACCAGCGCGAAGACCTGCTGGCCCAGGCCCGCGAAGAGCAGGGCCGCCGCCAGAAGGCCGTGCGCGTACCCCGTGTGGTCTCGCAGCCACGTCCAGCGGTAGACCAGCCAGCCGCCGTGGACGCGGCCCCTGAGTCTGACGTAGCAGCTGCCCCTAAGAAGCGCCGCCGCCGTCGCAAGCCCGGTGCGGGCGGTGCCGCGCCCGCGGCCGGCTCCGATGCCTGAGCAGCAACGCGCACCAGTTACCGCCTACATCGCTCTCGGCGCCAACCTGGGTGATGCCGCGGGTACGCTATTGGCGGCCATGGATGCCATCCACGCGCTGCCGCAGACCCAGGTGGTGCAACGTTCCTCGCTGTACCGCACCGCCCCCGTGGATTCCGACGGTCCGGACTACGTAAACGCAGTTATTGGTGTAACAACGGGTTTGTGCGCGCCTGACCTGCTGGAACAGCTACAGAAAATAGAGCAATCGGCGGGGCGCCTGCGCCCGTACCGGAACGCACCACGCACGCTGGACCTGGATATTCTGTTGTTTGGCGCAGCCCGAATCGAGAGCCCGGCGTTGACCGTGCCGCACCCGCGCATGTGGCAGCGTGCTTTTGTATTGCACCCTTTGGCGGAGATTGCAGCGGGCCTCGTGCCAGCCAATTGCCTGCAGAACGTTTCAGATCAAGTCACGGTACGTCTGGAATCCTGACGTTATTACCACCCATACGAAGGGGGTAAGTCTCTGACATGGTGCCAAGTCTCGTATGCGCGAGTTCCTACCGTGCCGTGGGTTTCATATCTATATCCGTTAGCAGTTTGAAGCGGCTCCAGCCACTTCGCCTATGGCTTTCCTTGCCAAAGTGTGGCCTGCACGCGTCTTCTGGTCACCCATGAGCCATGCCATCTCTGCGTAATGATTGAAACAATCTGTTGCGGTGCAGCATTATTTGGTGTTGCTGCATAGTATTTTCGATAGACTAGGGTTAACGCGAATAGTGAGTGGCAAAAGTTTGATGCTGCTCAAAAAGTTTCTTGTGCCTCGTGATCGTTGACTCTAGGGGGATTTATGAAAAAAATGACATCTTTATTGGCCATTTCGGTATTGGGCTTGGCCTCGGCGGCAAGTGCTTTGGCATCTCAAAATGCTGGCACCCATGCTTCACGTATGGAAGCAGCAGTTGCAGCCCGTATGGTGAAGACGTCCTACGTGCCTCCTGCAATGGGGCAATCATCGCAAGTTTCCATGAGTGAGGCTGCGAAATCGGTGGCTGATGTCAAGCCGCTCGCCAATGAGTTACCGCAGAATAGTGCCCTGGCGTTGCTGGGGGCTTTGGCTATGATTGTTGTTATTGGTAAACGCCGGTTGTCTCGCTAGATGTACGAAGCCAAAGTTGGAGTGAACTTTGGCTTGCTGGCAGGGCATTGCTTTACGCACGTTAGTTTGGTGGTTTTTCACATCCTTATTTAACAATCAGGAGAGTTCGGGGCCACTCTCCTGAAACCTCCTTAATGCCCCGTATGCCGTCATGGTTTTGTTGCTATGCCTGTATCCAAACTTTGGTTTTTTGGGTGGCTGGTCAAGAGTTGGCGGCAATATTCTTAGCCATCTTGAGGCGTCCTCGCTCCTCTGTCGATCATGTCGTTTCGGAGAGAAAGTGCCTGTGCCAGCTAAGCTGTCACACCTACAACACTAAACTTGTTTGATTTGAGCAGTTCATGCATGAATTTTGCTTTGAATTCATTTGATCTAGTTCTCTCCGTAATATTTTGATAAGAGGCCGCTTTTCATGAAGATCACAGTTATTGGTACCGGTTACGTAGGCTTGGTTTCGGGGGCCTGTTTGGCGGATGTAGGCAATGATGTGCTGTGCTTGGACGTGGATCCGGCCAAGATAAAGATTTTGGAGAGCGGCGGTATACCCATCCATGAACCTGGCTTGCAGGAGGTGGTACGTCGTAACGTCGAGGCGGGCCGTCTATCCTTCACAACCGACGTGAAGCGGGCTGCGCAATACGGTACCGTCCAATTTATTGCGGTGGGTACGCCACCTGATGAGGATGGTTCTGCCGACCTGCAATATGTGCTGGCGGCCGCCCGCAATATCGGTAAGCACATGGATGGCTACCGTATTGTGGTGGACAAATCCACCGTACCTGTGGGTACCGCCGACAAGGTGCGTGACGCAGTGCAGTCGGAGTTGCAGGCCCGTGAGAGCAAGCTCGAATTCAGCGTGGTGTCTAATCCCGAGTTCTTGAAAGAGGGGGCAGCCATTGAAGACTTCATGCGCCCCGACCGTATCGTGGTGGGCGCAGACGACGAGCAGGCTATTGGCCTGATGCGCCAACTCTACGGCCCGTTTCAGCGTAACCATGAAAAACTGGTGTTAATGGACGTGCGTTCGGCAGAACTCACGAAGTACGCCGCCAACGCCATGTTGGCAACCCGTATCAGCTTCATGAATGAACTTGCCAATCTGGCCGAAGTGCTCGGTGCAGATATCGAGTTGGTGCGTTCCGGTATTGGTAGCGATCCACGCATTGGCAGCCACTTTTTGTATTCTGGCTGTGGCTATGGCGGCTCTTGCTTCCCCAAGGATGTCAAAGCATTAATCAAAACCGCGAACCAGCATGGAAGAGAGTTGCGCGTGCTTTCGGCAGTGGAAGACGCGAACGATGCCCAGAAGCACGTGTTGGTCCAAAAAATCGTTGAGCGCTTCGGTGAAGACTTGGCTGGTCGTCGCTTTGCGCTGTGGGGCTTGGCCTTCAAGCCCAATACCGACGACATGCGTGATGCGCCCAGCCGCGTGATTGTGGCTGAGTTGCTACGCCGTGGTGCCACCATTACCGCCTACGACCCCGTGGCCATGACCGAAGCTGAGCGCATCTTTGGGGATGAACCTCGGTTGACGTTTGCTGGTCGTCCCAAAAGCGCTCTCGACGGAGCTGATGCACTGGTCATTGTGACCGAGTGGAAGGAATTCCGTAGTCCTGACTTTGATGCAATCAAGAGCCGCTTGAAGCAGCCCGTTGTATTCGATGGGCGCAATCTTTATGAGCCTAAGTTCATTCGGCAACTTGGTATCGAGTACTTCGGTATTGGTCGTTCCTGAGTTGAACGGAATCAGATTTTCTGATCGCTGAAGCCGAGAGAGTGTGGATCTGCTGGTTTCATGCAAAGCTGTCCGAAAATTTTGATGGATGAAATGGGTCAACTTTTTCGAGTCATAAGATGCATAAATCGGCTGCAGTTTTTTTATTGAGTTGGGCATCCTTGTTCGTGACTTCGGGTTATGCCCAGGTGCCTGGCGCAAACCAGTCGGATACTTCCGCCGCGCAGATGGCTTCGGGGCCGACACCGTTTCCTACTGATGCGAAGGACTGGCCGGGCAAAGGGGCTATCCGCGTGTTTGGCTGGATGAACGACAACCGCAAGAGCTTCTGGCAAGAGCGTACGCGCAAGCAGGGCAGTGTGGTGTTTGCTGGCGATTCGCTGGTGGGCGGCTGGGGTAGCTTGGCCAAAGATTTGCCGGGCTTGCCGGTGGCCAACCGTGGCATCGGTGGTGAAACTACCCGTGGTCTGCTGTTTCGATTCCAGGAAGACGTTCTCGACCTGCACCCCAAAGCCATCGTGTTGCTGACAGGGTCCAATGACCTGAGCGCATTGCAGGATGTGCAGCAAAGCCGTAGCAATATCGTTGACATGCTGGACAAAGCCGAAAAGGAATTGCCCGGTGTTCCTATCGTGCTGTGCACGGTACCGCCGCGCAACCATCCACAGTCCCCAGTGGACCCGCGTCAGGTGATTGAGCTGAACAAGCTCATTACGTCAGCTGCCCAAGGTCGCAAAAATGTTGCGGTGTTGGACGTCTATGGTTTGCTGGTTGATCCAGACGGCTCGCCCCATGCCGAATACTTTGGTGCGGACAAGTTGCACATCTCACCCCTGGGTTACCAGCGCGTTCGTGACGCCCTGCAGCCGGTACTGAAACAGTTCAACCTAGGCTGAATTTCACCTGTGGCATTTACTTCTCCGATCTTTTTGGTCTTTGTAGCAGCCGTTGTGCTGCTTTTTAATGCGACCAACCAAGCCATTGTCCGCAGCACCGTTTTATTGGGTGCGAATGCAGTGTTCATCTGGTGCTATGTCGACAGCGCCGTTCAGCTTCTGCCGTTGGCGGTATTTTTGCTGGTGTGCTACGGCTTGATCGAAATGGTGCGGCGCAGCCGTTCTGCGCTCAGTCTCTGGCTTGGTGTAGTTGTTGCCATCGTCGGATTCATTTATCTGAAGAAGTTTAGTTTTCTAGACGCGTCATTGCTGCTGCCGTTTCCTTACCTGATCATCGGGTTGTCTTACGTGTTGTTTCGCGTATTGCACCTTATGGTCGATGCCAAGCAGGGCGGTTTGTCGGGCCCAGTGTCATTGCTGGATTTTTTGAATTACACCTGCAATTTCCTGACATTTGTGGCGGGGCCGATCCAGCGCTACCAGGACTACATGCGCTTTAAAGAGCAGTCTCTGGCATTGGACGAACACCGGGTATTCCAGGCTTTTGCCCGCGTCATCCTGGGTTTTGTGAAAGTGGGCGTGTTTTCGGCCATCTTCAAATACCTGTTTGACAGCCTGTCAGGGCGTGTGCTGGACACTGCTGCAACCACGGCGTGGCCCCTGTTATGCGCAATGTATGTGGCGGCGGCTGTGTGCTACATGGTTTACCTGTATGCCAATTTTGCGGGCTATATGGACATCGTCATTGGTGTCGGCGAACTGATGGGCATGCAACTGCCTGAAAACTTTAACCAGCCATTCCTGGCGCGCAGCTTTCTCGACTTTTGGTCGCGTTGGCACATGACCTTGTCGGATTGGTTCAAAACCTATGTTTTCAACCCCTTTCTAACGGTATTGGCGACGCGGTTCACCTCGCCCAAGGCAGGCCCGTATCTAGGCGTTGTGGCATTTTTTGTGACCTTTCTCATCATGGGTGTGTGGCACGGCACCACATCCGTGTTTGTGGTCTATGGCTTGCTGATGGGGGCAGGCGCTAGCATCAACAAGCTTTGGCAGGTCATGATCGTCAAACGTCTGGGCAAGAAGGTTTACAAAGCCCGGGCTGAAACCCCGCTTGCCATCTACTTTTCGCGCGGGCTGACGCTGGCCTATTTTGCGCTGGCTCTGACCTGCTTATGGGTCGATATGCCACAGCTTCTGGCTTTGCTGCGGCGCTTGGGTGCGGTGGGGTACTTGGGCTGCTACTTGGCGCTGGCCATGTTGGCGGGCTTGGTGTTTTATGTGTGGGATGCGTTGTTGGCACAGCTTGTGCCTCTGCGTGTAGCGATGGCTAAAGCTTCCAGTGGTGTAATTGCGCGCAATATGGTGCTTGCACTGCAAGTACTATTGATTGCGACAGTCGCCTCGTTCTTCCACAAGGCACCAGAATTCGTTTACCGAGCGTTTTGATGAAGCTGATTTTCAAACAAATTGGGCTCTTGCTCGGCGCTTTGGTGGCCATGTACGGTGTGTTACTGGTGGCGTGCTTATTGTTGGTGCCGCGCACCGAGTTAAGCCAGCGGCTCAATGCAGGCAGTGCTGGATCGTCCTTGTTTTTGACTGAGCCCAAATATGTGTTCATGGCGCGCTCCCAGCTTAATTCGCTGGACGACAAAGCCATCCTGGTGGGTGCGTCCAACATGCTGGTCGGTTTCAAGCAGCCGCAGGTGCAGGCTCTGGTGCCTAGCATGCAAGTGCATAACCTCTCAGTGGGCGGCTCCAACATCACGCAGATCAACCAGATCGTAGACCTGGTCAGAGAAGTTCAGACCCCGGACGCGCGGCGCCACGACACCTGGGTGATTGGCCTGTGGTACGGAGTTTTTGCCGAGGACCGGGCGCGCTGGTTTACCCCTGACCGGCATGGTGGCGACACCGATATCGACATTGAGCGTTACCGTTACGGCTTCTATCGCCGCACCGAAGAGGGCCCCAAACCCGTGCTGCCACCCAGCTACCTGGACTTTGGTACCACTCTCATACACCCCTACCTGGTGCTCGATCGCACGGCCCGTGACCTGACCAGTGCACTGCGAGCATCCATGTCTGGTCGCCCCGCAGGCCTGACGGACGCCCAGCGCAATGCAGTCGTCTTGAGCACGGAGGAAAAGCGCAAGTATTTCGAATTCTGGCGCGCATACATGGGTGACACCGATGCGCTGACAGATGCCCCATTTCAGGTATTGGAGACCATGGTCAACGGCATCCTGGCAGATGGCGGAAAAGTGGTTTTGGTGGACATGCCTATTCCTCAATGGCACGCACAAGGATCTCCGCTGTGGGCAGACTACCGTCGCCGAGTCGACCCACTGCTCGCCAAGTTACAGACCCATGCGGCAGTTAAGGTGTTGAAAATGGAAGATGCCAATGCTGACAATGACTTCAGCGATGAAGTACATCCCAAGCCCCGGGTCACCCCCGCCTGGGCCCAACGTTTGGCCTCCGTTTTAAGTGCCCAGACTCCCTGACAGATTACAACCTCATCCTTAAAAGAAAGCAGCCATGGACATCGACGCAATTTACACACAACTCACCGCCATTTTTCACGATGTGTTCGATGACGAAAGTATCGTGGTCACACCAGAGCTCACCGCCGACGATGTTGATGAATGGGACAGCCTGGCCCACATCCGCCTGGTATTGGCCATCGAGAAGAAATTCGGCCTGAAGTTCTCGGCCGCTGAAGTGGGCCGCCTCAAGAACGTCGGTGAATTTGTGTCCTTGATCCAATCCAAGGCGAAATGACCACCCAGCCACAGGCGCAGATCCTGGCATTGGGCGAGCTGACCGAGGGCCTGCGGGCCGTTGTCGATTTCACCATCAGTGCCCAGCAGATGCAGCAGTTTGCGGAACTGTCGGGAGACTTCAACCCCCTGCACACCGATGCTGCGTTTGCGCGCAGCAAAGGCTTTGAGGGGGCCGTGGTGTACGGGGCCTTGATGGTGGCCAAGGTCTCACAGCTGATCGGCATGCAGCTGCCAGGGCGCAACAGCGTCTGGGCCAGTGTGGCACTGGACTTTCGCAAACCGTTGTACGTAGATCAAGCCGCACAGGCTGAGGGCGTCGTCGAAGAGGCCTCGGACTCTACCGGCATGGTCGTCTTGAAACTAACCGTGCGCGCAGCTGGCAAAGTGCTGGCAAAGGGCAGGGCGGAGGTCATCGTTGGACACGCATAACATGGATGCACAGCAATGGTTTCTGGTTTCCGGCGGCTCCGGCGGCATCGGTGCTGCCGTATGTGATTTGCTCGCCGCAAAAGGCTTCACACCCTTGGTGGGCTATCACCGCAACGCCGCCGCAGCCCAAGCCGTTGCACAGCGCTGTGGTGGGCGGGCTCTTGCGCTGGACCTGTCCAGCGAGACCTCCATCAAGGCGGCGGTCGCCGAGCTGGAAGCCCTGCCAATGTTGGCCGGCGTAGTGCTGGCGGGCTCGCCTCCCTTATCCCTTGTACCCTTCGGCAAGATCACCGCCGAAGAAATGCAGCAGCAGTGGCAAGTCAACGTGCAGGGCCCGCAGCGCCTGTTGGCTGAGCTTGTACGCCGATGCTTTCGCAAGCACAAACAGGGTTCCGTTGTCGGGGTGTTGACCCAAGCCATGGGGAGCGGCATAAACGGCATAGAGGGTGCATCGTCCGGCATGGGCGCCTACGTGATCGCCAAGCACGGCATGGCTGGCATGCTGGCCATGCTGGCGGCCGACTACGCCTGGTTGCGTGTACGCGCCGTAAAGCCTGGCTACACCGAAACCCCCATGCTCGAAGCATTTGACGAACGCTTTCTGGCCACCCAGCGCGAGAAAGCCCCATTCCAGACGCCCGCACAAGTGGCGTCGCTTATTGTTGAGGAGGCCATTGGCGTATGAGTAACCATCTCTATTCCCAGCTCGGCTGGCTGCAAGCTGCGCCTGAAGACTTTTCCGCCCAGTGCCGCCAACTGCTGGCTGAACCTGCCCATCTGGGCTTGCGCTTGCAACACCTGGCCAACCACGCGCTGGATGAAAACCAGCTCAATCGGCTGGCCAAAGTGGTCCAGAAAGCCCGCGACGGCGGCTTGTCCATGGCACCGCTGGTACCGTTTCGCCTTGGCATTCTCAGCAATGCCACCTCGCATTTCATCGTGCCAGCCCTGGTGGCTACAGCCGCCCGCCACGGTATTGCGCTGGAATGTGTCGAAGCCGACTTCGACCAGGTCATGCAAGAGGCCTTGTCGCCAGACTCCACCATCAACCAGGCCCAGTGCGATGCCGTGCTGGTGGCAGTGGACTACCGCGGCCTGCCGCTGAACGCCGCGCCAGGTGATGCCCAGGCAGCCCAAAACACGGTGCAGGCGGCCCTGAGCCATCTGTCCATGATCCGCAACGGCCTGCGCACCAACAGCAGGGCCATCTGCATCCTGCAAACCCTGCCTCGCCCGGTAGAGTCGGCGTTTGGCAGCCTGGACATGGCGCTGCCAGGCACTCCGCGCCAACTGATTGACGACGTGAACCGGGGCATTGCCCAGAGCGTGGCTGGCACCGAAGATCTGCTGCTCGATGTGGCCCATCTGGCTGAAACAGTTGGGCTGGCTGACTGGCACGACCCAACGCTGTGGAACATGGCCAAAATGCCCTTTTCCAGCGAATTCCTGCCGCTGTACGCAGACCACGTCTGCCGCCTGATCGCAGCCTTGCGCGGCAAAAGCCGCAAATGCCTGATCCTGGACCTGGACAACACCGTCTGGGGCGGCGTGATTGGCGACGACGGTCTGGACGGCATCGTCATCGGCCAAGGCGACGCTACCGGTGAGGCGCATCTGCATGTGCAGCGCACCGCGCTGGCCCTGCGTGACCGCGGCGTGGTGCTGGCGGTATCGTCCAAGAACACCGACAACATCGCCCGCCAGCCCTTCCAGAAGCACCCTGAAATGCTGCTGCGTGAAGACCACATTGCCGTCTTTCAGGCCAACTGGAATGACAAGGCCACCAACATCAAAGCCATTGCCGAAGAACTCTCCCTGGGCCTGGACGCCATGGTGTTTCTGGACGACAACCCCGTAGAGCGCGGCCTGGTACGCAAAATGTTGCCCCAGGTGGCCGTGCCCGAGCTGCCCGACAACGCCGCGCTGTACGCCCGCACCTTGCTGGCCGCTGGTTACTTTGAAGCCATCGCCTTTTCGGGCGAAGACCGCAAACGCGCCGACTTCTACCAGGACAACGCCCGCCGTGTCACTCTGCAAAAACAGGCGGGTGATGTGGACGCCTACCTGTTGTCGCTCAACATGCAGATGACTCTGCAGCCCTTTGACGACACCGGCCGTGCCCGTATCGCCCAGCTCATCAACAAATCCAACCAGTTCAACCTCACCACCCGTCGCTACACCGAGGCCGACGTGGCCGCCGCGCAGCAAGACCCCAACGCTTTCACCCTGCAAGTGCGGTTGGCCGACACCTTTGGTGATAACGGCATGATCAGCGTGATCATCTGCCGCCGCCAGCAGGACGACTGGGACATCGACACCTGGCTCATGAGCTGCCGCGTGCTGGGCCGCAAAGCCGAAACCGCCGTGCTGCAAGAGCTGATCACCCAGGCCCGCGTCCACGGCGTACAGCGCCTCATAGGCCGCTACCTGCCCACTGAAAAGAACAAGCTGGTCGAAGACCACTACGCCAAGCTCGGCTTTACCTTGCTCGATAAGCACGCAGACGGCAGCACCGTGTGGGAGTTGCATGTGCAAGACGCGCCATTGGTGGAGCTACCCATTGCCATCCAACGCAGCGGATTCGCGCCAGCGGCGGAAGCCATGAATGCCTGATGCTTTGACCGCCCACCAGCCCGTCCAAGTGGCCCCACCTCGCAGCATCCTGCTGCTGACCTACATATCCCCCTTGCAAAAATGGGGTTCGGCCAAGCGCTCGCGGTTCCTGATTGACGCTTTGAAGCGCCACGGCACGGTGGAGGTGCTGGCCCTTAGCTTTGTTGACGGCCCCGTGGTGGGTAACCCCTTGACCACTACCGAATGGCA
>Ga0075366_10002129_pt1 | contig 10070 bp, 9 predicted proteins | sample EndMethybrTD3031_FD_72351 | JGI IMG/M metagenome (GOLD analysis project Ga0075366, IMG submission 72351) | Populus endosphere microbial communities from Tennessee, USA - Endosphere MetaG P. TD hybrid TD303-1 | ecosystem: Host-associated > Plants > Roots > Endosphere | place: USA: Tennessee... | reverse complement strand
TGATCGTCGACGAGGCGCATGCGTTGGGCGTGTTCGGCCCGAACGGCGCAGGGCGTTGCGCGGAGCAAGGGGTGCGCCCGGACATCTTGGTCGGCGCGCTCGGCAAGGCCGTCGGGACCCACGGCGGCTTCGTCGCGAGCACCCAACTCGTGCGCCGCTATTTGTGGAACAAGGCGCGGAGCTTCGTGTTTTCCACGGCACCATCGCCCGCACATGCGGATATTACCCGGCAACAGCTCGAGGTCGTGTGCGCTGCGGATGCCCTCCGCGGTGCACTGGCGGCGAGCTCGGCTCGGCTCCGCAACGGGTTGGCTGACCTCGGTCTGACGCTCGTTCCGGGTTCGTTTGGGCCCATTGTGTCGGTGATTTTGGGCAGCAACGAGCGCGCACTCCAGGCCGCGGCTCGACTGCGCAGGATGGGGATATTGGCTCAAGCCATTCGCCCTCCGACGGTGCCCGAAGGTGCTGCTCGACTCCGGCTAACCGTAAAAGCGACCTTCGGTGATGCGGAGATTGCCCGCCTGACCGAAGCGGTGGAGCAAGCGTGCCGCGCGTCGTAGTGCTGGGCTGCGGGACCGGGGTCGGCAAGACACGCCTGAGCGTCGCCTTGTTGCGCCAGCTGCGCGAAAGCGGGCACCACTGCATGGGCCTCAAACCGATCGAGAGCGGCGTTGATCCGGGGCACGGGTTCCCCGCGCGCGGTTCGGATGCGCAAGCGGTCGCGAACGCCGGTTCGTTGCCCATGACGAGCTCGCGCCATCCCTTGTACGCGCTGCGCGAACCGATCTCTCCGCACCTTGCTGCGCGTCGGCAGAACGAGGAGATCAGCGTGGAGGCTGTGCGGGACTGGGTGATGAGCTCGGAGCAGGCCGTGACACCACTTGTATCGTCAGATAGGGCACTATGGACGGTGATCGAATCGGCGGGCGGAGTGTTTTCCCCGCTTTCGGCTGTTGCCACGAATTTCGATCTGGCGCGAGCGCTCGAGCCGGCGATTTGGGTTCTCGTCGCGGCCGACGCGCTCGGTGTTTTGCATGAGCTGAGCGCGACGCTCCAAGCCATGAGGGCGCGACATCGAATGCCGGACCACGTGGTGCTGAGCTGCGCGCGACCACCCGATGCGAGCACGGGCAGCAACACGCACGAGCTCACGACACTCGGGATCGCAACGCCGACGGCCGTGCTCGCGCGCGACGACGATAGCGGCGTTGGAGAGCTAGTGCGACGCTTACTCGCAGAAACGCCGAGCCAGCGTTGAGCGTTCGTTCAAACGACGCGCCCGTTTTCGAGTCGGATGCAACGCGCACCGAGCTGCTGTGCAAGACCCGCGGCGTGATTGACGACGATCACGACTGCACCGCGGGCGCGCTCCTCGATCAGGGCTTGCTGGAGGTGCTCTGCGCTCGCCTGGTCGAGCCCCGACCATGGTTCATCCAGCAATAAAAGGCCCGGATCATGAACCAGAGCGCGCGCGAGCGCGACCCGCTGTCGTTGGCCGCGCGAGAGCGTCCCGACTCGTCGATCGGCGAGCACATCCGCGCCGACCCGCTTGGCCACTCGATCCCAAGCGCCCTCGACCTCCACACCGTAAACGCGGGCCGCGAGCTCCACGTTTTGCCGCGCGCTCAGCTCACGATAGCAAAGCGACTCGTGCGCGACCCAGCCGATGTGCGGGCGCACCAGCTCGAGCTCCACACCGAGCGGGTGATACACCACCTCGCCCGAAGTCGGCGTGAGCACGGTACCGATCACCGCGAGCAACGTGCTCTTGCCGGCTCCGTTCGGACCCTCGAGAAAGGTGATGCTGCCAGCTTCGAAGCTCGCGTTGACGGCGCGCAGCGCCGGCGTTGCGCCGAACAAGCGCGTGACCGCACGCACCTCGATCTGCTGAATCACGCCATGCCTCCCCGGGTGATGAACCGAACGGCCCGAAAGCCGGGCCGCGCTGCGCGGTAGCTTCGCGTGCGGCGCAGGAGCGATGAATACGAGGCGCAAACCTGAAACATGCTGAAGTTATGAGGCTAAACCCTGCGATTGTACGATGGTTTCGGCTTGACCCAGGTTGCGGTCAACGCATGCTAACATGGCTTTGGTATGAGTTCTTCCGCCCTTGCGATGCCCGCTCAGCGGCTCGAGCACTTGCTCGAATTACGCCGTGCCGTTGAAGGCGCGCTCGAGGGCAAATCCGAGGTTGTCGAGCTCGCGCTCACTGCGCTGCTGGCGCGCGGCCACATCCTGATCGAAGACGTGCCGGGCGTCGGTAAAACCACCTTGGCGCGAGCGCTCGCGCGCGCCGTCGGTGGTGTGATGCGCCGCGTGCAGTTCACGAGCGACTTGCTGCCCAGCGACGTGTTGGGTGTTTCCGTGTTCGACCAACGGACGTCGGAGTTCGTGCTGCGTCACGGCCCCGTGTTTTCGAACGTGCTCTTGGCGGATGAAATCAATCGCGCCAGTCCGCGAACTCAGTCCGCCTTGCTCGAGGCCATGAGCGACGAGCAAGTCTCGCTGGACGGGAAGACGCACCCTTTGCCCGAGCCGTTTCTGGTCGTGGCCACGCAAAATCCACAGGATTTCGCGGGTACTTTCCCGTTACCGGAGTCCCAGCTCGACCGCTTCATGATGCGCATTCGCATCGGCTACCCGCCGCCGCAGGTCGAGATGCGGCTCATGCTCGAACCGGACCACGACCGCATTCAAAACGTGCCGGTCGTGCTCGACCCACAGACGCTCGTCAGTTTGCAGCGCGAAGTCGATCGCGTGACGACGGACGGCGCACTCGGTGCCTACCTGCAGGCGCTCATCACCGCGACTCGTGGCAGCCCAGTGTTGTCACTCGGCGCGAGCACGCGCGCCGGCATGAACTTGTCGCGCGCGGCGCGCGCCCGAGCGCTGTTGAACGGCCGCAACTATTGCATCGCCGATGACATCCATAGTTTGGCCGTACCGGTCTTCGCGCACCGCGTGCGGCTCGCGGCCCACGCCGAAGGCTACGCTCCGACGAGGGAAGAGACCGAAGCCGCCATCCGCGAGGTCATCGCGCGCGTGCCAGTGCCACTTTAGGCTCGCGGAGGCCAAGGCGTGACCGACGCTCGCACCGCTCCTGGCGCTGCTCCGGCACCCGAGGCTCCCGCCTCTGGCCGCGCTTCACCGATCGCGCCGGCACCTTCGTTCGTTGAACGGACGCGAACCTTCTTGGCGCGCGCGCGGCGTTTCTTCCGCCCGCCGCGGAAGCTCAAGGTCACGCGCGAAGGAAAGTACTTCATCGGCATCACGTTCGGCGTTGGTTTCGCGGCCATCAACACCGGCAACAATCTGCTCTATCTGTTGCTCGGCATGCTGCTCTCGATGATCGTCGTGTCGGGCGTGCTGAGTGAGCTCAGCTTGCGCGAGCTCACCGTCGTGCGCCGCCTGCCTCCGCGAGCTCAAGTCGCAAGGCCCCATTTGGTCGAAATCGAGGTCTTCAATCACAAGCGGCGTATCCCCTCGTACGCGATCGAAGTGGAAGATCTGCGCGCGGGGCAGCCCGCCGACAAACGCTGCTTTTTCCTGAAGATCAGCCCGCGTTCCGCGCAGGTGGCTGCCTACCGGCGCACACCCGCCCGCCGCGGCCGAGATCGGCACGTCGGCTTCCGAGTTGCGACGCGCTTTCCGTTCGGCCTGTTCGAAAAGTCGCGCGAGCTCAACGCCGAAGGCGATTTGATCATCTACCCCGCTGTCGACGCAGTCGTGTTGCCGACCAACCTACCGGGGGATCGCGTCGGCGGAAACTCCGCGCTCGGACGCGGCTCCGGCGATGAGATCCTCTCGCTGCGCCTGATGCGCGAAGGCGACGATCCACGAGACATTTATTGGCGTAAGAGCGTCGAACAGATGATCGTGCGCGAGCGCGCTCGCGAAGTACGCCGTGACGTATCTTACGCGATCGATTCGAGCCATCCTGGGCTCGCGCCGGATGAAGATTGGACCGCCCGCTTCGAGCGACGAATCCGCGACGTCGCGTCGCGTGCGGTGGCGCACATCAAGCGCGGCGACGGCGTCACCGTGCGGACTCGCAGCGGCGAACGCGTGCGCGCGACGACCGCCGTGGGCGCCGACCCGGTCCTGCGCTTTCTGGCTCTGCTCGAGGCGAAACCCTCCGCGCCCGCCGCCGCATATGCCTCGGAAGCAAACCCGCCGAACCGCGGCGGCCGCGGAGAAAAGGCATGAGATTCGGACTGATCCACCGGATCATGACCGACAGCCTGGCGGCGCTCGGGCTACTCGCGCTCGTTACGAGCGGAGAGCTGAACCACTGGCTCACCGTCGCCATCGTGCTCGGCTTGATCCTCGCCGTCGCAATTCCGGAGAGCTTTCAGGACCGACCCTTCGTGCGCCGTATCGGGGTCGTGCTGCCGCTGGCGCTGTTCGGCGTCCAGGCGGTGCGCCTCTTTCTCAACGCCAACTTGCTCGAGACTGCGGTCGAGTTCGCCGCGGGTTTACAGGTCATTCGGCTCGCCACGCGACGCGGCGCCGCCCACGATCAACAGGTCATCGTGCTCGCGTTGCTGCACCTCATCGCGGCGACGGTGCTGGGCAGCGGGCTGGCGTATGGCCTGTGTTTTCTAGGTTTTTTGGTGGTCGCACCCGGTGCGCTCGTGCTCAGCCACCTGCGACGCGAGGTCGAAGGCAACTATCGCCAAGGAGCACGCGATCGCACCGGGTTGCCCGTCGACGTGCCACGAATTCTGCGCAGCCGGCGCGTGATCGGCCGTTCGTTCCTGGTCTTCACGTGCTTGCTCTCAGTGCCGATCTTTCTGTTCACGCTCGCCTTGTTCGTGGCCTTTCCGCGCGTCGGGCTGTCACTGCTGATGCTGAGTCACCCCAAGGCCGAGCGCATGGTCGGCTTCACCGAGCACGTCGACCTCGGCGGCGTCGGGCGACTGCGCAGTGACCCGACGATCGTGATGCGCGTCGAGGTTCCGGATCTGCCCAAAGAGCCGCCGCCGCGCTTGGCGCTCTACCTGCGCGGAGCCGCCTTCGACAGCTATCAAGGAAAGAGCTGGTCGCGCAGCGCCGGCGGCGCGCTGCGCGCCGATCAACGCGGGCATCTGGTGCGCTTGTTGCGTTTTCCCGACCCCATCCGCGATCGCAACATGCACGTCGAGCTCGAGCCCATCGAGCCGCCCGTGGTCTTTCTGCCACCCGACGCGGTGGCGCTTACGGTGTCCGTCCAGGGGCTGCCCTTGCTCGCGAACGTACCGCAGGTCAGCGGGGGCCCCGAGGGCTCGCTCACCTACAAGAGCCCGGAGGAGCGCGGGCTCAACTACGATGTGTCGCTCGCCGCGCCGGACGAACCTACCTCCGCCCCGCTCGCCCCGAATGAGCGAGCGCGCTACCTGACCTTGCCGGCTGATCTACCGCCACGCGTGGCGGAGCTCGCGCATTCCTGGGTCGGCAACACGTCGGACGCACGAATCGAAGCGCGTTTGATCGAAGCGCGGCTGCGAAAGGACTACCGCTACGACGTGGATTCGCCCTCGGGCGGCGCCAAAAACCCGCTGTACGATTTTCTGTTCGTTTCACGACGTGGGCACTGCGAGTTCTATTCGACGGCGATGGCGGTCATGCTGCGCACGCTCGGCGTGCCGACGCGCAACGTGACCGGCTTCATCGGCGGTACCTACAACCGCTTTGCGCGCTCGTACGCGGTGCGACAAGGCGACGCGCATTCCTGGGTCGAGGTGTACTTGGACGACACCGGTTGGACACGCTTCGATCCCACGCCGCCCGCGAACGCGGCGCCGCAGAGTGACATCACGGGCCTGTTGGCGTTCGTGCGCGATTTCGTGGAAGCGACGACACAGCGCTGGAATCGGCACGTGATCGGCTACGATCTCAAGCAGCAGGTGGGTCTGCTCCGCTCGGTGCACCGCAGCTACAGCGCATTGCGCGATCGACCGGGGGCGCTCGGGCGTGTCCTGTCGTCGCCGCGCTCGGCGCTGTTCGGGGTGCTCGGCGTTGCTAGCGCGGTCTACGCGGCTTTTTGGCTCAAACGCCGGCGCAAGGGGCTGTCGCCCGCGGTGCGGGCTGCCAGCGAGCGGGAAACACAAGCCCGCGAAAGCGTCGAGCTCTACCGGCAGCTCGACGCGGCGCTGTCAGCGCGGGGCCTCACTCGGCCAACGGGGACACCCCCGCGCGCCCACGCAGCGGCACTCGCAGCGATGGGTCACCCACTCGGCGCCGAAGCACTGGCGCTCACGGAGCGCTACTTGGCGGCTCGATTTGGCGGCGTCACGCTGACGGCCGAAGAACGGCGAGACTTCACGCGGCGGGTGCGCGCGCTGCGACAACAACGCGGCGGAGAACAGATAGCGGCGTAACAGCCGTAACAACGCGTCCGGACAGCGCGGACAGCCGTCCGACTCAGGCCATCTGGCCGCGGAGCACGATTTGAGCAGACCCGGCCGACGTCTGCGCGACGCCGTAAACGGCGCCCCGACTGGGGCGGGCACGGAGTGCGTCGAATTCCAAGTCGGGAGCCCCGTGCTCGATCCACGCGACGATGATTGGCGCGTGCTCGCCGGCATTGGCTTGATCGATTTGCAGCACGTCGACGGCGACGCCGCGAGCGAGCTCTTCTGCAGTGACGGCACGCTGCGCCGACGCGAGCGGACGATGGCTGGCTCCCGGCAGTTGATCTGCACCGACGCTCTCGCGTGAATAAGACTGGACGATGAGCCGGTATCCGGCGCTGGTCGCTGCTGCCAGATCCTGAGCAGAGACCTCAGCGCGCATGCGCTCGACCGATACAGCGCCCAGGCTGGTCGCTGCGAGCAGCGCCATCCACGAGGCGCCGGCGGCGGCCGAGCTCACGACGGACGACCGCGTCTTGCGCGTCTTCTTGGTGGGGCTGTCCGAGTTTGCCAAGCTTGCCTCTACGATTGATTAAACGTGCCAGCGGGGAGTTCGTTTCTCGGACTGTCATTAAGCATGTTCCGTGCCACACCAAGAACACGTTCCATGCTTCCCAGATTGGGCACTTAGTCTCGTTTTTCGCGGCTGATCGAGGTCACGCCGGACTCAGGCGCGGGGTCGCATTCGACCCGTATCGCGCAAAAAGACCCACCGCGTCCGACCCTATTTTATGGCTTTGAGCTGAGTTGCGAGCGCGGCCGCCCACTTCAAGGCGCTGGCGCAATCCCCCTCAGCCGCCGCGGCAACCGAGTTTCGTCGAAACGGACCGAGTGTGACTGCCAGATCATGGCCCCGGCGCAGTACGGCAAACGGGCCACGGGTGTGCCGCTCGCGACACAGCTGCCCGCTCTGGCTTGCTCGCTCGGCGTCCGGCGCGGCGACGAACTCGGCCAGCCGGCCCCGCGCGTCGACGCGTTGGTCTTCGGGAGCAAGAACACCCCGAGCGAACGCGCGCAGGCCACGGGCCGCTGCGGCGTCGTTGTCATAGCGGATCGCCCAGCCGACCGCGGTGAGCGAGCCGTCCGAGAAGGACGTGACCCGATCCCCGTTCCAGCCCTCGGCTGCGTCGCGGGCAGCGCGCGCCGGCATCCATTCTTCGAAGAGTACCCGAAGTGTTTCTTCTCCGTAGATGTCGCTGTAGGTGGCATGTGCCAGGGCGGGGGTAGGCGCGCTCAACGCGGGAAGCACGGTTGAACCTTCGTTCGAATCGTATTTGTCCAAGTGCAGCACTTGCTCGGTGCTGGTCGGCAAGCGCTTCCACACTGCGTCGACGGCCGCCCAGCCGCCGCGACGGCGCAGCGCATTGACGAAAGAAAGCCCATCGACGTACGGCGCAACCACCGAGCGCTTGATGATCGCCGGCACTTGTCCGACCGCGCCAGCGGACAGCGCGCTCTGCAAATCCATCACGGAATCAGGCAGATCCGGCGCGTGGCCGCCTTTGGGCGCGAACATCGCGTCGAGCATTGCGCTGGTCGCGTCGCCCTCGGCCAACGCGTGCACCGCGCTTTGCCAGTCCCCAGCGTCGTCCGAAAAGGTGAGCAGCTTCTCCAAGCCGTAGTGCTGATCCTGCAACGCGTGCACGAGCTCGTGCCAAAGCGTCGCATCCAACTCCTGGCCATGCAGGTCTGCGCCGATGAACATGGTCTTCTCGTGCGGCTCGTAGAAGCCCAGCAACTCGGCTCGCATGACATCGAGGAGCCCGCGTCGATAGTCGAAGGACGCGGGAACCGTGCCCAACGCGAACAAGATCTCGCCCGACGCCGTCACCACGGCCGGCGGAATTTGTGTGTTCAAGTCGCGCTCGACGAACGCGACCATTGCCTCGCGCGTGATCACGCGACCTTTGACGGGCGCGAGCGGCCCGAGCTCACGCAGCGCCGACACGTACGCGAGCGCGTGCGCTACCTCTTTTTCTGCCGTCGCGCTCTGATCCGGCTCCGCGGCTTCCGACCCGATCCCGTCAGCCCCGCGCGCGGCCGTCGAGGCGGCTTCAGCAGTCTTCGGCGCCGGTTCGCTGAACGATGCGCTGGGCGCGCTCGCACGGGCGCACGCGCCGACGCCACCAGCGATGAGCAGCGCGAAACTCAGGACTCGGTTCATTGCTGAGCGGCAGCCCGCAACGCCGAAATCGCGGCCCTGCGGTCCGGCTGACCGAACACGGCATTGCCGGCGACCAGCATTCGCGCGCCGGCCGCGACGACCTGCGCCGCGGTATCCGGGGCAATTCCGCCGTCGACCTCGAGCTCGATCTTGGCGCCCGCCTGGTCGATGAGCCGACGCACCGCCTGGATCTTCGGCAGCACGCTGGGCAGGAATTTTTGCGCGCCGAAGCCGGGGTTTACGGTCATGAGCAGTACGAGATCGAGATCGGACAGCACGTAGCGCAAAAAATCTTCGGGAGTGTGCGGGTTCAGCACCACGCCGGCTTGCACCTTGAGCTCGCGGAGTTGATGCAGCGTGCGCTGCAAATGCGTCGCGGCCTCTACGTGGACGCTGATCGAATCCGCGCCCGCGTCGGCGAACGCGGCAACGTAACGTTCTGGCTCGACGATCATCAGGTGCACGTCGACGTGCACTTTGGTCGCGCGCCGCACCGCACGCACGATCTGCGGGCCGAGCGTGATGTTCGGCACGAAGCGCCCGTCCATCACGTCGACGTGAATCCAATCGCCGCCCGCGGCTTCCGCTTCTTTCACTTCCTCGGCCAGCCGTCCGAGGTCGGCGCTGAGAATCGAGGGAGCTATTCGGATCTCGCGCGACGGTAGAGTCGATGGCATGGCGAGGAACAAATACCCGAGGCGCGCGGCCTCGGCCAGGCACTTCCGTTGCACGTCGCCCATCCGAGCCAGCAAGCTCACCGGTACGGGTCACGCCTGGAGCTTTCTGGAAGATCTGGGACGAATGCGTGTTACGCTTAGGATAACGCCTCAATCCTCGCATTTCAGCGCAGCGCAGATCGAGCCATGATCACTCGGCCCCTCGGTAAGCAAGACTACGATCACATCGTTCAGATCATCGATCGCTGGTGGGGCGGGCCAACGACGGCCCTGGCACACCCGATCTTCTTCCATGAGCTCGGCGCGATGGCCCGAGTCGTCGAGCACGACGGCATTCTCGTCGGTTTCCTGCTCGGCTTCGTGGCTCCGGGCCCACCCAAGACGGGCTACGTGCACTTGGTCGGAATCCATCCCGACTACCGGCGCCGCGGCGTGGGCAAAGTGCTCTATCAAACCTTCGAAGAAGATGCGCGCGCGGCTGGCTGCACGCGGCTCAAAGCCATCACCACCAGCGGCAACGAGGGCTCAATCGCCTTTCATCGCGCGACGGGCTGGACCGTGACGACCGTCGAAGACTACGCGGGGCCGGCGCGGCCGCGCGTGGTGTTCAACAAGAATTTTTGAGGTCACGCGTGACGGCGCCTGGACCCGTGTCAGCGCTGCGTCCCGCCCGCAAGGCCCGCGAAGTGCTGGCCTCCGCGCTTGGCTTCGTGCAATCGCTGGACGAGACGATCCCGCTCTTGCCCGGAGCGATCAGCGCGCTGGCGGCCGCGTCGAACTCGCTTTATCGCGTGGAAAGCGAGGCGCTCACCGAAGAAGCCGGGCTCAGCCTGGTGT
>Ga0075366_10002128_pt1 | contig 10071 bp, 4 predicted proteins | sample EndMethybrTD3031_FD_72351 | JGI IMG/M metagenome (GOLD analysis project Ga0075366, IMG submission 72351) | Populus endosphere microbial communities from Tennessee, USA - Endosphere MetaG P. TD hybrid TD303-1 | ecosystem: Host-associated > Plants > Roots > Endosphere | place: USA: Tennessee... | reverse complement strand
GCCTTTATTATTGCTTCATGGCTTCCCTGAGACGAAAGCTGCCTGGTTACAAGTGGTACCTTTGTTAAGCTCAGCATTTACATTAGTTATGCCCGACCTGCCAGGTTATGGTGATTCTGCTATTACAATTGAAGGTGATGATGAACGTTATTCCAAGCAAAATATGGCACGGCTACTTGTGGCGTTCATGGAGCAGCTTGGGTTTCCTGCTTTTTTTGTCGCAGGGCATGACCGGGGCGGAAGGGTTGCTTTTCGCATGTGCCTTGATTTTCCTGACCGGATTTGGAAAGCTGCCATACTTGATATTATTCCTACTGTTGATATCGCAGATAGGATTAATTTTTCTCTTGCGGGATCATTAGCCAACTGGTGGTTTATGGGGCAGCCTTATCCCTTTCCTGAAACAATACTGGCCGCAAGCCATGATATTTACCTGGAGTATATCCTTAATGGGTGGTCAGGCGGTAAAAGTTTCATGTTGCCGGCAGCGCGACGCGACTATTTTCGTTGTTTTGGACGGCGTGCTGTGATATACGCGTTGTGTGCGGAGTTTCGCGCAGGTAATACACTTGATTTGCAGGCAGAACGTGAAAGCAGAGATAGCGGCCAGCGTATGCAGTGTCCGCTACTTGTGCTTTGGTCCGATGACGGATTTGTAACAAGCTTTGGTGATCCCATCGTTATCTGGCAACAATGGTGCCGTAATGTTACTGGACAACAAATAACCGCCAGCCACTTTTTAATGGAGGAGCAACCTGTCACCACAGCTAATTATTTGCAATCTTTTTTTCAGTTGTCGTGAAATAACGAGGCTCACTTATTTGCATATTATGTAATTGTGCAGCTCATAACGTGTGTTTATGGTAGGGGCTAATATTATGTACAGATAAATACCAGATAAGAATATAAAAATTAAAGGACACAGCCGTAAATTGGTTCTCTATTTGATTCTTAATAATATAAGTGAGTATAAAAAGGCACTCAACTTTTACAAGTTTAATATTATTGTAAATTATATAGGATGATATAAAAATGCTGTTATTTACTTTTCTATATTTGACAATGATTGCGTAGTCAGGCAAACAATATAGGTAGGAGATTTTGAAAAGAAATTATACATCACAAGACGTTGCGGAAGCTGCGGGGGTTTCGCAATCAACCGTTTCCCGGGTTTTTGCCGGTAATACAAATGTATCGGATAAAAAACGCAAAAAGATATTAGAAGTAGCAGAGCAGCTAGATTACAAACCTAATGCACAGGCCAGAAGCTTGATCACGCGAAAAACGATGATGGTGGGCATTATTATGCGTAACATGCGCGATCCTTTTTATTCGGCCGTTCTTGAAATTTTTCATACCCGTTTATCGCCATTGGGCTATCAGTTGATTTTCATCAATTCGGAAAATGAGGAGATACAGGAGTCTGAAATCGCCAAATTATTAGAATATAATGTAGAAGGTGTTATTGTTACCGATGCTATATTGTCGCCTGAAGCTGCAAAGAAATTAAAACGCTATGACATTGTTTCTATTTTATTTAATCGTTATACGGAAAATCTGGATAGCAGCGCAGTCTATTGTGATAATTACCTCGCCGCTAAGCAAATTGCCACCTATCTGGTGGAACAGGGACATAAATCTTTCGCATTTATCTCGGGACCACCGCAAACCTCTACAACAATTGATCGGCTTAAGGGATTTAAAGAGGTTCTAAATGAGCGTAATATTAATGATCTGATCATCGAATCGGGCACTTATACCTATGAGAGTGGATTTAAATCCGCCCAGGAATTAGTCATGCGTAAAAAAAATATTGACTGTATTTTTTGCGGTAGTGACATTATTGCGCTCGGTGTTATGGACGCCGTAAGGTTGGTTGGGCTAAGAATACCGGAAGATATATCGGTAGTGGGTTTTGATAATATCAGAATGTTGGGATGGGTGCCTTACCCGCTTACAACCTGGGAGCAGCCACTGGAGGATATGGTTACCAGTACAGTCGACTTGCTAATAAAGGAGATCAACGATAAAAATGCTAAGCCGCAAGTAATAGTTATGAAAGGGCATTTAGTGATTAGGAATACGGTAAAAACTAAACTATAACTGCTTGCTTACGGCACTACCGGCACATACTAATAAACATTTTCTTTGTGACCTGATAAACAGGGTATACCATTTATTTTCCTGGCATAAAGCTTATCCCATAAGTATAATTTATCAGAAAGATTAACTGAAAAATTTTAATCGCGGTGCTTTTAAGTAATTATTTTGAATTAATGTAATGGTGTGCACCATGGAATCCCCTGGATTGCTATTGTAAGTATTGTACTGTTATCATCAAATATTTTTAGCAAAACAACATTTTTATTAAAAAAAATGTTGCTCATGTATTATTTTTTTAATAAAAGTATAAATATTTGATTTTTAGCAGTTTTAATTTTTTTTTAACAATTAATATATATATTTGAAATATGATTACGTATTCATTTATAATTAGGCCATTTCAAGACACTCATTCATTGTCCTTAAAACAAATTTTTGAAAATTTTTTAAGGAAAAGATCGGATGATGTTTTTTTAAAATATCATTTTGAATACGTAGTCAATAAATAACGTATTTTAGTAAACCAATTAATTAACCAAAGCCATACAACCTATTATGAGAAAAAAGACAACCGTCCAGCCTCCTTGAGAATATTGCAAGAGCATTACTTGACAATGCTTGTTTATTTTAAGATCAATTATTAACCTATACAATCAATGAATTATGCAAATTTATACTCAACAGAAGAGCACAAACTATATCCGTTATTTTTTTAAATGGCATAGGCGTTCAGTTAGCTATATCCACGTTTTGTGGATGATAGCATGTTATATTGGTATATCGTATACTGCAAACGCAGCAACTTTTACCACTCCTGAAACAAAAGCCAGCACATTATCAATAAACAAATTACCTCCATTTGTACTATCGGGTACGGTAGTTGACGATAAAGACGAACCATTACCAGGTGCGTCCGTCAGAATAAAAGGAACCAATAATGGTATCATGACTGATATAAATGGTAAGTTCATTATGGAAGTCCAAAGTGCCGACGATTCTATTATCGTAAGCTTTGTAGGGTACAAAACAAAAACCCTGCGTGTTGGCGAGAATCGAAAGATCACTATTAAATTAGAACCAGACCTGGCCGGACGAAAACTAAACGAAGTCCAGGTGGTTGGATATGGTTCGCAACGGAAAACCGATGTTGTAAGTGCTGTGTCCTCAGTATCTGTAAAGGATATACAAAGGTTTTCAACCCCTTCGTTAACAAATGCTATCGGAGGTAAATTGGCGGGTGTAATAACGCGCCAAACGTCGGGCGAGCCGGGCTACGATGCGGCAAAGATATTTATACGAGGTCAGGTTTCGCAATCAGGTGTAAATAAGCCGTTGATTATTGTTGATGGTGCTGAACGTGAATTGCAGGATTACTGGACTACGATGAATGTACAGGATATTGAAAGTTTTTCGGTATTAAAAGATGCTTCTGCCACAGCAGTATATGGTAATAGAGGAGCAAATGGTGTAGTGCTGATTACAACCAAACACGGTATGGTTGGCAAGCCGGTTGTTACCTTAAGAACCGAAACAGCCATTGTTACGCCGCTGCGTATTCCCGACTATGTAGATGGTTATAATTTTGCTTTGTTAACTAACGAGGCATTAACAAATGTAGGCCAAACACCCAAATATTCGGCTGCAGAATTGCAGAAATATCAGGATGGTTCCGACCCTTATTTATATCCTAATGTTAACTGGGAAGATATCGTACTTAGAAAGCATACCAAACAAGCGATGACAAATTTGGGCGTTAGCGGTGGTAGTCAATCAGTTAAATATTATGTAAACTTAGGATATACTTTACAACAAGGTATTTACAACGAAGACCCCAATGTTAATTATGAAACAAACGCGGCCTTAAGAAGATATAACTTCCGGTCGAATACGGATTTTCAACTAACCAAAAACTTTTCTATAGCCTTAGGTCTGTCGGGCATTATATCAACTGCAAACTTCCCTGGCAGGTCTGCGGGGCAAATATTTCAGGCGTTAATGTTTACGCCACCTAATGCTTATCCAGTTGTGAACCCAAATGGCTCAAGTCCCGGTGGTTTTGGTAATATTCAGTTAAATCCCTTTGCAGTAATTACACAAACGGGGTATACTAAACAGTACTATACCACATTGGTGAATAATTTATCGGCTAAATGGGATTTGTCTTCAGTAACAAAAGGATTATCGGTTAGTGGTTTAGCAGCATACGATATTGTAGACATTACTCAAAACGTGCGACAAAAAACTCCGGCACTATATAATTATACTAAAAACACAGCTGGGGTAGATACTTATACTGTTGTGGCAACAGAAACGCCGCTTGGCTTCAATTTGTTAAACGAAAACTATAAAACGGTATATTATCAAACAGCCATTAATTATGCACGGTCATTTGGGAAACACAGTGTAACCGGTTTGTTTGCAGGCGAACGAAGGGAATTTGTAAACGTAAACACTTCAAATTCAATTGAAAATCTTCCTCAAAGAAGGCAAGGTTTAATTAATCGCTTAACGTATAATTTCGATTCAAGGTATTTACTTGAAGTTAACGCAGCCTATAACGGATCCGAAAATTTCCCAAGTAACAAACGTTACGGGATATTCCCTTCGATTGGGGCAGGCTGGCTTATTTCAAACGAGAAATTTTGGAATAAAGATGTGGTCAACATGCTTAAAGTACGCGGCAGTTATGGGTTAGTTGGTAATGACAGGATCGGGGGAGACAGATTTATCTTTTTATCAACATATAACAAATCAGCTTCGGGGTACACTTTTGGTATAAATCAGAATATCGATCCTGGAGGTAAGAGTGAAGCCCGCATAGGCAATGAGAATGTTACCTGGGAAAAGGCTTACAAAAAAGATGTAGGCTTAGACATGGAGATGTTTAATGGTAAAATCACTTTATCAGCCGATGTTTTCCATGAACGAAGAGAAGGCCAGTTATTAGCACGAGCCTCGGTACCTATTTATGCCGGGTACCCAAGCAGTACACTTCCTTATGGTAATGTTGGTATAACTGTTAACAAGGGTTTTGATGGCAGTTTCCAGATAAGAAATACTACATCAGGCGGTTTATACTATTCTTTTAACGGTACGTTTACGTATGCACGCAATACCATTATTGAAAACGACGCCGCGCCAGCGTTATATCCATGGCAGGAGTTAAGAGGGCAACCTATCGGGGCAAATTTAGGTTATGTTGGCATAGGATTTTTCCAGGATCAAAACGATATTAATAACAGCCCGAGTCAAAGCGCATTACAATCAATAATACGTCCTGGTGATACTAAATATAAAGACATTAACAACGATGGTAAAATAACAAATGCAGATATGACTGTGATAGGTACTTATGGTTCGGAGCCGCAAATGATATTTGGGTTTGGTACCACGCTTGCCTGGAAAGGGTTTGATGCATCGATATTCTTTACCGGAGCCTTGCATCGTGATTATTTCTTTTCTTCAGGAAACCAGGCTTATACAGCTTGGATATTTTCTGGCGGTGTAGGAACCTATAATGCTTTAACCGAGATTTATAATAGCAGATGGGTGCCGGGTGCCGATAACAGCAATGCGAAATTCCCTGCTGTTCGGTCTGTTAGTACAAATAACTACATAGGCTCTACAGTTTGGCAAAGGAGTGGTGACTATTTACGCATTAAAAATGCTGAAATAGGGTATACATTACCTGCCGGTTTAGTAAAAAAACTAACACTAAAAAATGTTAGGGTATTTGTGCAAGGAACTAATTTAGCTACCTGGGATTATATTAAAGCTGTTGACCCTGAATCCAACTTTAGTACAGGTGCTTACCCAATAACCAAAAATTACAATTTTGGAATAGAGGTTAATTTTTAACTATCAAATTATCATATCATGAAATCAAAAATATTTTTAGCTTTTGTTTCGGTGATGCTTTTTACATTTTCATCATGTAAAAAAGACTTTCTGGACAGAACACCTGATGGAGATTTAACACAGGAACAAGTATTTGCTAACCCTACTTATGCCGAACAATATTTAACTAATATTTATTCGCATTTACCACGCGAGTTGTCGCTTGTAGATAACCCCGGAAATAATGAGTCGCCAACAAATGTGTTTACAGGCGCTTCAGACGAAATGGAAATGAGTTACGACCCCAATTTTGCTAATAATATCAATATTGGCAACTGGAGCCCTACCTCGTACGCTCAGGATATATGGTCGCAATGTTATATTGCAATACGTAAGGCAAACGTATTTCTTGAAAATATTGATAAACTTCCGCCATCAGACCAGGCCCCGGCTTCTAAAATAAGCCGATGGAAGGGAGAGGCACTTTTTTTAAGGGCATTTTATCATTTCTGTTTAATCAGAGTTTACGGCCCTGTTCCAATTGTTGACAAAACAATAAGCCTGGATGCAGATTTCTTAGCATACAAACGTCGGCCAATTGTGGATTGTGTGAATTTTATTACGAGTGAATGTGATAAAGCAGCAGGTTTATTAGATGCAAGGGTAACTTCAGCTAATGACTATGGAAGACCAGGCAAAACTGCCGCGTTAGCCTTAAAAGCCAGGGTGCTTTTATACATGGCCAGTCCGTTATGGAATGGCGGCTTAAGTTTAACAAATAAAGATGGAGAGCAGTTATTCCCTAATTTTGATGTCGCAAGATGGCAGACGGCTGCAACAGCAGCTAAAGCCTGTATAGATCAGGCAGAGTCGGTAGGGCATAAGCTTTACCGGTCATCTACAAACGATCCTGAGAAAAACTACCAGGAAATATTTTACAACAACTTTAATGATGAGGTTTTTTTCACAAGAGATGATCCCGGATATAACAATATAGATGCTTATAGCGAACCACGTGGAATGGCCGGCGCATTTTGGCCATTACAAACACCTACTCAGGATATGGTTGATGAGTATGAAATGGCCAATGGGACACGCCCAATAGTGGGTTATAATGCCGATATGACACCAATCATTAATCCAACATCAGGATACACAGAAAGCGGACAAGCGGCAACTGCTACAGCAGATTATTATACAGGCACACGTAATATGTATGTAGGCCGCGAGCCTCGTTTTTATGCCAGTATTATGTTCACCGGTCAAAAATACAAAACCACCGCACCACAAAACCGCACCACTCCACTACAGTTTTGGAAACTTGGGTTAGACGGCAGGCCAACCGCCAGCGGCGATAATTATTCCAAAACCGGTTATTTGCTTAAAAAACTTACTTATCCGGGCTTTGTAATGTCACCAAAAGCGGATGCGATACGAGTTTGGATATTTTTCCGCTTAGGCGAACAATATTTGAATTACGCTGAAGCTTTGAATGAAGCGCAAGGGGCTGTTGCCGATGTTTACAAATATGTAAATATGATCAGAGACCGTTCTGGGCTTCCTGCTTTAACCCCAGGTTTGACAAAAGATGCTATGCGTGATGCCATTCGTCACGAGCGTAGAATTGAACTTGCTTTTGAAACCCACAGATATTTTGACACTCATCGTTGGATGATTGCCGAAGCAACTGACAATAAAAACATATATGGATTAGATGTAAATGGTGTTACAAGCACAACGCCTTTAGTGCCTTACAATATATCAAGTGATGCATTTTACAAAAGAACTGTAGTTGAAAAACGTGTATTTGAAAAGAAGCATTATTTGTGGCCGATCCAACAAAGAGAGCTTGAAAAAAATCAAAATCTGGTTCAAAACCCAGGGTGGTAATATAATCTCAATCAACCTTAGGTAGCAAACCTAAGGTTGATTGATTAATATCTAAATTATGAAGAAACTGGTACGTATAGTATTAATAATCTGCGTTTTACCTGTATGTTTAAAAGCCCAATCACTGTATGAATTGCCAAACGATGTTAACACACGCTGGGTAAGTTTTGAAAACCTAACAGGTGGGAAAGGGAAGGGCGCTATGCAAAATAGAGGTGCCAAAGGCAACGCCAGCGAATGGATAAAAGCCGGTGACTCGAAAGTGTTAATGGATTATAGCGGAGCCGGTGTAATTAACCGAATATGGATGACGATTATAGACAGAAATCCAAAAGCATTGCGAGCCATTAAGATAGAGATGTATTGGGATGGCGCAACTAAGCCTGCGGTATCCGTGCCTTTGGGCGATTTTTTCGGTATTGGTTTAGGTAGAATGACCGCTTTTCAAAGCGCTTTATTTACCGATCCGGAAGGGAAATCATTTAATTGCTATATACCAATGCCGTTTAAAAGGCACGCTAAAATTGTTTTTGTAAATGAATCGCAGCAAAATCAATTGCTGTTCTATGATGTCAATTTTTCCACCCTATCAAAACCGACTAATAATATAGCTTATTTCCACGCTTATTGGAGTAATAATGATGGCGCAAAGCTGGGCGAAGATTTTGAAATATTACCCAAAGTTAAAGGTAAGGGCCGATTTTTGGGTACCAACTTAAGCGTAATAGCTGATAAAATTTACGGCGATACCTGGTTTGGTGAAGGCGAAGTAAAAACATATTTAGATGGCGATACTAATTATCCTACACTGGCAGGCTCGGGTACTGAAGATTATATCGGGTCGGCCTGGAATTTAGGGGCGTTTAGTCAGCTATACCAGGGTGCTCCTATTGTCGATAAACAAAAAAAGCAATATGCTTTTTACCGATATCATATTCCCGACCCTATTTATTTTCATACAGACTGCCGTGTCACTATTCAACAAATGGGCGGTGCCGGGCGCGATCTGATCAGGGGAATAGCTAAGGCAGGTGGTAAAGTAAAGCCAATCAGCGTAATGACTGCTAAAGGACTGATGAAATTGCAAGATCTAAAAGATTACCCCGATCTGTTTGATGACAAATTTCCGGCGGATGAATGGGTGAATTTTTATCGGATAGATGATTATTCAGCCACAGCCTATTTCTACTTGGATAAACCAGTAAGCAATTTACCTGCCCTGGCACCGCTTGAAAGAAGATTAAAGGGACTTTAAATCTAAACCTTATTGCAATTAAACCTATATGAGAACATTTCTTTTAACCATTTCATCACTGTTTATTATCACAAGTATGATATCGTGCAATTCGCCATCTGGCATAAGTGGCAGCAGTAGCGATAGTATTAAAGGGAGTTTTGGCTACGACCGCCAATTTATTGCCAAGTATGATACCGGTGCCATTGTATTATCCAGTGGAGATATGAAAATCATTGTGTCGCCAAAATACCAGGCCAAAGTTTTTACCTCAACAGCCTCAGGGGACACAGGCCGTAGTTTTGGCTGGATCCATTACAAAGCGTTTGACGGCCCTAAAGATGCACATATGAACGCCTATGGTGGCGAGAACCGCTTATGGTTAGGCCCTGAAGGCGGAAGGTTCTCGCTTTTTTTTAAGCCGGGTACGAAGATGGAATTTGCCAACTGGGTTACCCCGGCGGCATTTGACACGGAAAGTTGGGACGTAAGTGAGCATACCTCAACGCTGGTGCGTTTGCATAAGCAAATGTCATTAATAAATTATGCTGGTACAAAGCTGTTGTTACGAGTAGATCGCAGTATATCATTATTAAACAGGAAACAGATAGATAGTTTATTAGGTGTAACTATTGATGCATCAGTTAACACAGTAGCTTATCAAACAGAAAACATATTAACCAACACCGGCATAACGGCATGGGATGAGAAAAGCGGAATGCCATGTATTTGGTTACTGGATATGTTCCCGCCATCAAATAAAACGGTAATTGTTATTCCTTATTTACAGGATAAAAAAGAGGTTAAACCTGCAACAACCGATTACTTTGGTGAGATACCAGCCGACCGGGTAAAAATGAATGGCAAAACGTTGTTTTTTAAAACTGATGGTAGAAGTCGGGGCAAGTTGGGCATTCACCCTAAATGCGCATTAAATGTAGCCGGTAGTTATGATGTTCAAAACAAAGTACTTACGATCATTAAGTTTAGTATAGATAACAATGCAC
>Ga0075366_10002127_pt1 | contig 10077 bp, 8 predicted proteins | sample EndMethybrTD3031_FD_72351 | JGI IMG/M metagenome (GOLD analysis project Ga0075366, IMG submission 72351) | Populus endosphere microbial communities from Tennessee, USA - Endosphere MetaG P. TD hybrid TD303-1 | ecosystem: Host-associated > Plants > Roots > Endosphere | place: USA: Tennessee... | reverse complement strand
GGCGCTCGCCAAGCTCAAGGACTCGGGCGTCGCCGTCGTCGAGGTCGAGATGCCGAAGCTGATGGAGCTCAACGGCGCGATCAGCTTCCCGGTCGCGCTGTACGAAGCCTACGACGACGTGGTCAAGTACCTGCGCCGCACCGGCGTGACGATCGAGCAGCTCGCCGAGGCTGCCGCGAGCCCGGACGTCAAAGGCACCTACCAGGGCCTCGTGATCCCGCGCAAGCTGCCGGGGCCGAACAACACGCTGGTCGACGCGAAGCCAGCCTACGACGCGGCGATCAAGACCGCGCGCCCGGCGCTCAAGAAACTCTACGCCGAGACCTTCCGCCAGCATCGCCTCGACGCGCTGGTGTTCCCGACCGTGCCCAAGGTCGCGATGGCGGCCAACCCCGAATCGAGCAGCGTGCCGACCTTCTTGGGCGTGATCCAGAACACCGACCCGGGCAGCAACGCCGGCGTGCCCGGCCTGCAAGTCCCGATCGCGCTCGGCGCGACGAGCAAGCTGCCGGTCGGGCTGGAGCTCGACGGGCCGGCCGGCAGCGACCGGCGCCTGGTCGCGATCGGCCTCGCCATCGAAACCGTGCTCGGCCGCCTGCCGGCACCGGCCGCGAAGTAGCGTCAACGGGAGTGTTCGAGCAGCCGCGCGAGCCCGGCGCGGCGCTGCACGCCGGTCTTCTCGAAGATGCGCTGCAGGTAGGTGCGCACGCTCGCGACGCCGATCCCGAGTTGGCGGGCGATCTGCTTGTCGGTGAGGCCGTCGCAGACGCCGCGCACCACGTCGCGCTCGCGTGCGCTCAAGCGCGGTTCCGACGCCGCGGCAGGCGGCGCGGTGTCTGCATCGGCGTGGCCGCAACGCCGCAGCGCCGCGATGAACGCGGGCTCGATCAGATCGAGCAAGGCCTTGTCGTGCGGCTCGAACTCGCGCCGATGCCGGCCGCGCCAGACGCGCAGGTCGCCGAGGGCACGTTCGCCGTCGAAGGCGTGCAGGTTGATGCCCCAGTGCAGGCCGTCGCGCGCGAGGAAGTCGTTGAAGAACTCGGTGCGCGCGAGCTCGCGGTGCGGCATCACCTCGCTGACCGCGGTGGCGTGGCGGCGCGCCTGCAGCTCGAAGGTGATCGGGTCGCGGTACTGGAACCAGGCGTCGTAGCGCGCCAGGTTTGCGGTGTCCATGTTGATCCACAGGCCGCCGTCGAAGCGTGCCGCGCCGGCGTTCCAGACGAACGAGGCGAAGTAGTCGGCATGCAGCAGGTCGAGCAGCGCGGCGCCGATGCGCGCGCGGATCTCGCGCTCGCCCAGGTCGTCGGCCAGCAGGCCGAAGATGCGGCCGAGCGCGTGGCGTTCGGACTCGGACAGGATCATGCGCCGGCGCGTCCTTGCCGCAGCTCGCGCGGCGCGCAGCCGAAGCGGGCGCGGAATGCGCGGCTGAAGTGCGCGGCGTCGTTGAAGCCGCACGCGAACGCGATCTCGCTGATCGTGCGCGCCGCGAGCGCCGGGTCGCACAGGTCGCGCCGCGCGCTGTCCAGCCGCTGGGCCCAGATCCAGTCGGCGAGCGAACAGGCTTCGCCGCCCCACACCCGGTGCACCGTGCTCGGCGACATGCGCAGCTGCGCGGCGATCTCCGTGACGCCGAACGCCGGGTCGCGCAGGCGCTCGCGCACGAGCGCCTTGATCTGCTCGCGGTGGTAGGCGGTCAGCTGCGAGACCGCCGGCCGGCGCGCCGCCGGCAGCGCCGACAGTCCGGCGATCAGGATCTGCGAGACGCTGTCGGCCACCGCCGCGGCAGATTCCTGCGCGAGCGTGTCGATGTCCGCGGCCAGCGTGCCGATCATGTTGATCATCAGGTGCCCGGCGCCGCGGTCGCCGGCGACGCGTGTCGCGGTCAGGCGCTCGGTGTCGCGCAGCGCGGTGCGCAGCGTCGGCCCCGGCAGCATCAGCACGAACTGCTGGAACGGGCCGTCGAAGGTCAGCGTGTAGGGCCGGGTGCTGTCGTAGAGCGCGAAGTCGCCCGGCTCGAGCAGCGCGTCGCGCCCGTCCTGCGAGATGCAGCCGCGCCCCTGGGTCTGGATGCTGACGAGGAAGTAGTCCTCGCTCGCGCGCGCGATCTTGGCCGGCGTGCGGCGCACGCGCTGCGCGGTCGAGGTCACGCGCGAGAGCTCCAGCGTCGCGAGGCGGTCGGCGACGATCTCGCCGTCGATCGCGTCGGCGCCGGCGTAGGTGTCGCACTCGAGCTGCACGTAGGTGTCGCAGACGAGGTCGGTCCAGAACGCGACGCGCTGTGGCGCGTCGACGCTGGCGGTCGACAGGATGCGGGGCATGGGGCGGAGCATAGGCAGAAGCGGACTGCGGCGCCATGCTCGCAAGTTCGAGGCCGGAACGGGCCCGGATGCGCGCACCAGTCAAGAGCGGCGCCACGCTCAGGCAAGCCGGCGGCGGCGTCCGTTCCTAGCATCGAGGCTCCATCCCACGCCCCAGGAGCCCTGCCATGCCCGCCAGCCATCCCAAGTTCCGCGCCGCCGCCGTGCAGGCCGCACCGGTGTTCCTGGACCTCGACGCGTCGATCGACAAGGCGGTCGCGCTGATCGCCGAAGCGGCGGGCGCCGGCGCGAAGCTGATCGCGTTCCCCGAGACCTGGCTGCCGGGTTACCCGTGGTTCATCTGGCTCGATTCGCCGGCCTGGGGCATGCAGTTCATCCAGCGGTATCACGACAACTCGCTGGTCTATGGCAGCCCGCAGGCCGAGCGCCTCTCCAAGGCGGCGAAAGACCACGGCATCGTCGTCGCGATGGGGCTGAGCGAGAAGCAGGGCGGCAGCCTCTACATGGGCCAGTGGCTGATCGGCGCGGATGGCGAGACGATCGCTCAGCGCCGCAAGCTCAAGCCGACGCACGTCGAGCGCACCGTGTTCGGCGAAGGCGACGGCAGCGATCTCGCGGTGCACGACACGCCGCTCGGCCGCGTCGGCGCGCTGTGCTGCTGGGAGCACCTGCAGCCGCTGTCGAAGTACGCGATGTACGCGCAGGACGAGCAGGTGCACGTCGCTGCGTGGCCGAGCTTTTCGCTCTACCGCGGCGGCGCCTATGCGCTCGGGCCCGAGGTCAACAACGCGGCGAGCCGCATCTACGCGGTCGAGGGCCAGTGTTTCGTGCTCGCGCCGTGCGCGACGGTCAGCGCGGAAATGGTCACGATGCTGTGCGGCGACGACCCGGTCAAGAAGCAGCTGTTGCAGCCAGGCGGCGGCTTCACGACGATCTACGCGCCGGACGGCCAGCTGATGCACGAGCCGCTGCCCGAGGGGCAGGAAGGGATCGTCTACGCCGAGCTCGACCTCGGGATGATCTCGCTCGCGAAGGCCGCGGCCGACCCGGCGGGCCACTATGCGCGGCCGGACGTGACGCGCCTGCTGCTCGACCGCACGCCGGGCGACCGCGTCGTGCTGCGCCGGCGCGACGCCGCCGAGGTCGCGCGCACCGACGACGACGAACCGCCGGTCGGGCGCGCCGAGGTCACCGAGCTGCCGCTGCCGCGGCGCGCCGCATGACTGACCCACCCCCGTAGCGCCTTCGGCGCTCCCCCTCGAGGGGGAGCGGCCCAGCGGACCGGCGGAGCCGGATCCGCGGCCGCTGCTCGGTACGGTTGCTTCATGCGTGCCGGGTGCCGCTTCGACCCCGTGAAAACCGAGATGACTGAGACAAGGATGCTCGATGGAATCCGCGATCCCCACCCACCTGCAGTGCCCGCGCAGCCGCCCGCGGCGCGTGCCGGACGACTACGTGCCGCCGTACCCGTCGTTCGTCGCGCGCCACGCGGCGCGGGTCGAGCGCGTCGTGATGGCGTACTTCGGCGTGCAGTCGCACGGCGCGGCCGATGCGTCCGGCGCCGCGCTGCGCGAGCTTGCCGGCGCGTTCGCCGCCGAGCACGGCCCGGGCCACTGGGACCGTGCGCGCTACACCGACGAAGCCGGCCACGACACCGTGGTCTGCGCCGCCTACTGGGACGACCCGGCGCGCTTCGAGGCCTGGTTCGCCGGGCGCGGGCAGGACTGGACCCGCGTGGCGCGCGCCGGCGTCGGCACCTTCACCGAGCTGCTGCGCCCGCGTGTCGAGCGCTACGAGACGCTGTTCTCGGCGCCCGACCGCGCCGAAGGCATCGCGGTGCTCGCGCAAGGCATGAGCGACACCGTGATGGAACACGCCTACTGGGGCGGTGCGCGCGACCGCATCCCGGCGTCGCAGACCGATGCGATGGTGCCGGTCGGTTCACCCGAGATCGAGCGCAAAGGTTCGAGCGTCGTCGTGCGTGGGCACGAGAACCTGTGCCTGATCCGCTCGGGCCAGGACTGGAGCGACACCGCCGCCGACGAGCGCCGCATGTATCTGCAGGACGTCGAGCCGGTGCTGCGCGCCGGAATGGACTTCCTGCGCGACGAGGGCCGTGCGATCGGTTGCGTCGCGAACCGCTACCTGCGTGTCGAGACCACCGGCGGGCAAGGCACCGAAAAGAGCTACGGGATGAGCTGGTGGAAGAGCCTCGCGGCGCTCGAGCGCTGGGCCGAATCGCACCCGACCCACGTCGCGATCTTCGGCGCGGCGATGCAGTACCTCTCCAAGCTCGGCCCGGCCGCCAAGCTCAAGCTCTATCACGAGGTCACGGTGGCACGCGCCGACGAGCAGCACTTCGAGTACCTGAACTGCCACGAGCGCACCGGATTGCTGCGCGCGGGGTGAGAGGAGCCTGCGCCTTCAGACTCGACCGCGACGCTCGCCCGTGAACTTCCGGTGCAATGCACCGGAGAGCCGTCGCTCGGTCGCTCGTTTCACTTCAGCACGCCGAACAGATTGTTGAAATCGTCGGTCCAGGCCTGCAGGCCGGGCACTGGAGTGATCGGACTGCCCGCTTCGCGCAGGCCCGAGCGGTCGAGCACCGCCGGGTCGCGGGCCACGAGCACCCAGTCCGTGCGCCGCAGGCCGGGTCGTTCGGCCTCGTCGTGGATCAGCACGGCGTGCAGTCCCCGCGCGACCGCCGTCTGTTGCACCACCGGCGCCAGGTTGAGGAACCGATTGGTGACGTGGAAGGCCAGCACGCCTCCCGGGATCAGGTGGCGTTCGTACGCGTCCAGCGCCTGCGTCGTGATCAGATGGATCGGCACCGAGTCGCCCGAGAAGGCGTCGACCGCCAGGACGTCGAAGCGCTGCGGCGCCTCGCGTTCCAGCGCCAGGCGCGCGTCACCCAGCACACGTTCGATCGAGGCTGCGCTGTCGCGCAGAAAGGTGAACTCGCGGTCGGCCAGGTCGAAGACCTGCGGGTTGATCTCGTAGATCCGGTAGACGTCGCCCGGCCTGCCGTAAGTCGCCAACGTGCCGGCGCCCAGGCCGATCAACCCGACGCGCAGCGGGCGTCCAGGCGTCGCGGCCATCGCTGCATGCAGTGCCCGCCCGATGCCCGCGGTGGCGCCATAGTAGGTCGTCGGTTCGCGTCGGCGGGCCGCCGCGAGGTACTGCTCGCCGTGCTTGACCGAGCCGTGGTACATCTGACGCACGTCGTCGGCCGGGTCCTCGCGATGGACGTCGACGGTGCTCAGCGTGCCGTAGAAGCTGCGTTCGAGGATGCGAGCGTCTGAGGAATCGTCCCAGACCTGCCGGCCCAGACCCACTGCACAGGCCAGCGCCAAGGCCAGGCTGACGGCTCGTGCGGGCACGTGGCGCCACAACACCGCGGCGCCGGCAAACGCGACCAGGACCAGGCCGATGCCGAGCTCGTAGTAGGCCGGCAGCACGTGCGGTGCGACCAGCCCGACGGCAATGCCGCCGAGCGCGCCGCCGCACGCCAACATCAGGTAGAACCGCGTCAGCCAGCGCGGCCCCGGCCGGTCCCGTGCCATCTCACCGTGGAGCACCATGCAGAGCACGAACAGGCCGCCCACGTAGAGCGGCAGTGCGGTCTGCAGGCGCGAGCCGACGCTGTCCTGCAGGCCCCAGGCGCACAGCACGAGCGCAAGCGCCCCCAGCGGCAGCCAGAAGCGCCGTCGGTACCAGCGATCCCCCTCGAAGCAGAACACGAAGGTGAGCAGGTAGACGACCAGCGGCAGGACCCAAAGGAACGGGATCGCTGCCACGTTCTGCGTCAGGTGGTTGGTCACCGCAAGCAGCAGCCACGACCCGATTGCAGGCAGCGTGAGCCATAGGGCCTGACGGGCCAGGTTGGGGGCGGCCTCGCCGGTCTCCCGGGAAGGCGACTCGCTTGCTGCCGGCGCGCCCGCGGCGGCGACGTGTGTCGCCCGCCAGACCTGCCATGCGACGCCGCAGCCGAGCAGCACGAAGGCGACATAGGCCGCGGACCAGCCCCAGGCCTGCGGCATCAGCGCGAGACGCGGTTCGATCAGGATCGGGTAACAAAGCAGCGAGACCAGCGAGGCAAAGTTGGACAGCGAGAAGTACCGATAGACCTTGAGGCCCAGCCCTTGAGCCAGCGGCGTCCGCGACAGCCAGGACTGAAGCAGCGGTCCCGTCGTGCACAGCAGGAAGTAGGGCAGGCCCACCGTGGCCAGCAGCAGCCCGAGGATCCACAGCGTCGGTTCCTCGTTGCCTGCCGGCTTCCAGCGCGCAGAGGCAACGATCGGCAGGGCCGCCAGGCTGAGCAGAAGCAGCGCAGCGTGCAAGCGTGCCTGCCGCGCCGATGCGATGCGGCGCACCAGCAGATCGGAATAGGCGTAGCCGGCGAGAAGCAGGCATTGGAAGAACACCATGCAGATCGACCAGACCGCGGCCGATCCGCCGAACCACGGGAGGATCTGCTTTGCGATCAGGGGCTGTACCAGGAACAGCAGGAAGGCACTGGTGAAGATGGTCCCGGCGAAGAGTGCGTGCGAGGCGGTGATGGGCATGCTCTGGGGCAATTGATGGCGCGGCCGTCAGGCCTGCGTGGCCTCTCGGGCGCGCAGCCCGAGGCGCGCGAGCAGCGCGCGGTCGCGCTCGACATCGGGGTTGCCGGTGGTCAGCAGCTTGTCGCCGTAGAAGATCGAGTTCGCGCCGGCGACGAAGCACATCGCCTGCAGCGCGTCGTCCATCCCGCGGCGGCCGGCCGACAGGCGCACGCGCGCCTTCGGCATCGTGATGCGGGCCGCCGCGATCGTGCGCACGAACTCGAACGGATCGATGAAGTCGACGTGCGCGAGCGGCGTGCCCTCGACGCGCACCAGCTCGTTGATCGGCACCGACTCGGGGTAGGGGTCGAGGTTCGCGAGCTGCGCGATCAGGCCGGCGCGCTCGGTGCGGCTCTCGCCCATCCCGACGATGCCGCCGCAGCAGACCGCGATGCCGGCGGCGCGCACGTGCTCGAGCGTGTCGAGCCGGTCCTGGTAGTCGCGTGTGCCGATGAAGCGGCCGTAGGCGTCGGGCGCGGCGTCGAGGTTGTGGTTGTAGTAGTCGAGGCCGGCCTGCTGCAGCGTGTGCGCCTGCGTGGGCGTCAACATGCCGAGCGTGCAGCAGGCTTCGAGCCCGATCGCCTTGACCTCGCGCACCAGCGCGGCGACCTTCTCGATGTCGCGGTCCTTCGGCGCACGCCAGGCCGCGCCCATGCAGAAGCGCGTCGCGCCGGCATCCTTCGCGGCCTGCGCGGCGGCGCGCACCTCGGCGTCCTCCATCAGCTTGCCGGCCTCGACGCCGGTGTCGTAGTGCACCGACTGCGGACAGTAGGCGCAGTCCTCGGGGCAGCCGCCGGTCTTGATCGACAGCAGCGTCGCGAGCTCGACCTCGCTCGGGTCGAAGTGCGCATGGTGCACGGTCTGCGCGCGGTGAATCAGCTCGGGTAGCGGCAGCGCGAACAAGGCCTCGACCTCGGCGACGCTCCAGCGGGGCGCGGCGCCGTCATCGTGACGCGGCGTCGTCTTCACGCGGTGCAGTTGGATGGTGTGTTCGGCGTGCGTCATCGGATCAGCATTCGAGGTTGTCGATCAGCCGCGTCGCGCCCAGGCGCGCGGCGCCGAGCGCGACCAGCGCTACGCCGGCGCGGCGCTCGTCGTCGGTCGGCGGCAGCAGATCACTGCGGCGGCGCAGGGTCAGGTAGTCGGGTTTCCAACCGCGCTGCACGAGCGTGTCCCGTACCGCACCTTCGATCTCGGCGAGCGGCGTGCCGATCTCGCGCGCGCGATCAGCCAGCGAGTGCAGCGCACGCGGCAGCGCGACCGCTTCGGCGCGTTCGCCTGCACCGAGGTAGCCGTTGCGCGACGAGAGCGCGAGGCCGTCGTCGGCACGCACCGTCGGCGCGCCGACCACCTCGAGCGGCAGCGCAAACTGGCGCGCCATCGCGGTGACGACCTTGAGCTGCTGGTAGTCCTTCTGACCGAACACCGCGACGGCGGGCTGCACACACGCAAAGAGCTTGAGCACGACGGTGCACACGCCGGTGAAGAAGCCCGGGCGGAACTCGCCTTCGAGGATGTCGGCCAGCGCCGCGGGCGGTGTCACCTTGTAGGCCTGTGGCTCGGGGTAGAGCTCGGCCTCGTCGGGCGCGAAGACCACGTCGCATCCGGCGCTCGCCAACAGTTCGACGTCGCGCGTCAAGGTGCGCGGATAGCGGTCGAAGTCCTCGTGCGGCAGGAACTGCAGCCGGTTGACGAAGATGCTTGCCACGACCGGGCCACCGCGCCGTCGCGCCTCGCGCACCAGCGACAGATGGCCTTCATGCAGGTTGCCCATGGTCGGGACGAACGCGGCGCGGCCGGGTGCGAGCACGCTGCGCAGCTCGGCGAGGGTGTGGATGGTCTGCATGCTCAGTAGGAGTGAATGTCGTCGGGGAAGCATCCGGCCTTCACGTCGGCGACGAAGCGCTCGAACGCCTGTGCGATCGACAGGCCGGGCGTGTCGGCGGTGCTGCCGGGCTCGCGGGTGAAGTCGCGCACGAAGCGCGGGCGCTTGCCGGCGGTCAGGCCGAGCATGTCGTGCAGCACCAGCACCTGGCCTGCGGTGCCGGCGCCGGCACCGATGCCGATCGTCAGCAGGCCGGGGTGCGCCGCGGTGATCTCGCGCGCGAGCGGCGCGGGCACGAGCTCGAGCACCAGCATCGCCGCGCCGGCCTCGGCGAGTGCCGCGGCATCGGCGCGCAGCGTCGCGGCGGCGGCCTCGTCACGGCCCTGGACGCGGTAGCCGCCGAGCGCATGCACCCGCTGCGGCGTGAGTCCGAGGTGGGCGCAGACCGGAATGCCTCGCTCGACGAGAAAGCGCACCGTCTCGACGGTGCAGCCGCCACCCTCGAGCTTGACCATCTGCGCGCCGGCACGCATCAGCGCGACCGCCGAGGCAAGCGCCTGCGTGGCGCCGGCTTCGTAGCTGCCGAACGGCAGGTCCGCGATCAGAAAGGCCTGGCGCTTGCCCTGCGCGACGCAGCGCGTGTGGTAGGCCATCTGCTCGAGCGTGACCGGCAGCGTGCTCGCCTCGCCCTGGATCACGTTGCCGAGCGAGTCGCCGACCAGCAGCACGTCGACGCCGGCCTCGTCGACGAGGCGTGCGAAGGTCGCGTCGTAGGCGGTCAGCATCGTGATCTTCTCGCCGCGGGAGCGCATCTCGCGCAGGCGCGGCAAGGTGACCGGGCTGCGCGCACGATCCGGCGGATCGGCGGCGGCAGGCGTGTGGTGGATGCTCATCGTCGAATCCGTCCCCCCGAGACCGCGAGGGGGCGGATTCTGCCATCAAGGGCGTGTACGTCCCGTTACTGCACGATCCCCGCGGCGCGCGCGATCGCGGCGCGCAGATCGGACGGGATGTCGACGGCGCGGTGGCTGTCGAGCGAGGTCGTGACGAGCACCTGGCGCGCCTTCATGCGCACGCTGCCGTCGCGTCCGGTGCAGCGCAGCGCGAGTGTCAGCGAGCGGCCGCCGAGGCGCTCGACGCCGAGCGCGAGCTCGACGCGGTCGCCGAGGTGGCTGACCGCGGTGAAGTCGACTTCGAGCCGAACCGTCGGCAGGCCGATGCGGCGCTCGACGACGAGGCGCTGGTAGCCGATCGCGAGGTCGTCGTTGACCCAGTCCTCGACCAGGCCGTTGAACATCACGAAGTACTGCGGGTAGAACACGATGCCCGC
>Ga0075366_10002126_pt1 | contig 10081 bp, 10 predicted proteins | sample EndMethybrTD3031_FD_72351 | JGI IMG/M metagenome (GOLD analysis project Ga0075366, IMG submission 72351) | Populus endosphere microbial communities from Tennessee, USA - Endosphere MetaG P. TD hybrid TD303-1 | ecosystem: Host-associated > Plants > Roots > Endosphere | place: USA: Tennessee... | reverse complement strand
CACCGTGCCCTTCGTCAGCAAGGCCACCGGCATCCAGCTGGCCAAGGTGGCTGCGCGCTGCATGGTCGGCCAGTCGCTGGACGCGCAAAGCATCCACAAGGAAGTGACTCCGCCGTATTTCAGCGTCAAGGAAGCCGTGTTCCCCTTCGTCAAGTTCCCCGGTGTGGACACGATTCTCGGCCCCGAGATGAAGTCCACCGGCGAGGTGATGGGCGTGGGCAAGACCTTCGGCGAAGCCTTTGTGAAGTCGCAGATCGGTGCGGGCACCAAGCTGCCGCGTTCCGGCGTGGCTTTTGTGTCGGTGAAGAACAACGACAAGGCCCGTGCGGTGGAAGTCGCGCGCGGTTTGGCCGCTCTGGGCTTCAGCCTGCTGGCCACCAAGGGCACGGCGGCGGCGATCCAGGCGGCGGGCATTGCCTGCAACGTGGTGAACAAGGTCACCGAGGGCCGGCCCAATATCGTGGACATGATCAAGAACAACGAGATTGCTCTGGTCATCAACACCGTGGAAGAGCGCCGCAACGCGATCGCCGATTCTCGCCACATCCGCACCTCGGCCTTGCTGGCCCGTGTCACCACCTTCACCACCATTTTTGGTGCCGAAGCGGCGGTGGAAGGCATGCAGTACCTGGACGATCTGGATGTGATCTCGGTACAGGAAATGCACGCCCAACTGCTTGCTTGATTGGCGGCTTAAAACAGAACCCGGATTTTTCTATGTCTACTATTCCCATTACCAAGCGCGGCGCTGAGACGCTGAAAGCCGAGCTGCACAAGCTCAAAACCGTGGAGCGGCCATCGGTGATCGCGGCCATCTCCGAGGCACGGGCCCAGGGCGACTTGAGCGAAAACGCCGAATACGAAGCCGCGAAAGACCGCCAGGGCTTTATCGAAGGCCGTATCCAGGAGGTGGAAGGCAAGTTGTCCGCCGCCCAGATCATTGATCCCGCAGCACTGGATGCCGGTGGCCGCGTCGTGTTCGGCGCCACGGTCGATCTGGAAGATGAAGATTCCGGCCAGGCCGTGCAGTACCAGATCGTCGGCGAAGACGAGGCCGACCTGAAGCTGGGTCGTATCAACGTGTCCAGCCCGATTGCCCGCGCCCTGATCGGCAAGGAAGTCGGCGATACCGCCGAGGTGAATGCGCCTGGCGGTATCAAGCGCTATGAAGTGATGGCGGTCAGCTACATCTAAGCCATGCGCCAGCGTTTGCCCATCGGTTTGGCGGCCCTGTGGTGGGGCAGCCTGACCACGCTGGGTTTCATGGTGGTGCCATTGCTGTTCATGGTGCTGCCGACCCCGGCCTTGGCCGGCAGTACGGCGGCCAAGCTGTTTACGGCGCAAACCTGGCTGTCGATGGCCTGTACCTTGTTGCTTCTGTTGATTTCCAGGTCAAATGAGGCTCTGGCGCAGGTAAAGCATGCGCCAGTAGCTACTATTTTTATAGCTTTTGGGCTGCTTGCCGCGGTACTGGTGGAGTTTGCCGTATCCCCGCACATCGTGGCGCGGGAGAGCTTGAAGCTTTGGCATAGCCTGGGTACAGGCTTGTATCTGCTGCAGTGGCTGGCAGCGGGCGCGACACTCTGGAAGGTGTCGGCCCCGCGGACTTAGATCAGGTCTGGCTGCGCTTTTTGAGGCTGGTTTTGGGCTTCGGCTTGGCGCGTTTCACCGTACCGCCTGCCGTCAGGCGCTGGTTGCCCAGAACCCGCAATGTTTTGACTTCAGGACGCTGGCCACCGCGTGTGCTATGTTTCAGCACCTTGAAATCGCGCGGGCCGGGCATGCGGTCCTCGTCGATCTTGCGTTCCTTGGTGATTTCCGGTTGCGGGCGCCAGAGTATCAGCAGCTTGCCGATGTGCTGGATGGGGGCTGCGCCGAGTTCATCCGCCAGAGTTTGGTACATGGTTTCTCGGGCGACACGGTCGTCCGAGAAAATACGCACCTTGATCAGGCCGTGGGCGTTCAGCGCCAGGTTGACTTCTTTGATGACAGCGGGGGTCAGGCCGTCGCTGCCAACCATCACCACCGGGTTTAAATGGTGGGCTTCAGCGCGATGAACCTTGCGCTGGGCAGGGGTAAGTTGTATTTGAGACATGTCCGTATTATCAAGGCCAAGATGAAAGTTAAAACACAAAGTAAAAAAGTCAACAAGGCTTGGTTGAATGATCACGTCAATGACCCCTACGTGATATTGGCCAAAAGAGAGGGCTACCGGGCCCGTGCGGCCTACAAATTGAAGGAAATTGACGAGACCTTCCAGTTGATCAAGCCGGGGCATGTGGTGGTCGATCTGGGGTCCAGTCCTGGTGCCTGGAGCCAGTATGTGCGCCGCAAGCTGTCGCCCAAGACGGCGGTGGGTGGTGGTGCTGCGGTGGGTGAGCTCAATGGCAGCATCATTGCCATCGACCTGCTACCCATGGAGCCTATCGAGGGCGTGGTGTTTTTCCAGGGCGATTTCTGCGAGCAGGGCATGCTGGACAAGCTGGCCCAGGAGCTGGGTGGCCGTCTGGCGGACGTGGTGGTGTCCGATATGGCGCCGAATCTGTCGGGCATCCATTCGGCGGATGCGGCGCGGGTAGAGGGCTTAGTGGAGTTGGCCGTGGATTTCTGCCAAAGCCATTTGAAACCCCAGGGGGCTTTGGTGGTGAAGTTGTTCCATGGCGGCGCTTACGACCCGCTGGTGAAGCTGTTCAAGCAGTCTTTCCATACGGTGAAACCCATGAAACCCAAAGCTTCGCGTGACAAGTCCACGGAGACGTTCTTGGTGGGCTTGGGCTTGAAATCAGTGGCCAAAGCCCAACAGTAGTTTCGTAACAGTTTCGTAACAGTACGGTGGATTGCGTAGTTGTACCGTTAAACCCTTGTTACGCCTATGGCTGCCATAGTCAAGATATACGGTGCGTGGCCTTGAAACGCCTAAAATAGTACGCACTTACGTTGAAGTCTTTCTACCGGAGCCTTGCTTGAAAAATCCGTGGTTTTCCAAAATTGCCGTCTGGCTCGTCATTGCGATGGTGCTATTCACGGTTTTCAAACAGTTCGACACCCGCGCTAGCGTGGGGTCTGGCTATCTTGGCTATTCCGAGTTTCTGGACGAAGTGCGTAACAAGCACATCAAGACAGCAACCATACAGGAAGGCCAGGGCGGTACCGAGATTGTGGCCATCACCAATGATGACCGCCGTATCCGCACCAATGCCACTTATCTGGACCGTGGCTTGGTTGGTGATCTGATCGCCAACAATGTCAAATTCGACGTCAAGCCCCGCGAAGAAGGTTCCTTGCTCACCACGCTACTGGTCAGCTGGGGCCCCATGTTGCTGTTGATCGGCGTCTGGGTGTACTTCATGCGCCAGATGCAAGGTGGCGGCAAGGGTGGTGCGTTCAGCTTCGGCAAGAGCAAGGCCCGCATGCTGGACGAAAACAACAACGTTGTGACCTTTGCCGATGTGGCGGGTTGCGACGAGGCCAAGGAAGAGGTCAAGGAAGTCGTGGACTTCCTGAAAGACCCGCAAAAATTTCAAAAGCTGGGTGGCCGTATCCCGCGTGGGTTGCTACTGGTAGGCCCTCCTGGAACTGGTAAGACGCTGTTGGCCAAGGGCATTGCTGGTGAAGCCAAGGTGCCTTTCTTCTCGATTTCCGGTTCTGATTTCGTCGAAATGTTCGTCGGCGTGGGTGCAGCCCGTGTTCGCGACATGTTCGAAAACGCAAAAAAGAATGCACCCTGCATCATCTTCATTGATGAAATCGACGCAGTTGGCCGCCAACGTGGCGCCGGCTTGGGCGGCGGCAACGACGAACGTGAACAAACCTTGAACCAGATGCTGGTCGAGATGGACGGTTTTGAAACCAACCTCGGCGTGATCGTGGTGGCTGCTACCAACCGCCCTGACATTCTGGATGCGGCCTTGCTGCGCCCAGGCCGCTTCGACCGTCAGGTCTACGTAACCCTGCCGGACATCCGTGGTCGTGAGCAGATCCTGCATGTGCACATGCGCAAGGTACCGGTCAGCCAGGACGTGAACGCCAGCATCATCGCCCGCGGCACGCCCGGCATGTCGGGTGCGGACCTCGCCAACCTGTGCAATGAAGCTGCGCTGATGGCCGCTCGCCGCAATGCCCGTGTAGTGGAAATGCAGGACTTCGAGAAGGCCAAGGACAAGATACTGATGGGCCCGGAACGCAAGAGCATGGTCATGCCCGAGGAAGAGCGCCGCAACACGGCCTACCACGAGTCTGGCCACGCCCTGATCGGCAAGCTGCTGCCCAAGTGCGACCCAGTGCACAAAGTTACCGTCATCCCCCGTGGCCGCGCGCTTGGTGTGACCATGAGCCTGCCGGCCCAAGACCGCTACAGCTACGACAGCGAATACATGCTGAGCCAGATCAGCATGTTGTTCGGTGGTCGTATCGCCGAAGAAGTGTTCATGAACCAGATGACCACCGGTGCCAGCAACGATTTCGAGCGTGCCACCTCCATCGCCCGCGATATGGTGACCCGTTACGGCATGACCGATGCACTGGGCCCGATGGTGTACGCTGAAAACGAAGGCGAAGTGTTTCTAGGCCGCTCAGTGACCAAGACCACAAATATGAGCGAACAGACGATGCAAAAGGTGGACAGCGAAGTCCGCCGCATCATCGATCAGCAATACTCCTTGGCGCGCAAGCTGATCGAAGACAACGCCGACAAAATGCACGCCATGGCCAAGGCCTTGCTGGAATGGGAAACCATCGATATCGACCAGATTGATGACATCATGGCCGGCCGTGAGCCGCGTCCTCCCAAGGACTGGACGCCGCGCACACCAACGGGTGGCGGCAGCAATGGTGGCAGTGGCGGAGCACCTGCCGTTTCTACCGACCCAGCACCTACCGCAGCCTGAGCGCTGCGTCGGTTGAAAAGGGCCCTCTAAGGGCCCTTTTCTGTTTTTGAAGTAGTCCTTCTCGGTATTGAGCGCTCATGTATTGGCAAACGTCCCGCTTTCAGGTTAATTTGGATCAGCCCCAGGTCATGGGCATCGTCAACCTCACCCCTGACTCGTTTTCAGACGGTGGCCAGCATGCAGTCACCTCGGCTGCCTTGGCGCATTGTGAGCAGTTGCTGCGCGACGGGGCCCAGATTCTGGACCTGGGCGCGGAGTCCACCCGCCCTGGCGCCCAGCCGGTGCCGGTAGAGCAGGAGCTGGCACGCCTGCTGCCCGTGTTGCGTGCGGCAGCCACCTTGGGTGTACCTATTTCGGTGGATACCTACAAGCCGCAGGTCATGCAGGCCGCGCTGGATGCCGGAGCGGACATCGTCAACGATATCTGGGCGCTGCGTTGGACGGACCCCGCCGCACCGCAGTACCGAGGCCCTGACATCGTGGCCAGCCATCCGTCATGCGGGGTCTGCCTAATGCACATGCACCGTGAACCTATGACCATGCAGGCCGCACCCATGCAAGGCGATGTGGTACAGCAGGTGCTATTGTTTTTGAAGCGCTCAGCGCAGGGTTTGTCTGCGCTGGGGGTTGAAAAGGCTCGTATTACACTCGACCCTGGTGTTGGCTTTGGCAAAACCGTGGAGCAGAACTTTGCCTTGCTGGCGCGCCAGTCTGAACTGCTGGCCTTGGGGTATCCGCTCTTGGTGGGTTGGTCTCGCAAATCTTCTTTGGCCCTGATGGGTGCTGGTGGTGGCGCTTTGCCCCCGCAGGAGCGGCTGGTGCCCAGCATAGCGGCCGCCTTGCTGGCGGTGGAGCGTGGTGCCCGTATCGTGCGCGTGCACGATGTGGCCCAGACGGTGCAGGCCCTCAAGGTTTGGCGGGCGGCGAGCGCTGGTTGAGACAGCTATTAGAAAACTAGCAAAACTGCGATGTAATCGCACGCATTTCATAAGAACAGGAAAAAAATGACCCGTACCTATTTCGGCACCGACGGCATCCGAGGCACCGTCGGCCAGGCTCCCATCACCCCTGATTTTGTATTGCGTCTGGCCCATGCCGTGGGGCGCGTGCTGAAACAGACCGAGGCCCGTCCCACCGTGCTGATTGGCAAGGACACCCGTATCTCCGGTTATATGCTGGAGTCCGCGTTGGAGTCCGGCTTCAACTCTGCCGGTGTCGACGTGGTCTTGCTGGGGCCGCTGCCCACGCCGGGCGTGGCTTATTTGACGCGCGCGCAGCGTGCCAGCCTGGGTGTCGTCATCAGTGCCAGCCATAACCCCTTCCCGGACAACGGCATCAAGTTCTTCAGCGCCGAGGGTACCAAGCTGCCCGACGCCTGGGAAATGGCGGTCGAAGAGGCCTTGGGCAAACCTCCGGTGTGGGCCGACTCCGCCTCGCTGGGCAAGACCCGCCGCCTGGACGATGCCGCTGGCCGCTATATCGAATTCTGCAAAAGCACCTTCTCCAACGCGTTGACGTTGAAAGGTTTACGCATCGTGGTGGATGCCGCCCACGGCGCGGCGTACCACATTGCGCCCAAGGTCTTTCACGAGTTGGGCGCCGAGGTCATCGCCATCGGCTGCGCACCCGATGGTCTGAACATCAACCACAAGGTGGGTGCGACCCATCCTCAAGCCCTGGTAGAGGCCGTCAAAGCCCACCAGGCCCACTTCGGTGTGGCCTTGGATGGCGATGCCGACCGTCTGCAAATGGTGGACAGCCAGGGCAGGCTGTTCAACGGCGACGAGATCCTGTACCTGATGGTGAAAGAGCGTCTGTCGCGGGGCGGCAAGGCCGCCAGCAAGCGCGCGGGCGATGCCGTGCCCGGTGTGGTGGGCACCTTGATGACCAATATGGCCGTGGAGCTGGCTTTGCAGGAACAGGGCGTGGAATTGGTGCGCGCCAAGGTGGGCGACCGCTATGTGCTGGAAGAACTGGAAAAGCGTGGCTGGTTGCTGGGCGGCGAGGGCTCCGGCCATTTGCTGGCGCTGGACAAGCACACCACGGGCGACGGCCTGGTCAGTGCGCTACAAGTGCTGCAAGCCTGCGTGCGCGCCGGTCAAAGCCTGTCTGAACTTCTGGCCGACCTGACCCTGTTCCCACAAACCCTGGTGAATGTACGTCTGCAGCCTGGCCAGGACTGGAAGGCTAATACCCAGCTGCCAATTGCCACCAAGGCGGTGGAGGCCGAGCTGGGCAAGAACGGCCGCGTGCTGATACGCGCCAGCGGCACCGAACCCCTGGTGCGCGTCATGGTGGAAGCCCGCGACGCGCAGCAGGCCCAGGCCTGCGCCGAGCGGATCGCGGCGACCTTGCGCTGAGAGTCTCTACAGCTAAGCAAGGGCCGCCATGTTGCGGCCCTTCGTTTTTAGCCTGCTCGGCGCCACTGCGAGATGTATCAGTTGTAATGTCACGCTGACGCCATAAAACCTACACGGTGTTGTCATGACGCTCTTTCAGACTCTCTCCAACACAGGAGAAGTCCATGAAAGAACTGCCTACCCCCACTTTTGCACTCTCGCCGTTGACGCCCGCGTCTTTGCTTCGGGGGTCACTTCATCGACCCTCAGAACGGTTGGAAGCACCGGGCCGCAGTGCGGATGCGCAGCCTGGGGCGGGGTTCGTGGTTTCCTGGGCGCGGCAGCAGGATGAAGTCCGCGAAGCCCAGCGCCTGAGGTACCAGGTTTTTGCGGTGGAAATGGGCGCACGCCTGTCCAGCCGCGTACCGGGCCACGACGTGGACCTGTTCGATGACTTTTGCGAGCATCTGCTGGTGCGGGATGTGGCCACCCAGGAAGTGATTGGCACCTACCGCGTGCTCACCCCGGTTCAGGCCAAGCGCGTGGGCAGCACCTACAGCGATACCGAATTTGACCTGGTGCGCTTGCGCAGCCTGCGCAGCCGCATGGTGGAGCTGGGCCGCAGCTGCGTGCATCCCGCGCACCGCCACGGTGGCGTGATCCTGGCCCTGTGGAGTGCCTTGGCCGAGTTCATGCAGCGCAACCAGCTCGACACCATGGTGGGCTGTGCCAGCATCCCCATGCTGCACAACGGCCTGGTCAGCGGCGACGCGGCAGCCAGCATCTGGCGCCAGCTGCAGGCCAGCCATATGGCACCGATTGAATACCATGTGCAACCCCGCTTGCCGCTGCCTTTGCACCAGTTCGACAGCAGCCTGGACATCGAGCCACCGGCTCTGATCCGCGGCTACTTGCGCCTGGGCGCCAAGGTGCTGGGCGCACCGGCCTGGGACCCGGACTTCAACACCGCTGACCTGCCCATGCTGATGCGCGTGGCCGACTTGCCAGGCCGCTACCGCAAGCAGTTCAAGGGTTGAAAGCCTTTTAGGCAAGCTTCGCGAAGCCGCCGTTCCAGAAGTACCGCGGAACTGGCTTTGCCAGGCCGCTGGTACTGCCCCCTGCAAGGGGGTTGGCGGAAAGTGCTACGCACTGGAGCCTGGGGGTGTTACACAGATACGTAGGCTAGGCGCACGTAAATCGGCGCAAAGGCCTCGGCCTGGACGATTTCCACCAGGGTTTCCTTGCCAAGCTCCAGCAGGGCGATGAAGGTCACGACCAGCACCGACATGCCCTTGGCCGGGTCGAACAGTTCTTCAAACTCGACGAACTTGCGGCCCTGCAGCACTTTCAGCACAAAGCTCATGTGCTCGCGCACCGACAGTTCCTCGCGGCTGATCTTGTGGTGCTGCACCAGCTTGGCTCGGCGCAGAATGTCGCGCCAGGCCTCTTGCAGATCGGCGATGTGGACCTCGGGCAGGCGCGGCTGCAGGGCTTGTTCGATGTAGACCTGGGCCTTCAGGAAGTCGCGGCCGAACTGCGGCAGGGCGTTGAGCCGGGCGGCGGCCAGTTTGATCTGCTCGTACTCCAGCAGGCGGCGCACCAGGGCGGCACGCGGGTCTTCGGCCTCTTCTCCCTCGGCCACCTTCTTGGGCGGTAGCAGCATGCGCGACTTGATCTCGATCAGCATGGCCGCCATCAGCAGATAGTCGGCTGCAAGCTCCAGGTTGCGGCTGCGGATCTCGTCCACATAGGCCAGGTACTGGCGCGTCAGCGGCGCCATGGGAATGTCGAGGATGTTGAAGTTCTGCTTGCGTATCAGGTACAGCAGCAAGTCCAGCGGGCCTTCGAAGGCCTCCAGAAACACCTCCAACGCGTCGGGCGGGATGTACAGGTCCAACGGCATGGCAAACAGCGGCTCGCCGTACAGGCGCGCCAAGGCCACCTGGTCAACCACTGCGGGCATGCTTTCCAGGGCGGCGGCACTGCCTGCGGGCAATGCTTCTGCGTCCGCGTGTGCGGGCTTGGCGGATGCCATTGCTGCTATGGAATAAATAGCTGCTTGCGCAGGTACTACCTGCGCTGCAAGCAGTTTTTCTATTTAGCTATTGGTTTGGTAGACGTAGGGCTTTTGCTCGACCCGGCCGGCGCGGAATTCGGCCTGCGCGTCGCGGTCCACTTTTTTGTCCCACAGCAGGGCACGGCCCGCGAGTTGCTGGGCCTCCAGCTGGGGTTTTTGGGCTTTCAGCTGTTCGATGAAATCCGTGGTTTCGGACGTGTAGTCGGCGCGGCGGAAGAAGGGCATAAACTAAACCTCAGTGTTGGCTCTGGCATGCCGCAGAACGGGCATGGATGGGCGTGATTTTACCGGGGGCGCGTGTGGTGCAAAGGATTTGGCGAATGGCGTTGATGGCGACGATTTGGGCCGCCGTGGTGGGCCTGCTGGGCTGTGATGCGCAGCGTATAGACCAGCTCGAAGAAGGTGTGGCCACCGAGGCCGATGTGCGCGCCCAGTTCGGCACGCCCGAGAACATCTGGGACGCGCCCGGTGGCGCCCGTATCTTTGAATACAACCGCCAGCCTGCCGGCCACCGCAACTACATGGTCACCATAGGCCCGGACGGCAAGATGGCCGCGCTGCGCCAGGTGCTGACGCCGGAGAACTTCGCCAAGGTGCAGCCCGGCATGGCCATGGAAGAGGTGCGTCGCATGCTGGGCAAGCCGATGAAGATTACCCCCTTTGTGCTTAAGCATGAGACCGACTACGACTGGCGCTACCTGTTGCCGCCCAACCAGTCCATGGTGTTCACCGTGGTGTTTGACCCGGACATGCGGGTGCTGCGCACCTTGTCCGTCACC
>Ga0075366_10002123_pt1 | contig 10083 bp, 9 predicted proteins | sample EndMethybrTD3031_FD_72351 | JGI IMG/M metagenome (GOLD analysis project Ga0075366, IMG submission 72351) | Populus endosphere microbial communities from Tennessee, USA - Endosphere MetaG P. TD hybrid TD303-1 | ecosystem: Host-associated > Plants > Roots > Endosphere | place: USA: Tennessee... | reverse complement strand
GCGCTGGAGTCGCTCAACAAGATCATGGACAAGCCGGTCGAGCGGCCGGCCGGCGGTGATCTTGAAGCTCAGGCCTTCGAGCGCCGAGTCCTGGCGGTTCGGGTAGCTGAACTTCACGTTGCGGAACTCGATGTCGCCGCGCAGCTGCGGCCGCTGGATGAAGGTCTCGCCGGCCGGCCGCTCGACCGGCTTGTCCATGATCTTGTTGAGCGACTCCAGCGCCGTGCGCGCGCTCTGGTATTGCATGAGCAGCCCGACGATCTGCCCCGCCGGCGCCAGCGCGCGGCCCGAGAGCATGTTGGCGGCGATGAGCGCGCCCATGGTCAGTTCTTTCTGGCCGATGAGGTACACGCCGATCAGGATCATCGTCACCGACACCAGCTGCGAGATGGTGTTGGTGGTGTAGTTGGCGCGCGAGGTCAGCGCGCGCGTCTTCACGTTGGTCTTGGCGAGGAACTCGTTGGCCCGTTCCCACTTCGCCTGGATGACGCTTTCGGCGCCTTGCGACTTGATGGTCTCGATGGCGGTCAGGCTTTCGATCAGCGTCGCGTTGCGCAGGGCGCTCGCCTTGTACGTCGTCTCCGACAACTGGTGCAGCCGATGCTGCAGCACGTAGCCCATGACCAGGATGACGAGGAAGGCGACGATCACCGGCAGCGTGAGCCACGGCGAGATCCAGGCCATCACCACGAGGAACAGGATGGCGAAGGGCAGGTCGACGAGCGCGGTGACCGTGCCCGAGGCGATGAAGTCGCGCACCTGCTCGAAGCCGCGGAGGTTCGATGCGAACGAGCCAACCGATTCGGGGCGATGTTCCAGCCGGATGCCCAGCACCTTTTCCATCAGCGTGGACGAGATCTGCACGTCGATGCGCGCGCTCGCCTCGTCGACGAAATGGCTGCGCAAGAGCCGCATCATCAGGTCGGCGCCGAGAATGAGAAGTACGCCAATCGACAGCGCCCACAGCGTCTCGACGGCGTTGTTGGGCACGACGCGGTCGTAGACGTTCATCGAGAACATCGGGAACGCGAGCGCGAAGAGGTTCACGAGCAGAGCGGCCCACAGCACGTCGCGGTAGACGAATCGCTGCGTCAGCACCGCGCTCCAGAACCAGTGGCGGGCAGCGGGCCTTCGCACTTCGGGCGTGCGCGCATCGAAGCGGAAATGCGGACGCACGAAGAGCGTGACGCCGCTGTAGCGCTGCTTCAGCTCGTCCTGCGTGAAGATGACGGAGCCCTGGCCCGTCTCGGGCAGCAGCACGCGCGCGACCGGCGCGTCGGTGTTGGCGTTGTCCCAGCCGAGCAACACGCAGGCCTTGCTGTCCTTGAGCACGAGGATGGCCGGCAGCGATGCGCTCTCGATGCGAGAGAGCGTCACGCGTTGCAGCCGCGCCGACATGCCCGCACGCGCGGCCGCCCGTTCGGCCAGTTCGAGCGTGAGGCGGCCTCCGCTCTGGGCGTCGATCGGCAAGCCGGCGCACAGCGAAGCGCGCGAGGCGGCCTGGCCGTTCAGGCGGCAGACCTCGACCAGGCAGTCGAGCAGCGGATCGGGATGGATCAAGTCCTCACGCAAGCGCTGCACGGTTCCCTGGGCGGGGGCTGGGGTGCCGCTGGCGTTGGAGTCGGTCATGGACATTCAGCTGATATCGGCGCAATGGACATCGAATTGACCTCGCTGGCGGTCTTCAAAGTATCGGCGGAGCGTTTCTCGCACGGTTCGAAAGGCCAGTTGGTCCCAGGGGATCTCGTCTTCGCGGAAGAGCCGCGCTTCGATGGTCTCGGGGCCGGGCGCGAAGTCGGTGTCGCGAAGAGTGGCCCGATAGAAAAAATGGACCTGCCCGACACGCACGACATTGAGCACGGTGTACAACCCGAGCAGCTCGATGCGCGCGCCGGCCTCTTCCACGGTTTCGCGAACGGCGCCCTCGGCGGTCGTCTCGCCCAGTTCCATGAAACCCGCCGGCAAGGTCCACAGCCCGTAGCGCGGCTCGATGTTGCGCTTGCACAGCAGCACCTTGTCATTCCAGACCGGCAGGGTGCCCACCACGTTCAGCGGGTTTTCGTAATGGATGGTGCCGCAGACGTTGCAGATGGCACGTTCGCGGTTGTCGTCGGGTGGAATGCTGTAGGGGGCTTCACCGCCACAGACCTTGCAGAACTTGATGCTGCGCGCTTCGAACATCGCCCCAGTTTAGCCGGGCGATGATGCCACCGGAAGCGCATTGCGTCTCACGCGTGGCATCATCATGCGAGCAGATTTGGAGACTTTGTTCATGGCCTACGTCATTCCCGCGCCGCGCCAGGCGTCGATTCCCGTCAAGGGCGGCCTCGCCGGTGATGAATTCCCGGTGCGGCGCATCTATTGCGTCGGCCGCAACTACGTCGAACACGCCATCGAGATGGGCCATACCGGCCGCGAGGCGCCGTTCTTCTTTCTGAAGCCCGCCGATGCGGTGCTGCCCGCGCTCGAAGGGCAGGTGGCGAAGATGCATTACCCCACGCTCACCAAGAGCTTGCACCACGAGGTCGAGCTGGTGGTCGCGATCGGCCAGGGCGGCCGCAACATCCCGGCTGCAACGGCCATGGACCACGTCTGGGGATACGCCGTGGGGCTCGACATGACACGTCGCGACCTGCAAAACGAGATGAAGAAGCTCGGGCGCCCGTGGTGCATCGGCAAGGGCTTCGAGCAGTCGGCGCCCATCGGGCCGATCGTCCCCGTGGGACAGGCCCAGGTCGGCGCCGACACGCGCATCGAACTCAAGGTCAACGGTGACGTGCGCCAGACCAGCACCATCGGCAAGCTCATCTGGAGCATTCCGGAAATCATCGAACAGCTGTCGCAGGCCTGGGAGCTGGCACCCGGGGACCTGATCTTCACCGGAACGCCCGAAGGCGTGGCGGCGGTGGTGGCGGGCGACACCTTGAGCGCGCGCATCGACGGCGTCGGCACATTGGAAGTCAAGGTCATCGAGGCTTGAGGCCGTGGCGATGCAGCTCTACAACTACTTCCGCTCGTCGGCGTCGTACCGCGTGCGCATCGCGCTCGCGCTCAAGGGGCTGAGCTACGAGTACGTGCCGGTGCATCTCTTGAAGAACGAGCAGCTCAAGCCGCCGTTTGCCGACCAGTCGCCCGCCAAGCTCGTGCCGCTGCTCAAGGACGGCGAGCACCTCATCTCGCAATCGCTCGCGATCATCGAATACCTGGAAGAAACGCACCCGACACCAGCGTTGCTTCCTGCCGGCGCGGCAGAGCGTGCGCGCGTGCGGGCGTTGGCGCTGGACATCGCCTGCGAGATCCATCCGCTGGACAACCTGCGGGTGCTGCGCTATCTGGTCCATGAGATGAAGCTGAGCGACGAGGACAAGAACCGCTGGTACAGGCACTGGGTGGAGACCGGGCTGGACACGGTCGAGAAGCAGCTGGCCGGCAGCGCCCACACAGGGCGCTTCTGCCATGGGGACACGCCCACGATCGCCGACGTGGTGCTCGTGCCGCAGATCTTCAACGCGCAGCGCATGGACTGCCGCCTCGACCATGTGCCGACGGTCGTGCGCATCCACGACGAGTGCATGAAGCACGAGGCCTTCACCAGCACGCAGCCTTCGGCGTGCCCCGATGCATCCTGACTGGCTGATCCCCGACTGGCCCGCGCGCCATGTCGGCGCCGTGATGACGACGCGCCGTGGCGGCTTCAGCCAGCCGCCTTACGACAGCATGAACCTGCGCGAAGGCATTGGCGACGACGAGCAGGCGGTCTACAGCAACCAGCGCCTGCTGGCCGAAACCATCGGCGCGACGCCGGTGTACCTGAACCAGGTGCACGGTGCGCAGGTCGTTCGTCTGACGCCCATGGACCTGCTGCCCGGCGCGCCGGTTCACGAGGCCGACGCCAGCGTCACCACCGAGCGCGGCGTCGCCTGCGCGGTCCAGGTGGCCGACTGCCTGCCGGTGCTCTTTGCCGCGCCCGGCGCCGTGGGTGCGGCGCACGCCGGCTGGCGCGGGCTGGCCGGCGGCGTGGTCGAGGCGACCTTGAAGGCGGTCTGCGATGCCGCCGGTTGCCAGCCCGCGCGGGTCCACACCTGGCTCGGGGCCTGCATCGGCCCCGCGCAATTCGAGGTGGGCGCGGACGTGCTCGAAGCCTTCAAGGCGCATCCTGCTGTCTCGACGCCTCGTTTCAAGCCGCACGCGCCCGGCAAATGGATGGCCGATCTGGCTGGCCTGGCGTCCGACCGGCTCTCAGCCTTGGGGGTCGCGTCCATTGGCGGCGGACGCTGGTGTACTGCCAGCGACGCGTCCCGCTTCTTCTCCTTCCGACGCGATCGCGTCACCGGCCGCATGGCCGCCATCGTCTGGCTGGCCGCGTCCGTCCGCTGACGCGAGCGCAGCGGCTTCCTCGTCTTCCCTGGCTCGGCGCACGCGCCGGCGTTGCGGCGTTCCCAGGAGGTACATCACGATGGACAAGGGCATGACGCCATACAACAAGAAGGTGATCAACGCGCCCAGGACCGTCCCGGTCGAGCTCGTCGCTTCGGCCACGGCCATCAACAGCACCACATAAAACCATGCAATCGCTATGAGATACATACCAAGTTGTGAAAAGCCTAACTACAATGTGAAAACTTTCCGGGGTGAAATCCCGAGAATCCGAAACAAGTTCGCGGCCGGGTCATGAACGGGTAAGCGAACCGGCGTACAACGTGACATCTTTCACACCGATCGTGATTGAAGCGAGGAGACGAGTGAGCAAGAACACCACCACGGCCCGGCCCCAAGCCGCCCGGAGCCCCATTCCCGATGCCGACGAGACCGCCCGCGCCTTCGGCTCGACGGTCGGTGAAATCTGGAAGTCCATGCAAGGCCTGAGTCTGCCCCTTCCGGCGGTCAATCAAGTCCAGACGGACTACCTGACGCAAGCCACCGCGTTGTGGAACGAGTCGCTGCAGCAACTCTCCACTGGCAAAGGAGACGCCGCCAAGGCGCCGGCCAAGCCCCTCGGCGACCGGCGTTTTGCCGCGCAGGACTGGGCCACCAACCCCGCCGCGGCCTACATGGCCCAGATGTACCTGCTCAACGCGCGCACCCTGCTGCAACTGGCCGAGCAGGTCGAAGGCGAGCCAAAGACCCGGCAGCGGATCCGCTTCGCCGTTCAGCAGTGGATCGAGGCGGCGTCGCCCAGCAACTACCTCGCGCTCAACCCCGAAGCGCAGCGCCTCGCGCTCGAAACCAAGGGCGAGAGCATCGCCCAGGGCCTGCAGCACTTGCTCAAGGACATTCAGCAAGGGCATGTCTCGCAGACGGATGAGAGCGTTTTCGAGGTGGGCCGCAACGTGGCCACCACCGAAGGCACGGTCGTGTTCGAGAACGAACTCTTCCAGCTCATCGAGTACAAGCCGCTCACGGCCAAGGTGCACGAGGTGCCGATGCTCTTCGTGCCGCCTTGCATCAACAAGTTCTACATCCTCGACCTGCAACCCGACAACTCGCTCATTCGTTACACGGTGGAGCAAGGCCATCGGCTCTTCGTGGTGAGCTGGCGCAATGCCGACGAGAGCATGTCGAAGATGACCTGGGACGACTACATCGAGGAAGGCACGATCCGCGCCATCCGCACGGTGCAGGCCATCACGGGCTCGGAGAAACTGAACACGCTGGGGTTCTGCATCGGAGGCACCATCCTGGCCACCGCGCTGGCCGTGCTCGCGGCGCGCGGTGAGAAGCCGGCCCAGAGCATGACGCTGCTCACCACCTTCCTCGATTTCGAGGACACGGGCGTGCTCGACCTCTTCATCGACGAAAGCGCCGTGCAGATGCGCGAAATGTCCATCGGCCCGAAGAGCCCGAACGAGGGCGGCCTGCTCAAGGGGCAGGAACTCGCGTCGACCTTCAGCTTCCTGCGGCCCAACGACCTGGTGTGGAACTATGTGGTGGGCAACTACCTCAAGGGTGAGACGCCGCCGCCTTTCGACCTGCTGTACTGGAACAGCGACAGCACCAACCTGCCGGGCCCGATGTTCTGCTGGTACCTGCGCAACACGTATCTGGAAAACAACCTCATCGAGCCGGGCAAGATGACGGTGTGCGGCGAGAAGCTCGATCTCGGCCTCGTCGACACGCCGGCCTACATCTATGCGTCGCGCGAGGATCACATCGTTCCCTGGGACGGGGCGTATCGCAACACGCAGGTGCTCAAGGGCAAGAAGCGTTTTGTGCTGGGCGCGTCGGGCCACATCGCCGGCGTGATCAACCCGCCCGCCAAGAAGAAGCGCAGCCACTGGATCAACAATGGCGCGACGCTGCCGGCCCAGGCCGACACCTGGTTCGACAAGGCCGGCGAGCACCAAGGCAGCTGGTGGCCGGACTGGGCAGACTGGCTCAAGGGCCATGCCGGCAAGCTGATTGCCGCACCCAAGACCGTGGGCAATCGCCAATTCAAATCCATCGAACCCGCACCCGGGCGCTACGTCAAGCAAAAAGCTTGATCTGTACGCCACTCCCCACTCATTTTTCTTGAAACCTGGAGACTGACATGACGACAGACATCGTGATCGTTGCCGCCGCGCGAACGGCAGTGGGCAAATTCGGCGGCACGCTCGCCAAGACGCCGGCGTCCGAACTGGGCGCTTCGGTGATCGTGGAACTGCTCAAGCGCGCCAAGCTGAGCGGCGACCAGATCAATGAAGTGATCCTCGGCCAGGTGCTCACGGCCGGTGTCGGCCAGAACCCGGCTCGGCAAGCGGTGATCAAGAGCGGCCTGCCGCAAGGCGTGCCCGCGATGACGATCAACAAGGTCTGCGGATCGGGCCTCAAGGCCGTGATGCTGGCCGCGCAGGCCATCCGCGACGGGGACAGCGACATCGTCATTGCAGGCGGCCAGGAAAGCATGAGCATGGCGCCTCACGTCCTGCCGAATTCGCGCGATGGCCAGCGCATGGGCGACTGGAAGCTCGTCGACACGATGATCAACGACGGTCTGTGGGACGTCTACAACCAGTACCACATGGGCATCACGGCCGAGAACGTGGCCAAGAAGTACGACATCAGCCGTGAGGCGCAGGACGCCTTGGCGCTGGGGTCGCAGCAGAAGGCCGCCGCAGCCCAGGATGCCGGCAAGTTCAAGGACGAGATCGTTCCCTTCGTCATTCCGCAGAAGAAGGGTGACCCGGTCGTTTTCGACAAGGACGAATTCATCAACCGCAAGTCCAGCGCCGAAGTGCTCGCAGGCCTGCGTCCGGCCTTCGACAAGGCGGGCAGTGTCACGGCTGGTAACGCATCTGGCCTGAACGACGGCGCCGCGGGCTTCATCGTGATGACGGCCAAGAAGGCCGATCAACTCGGCCTCACGCCGCTCGCCCGCATCGCAAGCTATGCCTCGGCGGGCCTGGACCCGGCCTACATGGGCATGGGCCCGGTGCCTGCGTCGCAGCGCGCGTTGCAGCGTGCCGGCTGGAAGGCCGCCGATCTCGACCTGCTCGAAATCAACGAAGCCTTTGCCGCGCAAGCCTGCGCCGTGCACAAGGAAATGGGCTGGGACACGAGCAAGGTCAACGTCAACGGCGGTGCCATCGCCATCGGTCACCCGATTGGTGCATCCGGCGCTCGCATCCTGGTCACGCTGCTTCACGAGATGCAGCGCCGCAACGCCAAGAAGGGCATTGCGTCGCTGTGCATCGGCGGCGGCATGGGGGTTGCATTGACCGTGGAACGTTAAGCGTCGTCCCTTGAACCTCGGGGGAACCCGATTGACCCAATGGCCTCAGGCGACCACGCTTGGGGCATTGAAGCACACCTGAAGGAGAGAACAATGAGCCAGAAAGTAGCGTACGTCACCGGCGGCATGGGCGGCATCGGAACCACGATGTGCCAGCGTCTTCACAAGGACGGTTTCAAGGTGATCGCCGGCTGCGGCCCGAGCCGCGATTTCAAGAAGTGGCTCGATGAGCAGAAGGCGCTCGGCTACAGCTTCTATGCATCGGTCGGTAACGTCGGTGACTGGGATTCCACCGTCGCCGCCTTCCAGAAGACCAAGGCCGAGCACGGCAACATCGACGTGCTGGTGAACAACGCCGGCATCACGCGCGACGGCATGTTCCGCAAGATGAGCCGTGCGGATTGGGACGCCGTGATCGAAACCAACCTCACGAGCCTGTTCAATGTGACCAAGCAGGTCATCGACGACATGCTCGAAAAGGGCTGGGGCCGCATCGTCAACATCTCGTCGGTGAACGGCGAAAAAGGCCAGTTCGGCCAGACCAACTACTCGGCCGCCAAGGCCGGCATGCACGGCTTCACCATGGCCCTGGCGCAGGAAGTGGCCAGCAAGGGCGTGACGGTCAACACCGTGTCGCCGGGCTACATCGCCACCGACATGGTCAAGTCGATCCGCCAGGACGTTCTCGACAAGATCGTCGCCGGCATCCCGGTCAAGCGCCTGGGCACGCCGGAAGACATCGCGTCCATCGTGTCCTGGGTGGCGTCCGATGAATCCGGCTTCGCGACCGGCGCCGATTTCTCGGTGAACGGCGGCCTGCACATGGGTTGATGGTCCGCTCCCTCTCTTCGGGAGAGGGTTGGGGTGAAGGCCTCGGCTGGTGACAGCTGAGGCCTTTTCATTTCATGGGCCGTCTCGGCCCTCTCCCAGCGGGAGAGTGAGAGAGGTGAGGGACTTCGCGAGCTCTGCCCAAGCGGCATGCCCGCCATCGTCGCGCTCGATGAGGCCAGCCTTTTCGAACCCGTCGAAGTTGCGCTGCATCGACTGCAGGTACACCGGGTCGTAGTGCCGCACCAGCAGGTCGCGCACCACGTCTTCGATGCGCCCGGCCTGGGCGGCCGCCTGCCATTCGTTGATCACCTCGTTGCCGCGCAGCGGACGCAAGGCGTTCAGCCGCTCGCAAAATGCCGGGACGTCCTTGACGAAGAAGTCATAGTCTTCCATCAGCAGCTTCACGCGCGCTTCCAGCGCGAGCTCGATGCGCACGCAAGGCGCTTCGCGCATGCGCGTGACCAGCGCCTCGGGAACGCGCAGCTCGCCGACCTTCTTGCTCTCGCTCTCGATCCATACCTCGCGCGCCGGGTCGAGGCGCCTCAACGTGTCCCACACGCGCGAGTCGAACTGCTTCTGCGTGGGTTGCGGATGCCCGGGCACGAGCCCGAGAACGGAACCCCGATGATTGGCGAGCAGCTCCAGGTCGAGAACCTGCGCGCCTGATTGCTGGAGCGCCCCCAGCAACCGGCTCTTGCCCGAGCCGGTCTTGCCGCACAGCACCCGGTAGTTGAAGCGCCCGGGCAACTGTTCCAGATCGGTCATCACGGCGCGCCGATATTCGCGGTAGCCGCCCTCGATCAGGTGCACTTTGAATCCGATCTGGTCGAGCACCAGCGCAAGCGAGCCGCTGCGCTTGCCACCGCGCCAGCAATAGACCAGCGGCTGCCAATCCTTGGGCTTGTCGAAGACTTCGCGCTCGATGTGCGTGGCGATGTTGCGCGCCACCAGCGCGGCGCCGCGCTTCTTCGCGACGAAGGGCGAGACCTGCTTGTACTCCGTGCCGACGAGCTTGCGTTCTTCGTCGGTGAGGCTCGGCCAGTTCACGGCGCCCGGCACGCGATCTTCAGCATATTCGCCTTGGCTGCGGGCATCGACGATCGTGTCGAAGCTGTCGAGCCGGGCGATGGCGTCAGTCGCGGTGATGGTGATCAGCATGTTTGAAGGCGAAGCGCGATGAAGCGGTGCCGAGATCGATTCGCCATTCAAGGCGTGATGGCATCGAGCAATTCGCTCTCGATTTCGAGCTGCATCTTGTTTTGTTGCAGCGCCGAGCCGTCGATGAGGAAGGTGTCTTCCACGCGTTCGCCGAGCGTCGTGATCTTGGCCAGTTGCAAATTGATGTGGTGCCGTGCCAGCACGCGCGAGATGGCGTACAAGAGGCCGGACCGGTCGCTCGTCGACACACCCAGCAGCCAGCGCTGCGCCCGCTCGTCCGGCCGCAGCGTGACGCGCGGCGTGATGGGAAAGGATTTCACCCGCCGCGATAGGCGGCCGCGGCTCGGTTCGGGCAGCGGCCCGGTGTTGTCGAGCGCGAGCGC
>Ga0075366_10002122_pt1 | contig 10083 bp, 10 predicted proteins | sample EndMethybrTD3031_FD_72351 | JGI IMG/M metagenome (GOLD analysis project Ga0075366, IMG submission 72351) | Populus endosphere microbial communities from Tennessee, USA - Endosphere MetaG P. TD hybrid TD303-1 | ecosystem: Host-associated > Plants > Roots > Endosphere | place: USA: Tennessee... | reverse complement strand
CAATAAAACTGCGGACGAACAGCGGGCTCGCGTCCGGTAACTGATTTATCGTTTACAAGGTCATTTTTCTTTACACCCGGCAAAACATGCAGTGTGATGGAATCGCTGGCTGCCGTTTTATATTTTTTTTCTGCGGGATCATAGTAGGGAAAATGTACGGCAGGAATAATATAATCGCCCGTGTCGGGGGCCGCAAACGTATACTCGAACGTTTTGGAGCCGCTCAACGGAAAAACAAATTTATTAATATTTTCTTTTACCGAAGGTTCGGCCGTATCAACGCCTTTGGGCCATTTTATTACAGGCGGTGTAAGCAGTGATATATTTCCGCTACCGGTAACCGACACCTGAATTTTTACCAGGTCGCCCTCGTGAATAGGTGCTGGCGGCACTTTTACGATCAGTGAAAACTGGCCTACTGCCCCTGAAAAATCAGCCGGCTGATTGGTAGTGGGCAATGGTTTTACCGTTATGGTTTGCGGTTTTGTACGCAAAATGGTCCGGTGATTTATGGCCACCGGAAAATAGGGAGCTGGATTGCGGTTAAAAAGCTTGTCCAATGCATTTTTTTTGGCCGCCGATTCATCGGTTTTTATAAAATGAATAACCGTTTCAATTTCGGCAGGGTCGAGCGTGTAGTTTCCTTCCTGCAGTGGAAACAGTTGCACTTTACGAATAAGGTTGGTATAATACAACCGCCCGTTCAGCCTTTCAATGTCGGGCTTACCATCGTAAGCATCTACCATTTCCATTACACTAAAACCGGTTAATGAAGGCCGTTTTACCACCTGCGAATTTGCATTTAAACGCAAATAAGCTTTGTAAACCACCATCAGCGGCTCACCCACATAACAGGTGGTTTTACTGGGTTCAACCCGCAGAAAAAAGTTCTTTTCTATTTTATCATTTATGTTTTCGCCCGGGTGCAATTCCGATTCCTGCTCGGTGTCGATATCATCGGGGTCAATATTATTCATACCAGGCACACTTTGCTTAACCACAATCTCCTTTGGATTTGAATGCATGGGTTTACCATTGATCACAGCACTTGCACCGGGTATCATAAACCGACCTTTTTTGGTTGCGAGCAATACTATGATCTTTGAATAGCTATCTACACCGTTTCTTAAATTGGTCGAAGTAGAATGCTCAAATACACTCTGCACTTCAAAACCTTTAAACCGGGGTAAATCAAAACGGCCGATGCTGGCGGCGCCTTCAACAATATATTGTACCTGAAAAGTTTGGCGAAGGGGTATAGTAGTTTCACTAACCAGTGTATAGAATTTTACCTGTGCCCATACCGGCTGCATCACAAAACACAAAGCCAGCCATAATAAACTGATATGTATATTTTTCCTGATACTAATTATTTTTCATTGACAATATGTGCTACTCTCATAACAAATATAAATTTTGCCTGCAAAGGCTGGTTAAACTGTTAGCGTTAAAGGTGCGTTAAAGCGATGAACGGTTGAAGAACAGTGTGAATTAAAGATCACCCAATTGTGGTCTTAGGGTAATTTCTTCTACACAAGCCTGTGGCGAAAGCTGCGAAGCAGCATAGATCATTTTTGCAATATCATCGGCTTGCATAATGCGTTGGGGGGATATGCCACTGCCCTCCCACGAATCGGTATAAGCTGCACCGGGGTAAACGGCAGTTACTTTTATATTGAATGGCTTCATTTCTTCGCGCAGGTTGGTCGAAAAACCGGCCAATGCATATTTGCTGATGCTGTAAGCGCCTCCATTGGCATATGCTTTCAAAGAAGCAATGGAGCACATATTAAAAATATGACCGCTTTTTTGTTGTATCATATGATCGATGACCGACCGGGTAACATGGTAAGCGCTGAACAGGTTTACCGCCATCATATGCTCCAGCGTACCATCAGGCTCGTTGTACACGCTTCCCGGATCAAATAAACCGGCATTATTTACCAGCACGTTTATAGGAACCTGAAACGAAAGCATCCATTTACCAAATGCCTGCGCCTGTTCTTTTTCGCCAAGGTCAAATGCTTTTGCTTTAATGCTAATGGTAGAATAAGCCGTCATCAGTTCTTCAACAGCCTTATACAAAGCCACTTCATTACGTGAGGTCAGGTACAGGTTATGACCATTTTGCGCAAATGCATGGGCTATCGCTTTTCCCAGGCCCCGTGATGCGCCGGTAATTACAACATTCATACAAGTAAAGTTAGAACCGCGAAGTACGAGTTTTTTAGCTGACTCACAAAAACCTGGCGCATTTCGTAATTTGCAGCATGAACACGCCATTGAAGTACCAGCATATTTTTTTCGACCTCGATCATACCCTGTGGGATTTTGAAACCAATAGCCGCCAAACGCTCGAACATTTATTTCATACCTGGCACCTGCAGCAAAAAGGCGTGCACAGCTTTGAGTTGTTTTATAAAAATTATATGGTGCACAACGACAAGTTGTGGGACCGTTTCAGAAAAGGATTTATTAAAATTGATGAACTGCGCTGGAAACGTATGTGGCTTACCCTGCTCGATTTTAAAATAGGCGACGATAAGCTGGCGCGCGATCTGGCAAAGCAGTTCCTTGATCTTTTACCAACACGCAAAACGCTTTTCCCCTATACCGTTGAAATACTTACCTATCTTACCAATAAAGGGTACAGTTTGCATTTAATCACTAACGGATTTGAACAGGTTCAGCACAGTAAGCTGCAAATAGCAGGCATAGCGCACTTTTTTGGCGAAGTGATCACTTCAGAAGGAAGTAATTTTATAAAGCCCAATAAAGAAATTTTTGACTACGCTTTTCAAAAAACAAATGCCCTGCCCCAAAAAAGCATAATGATCGGCGATAATATCGAAGTAGATATTCAGGGCGCCATCAACGCCGGCATCGACCAGATTTATGTAAATCACCTGAACATCGCCGCCGCTATTGAACCTACCTATACGGTGTATTCGTTGAAAGAGCTGGAACAAATATTTTAAAGTAAAAATCCCCCGATGCATCGGGGGATTCAATAATATTTGTATTAGCTATCGATCGATCGTTTGCCGTTTCACGTTTCACGTTTGCCGTTGCCTTACAGCACCGCCAATACCGTTACACCGCCTTTAACCACTTCATTGAACTTAACATTTATTTTGGCTTCGAGCGGCAACAGTACATCTACCCGGCTGCCGAACTTTATAAAACCCATTTCGGCACTTTGCTCAACTTTTTGTCCTACGCTCAGGTAGTTTACAATTCTTTTGGCCACGGCGCCGGCAATTTGCTTTACCAGTATTTCGCCTTTGGCATGACGAATAACAACCGAATGCCGTTCGTTTTCGGTTGATGATTTGGGATGCCATGCTACGAGGAATTTTCCTTTATGATACTGGTTGTACACGACTTCACCAGCTACCGGGTTGCGGTTCTGATGCACATTGGCCGGGCTCATGAAAATAGATATTTGCAGTCTTTTATCTTTAAAATATTCTTCGTCGTATACTTCTTCAATTACTACAACTTTACCATCGGCGGGGCACACCACAAGGTTGCTTCCCAACATAAGCTGGCGGCGAGGAATTCTGAAAAAAGAAATTATAAACAGTAAAAGACCCAGTGTAAGAAAAAATATCACCCAGCTTAACCACGCCAGATGAAAACTGATAAAATAAAACGATAAGAGGTTAATACCAGCAAACAATATAGCGCTGATCAATATACTTTTGTAGCCTTCTTTATGAATGGTCATTGAAAATTATTAGGGTGCAAAATTACGAAATAGAAACGCACGAAAATTTTTATTTGGTTGCTTTTGAGCCACCCAGTTTATCCCATTGTTTATTGGCAAATTGCAGAAAAGCTTCCGGCGCCTGATCAAATTTCTTTTCAACCACCTTTTCGCCACCGACCTTTTTCTTATCTTTTAAAATGGTGGTGGTGCCTTTAATCTGGTATTGGTCTTTTCCTTCATAAAATACCAGCTTTTTTTCATCGGGGTCAAACCCTGTTTTGCATCCCAGCACATAAGCAAAACTCACTTCGGCAAGCCCGTCGCCATCGAGATCGGTTATAGCGAGTGAATTTTCATAAAACTCACATTTTACTTCAAAAGCACACTCCTCGACCACTTCATTCAGCTTCCATACTTCTTTCATTGTGCTATCGGTGCCTTTTATAAAGTGGTAAGCATATAATTTAGCGCTCCGGGTAGCATCGTATACATCTTTCCAGTAAACACCGCTTTGGGTAAGAATTATAATATTTTCGCCACGGCTGTCTTTCCACCGCCGGCCATCTTTTATCTGACCTTTGTATAACTTTTTATTAATCATACCCGTTTTAAATTCCAGTAGCGGAACCGGGCTACCGCCGGGTGCAGCGGTACAGCTTTCGAGGGTGGTCAACAAAAGGATAAACAGTAATTGGATTTTCATTTTAATGCCAGTTGAATATATAACCAAACAAACGGAATAGCTAACAGTAATGAATCAAACCGGTCTAAAAAACCTCCATGTCCTGGCATAATGTGCCCGCTATCTTTCACATTGGCAAGGCGTTTTAATTTGCTTTCAAGTAAATCGCCTATCGTTCCTATAACAGCCGCAATGCCTGCAATCACTATCCAGTGTATCACAGAGTAGCCATTGGCGGGTGCGGTATAATAACCCAGCAAAGCAATTACCACAATACAAAGGATCGCCCCCCCTGCCGTTCCCTCCCAGGTTTTTTTGGGAGAGATTGCTGACATCTGCGTTTTACCTATTAACGATCCAACTATGTAGGCCATTGTGTCGTTGATCCAAATTGAAAAGATCAGTCCGCAGGGTATTATCTTTCCCCAGCTGTCGTACGACAAAGAAAATAGCTTTGCATCAGGAACAACCGGCGAGCTTCGCAGACTCATCAGTAAACCCCAGGTCAGCGATATATAAACCAGGCCTGCTGCTGAATAACCTATGTTCTTTGGCTTTACTTCGCGTGCAAATAACAATTCAATGATTGGCAAAGCGAACATGAACAACAATCCCAGCCACCAGCCTATTTCATGCAGGTGCATGCCGAAAAACGAAAAATAGTCATTGGTAAAATACAACATCAGGCACCAGCCTGCCAGGCGAACCCCGTATTTATGAGCAGGTGTAATGTTTTTGTAATCAGGGTCAATTAAACCTATCAGCTTTTGATACTCTGACCAGCAACCAAAATGAACAATGCTGAACAGTATAAAAAAACTCCAGTGGTTCCATAGCAGTCCCGTAAGCATAACTGCTACAAATACGCCTGCAGTAAGTGTTCGTGTTTTAAATGTTTGTACGTTGAGCGCCATAGGCAGATGCAAATATGTTTTATGCCAAAAATTGATTGGTGGGCGTTAACTCATCCGTTTGGTACACTTTAGAATAAGTAATGGAAGATTGCTTTTGATAATACCACAGTATAGCCCAAACCACAATACCACTTGCTATGGCTGCCAATACCGGCGTTTCAGGATTCTTATCTATATACTTCGGTGCATACGATGCAATGATCACCTGTACTGCGTTATTTACAAAATGAGGTATGATGCTTGTCCATAAACTGCCGCTAAACCAGTAAAAAGCACCCAATATAATGCCCAGGAACATTCTTGGTAAAAAACCCTGGAATTGCATGTGCATTGCCGAAAACAAAATGGCGGTAACAACAATCCCTATCCAGGGGTTACGGGTTATATTGATGATGATCCGTTGCAGGGCTCCGCGAAAAAATATCTCTTCACAAACCGCCGGTAAAAAAGCAATGATAAATACATTAATAGTGATATCAATGGGTTTATTTACTTTCAAAAAGGCGATCATAATACGGGAAGATTCCTCTTCCATTTGGGTTAATCTCCGGGGAAGATCAATATGCTGATTCAGCTGCCCCAGCCAGAATACGAAGGGCATAGCCAGCAATATGCCTATAACGCCCAGCACATACATATTGGCTTTTTCGGCCTTTCGGAACCCTAAAAAATAACCATAGTTTCCCGGAAAGGTAGCAAAGAGGTATACAAATACTGGAAATAAAAATAACATCACAGTCGAAAGCGCCTGGGTCCATTTTAAAACGTTAACCACATGAATATCATTCAGGTTAATCGTGTCGAGTGATAATATTTTTATACCATTGGATTGATAAATAACCAGTGACACAAAGCCTGTTATGATGTAAAAAAAACAAAAAAAACCCAGTAACAACCAAAACTGCGACCAGGGGGATTTTATACGTAAATGACCTCTCATAGGCTGGTATAAACAAAGATTAAATGTAAATTTGCAACCCGGTAAAGGGTGCAAGATAAGGATAAAAGATGCGTAAATCATTGGTCCGGATCGGGTAAACCCAACATAAAAAAGAAATTCAACCGGCTGGCACACAACTAATCATGGTACAAATCGCTAACATATCACTCCCTGATTTTCCGCTTCTTCTGGCCCCTATGGAGGATGTGAGCGATCCGCCGTTCCGTTTTGTTTGCAAACAGAACGGAGCCGATTTGATGTACAGCGAATTTATTTCGAGCGAAGGCCTTATTCGCGATGCTATTAAAAGCCGGCAAAAGCTCGACTTTACCGAATTTGAACGTCCTTTTGGTATTCAGATCTTTGGAGGCGATGAAGAGGCCATGTCACTGAGTGCAAAGATCGTTGACACCGTTCAGCCCGACCTGGTAGATATCAACTTTGGCTGCCCTGTTAAAAAAGTGGTTAGCAAAGGCGCCGGCGCCGCCGTGTTAAAAGATGTGGATGCCATGGTACGGTTAACAACGGCTGTTGTAAAATCAACTTCATTGCCTGTTACGGTTAAAACCCGTCTTGGCTGGGACGATAACAGTAAAAATATCGAAGAAGTAGCCGAACGTTTGCAGGATGCAGGCATCAAAGCACTTACCATTCATGGCCGTACCCGCGCCCAGTTATATAAAGGCGAAGCCGACTGGTCATTAATTGCAAGTGTAAAAAACAATCCACGTATTCATATTCCCATATTTGGTAATGGCGATATCGATTCGCCGCAAAAAGCGCTTGAATACAAAAACAGGTATGGTGTAGATGGTGTGATGATTGGCCGCGCAGCCATTGGTTATCCCTGGATATTCAGAGAAATAAAACATTTTTTACAAACCGGCGGCACTATGTTACCGCTTCCTTCGGTTGATGAAAGAGTTGAAGTATGCCGCACCCATGCCCATAAATCGGTACAATGGAAAGGCGAAATATTAGGCATACTCGAAATGCGCCGCCATTATGCGAATTATCTTAAAGGACTGCCGCATGTTAAAGAATACCGTACCCGCCTGGTAACGGTAAAAACACTGCACGAAGTAGATGCTATTCTCGATGAAGTAAAACAACAATTTGCGGGAATAGTATTGGAACGACAAATTGTTTCCCTCGATCAGGATCAGCTGCCCGCCTGCGCTTGTTAATGCAGCCACTTAATGCTCCCCCAAAACATATTTTTGGTTTGCTAAATTTCGTATCTTATAGTATCACCAAGGTTTCTTAATAATTTATGAAAATAATTATACCTCCCATCCTTTGGGGTTGCGCGCTTTTTTGTGCAGCGTTGTTGCTCACCGGATGTCCACTTAAAGACAATAAAAAGACAACAGCCGCTACGTTGATCAATATCGATAGTACAACGCTTATAAATCATTTAAGCGTTATTTCATCGGCCGAAATGGCAGGACGCGAAACAGCCACGCCGGGCAATCAACGGGCACGCGAATACATTGTAAAAATTTTTGATTCACTGCAATTATCAAAAACAGGCGATTCGTTTTTACAACCCTTTCCGTTCGCACAAAGCGGCGATCAGCAGGGAAACAATATTGTCGGCGTCATTAAAGGCACTCAATTTCCAGATCGGTATATAGCCGTTACGGCACATTACGATCACCTGGGAACACGCAACGGAACTATTTTTTTTGGAACAGATGATAATGCATCGGGCACCGCCTGTTTACTTTCGATGGCGCAATATTTTAAACAGCACCCGCCGCGCCACTCCCTGCTTTTAGTAGCGTTCGATGCCGAGGAAAAAGGGCTGCAGGGTTCAAAATATTTTGTTGCCCATTGCCCCGTACCGCTAGCCTCGGTTGCATTGAATGTAAATATGGATATGGTAAGCCGTAACGACAGCAATGAAATATTTGCCAGTGGTATAAAGCATTATCCCTTTTTGAAAAGATACATTGACAGTATTCAGTCATTTACGCCGGTTCATATTCGTTATGGACATGATGGCCTTAACACCGGTTCGCAGGACTGGACAAATCAATCGGACCATTTTGCATTTCATCAAAACAATATTCCGTATGTTTATTTCGGGGTAGAAGATCATGCCGATTACCACCGCCCCGGAGATACGTTTGATAAGGTTAATAAAAAATTTTATTACCAGGTGTGTACCATGATCACGGCTGTAACATCGCTTTTAGACCAGGCAGATGCGGTTCAGTAATATTTTATACGGATTTGCTACATATATATCAGATAAATCAAAAAATAAAACCATGAACACCCGCGAACAAAATGTACGCACCTGGTCAATGCTTTGTCATATTTCTGCCTTAGCCGGTTTGCTTTTTTTCTTAGGAAATGTAATAGGCCCGTTGCTGGTATGGCAAATTAAAAAGAACGAGTTGCCCGAAATTGAACCCCATGGTAAAGAGGCGGTGAATTTTCAGTTAACTATCTTAATTATCAACATTATTGCGGGTATTGTTTTCGCCGGAATATTGGGCTTTGGATTTGGTTTTGGCTCCTGGTGGCGCAGTCCTTTTTCGTTTTTGGGTGGTGGTTTTGGATTAGGCGCAATTATAGCTATCATCAACTTTGCAGCCTGGGTACTGGCCGTAATTGCCGGCCTGCGAGCCAATAACGGGGAGTTTTATAAATATCCGTTTGCGATAAGGTTTATTAAATAGGCAGTAGGCAATGGGCAATGGGCAGTAGTAAATAAGGCAATGGTTATAGCATAATAATCAATTTATGTAATTCAAAAACATGATTATGCTTAATCTCGGTCACAAAAAACTGCAGGTTTATCAAATTGCTGCCTATTTATTGCCTATTCACTACTGCATTTACAACCTCCTCACTCAATGGCGACACAGATGGATCAAAATAATGTGTAAGAACACCCTGTTCGTTGATCAGATATTTTGAGAAGTTCCAGGTAGGCATTTTATCGTTCCAGCCGTTTTGTTTTTTATTGGTAAGCCATTTGAAAATGTTATTCTGATCGCCCGATTTTACCACCACGCTTTTTTTCGCGAGCGGAAAAGTAACGCCATAGTTAATTTTACAAAACTGCGCTATTTCTTCGTCATCGCCTTTTTCCTGCTCTTTAAAATCATTGGCAGGAAACCCGATTATCGTAAGCTGGTTATTAAACTGCTGATACAATTTTTGAAGATCGTCATACTGATTGGTATAGCCGCAATCGCTGGCCGTATTCACCAATAAAATTTTTTTACCCTTGTACGTTTGCAATGGAAGTGCATTGCCATTATTTAATTGCACTGTAAGATCATAAACAGATTGCGTTGGTTTCGAATTTTTATTATTTACCAGCACCTTGCTGTTTTTACCAAACAGCTTTGTAATACCGATAAAAACCGGATAAACCGCTTTTAAAAATTTTTGCCTGCCTGTCATACTATATATTTTAAAAACCCAACTTTTACAACGTAGCTTATCACTGTCAAAGCAAACATACCGCTATCTGATTATCCATTTAAATAGTTTCAGCTTCCCTTTAAATGGCGGATATTTTATAGCGGGATCGAACCAGGCAGGTGTTTTCATTACTGCCTTGGTATGGCTAAACACATCGAAACTATATTTGCCATGGTACCGGCCAATGCCGCTGTTTCCCCGTCCGCCAAAAGGCAGGTGGTGATTCGTAAAATGCCAGCTTGAATTATTTACACAACCACCTCCAAAAGCTATGCCTTGCAACCATTCTTTTTCTTTTCTCAAATCTGAGGTATAAATATAAAACGATAAAGGATCGGGATTGTTCTGAATAATTGCCTTTGCTTCCTGAAAATTATTAAAAGTTAATACC
>Ga0075366_10002121_pt1 | contig 10087 bp, 10 predicted proteins | sample EndMethybrTD3031_FD_72351 | JGI IMG/M metagenome (GOLD analysis project Ga0075366, IMG submission 72351) | Populus endosphere microbial communities from Tennessee, USA - Endosphere MetaG P. TD hybrid TD303-1 | ecosystem: Host-associated > Plants > Roots > Endosphere | place: USA: Tennessee... | reverse complement strand
GTGTAGCTCGAGATCATCATCGGCCGCGTCTCGGTGGTGACGTCGGCGAACCACACCATCTGCCTGGCTTCACCGCATTCGTTGAGGATCGCCTCGTCCACGATCATGACGATGTCGCGGGTCTTGCCGTCCTTGTCCTCGGAAAATTCGGCGATGGGCATGTCGAGCATCGGAAATGTCGTGTGCGCGCCGTTGAAGGCGGACATCGGCAGGCGCGAAATCTCGGGATAGCGCAGATTGTCCGGCGTCGGCTGCTTCGGTCCGCTCAGCAGCTTGTCGCGGTCGACGATCTGCAAGATGCCGCCCTTGTTGGTGCCGTAGCCGAAATAGACGCGGTTGCCATCGGGCCCGGTCGAGATCGGCCCGTGCAGCTCGGTCGGCACCGCGCCGGTCGAACCGGGCTCCTGACCGGGCAGTCCGAAGTCGCGGATCTTCTGCGGATGCGCGGGATCGGAGAGATCATAGACCTGCGTCATGCGCCGCGTGCGCCAGTCCGGCGCGCCCGAGACGAGGAAGGCGATACCGGTGTCGCATTCCCACCAGCTCTTGTGCGTGTCCTTCAAGCCGCCAATGCGCGCGATCAGCACGGGGCTGGCGGGATCGGTGACGTTCCAGATCTCGTGCGCCTCGCTGCCGAAGGTGCGCAGCATGTAGACCGCATTCGGATCGCCCTTCGGCAACGACTTGCCGTCGCAGACCCGCACCATCTGCGCGCCGCCGGATTCGTATTTGCCGTCCTGCCCCGGCAGGTGACGCAGATATTTGGGATGCGCGGGATCGGTGACGTCGACGATCGAGGTTCCGTTCGGCTCCGCCTTCCCCGTCATCGGATTGACGGGAGCGGGCACGTCGTCGGTGCCGCCATGATGGCCGATATAGGCGATCCAGCGATTGCCCTGATGATGGATGGTCGGCTGATACGCGCTGCGCGCCTGGAGGTCGTTGGTCCCGACCAGCTTCATGTTGGAGGCTTCCGGCGGCGCGCCGACAGTCTGCTTCTGCGCATGTACCGTGGTGCCGCAAGCGAAAAGGACGAGGCTTGCAGCAGTCAAGACGCAACGGAACATGAATGTCCTCCCGGAACCAATCTGCGTTGGCTGAACGTCGAGGCTAGCACAGCCGTTTGCGGGCGCCAAAGACACCATCTTGACATGCAACCATTTGGTTGCCTATTATCGTGACCATGGATGAGGTCTTCAAAGCGCTCGCCGACGCGTCACGACGATCGCTGCTCGACAGGCTTCACGCCAGGAACGGCCAGACGCTGAACGAACTCTGCGAAGGCCTTTCGATGACGCGGCAGGCCGTGACCAAGCACCTTGTGATTCTGGAAGAGGCCAACCTGGTGACAACCATCAGGCATGGCCGCGAGAAGCTGCATTACCTCAATCCGGTGCCGATCCATCAGATCGGCGAGCGCTGGATCAGGAAATTCGAGCGCGGCAAGCTCGCTGCGCTCGGCGAGTTGAAACGCCAGTTGGAGAAGCGCGATGAGTAAGCCGCAATTCGTCTATGTGAGCTATATCGAGACCTCGCCGGAAAAGCTGTGGGAGGCGCTGACGTCGAGCGAGTTCACCAGGCAATACTGGTTCGGCGCCGAGATCCGTTCCGACTGGAACGTCGGCTCGCCCTTCGCGCTCCTGCTGGACGGCGAAATCACCGATTCCGGCGAGATCCTCGAGGCCGATCCGCCGCGGCGCCTGTCCTACAGCTTCAAGCACCAGAAATACGAGGAGCTCCGCGGCGAGCCGATCTCGCGCGTCGTCTTCACCATCGAACCGTTCGGCTCGCTCGTGCGTTTGACCGTGCTGCATGACGGCTTCGTCGAGGGCGGCAAATATCTCGGCGCCGTCTCCAATGGCTGGCCGGCGATCCTGTCCGGGCTCAAGAGCCTGCTGGAGAGAGGCAAGGTGCTCGCCATCCCCCGCGCAGCCCTCAACAAGGGATTCGACGCAAAATGAACCTCGATCAATTCAAGCCGCTCACCGTCTACACCATCTACATCGCCTCCACACCGGAGAAGGTGTGGGAGGCGCTGACCTCGGCCGAGTTCAGTCGGCAGTATTTCTTCGGCAATGCCGTGGAGGTCGAGCCGCGGCTCGGCGGTGCCTTCGTCGTGCGCACGCCCGACGGCGCCCTGCACATCAGCGGCGAGGTCCTCGCTTACGATCCGCCGCGAAAGCTCTCGGTCACCTTCAACGTCAACTGGCCCGATCTGATCGAGAAGCTCGGCCCGACCCTCGTCACCTACGAGATCGAAGAGGTCGGCGACGCAGTCCGTCTCACCATGAGCGAAGGCCATGACCGGCCGCTCAGCGACGACATCCTCTCCGGCGGACGGCAGGGCTGGCCAGCGATCCTCTCCGGCCTCAAGAGCGTGCTCGAGACCGGCAAGCCGCTGGTAGTGAAGATGGGCCCGCCGCAGCGGATGCTGGATGCGCTGAAGGCGTTGGGGATCAAGACGCCGTAGCGGTCGGAATCGGCGCCCTCATCGCTTCTTCTTCGCCGGCGGCGGATGAATCTCGTCGATCTTGCGACGGCATTCCCCTTCCGAATCGTGCGGGCCCGAGACAAAGGTCCCACTGACCTTGATCGCGTACCAGCCCGACTCCACGCCGAGCCGGAGTGCTTCGTCTGTCTTGACGTGTCGTGGGGAGAGAATTTGCATCAGGTGCTTTCGGTTGGCGTTCGATCTCATGTCGACCCGCGATCGCCGTTACGACGGCGTGATGAGTCGGCTCCGCCGGTGCGAGGAATGCGCCGTTTCACGTCGCGCGCATAGTCACGGCGCCGCGTGTGCGCAGGGACGACCGGACTTTCCGACATTGGCACGCACCGTGCGCGCAATCCCTGCAATTAGCTATCGTTTTCTCGCCCGCGCCGCGCCTTTGAAGCGCCAAATGCCGTTCTCGACCGAATAAGGCCGCCGAAGCCTCGTTTTCGACCGCTTGGAGTGCGTCGGGCTCCCCTCTCACGGCACCGGTGCCACCAGACGCCGATAGAGATGCCATGTCGCATGGCCGAGCACCGGCAGCGTCACGATCAGCCCGAGGAAGTAGGGCAGCGCCGAGACGATCAGCAGCATCACGATCACGGCCGCCCAGCCGATCATCGGCAGCGGGCTGGTCACGACCGCGCGCACGCTCGTCACCATGGCCGTGACGAAATCGACCTCGCGGTCGAGCAGCAACGGAAACGAGACCACGGTGAGCGAGAACAGGATCAGCGACAGCACGGCGCCGACCGCGTTGCCGATGGCGAGGAACAGCAGACCCTCATTGGTCGTCAGCACCACCGTCATGAACTCCTGAAGGCTCGAGAACGAGGCGTGCAGGCCGAGCAGCAGCGCGATCAGGAGCCGCACCTGGTACATCCAGATCACGAACATGAACAGCGTGACGAACGCCATCCAGCCGATCTCACTGCGCGAGCGTATCGCCGACCAGATCGCGCCGAAGGAGACGGGCTCGCCGCGCTCGCGGCGGCGGCTGACCTCGTAGAGACCGATCGCGACGAACGGGCCGATCAGCGCGAAACCGGCGGCCAGAGGATAGACCAGATAGACCATGCCGAAGGCGGTGAGGCAGAGCATGATGGCGATGCCGCCGGCGGCATAGAGCGCGCCGAAGCAAAGCCCGTAGAGCGGCAGCGCCTGGAAATCGCGGAGCCCCTCGACCAGCGCCTCGGCAATGTCGGTCGCCATAATGGGACGCACCACCGGATCGACCTTGCCCGAGATGGACATCGGCTTCCTCCTCATCTGTCGGTGCGATCTTCGTCGCACGCGGATCGACCGCGATATTAGCGCCGTCGGGCGCCGCGCGCACGCGCAAGTTGGTTCCGGATGACGGTATCCTGGGAGCCCGGCATAGCCTCGCCGGCGAACCCTGTCGGGGGCTCACCCGTGCTGCGCGCGACTTCAGAATCTTTCCCCCATCGCAGGCTTTTGGGCACGATGCCTATGGACGGAACGGACGGTGGTGCCGCAAATTGCATCTTCGAACCAGCACACGCGATGACCAGAGCGGACCACCCGACCGATGAGCTTGCGTACCCGGCTACTGATACTCGTCATCGCGGCCATGCTGGTGCCGGCAGGCCTCGTCGGGCTGCGTTTCATGCAGAATCGAAGCAGCGACATCAACGCGGCGCTGGCCAATCTGGCTGCGACGGCCGGCGAGATTGCCAGCGATCTGGACGAGAAGATTCAGGGCACCGCCCAGCTTCACTATGGTCTCGCCCGTGCGCGCGATCTCGACACGCGCGACAAGGCGGCGTGCTCGGCGTTTCTGTCGGAAGTGCGCGAGGAATACCCACAGTTCACGGGGATATTGACCATCGATCCGGACGGCAGCCTGTTCTGCGACTCGCTGCGGACCAACCGCACCCTCGATCTCCGGGATCGCGCCTATTTCAAGCAGGCCCTGGTCTCGCGCGGCGTCGTGATCGAGCCCGTCTTCGGCCGGTTGACCGGACTGTCGGTGCTCCAGATCGCATATCCGGTGCGATCGGAAGCGGGCGCGCTGAAGCTGATCCTGCTCGCTTCGTTCAACCTGCGCAAATTCGCGGAGTTTCACCACAAGCGGCTGCTCGCCGAGAAGGACATCCTGCTCGTCGACGCCAAGGGCACGGTTCTGGTCGCCCCCTCCGGCGGAGGCTGGACCGAGCCCGTCGGCGGGTCGATCGCAGGATCCGAACTATTCCGCTTCGCGGCGACGCCCGACCGGGAGTCCTTTCATGAGGTCATCGATCGCGAGGGCCGCGCCCATGTCTGGAGCGTCGCCGCCCGCTCGCCGTCGACCCGGGATGCCGGTCTCTACATCCTGGTCGGACGGTCCAAGGACGGGCTGGTCGCGGCAGCGAACCGCCGGCTCTACGAGGACATGGCGATCCTGGCCGTGGCCTCGCTGCTGCTGCTGGCAGCGGTCTGGATCCTCGCGACCGTGAGCGTCGGGCGCCAGGTCGGACGGCTCGCCGCGATGGCGAAGAAGCTCGGGCGCGGCGACCTCGGCGCGCGCATTCCACCGCCCCATCCGGGCGGCGAGCTCGGCGGACTGATGAGCCTGCTCAACGACACCGCCGAGTCGCTCCAGCAGCAACGCGCCGCCATCGCGGACCTCAACCAGAAGCTCAGCCAGTCCCAGAAGATGGAGGCCATGGGCCAGCTCACCGGCGGCGTGGCGCACGATTTCAACAATCTGCTGACCGTCATTCTCGGCAATGCGGAGCATCTTGCCGACAGTCTGGTGGGAAACAAGGAATTGCACCGGATCGCCGGCGACATCGCGACCGCCGCCGAGCGCGGCTCCGACCTGACGCAGAGCCTGCTCGCCTTCGCGCGCAAGCAGCCCTTGAGGCCGCGAGAGATCGACATCGCTAGCAAGGTTCGCGACATGGAGCCGTTGCTGCGCCGGACCCTGGGCGGGCACATCGAGTGCGCTTTCGCACTCGAGGCGAACGCGTGGTTGACCAGCGTCGATCCCGGCCAACTGACGACTGCGCTGCTCAACCTCGTGCTCAACGCGCGCGACGCCTTGCCTGACGGCGGCAAGCTGACGGTCGAGGTGCGCAACGCTTCGCTCGGAGAAACCGACGTCGATGTCAACGGCGAGCCGCGGCCCGGCGACTACGTCATGGTCGCGGTGACGGACACCGGCAGCGGCATGACCGCCGAGGTGGCGAGCCGCGCGTTCGAGCCGTTCTTCACCACCAAGGAGGTCGGCAAGGGAACCGGGCTTGGCCTCAGCATGGTCTACGGATTTGTGCGGCAGTCCGGCGGCCTGGTGCAGATGCAGTCCGAACCGGGACACGGCAGTGTCGTCAGGCTGTTCTTTCCCCGCCTCGCAACGCCGCCGACCGAGGATCCATCACCGCGGGAGCGGATCGCCGCACCCGACGGCAGCGAGACCATTCTCTTCGTCGAGGACGACGACATGGTGCGGGCCTATGTCGTGAACGAGCTGAAGACGCTCGGCTACCGCGTCATCGAGGCGCCGAACGGTCCCGCGGCGCTCGACCTGTTGCGCCAGCCGGGGGACATCCACCTGCTGTTCACCGACGTCGTGATGCCCGGCGGCATGTTCGGGCCGGAACTTGCCAGACAGGCCACTCAGCTGCGGCCCGGGCTCAAGGTGCTCTTCACCTCCGGCTACACCCAAAATCCCGTCAAGGCGCCCGACGGGCTCGGCGATGCCCGCATTCTGACAAAACCGTTCCGGCGGCACGACCTCGCGGCGATGCTGCGGTCCGCGCTGTCGGCGCCGCCACGATGACGTCAGGACGACGACGCGAGCAGAACCGCGACACCAAGATTGGCCGCGAACAGGGCCGCGTCGATGACGAAGATCCTGAGCATCGGGCCCTTCAACACCGGCCAGTAGGCGACCCCGACGCGCCCGCCGCGCATCAGGACCGGCAGGTTATAGGCGAACTGGCTGAAGTGGCAGCCGGCAAAGAACAGGAACAGCGCAAGCTGCGCCTCGACCGGCTGGAAGAAGAACGGACGCGCCGCCAGAAGATAGAACGACAAGAGCCCGATCGGCAGATTGATCCCGCCCAGGAACGCCACGCTGGCCGCCAAGGTCGGGGCGATCGGGTTGCCGCGCTCTTCCCGCGGCAGCAATATCTTCAGCGTGTTGCGCTGGGCGACGCTGAACTGGATGAATGCGCCGACGAACCAGAGCGCATTGAGAAGCAGAACGAAATCCGAAAGGCGCATGTCTATTTTCCGTAAAAGGCTTCGCTGCGCACCACGCGGCCGGCAGCGTCGAAATCCATGAACTCGCTGGCGCGCGTGTCGCCGAGCTGCCACCACACCGTCAGCCGCGCGATCGTGTCGTCCCAGCTCCAGTTCAGGATCTTCAGGTCGGCGCTTTCGATGTGGCCATAGGCTTTCCGCCAGTAGGCGCGGATGTTCTCCGCCCCGGCGACGACGGGGGAACCGGTCAGCGTCAATGCCAGAGGACTGCGCATCTGCGCGTTGTCGGCAAAATGCGCGACGACCGCGTCGATATCGACCCTGCACCAGTTCGCGCACCATGCCGCGACGAAGCGTTCGGCGGCTGCGCGATCCAGCTTTGCACTCGTGTCTTGAGCGCTCATCTCTTGAGCGCTCATGGCTTCCGTCCGCCCATGACGCGGCCCTCCCCTGGCTCGTTGCCGGGAAAGTGGCAAAGCTCGCCCCTCATGTCAACTACGTTGACTTGAGGCACCGTCAATTGTTGTCGGCGATCGCCCCCATGACGGCCATCCACGCCGCTGCCCCCGGCGCCCCGGCGCGATCGAACGCCGCGCGCAGGACCTTGCGCTCATGGTCCGATGCCCTTTGCTCGATACGTTTCCCGGCGTCCGTCAGGCGCAGCAGCTTGGAGCGATGCTGCTCGGGCGAACGCTTCGACGTCAGGAGCTTGCGCTCCAGCAGCAGGTTGAGCGGCCGGTTCAACGCCTGCTTGGAAATGCCGAGGATCTCGATCAGCGCGCCGATCGCGATGTCGGGCCGGCGCGCCACCACGTAGAGGATGCGATGGTGGGGGCGCGACAGGCCCTGCTTTGCAAGATAGTCGTCGGCCTCCAGCGTCATCCCGCGCCAGCCGTAGTACATGAGCTCCAGCGCCGCATCCAGATCGTGCAGCTTCGCAAGTGAGGCGCGGTGAAGCCCCGCGGCTTGAGACGTCTTTGCCATTGTAAGAATCTAACCCTTCGCCCGCAGTTCGCGCCGCAGCACCTTGCCGGTCGCCGTCATCGGCAGCGTCTCGGCGAACTCCACAAAGCGCGGATATTCGTGCGCGGCGAGCTGCACCTTCACGAACTCCTGGATCTCGCGCGCGAGCGCGTCGCTGCCGGCAAAACCCGGACGCAGCACGATCCAGGCCTTGATCGACTCCGTGCGGATCGGATCGGGAATGCCGACCACCGCGGCCATCGCCACCGACGGATGCTTCATCAGCGTGTGCTCGATCTCGGACGGGCCGACGCGATAGCCGGCGGTGGTGATGACGTCGTCCTCGCGGCTGACATACCAGAAATAGCCGTCCTCATCCTGCACGCCGAGATCGCCGGTGAGCAGGAATTCGCCGGCATATTTCTTCGCGGTCGCCTCCGGATTGCGCCAGTATTCGAGCATGGTGACGGGGCACGGCTGGCGCACGCCGATGATGCCGCGCTGCCCCGTGGGCAGCTCCTCGCCCTTGTCGTTGACGATACGGACGTCGAAGCCCGGCGTCGCCTTGCCCATCGCCCCGGGCCGGATCGGAAACAGGTTGGAGTTGCTGCCGATCACGAGATTGCACTCGGTCTGGCCGAACACTTCATGCGCGTCGATGCCGAAGGTCTCGCGCACCCAGCCGAGCAGCTCGCCGCCGAGCGATTCACCGCCGGTGAAAATGCTGCGCAGCTTGACGCCGGAATGTTTCACGCCGGCCTGCCGCATCAGCTTCAGCGCGGTCGGCGGCAGGAAGACGTTGCGGACGGACAGATCGGCCATCATCTGCATCGCCGCCTGCGGCTCGAACTTTCGCGCGCGATGGCCGACCAGCGGGATGCCGTGGTACCAGAATGCGAGCAGGCCGTTGACGAGGCCGCCGATCCAGGCCCAGTCCGCCGGCGTCCACATCAGATCGCCGGGGCGCGGCAGGAAGTTGTGGCACATCTCGACGTTCGGCAGATGACCGAGCACGACGCGATGCGCATGCAGCGCGCCCTTCGGATTGCCTGTCGTGCCCGAGGTGTAGATGATCAGCGCGGGATCGTCGGCCGAGGTGTCGACGGTCGCAAAGTCCTCGGACGCGGTTTCGATCGCCGACCAGAACGGTTTTGCGCCGGCGTGGACGGCGCTGCTCGTGACATAGATGTCCTGCAAATAGGGCAGCCGATCGCGGACCTTCGTGAGCTTCTCCCAGCCCGCCTCATCAGTGATGATCGCCTTCGCTTGCGAATTCGACAGGCGGAATTCCAGCGCGTCCTCGCCGAACAGCGCGAACAGCGGGATCGAGATCAGCCCGGAGCGGAACGCCGCCATATGCGCGATCGGCAGCTCCAGCGATTGCGACAGGAACACCGCGACGCGGTCGCCGCGCGTGAGCCCATCCGCCTTCAGCACGTTGGCGAAGCGGCGCGACATGTCCGCGACCTCGTCGAAGGAGGTGCGCGTGGTGGCGCCGTTCTCGTCGACATAGATCAGCGCAAGGCGACCGGTGCCGTCGGCATGGCGATCGCAGCACGCCTCCGCCATGTTGAAGCGCGCCGGAACCTCCCAGCGGAAGTTGCGATAGAGCTCGTCGTAGGATTTGGCTTCGGTGAGCATGGCTCGACGTTTCCTGACGGCGTCGTCATGGCCGGGCTTGTTCCGGCCATCCACGCACTTGCTTCTTGAGCCTAGTCTAAGCTCGTGGATGCCCGGGACAAGCCCGGGCATGACGTCTCCATTCGATGTCATTCCGGGGCGCCCAAAGGGCGAACCCGGAATCTCGAGATTCCGGGTTCGCGCTTTGCGCGCCCCGGAATGACCGTGAGAGAGTTACCGCACGGTCGCGAAGAACTTCCTGACGTCGCGCACGAACAGCTCCGGCTGCTCGAAGGCGGCGAAATGGCCGCCCTTCTCCATCTCGCTCCAATGCGTGATGTTGTGAAAATTGGGCTCCATCCAGCGCCGCACCGGCGTGATGATCTCCTTCGGGAACACGGCGACACCGGTCGGCACGCCGACCTCAGGCGTCGTGCGGCGCTTGCCAAAGCTTTCCCAATAGAGCCGCGCCGACGAGGTCGCCGTCTCCGTCGCCCAATACAGCATGACGTTGTCGAGCAGTTCGTCCCTGGTGAAGATGTTCTCGGGATGGCCGTTGCAATCGGTCCAGGCCCAGAACTTTTCCAGGATCCAGGCCGCCTGCCCGCTCGGCGAATCCGTCAAGCCGTAGCCGAGCGTCTGCGGCCGCGTCGATTGCTGCCTGGAATAACCGGAGTCGAGATCGACATAATGCTTGAGGCCGGCGAGTGCGCGCTTCTCCTCCGGCGTCGGCTCACCCTCGACCTTCGGCGCCGCGTTGAAGGCGAGCGTGATGTGGATGCCGGCGCAATGCCCGGCGTCCTGCGC
>Ga0075366_10002120_pt1 | contig 10089 bp, 7 predicted proteins | sample EndMethybrTD3031_FD_72351 | JGI IMG/M metagenome (GOLD analysis project Ga0075366, IMG submission 72351) | Populus endosphere microbial communities from Tennessee, USA - Endosphere MetaG P. TD hybrid TD303-1 | ecosystem: Host-associated > Plants > Roots > Endosphere | place: USA: Tennessee... | reverse complement strand
CTTTTTATACTGTTGACCTAAGGGGCCTTTATTTTGCCATAAGCTATTTGCTGCAAGACGAAAAGCCTGCGTTGCCGGGTTATGCGTAATTCGCTTCTCATGACCTATTTGTTTACCTCCGGATATTTTGGGCCTGGGCGACAGGTTAAGCCAACTGGCAAAATGGGCGGCTGTCGGCCATTTTCGCATATCTGTTCCTGTTACTGCAAGAATGGTTAACAAGCTGATTTCGTCCAAACCATCTACTGCTGTCAGGTCTACTCCAAAAATGGCTTCCAGGTAATCCGATAAGTTGAAATGGTATCCATTCTTTCTAGCCTTGTTTTTTTTCTTCTTTATGGTAGCAGGCTGTTCAGGTGTTGATGCCGGGAGTAGTTTTTCCAGTGTTGCTTCAATGTGGGTTTCATAATCCCGCATCTGGCTTTTATGGAAATCATAGGCCTTCATCAAGCTTGATAGGATACAGATATGATGCTCCTGATAATCGCCTTTTAATGAACTTAATAAGTCTTCTGGACTGCTCTTTAAAGACTTGACGTTGATCAGCTTTAGCAGGGTTCCGGGGTCACTTATACCGGAAATGATCGCCCGTATTATCGCCATCCCTGCCACCCCTTCGATATCACTGATCAGGTGCTGGAATTTAATATTCATCAGGGTAAGGGTCTTCTGGATCCGGTTCAGTGTATCACTTTTCAGATCCTGACAGGTTTTTCTTTCGTGAACAAAACGACGCAATTGCCTGTATAACTCATCGGCTATGTGAGAACTACGGATAAGCCCGTGGGCCAGTAGCTGGTGCAGCCACTGGGCATCATTGATATCTGTTTTCTGGGCACTTACATTGCGGTAATGGCTCGGGTTGGCCATCAGCACCTGTATACCATGAGATTCCAGCATCCAGTACAAAGTTTTCCAGTATTCCCCGGTTGCTTCCATCACTACCTGTTCTACGCCTTCCCGGTGCAGCAGTCCTGATAGTTCCAGCAAGCTGTCTGTGAAACTGTTGAATTCACGGAGTTGGATCATATCCTGACGGTCGGTGTATGATACAACCATCAGCATGCTGCCTACATCGATTCCTGCTGATCGTGGATAGAGTAATCCGAACCGCTCCATCTTACCCCCGTCTTTACAGGCAATTGCTGTTTTCTTTTTGATTTTACTAACTTTGCTCATCTTATTTCTTTTAATAAGAAAGCAGGACAGGCTCTGCCGCTCCAAAATATTTAAGCTTAAAAGCGTGGTAAACTATCCCTCGCGGATTGGTTTCCAACAATATTTTTTTCAAAGACCGGCAATCCCAAACTCGCAAACAGGCTCTCGACGGCTCCAAGGGTTTTTCGGGGTATGTAGCTTGTCCTGCTTCTTTTTTCGCAAGATCAACATACATTCCGAAAACAAAGATGTCATACCCATTTTTTTCAGGTTTTACCTGATAGGTACTCGCAATGATGTTTTTTAATATTGCCATATACCTGATCATCAAGTGATTAGCAATAAAACTCATCCCATCACAGGTAAAAAAGGATTAAAAAGCGAAACAGGCCTTTCTTTTCAGAGAAGGCCTGTTGAATTGTTATAAGATCAGTTGTATCATATTACACAGTTGAGTCAGGCTGCGAATCATCATATGCGGCAGTCTGAAATGGAGGGCGTTCTTTTTTGAAGATGGCCGCAGTAATAAGAGCTACAATAACTCCCATAATTATAGTACCTATCAAGCCAAAAACGGCCATAATTCCTGGTTTCATAAATTTACGCGACATCGACATAGCAGTATCTATTTGATCCTGAGGCATATTTTTTGCCTGCAATTGTGCTTCTGAAGATGCCAGGATTTTCTCGATCATCTCGGGGCTTAATATCGAAAAATACAGATAGGTGAATATAGCGGCAAGTATCCCCATAAAAACAGAGTACAACAGTCCCGCCTGAAATCCTTCGCCATATGTTAAATATCCTCCAAGCTGATCACGATACTCTTTTTGTGTAAGGCATAAAAATGCAACGAATGGTATATAGCTTATCCATCTTATTTTTGAGCTAGGGTCGATATTCGATAAATCGAAAGCGTAAGTAAGTATTATCGATGTTACTACGCCAATCAAAGCCCATTTTATCGCGGGGGCGGATGGGCTTGCTTTTTTTACTTCCATGAGATTGTAGGTTTATTTTTTGTTTCCCTAAATTAACTAATATTTTATAAATCAGCTAAGTCCGGCAAAATATATTTAATGCACATGTTGGCAATAACACCAAATTAAAACAGGCCTTTCCGGTGAGAAAAGGCCTGTTTTAATCATATACACTTATTAATTAAGCGGATGGGGCATCGGCTCATGAACTATATTGCTGCTGTTCATTTTTAAAAAATGCCGCAAAAATTAATGCTAAAACAAACAGAAATATAATAGTTATACCAAATGACTGAATTTGCTGCCCTATGGTGATGCTTTTTTCACCCTCTAAGGCTTTTTTCATATCGCCTATTTTAGCATCCACATCTTTAGCGTTTGCCGGATTTTCTGCCTTCAGTTTATTTAGGGCGTTCATCATTGCAGTTTCAGTTTTTTGAAGCATGTCTGGCTCAATTACTTTCGCAAACACATTGTCTTTAATAATAAATACTACCAGGTACGAAGCAAAAAACATGATAAAGATGCCGGTAGTAGCCTGCCGTACATTCCAGTATCCCCCTATTTTTTTCCGGAGGTTCATACAAAATAAAATGGCTATGCCAATTGGCAACACATATGAAAACACTACCGATCCTACAGTTACAGCAACAGCTGTTTTTGCCACCTGTATCATAAAATAAAAATAGAGGATACTTACCACAGATAATACGGCGCCCAATATCAATCCGTTAATTAATCCCTGTACTTTTATCTTTTTGCTTCTTTCTTCAGTCATGTTAACACGTAATTCAGGCTATTAATAAAACCTATTGAAAATTTACCAATATCTCTAAAACAGCCATATCAAAATCAGGCTCTAAAGCGTTTTCGGCTATTACAGCTTTTGCTTCGGGCGACGGGTCGATATTCTGGAAAAAACACATAACCGGGTAAAACAGCTCGGCCAGTTCAGAATCTTCGGGCAGGCTGGCAGCCACATTGGCAATTTCTTCTACCGGGCTTTCCATCAATATCTGGTTGGCTATTATTGGCTCATAAATGCGATATTCATCCTGAAACTCGTCTTCATCCACCAATAAAAATTCTTTTAAATAATCCTCCAGTTCGGGCTCAATGTCTTCGTCTTCGCATTCGTTAAGGTATAGCAGCAGGTTTAACAGCTCGGTACCACGGTCAAGCGTTTGTTCCTCAATGCTTTCCCATTCCGGGGTATCCAGGTAATCTTCTTCCAGTTTTTTAACATCTGCGCTAAAAAAGTTGATCATCAGCAGATCGAAAAATACTTCGCGCAGAGGCTCTACTTGCGGGTTGTTGTCAAATACTTCGTCCAAAGCATCAACCTTGGTCAGAAAATCTTCGTCGGAAATAAAAACATCGCCGAAATCGCCGGTTAATACTGTCGCATCAAAGCTGTTATATTTAGAAAATGCCTCTAAGGCAGCCTGGAAGGCAGTTTCTATTTTAGGGTCTATCATGTTTTTCTATTTAGATATTTGTTTGTTGTTATAGGTTAACAGCACTTTTCCTTTTAAAGTATCGCCAATAAAGGGTGAATTTACCGATTTTGATACGTTGCTTTTACTATTATATTCCCACTCATTACCGGCATCAAAAAGTACCAGGTTAGCTTTTTCACCTTCGGCAATAACGGGTACGGCCACACCAAGTATTTCACGCGGAGTGATAGCCAGTTTTTCTACCAGTAATTCAACCGGCAGGCCTGCCTTAAGGGCAAGTGGCAGCACGGTTTGAAAACCTACCATGCCATAGGCAGCCACTTCAAATTCCACATCTTTAAATTCAATTTCGTGCGGGGTATGCTGCGATACAATAGCATCAATTGTGCCATCTTTTAAGCCTTTTATAAGCGCTTTTACATCATCCGCGGTACGCAATGGCGGCTTTACTTTATACTGACTGTCGAAGCCTAATAAAGCCTCGTCGGTAAGTACCAGGTGATGGGCCGCTACATCGCAGGTAACCTCGAGCCCTTTGCGTTTGGCTTCGCGGATAAGATCGACAGAACGGGCGGTTGATATGGTGCTGAAATGTATTTTGGATACCGTGTATTCGGCCAGGTAAAGGTCGCGGGCAATCATCAGTTCTTCGGCCAATGAAGGAATGCCTTTCATACCCAGCAGGGTACTAATCTCGCCTTCGTTTACCTTGGCTTTGCCCGCAATAGCGGTATCTTCGGGATACGAGAATACCAGCGCGTCAAAACCTTGCGCATATAATAGCGCCCGTTCCATCAAACCGGCGTCCTGCACGGGGCGGTTGCCATCGGTAAAAGCTTTGGCGCCGCTCAGGAACATGTCATACATTTCGGCAAGGTCTTTCCCTTCGCGTTTATGCGATATGGTACCTAAAGGATAAACATCCACCAGGTTCCCTCTCGACCGGTTAATGAGGTATTCAACCTCGGCTTTGGAGTGCACAGGGTTTGCAGTGTTTGGCATCAGGGCCAGGCCGGTAAAACCTCCGGCCGCGGCAGCCCGCGTACCTGATGTGATATCTTCCTTGGTTTCCAACCCTAATTCGCCTATGTTGCAGTTCAAATCAAAAAAACCAGGCGAAACATATTTGCCCTGGGCTTCAACCAATTTTGCATCGGCTTCTATATCATCGGCAATGCGGGTGATAACTCCGTTTTCAATTAAAATATCGGTAACTTGTTGATGAAAGGGCGATCCGGGATCAAGGATAGTGGCAGATTTGATAAGCAAATTCATTAGCACTGCTTTAAGGATTTTTTGTTGATTAAACCGGCTGCTTTACCACCGCGACATCCGGTTTAAAATACCTGATGAGCACAATTTCGGCGGCCAGAAAAATCAATGCCAAAATTATACAAAGTTTCCATAATTGTGTGCCTAAATTTGTTTCGGCAACAATACCTTTTAACGAAGCGTTACCCCCTGTAATTAAGGCGCTTGACTTTGGCATAAATTGTTTTAAAACGGCCGGCGCCAGGTAAGTCATATCCGATTCGCTCCTGCTATCGTTAAAAGCCAGCGTGGCCAGGGTGCTGTCTTGTTTTTTTAAAGTGTAAATACCTGGTTCATGTAATTGATCAGATACGTACAATAGCGTGCCCCCCTCCTGCTGCCTTACATCCGGTATAGTGCTTTGGTCGCCTTTGTTTAATTTAAGCAATTGCTTTTCGGTAACCTGCACAGGAGGCACCTCCAAAGCCTCATCCTGCCCAAGGGTGTAAAAAAGCGGCATATCATGGCCACTTAGTAAAGCTATCCTGAACAATACGGGTACAAATAACGCGTGCCGTGGCAGGTTACTAAATTCTTCATCTAAGGGAACAGCAGCTACATAAACTTTGCCTTTGCCGCTGTTATAGCCGGCCCAGAATACCTGGCCGCCGGTCAGCGTCATCAGGTTATCGGCCGTGCCATGGGTTGTGCTTAACTGGTAATATTTTTTCACCGCCGACAAATCGGGATTTTGCGGAAAGCTTTCAAATACGTTTTTGAATACCGGGCTTTGCCGGTTGAGGGCGGAGACCTTACTTATTTCAGTTATTAATTTTTCGGGATAGGCGGCATTTGTTCCCTGGAGGAAGGAACGGTAATTGGCCAGGTCAGCATCTCCCGAAGGAAAAACAACCAGCGTGCCGCCTTTGGATACATAAATTTTTAGCTGCTGCGCCAGACCTGTTGATATTGCTTTAACATCGCTTATTACAATTAATGGATATGTGCTTAAACCGGCGTAATCCACATTGCCATCGGGAACCCGTTGGGCCTTAAAAAAAGGATCGGCAGCAAAAACGGCTTTCAGGTATGGGTTGGCTGTACCGGCATCGATCAGCAAAACAGGCATTTGCTGCGCTACGTTAAAGCTGAAATGGAACTTATTATCAAATGTTATGGGGTTATCCTGCAATTGTACTTCGCCCTGTTGCCAGCCCGCCCGCAGGCCCATAAATGATAAAGTATCGTTTTGTACCGATCGCGCGGCAACGGTATAGCTGCCTAAGGCCTTTTGCCCGCCATTAATCAATACTTTTAAGGGAATTTTCTCAGCCTTTTCACCTGCGTAATTGTGCAGGCGCACCACCAGCTTCTCGCTTTCGCCGGGGCGATGGATGGCGCTGAGCAGCCAAACAGAATCGACAGTTACGTTTGGGAGGTTACCGGCTTTAAGCTGAATAAAACTATAAGCGATACTGCTATCTGCCTTCAGTGGCTTATCAGCCATATTTTTTTGCAGATCGGATATAATATAAGCCGATTTTGTTGCGCCCGGCTGCGTTGTTAACAAACTTTGCTGCCTGCTGATAATTTGCTGTAACCTGCGGCTTTGCGGACTGGTTTTTACCTGGTCGACAGCGTCATTCAACTCATCGCGACTGAGCAAGCGCTGGTGCTTACCTTCAAAATCCTGGGTGAGCAGCTGAAAACGATCGTTAATGTTATAGGCAGATGCTATTTCCTTAGCTTTTTGTTTGGCATCGTCCAATAATGCCCCCTCGCGGTTAAGGGTTTGCATGGAGTAGGAATTATCGACAAAAATACTGACCACATTTTGCTTACCCGCCACATCGGCATTTTGCCCGGGAATAAACGGCCTTGCAAAGGCAAAAACCAAAAATACCAAAGCCAGCAGCCTCGATGTCAATATTAATCGCTCCTTTAAATTCCTGCGAGACGATTGCTGCTCCTGGATCTCCTTTAAAAACTGGACATTACTAAAATTAACCTTCTGAAACTTACGGAAATTAAATAAATGAATAATTACCGGGATGGCCAACGTAAGCAATGCAAATAAAAAAGCCGGATAGATGAAGTGCATTTACAAAAGTGCAGAATACAGATGAGCAAATGGTAGAATTTATTTGAGAATTTGAAAATTTGAGGATTTGAAAATCAGAATAACCTGATATTTATGTCATTGCGAGGAACGAAGCAATCGCGAACTATGCAAGGCGGACCTACACAGTTCGCGATTGCCACGCTGCGCTTATAATGACATCGATATAAGTTATTGATTATCAGCTGTATTTTCTATTCCCCTCTCGAGAGGGGGCGGGATGGGAAGTGCGCTGGCAGGGGTGTGTTTTTCCGCGTTTCATTGCGCGTGCATAAACACACCCCTCCGCCCCTCTCAAGAGGGGAATCGCACATTTCCACCGCTTTTTTAAAAGGGAGCCAAAATTTTTCGTCTCTACATAAGCCCCATTTACAATCATGTCATCCCCATTTTTTTCAGGTTTTACCTGATGGTTACTCGCAATGACATGGTGGTTGTGATGCTCTAAAGCCGACACGACATCCCGTTTTTTTTCAGTATCGTCCTGATAGTTACTCGACAATAGTCATTTTCAAATCCTCAAATTTTCAAATTCTCAAATAAATCCTCCAATCTGCACATCTGTAATCTGAAATCTGCACATCTGCCTACAGTTTCGGCTCATTGTAAACCTGGAACTCCGCTATGCTTGGGGTTTCGTCAAATGTTTCGATAGACATGCGTACTTTGTCGCCTTTTACCTGGGCAAAGCGGTTTACTTTAACGCGGCTTAAGTTTTCGCCTTCAAATAAGGTTTTCCAGGTGGCGCCGTCAAGGTACTCCAGCTTGTATTTTTTAATGTTTGGTTTGCGCTCAAATACAACTACGGTGTTAAAAGCCTGGCCTGGTTTTAAAGTAACCTCATACCACGGACTTTTTACCCTTGGGTTTGATTTCCATGAACTGCCAAAATCGTCATCATTGGCAAAATCCATAATTTCGGAGTCATCGCTCCAGCTTGAGTTTGATGGCGCGTGTTTGGCCAGGTTATGTGATACTATTGGCGGGCCTGTTTCGCCTATTTTGCCCACAGGGCCTTCGTTTTTCCATAATTGTCCAATTTGTTTTAAACCGGCAAGCGCGTTATCATCCATTAAACCATCGGTGTTTGGCGCAACGTTCAGGATAAAATTACAGCTGGCATTATTAAGCGGGATCAAAGTTTCATTAACAAACTTATTTACATCGCGGATTGGCGTTGTAGGGAAATCTGTTTTCCAAAACCAGTTGGCCTGGATAGGCAAACAGGCCAGTGCCGGCATTTTATTGGTTTCTTTTGATAAACGCTGACCGGCACCCATTTCATAGGTTTTGATATCAGTATAATATAAACCATCGCCAGGGTATTTGGCGCCGTTCAAATCCATCATTAAGCAATTTGGCTGTAATGATTTTACCAGCTGATAAATTTCCTGGAATGGAACGTCGTCATAAGAAATTCTTGACCATGGCGCATCCCAGCCGTCAATAATCAAAGCTTCGATTGGGCCGTAGTTGGTTAACAACTCGGTGATCTGTTTTTTAATCATCACAATATGCTTTGGCTCGATGCTGTTGGGGCGCAGTTTGTGATGGGTATCCAAAATTGAATAATACAACATCACTTTTAAGCCTTCATCACGAAAAGCTTTAACATATTCTTTAACCACGTCGCGTTTTAACGGGCTGTTCATCACATTGTAATCGGTGCTTTTAGTATCCCAGATACAAAAACCACTGTGGTGTTTGGTGGTTAAACAACCATAGCTCATATTGGCCGACTTAGCAGCCTTTGCCCATTGAACACAATCCAGCTTTGTTGGGTTGAATTCTGATGCCGGTGTTTCAGGATCAGGCCAGTCGGCATTTTCGTAGGTTGGGATGTTAAAATGGATAAACATACCAAAGCGCAGGTCGACAAATTTTTGCTGTAATTCTGAAAGCGGCAACTGTTTTTTTGATACGCTTTGGGCATTTAAATTAGTTACGCCTAAAATAAGAGCGCTTATTAAAAACGGGACTAATTTTGTTTTGATAGTGCTGTTGATCATAGTTAGCTAAATTAATTTAGTAAGGTGTTTGGAAGTAGCTAAGATTGTTAAAAACAGGTTATTAAAATTGAATTCATATTGGCATATTATTCAACGATATTGACAGCATAACCTTACACCCTTGTCAATTTAACCGGCGCTGTATGATAAGCATTCCACTGGCACACGTAAACGTTTTTATCCTCGTCAACACATACATCGTGTCCGTGCTGAAAAATGCGGCTTGACGCTTGTAAAGTAGGCTGTAAAACACCATTCTTATACACGGGCGCGGCACCGCCCGGGTTTGATATCACTTTATTGTCTTTATCCAGGATGGTTACAAAACCCGAATAATCAAACCGGTTGCCACTGGCATCCTTACTCCAGCACACACCGGCGTAAATATTTTGATCGTTAATTACGGCCCGGCAAACATACATACCGGGCATATCAATACGCTTAATGAATTTGCCATCCATGGTAAACACTTTAAAGCAGTTTTCTTCGCGCGAGGTACAAATGAGCGTGGGGTTATTTTTATCGCGCGTATCGACAGTGATACCATGCGCATTCACCAGGTTATGGTCTTTATTGGCATTATTATGCCCACCAAAATGCCGGATGTATTGCCCTTTGCTGTCATAATGAATGATATAATCCGAACCATAACCATCGGCCACATAAATATCACCGTTAGGGGCTACCGCGGTTTCGGTTGGTTTAAAAGGTTCATTATCTTTATAAACACCAATGGTACGCGGGTGGCCAATGGCAAATATCAGCTTACCATCAACCGTAGTTTTCAGCACCTGGCCCGATTGACCGTACGAGTTGCCTGTTTTATCAACCGCCCATCCGCAATCAGTAAGCAGCAAAAAATCTTCGCCCCCTTCTTTGCTGATCGTTAAGCCATGGCCGCCGGGTAAAGCGGTACCCCAATAATCAAGCAGTTTGCCCGATTTATCAAAAATGAGGATGTTGTTTTGGGTATGATCGCCCAGCATGATCAAACGACCTTTACTATCCTGCACCATTTCGTGGCAATTGGCCAGCGGGTGGCTGTTTACACTGATCTTGGCCCAGCCTTTATCGGCTTTGTAGGTATATCCCCCCTGCCCTATGGTCTGGTC
>Ga0075366_10002119_pt1 | contig 10091 bp, 6 predicted proteins | sample EndMethybrTD3031_FD_72351 | JGI IMG/M metagenome (GOLD analysis project Ga0075366, IMG submission 72351) | Populus endosphere microbial communities from Tennessee, USA - Endosphere MetaG P. TD hybrid TD303-1 | ecosystem: Host-associated > Plants > Roots > Endosphere | place: USA: Tennessee... | reverse complement strand
TTTCTTTGTGTGCTTTGTGCCTTTGTGGGCAAATATTCAAAGTGAGACACTACTAAAATTTTGATACACTGACAAATTACGAAAACCAGCGTCGTAAAAAATTCCACGCATTATCCCTGAATATATTTTGTATCACCATATCTGCACCTATCTTGTTAAATGAATTTTTCATCCGGTCCGGCTGCTGACTGAAATAATTATGGGCATGTCTTTCCAGGTAGCTGGCCAGTTCATCAAACTGTTCTGCAGTCCAGAAAGAATTAAGTGGATCTACAATTCCATCATAATCCGATCCGATAGCCATGTTTTCCCAGGCATGCCGTCCGTTTGCATCCAGCAATTCGGCTATATATTGTACCTGTCTCCACAACAGTTCACTGCGGTAATGCATGATCTTATTACGCCACAAAGAATGTTTCACCCTATCGATGGCTTCATCATTTGCCAGTCTTCGCTCATCCAGTTGCAGACCGATGATACCCCTGCTCTCTTCCATTTCCAGGATCTCATCGTCAAAAAAATTGATAAGATTGTGATCTTTGAATTCGCCATCACCGCCCACTACATTTTCTACAGGGTTAATAAAAGTATTTCCCAGTATAGGATTATTGGAAGCCGTTGCCCCCAGTGTTGGTAAACCATTACACACCCCGTGACTCATAATAATAGGTATCTCGCTATTATATTTTTCTTTTCTCATCCTGTAAAACTCTTTGCGTGCTTTAGCGCTCATATGTTTTACATCGATCAATATCCTGCGGCCATTATTTTTATCCAGTAAAATATCTAGCACTTCAAGTCCCAATGGAGTAAACGTAGTGTTGATACCTTCTTCCTGGTTAGTCAGCTTTCCTATTATCTTCCGCAGGCTGCGTGCATGACCACATAATTCATTATAAAAATGATGACTGAATGTAACAAACCAGGGAGCATTGACCATTTGTTTTAATTCTCTCGCATGGCGTTTTACTTCTTCGGGATCACAATTATTTTCCAGTCCACAGTTCAGGACATGCAATCCTTCTGAAGCAAGTATGATTGAAATAATAAAGGGGGTTGTTTTACCTGTACCTGCTTTATCATTTTCGTTGGCGGTAATATTTGCTTCCAGTTCGCTGAAGTTTTTAGGCAACTTGTACGTATACCAATGCCCGTCAATTTTTATTGGCTGATCTGCCTGTTCTTCCATAAACCTCATTTCGTTGAGGAAATCATTCCAGTAATTGGTAATGCCCTGGATAGCATCGATTCTTGGTTTGCCAAACTCTGATACAAAACCATCTACGAGGTCGCCGATAAGTCCATCTCCTAATTTATTTTTAAAGAAAAACTTTTCGGTGGCGCCCATACCTACGGTCATTACGAGCAAACGTCCATATGCAGCAGCAGTGAAATTGTGTTGTGAAAATTTAGTAATACCCAAGAAAAAATTGGCCAGTTTATCAGTAAGGCTCGGCGGATCATAATGCCATAAACTCGAGCGGTTGCTGGCTGAACCGCTTTGTGGCGCCGGCGGTTGTCCACCTTCTGTATGAGCTCTTGCAAATGGTTTGTAATTGGGATGACAGTGCAGGTCTATCGAGAAATTAAGACTTAACATAAACAGGTTTTAATGGTTGATAAAGAGAATATAAGGTATATAATATTTTGAATTCTGGTGAATGAAAATGAAAAGTCACCGGATACAACAAATTGCTTATCGTCCCGGGCCACCACTATCAGACGTAATTTCCGTTGCTACGGAAAACTATTTGGCCTTCTTTTTAAAAAAGAAATCAAGGTCCTTATGTAAATCATTTTGCTGGTCGTTCATGATCGTATCAATGGCCTTGTTCAGGTTGGTCATGCTTCTTTTTGAAAATACCCAGCTCATCGGCACGTCTTTGCTGGATACAGGTACCGGCACGTCAATACACTTACCGCCCAGGCTTGCCACTTCCCGCCGCAGCAATTCGACACTGGTAGCTGATGAGCCTGCCCTTACATTATAAATACCCGAGGCAATTGAATTGATTTCATTTAAAAAACCTGTTTTTTGAAATGTCGAAGAATCGGTTTCACTAAATCTTAGTTGAATGACATAAGGTAAAATTCTTTTCGCTTTTATTGAGTCGTGTAAAAATTGTATTGTTTCCAGCATCGTCTTTGAGCCGGTGTTTTCTATATAGCCCCCATCAACATAATGATAAGTCTGGTCATCGTTTTGGTACAATGCGGCTGAGGGCGAAAAGAGTGGGAACCTCGAACTGAAATTAATGGCCGTACTGTAATTAATACCATACCTGATTTTCTCAGCCAGCAAATCCCTTTGCCTTGAGAATAAAAATCTTTCCGAGGCAGGTTTTACATTGCTGATAAAGCATTGCAACCCTGTCTCTACTTCAGTTGTATTAATAAACCAGGCAGGGGATAGCCTTTGTGTATTCGCATCACTATTGTAACAAGATAAAAAATTGGTAGAGAAAACATTTTTATCGTTGGGCCTGTTGAAGACTGCCTGGTAGCTATGTTCCCAGGCTTTTTCCAAAGCAATAGCACGGTCAAATCTTTCTATTGGCCTTGGCCAGAAATTACCGAGTATCTCCCCATAAAAGAATTTTGCTAATACAGGCGATAGCTGATCCTGCTGAAAAAATTTGTTTGTAACTACTTCATAATAGTCCCCTGTCTTTGCAGTATTGTTTGGTTCCAGGTAAGTAATGGCATTGAAAAAGCCAACACCAAAAGAGCCTCCTGAAACTGTGGAGAATGCATAAATCCGCTTTTTAAAATTCGAATCAAGGTCCTGCATTCTCGCCAGTAGCATGGCTGTAAAAGCGCCGGTTCTAGATGCACCGCCTTCGGCAGTAATAAAAAAAACAGGGTAGCCAAAAGTATCTTTTGCTGCGGCTGTATCACATTGCATTTTCAGCCGCATCGGGGCTGAATATATTGTCGTGTCTGCCAGCAGAACCTTGCTCCATGATTCAAAATGGTCACTGAGGGTCGGCCGTGAATTACTATACCCCGTATCATTATTATTGCGAACAGGATGGTCGGTGTCAATAAAGGATACAATAAAAAACCAAATCACCAGCGCCCACCGTACAGATATTTTTATGTTTTTCTTAAATCGATAGTCAATATACATTAACCCCGTATAAATACCGAGCCAGCAGGCAAACGACAGGCATATCAGGCCAGGCGACCCAATTATTTCATACGGAATTAAAAATCCCGTAGAAATAAATAACATAAATAAAAATGAACTGATGGCTATTACATGAACCTGTAAATGAAGCGTCTTGTAAAAAGAAGAGTTGTTTTTGTAAATCCACCGGTGATATCCGATTTCAGTAGGTACTTTTACAAACTCATCCTTGGTTTTATCTGCCGCTCTTTCTGGATTAACCTGTACTTCAAAATTTTCAGGAAGATAGGTTACATCGGCAAACTCTTCGGGAGCCAGGTCTTCTTCCTTTATAAATTTTCTTGGAAAATCTTTAATATCCTTATCCATTTCCTCTACCAGGTCAGTAAATCTCTTATGTGTATTCCTGATATTAATATCAGGTGGCGGATCAGGTATCATTTGACCGGGATTGTTTTTATCTTCTATTTCAGAACTCAAATCTTTAAAATTTGGCGACTTTCTGACTATAAAAACAAAATCATTGTAAATACCATATAGCCTGTTTGCCCACTTCAACTCTCCTTCACTTACTTTATACCACACTCCTTGCTTTCTCTTTTTTTCGATATAAAAAGAATCTAAATAATATCTCGACAGTAATGCAAAGCTTAATAGTAAAAGAAGTAATACAAGCGCAAAAGGAATAATGACAGATACTTCCCATTTTTGGATATTATTCACTGATACAATCACCACACTGAACATAACGATAACTATCGGCAATAAAAGGTAAATAGAGCTTACAAACTTTTGTGCTTCTTTACGGTAATTTAACCGCTCGCCAGTAAGTGATAATCCCGAGTGGTCGGTTACATATATCTTATACCTGGCGCCAAACTCCGATATCATACACCAGGCAAACAGTCCTGCTAGCAGTGAAATGAGTGATAATGGATTAAATGCCGACAGGTCTTCAATAACAATAAGAATAACGTCTTTTCCCTGCGGCAAAACAGTAAAGACAAGGAGCGCCAATAAATTAAACAGGAAAAAAAGCCGGGTAGTTTTAAATATCTGCACAAAATCTGTGATCTTATCCTCTATAGGAATTCCTTTTCCCACAAACCGTAGTTTCCTTATCGCAAATCCCATTAAATTGGCTATATACGTAATGATAACTACAAAAAAACGCTGAATTATACCGATAGGGTTCATATATGCATTTTTATTCCTGGGCATGCAGAGGATGCTAACAGGATGGTTAGAAATCAGAAATGTCTACTGTGTCGGAAAGGGGGTTGCCCTGTACGGATGCCTTATTCCCGTGTGCTGCAGTTATCAGCTATTATATCAATTCTATTATTTGCGTAACACGCCTGACAAATAAATTGGCATAACTATCAGCGCCACTGATCCGTTTACCTACATTACGTATAGTACTTGCTGCCACAGCAGGGTCAGCTCCATTGATGGATCCCAGGTAATCTCCTGACAGGCTATTGTGAATAGCAATACTTTTTGCTGCGATAAGTGTGTGACTTGCCTGGAACAAATCATCCCACTCTACATTTGTGGAAACCGTAGCCAGCACATCACGATCTGCCGGACGTTGCGTCCAAGTTGTTTTAATGCGGTTGACCGTATCATTATCACCCTGGTAATTCATTACGAAATCAACCAGCTTTATATAATTGGCCCGCCCTGTTGTCTGGATATAACCCCTTCCCCTGAACTTAAAAAAGTCTGCTTCCAAAATATAACCTGTAGCAGCCGGACTGGTAGAAGCAGGCAGTATTTGCGGGTAAGCTTCTCCTGACCAAACTACGTTTGTTGTATTCTTTAGCTGGTTGCCAAGTGATAATTGCTGAAACGCATTGTTGTAATGACCGTCATTAAAAAGCTGGAAGCATGTCTTATTGCCGGGAAGTGTATTGTATGATTTTTTGAGACCTGATATACGATCAAATGCATAGGCAATACCGGGGTGCCCTTTGCTTCCCACCCGTTCTGTCAAAGGAAGTAATGAGCCGCCGGTTTCATTGTTGATAATACTCTGCAGAGAAAGAAACTGGAGTAGTGTTACTGAATTTTTTCCAAACATGGCTTTGATATTTTCTGCGCTCCACAACTGATCAAAGCGTTCATGTGCTTTACTATCATTGGCCATACTGATACCTGAGCGGCTGCCTGATTTTCCCCAGAAACCGATATTGGCAACATGGGTATTAAACCAATCTATAAAGTCATGCGCGTTTTGGCGGGCAAAAAAACTATCTACCTCATTTGTATTGGTAAATGAGATGGTGGCAGCTTTGTTTAAAAATGGTTGAGTGATGGGCATAATGGTTCGGTTTTAATGCTACTACCTGCCTCATTTTCTCACTGATCTTATGCTGGTGATTCTTTCAATCGTTTTACCTGGTTTATTTAAATGGGCTGTTTTTAATAGTTAATATAGGTATGTCAATTAAAAAAGACAGGTTAATAACATCTTTGGGTTTCACTACAGTAAAAACATTGTCGTCGGTATAAAATAATTTAGGCGTTCTTCTCCAGCCAATGCCAATCGCAATAGGCGTCCGGGGTATTATTTCAAATAATAATTGTGCGGAGGGAGAAACAATGCTTTCCAGTCGTACTTCTTGTTTTAGTTCATCAGTGTTTCCTTGTTTAAGGCGATAAGAAACAATGCTTCCTACATCAATCAGCGACGAAAATAAGGTTATTGCGCCACCGTAATTCTTACCTAATCCTGTACTTACTGAAATGCCTACAGGGGCATAGAGGCCTTTGGCATATACTCCCCCACTAAAATCCCAGGAATAACCTACATAACCATTTAGAGAAATATTCAGCGCAGATTTTTGCTTAATAGAATAACTACCCGGCGGCAAGGCAACAGTATTAATAGCTTCTTTCACTTCATCAGAAGTAGATGCTGAAGCCAGGTTAGCAGCAAAAGAGAGGTAAGTGACAATCTTTTCCCTTGTCTTCTTATCATCAAAAAAGTTGTTGCCATTTACAAAATTAATTACATCGCTAAACACACCTGAGTAATTGCGTTGCTGAATGTCAACGCAAAAATCAATTCCAATATTCAGATTGGTGAAGAAGCGGTTAAATTTTGCAGTATCAACTGTTACTGCGCCTGTAATTTTAAAAATCCCGTTTGAAACTTTTTGAATCAATGCTAAAGATGCAGTAGAAAAAGCGCCAAAATAAGACACATCAATTTTATTGCCATTGTCAATTTGGGATTTGATCCCCTTATAGGCAGCATTAATATTATCGAGCGAAGTCAGAACGCCATAAAAATCATTTCTTTTAGCCAAAACTTTTAAAAATATTTCTTTTAATTCAAGATCTGCTCCGTTTACTTTTATTACGAGATTGCTTTTCTGATAACATTCGTTCTGATTGTATTTTTCATAGGCAAGTCCCAGGAAAATGCGAAGCAATTCTTCAGATTCAAATAGGTTTTTAAGACTTATTTCGTTAATAAACAATAATTCGGAATTATCAGCACGCAATGACTCAATTATTATTAAAATCGTTTTAATATATCCAACAAAAGGGGTCGTGTTTTTACACAACTGCTCATCACTGATCGTTCTGTTGAGTGCAGTAATGATATTGCTACCCTCAATAAGGTTTTGAATTATATTCAGGGAAATAGCGATGGTGGGAGGGTTATTATTTTCAAATACTTTTTGAATATTTTCAATCCTTGTTTTACACTTAGCATCGGGACAATTATTAACCAATTCTTTATTCCGTAATGCCAGGATATTCCTGGGAGCATTTACCAGGTCTTTTGAAAAAGCATCCTTCAATTCCTGTAATAAATTGAGAATATTATGATTTTCTACATTATTAATTATTTCAACTGTCTTTGGAAAAAGAACTTCAATTTCCGGATATTTTTTCAGGTCGTCTTTAAAGCGATCGAAAAAAGCCATTGACAATTCCTGCTTACCTCTTTCTATCAGGAATTTCGAAAGGCCATCCGCAAAATTTGTGACATTAGCACCAAATAATCCGGATATACCCCCTGAAGGCTGGAAATTAGTACCCGCCTCCATATTATTTACTATTTTATCAGCTATATCATTTGTAAAAAGACCATTTCCTGTCATGGTCGTTTTAACATTGGTCAGCGATTTGAAATAATAATTAACGATATTCTTTATTGTAGTCTTGTTGGGAGTTGGACTGTTAATTTGAGTATATAAAGTAAGGGCATCTTTAAAAACAAACCCGGACACCTGGCAATTTGCCTTGATCAACAAAGCAAGCATTACTAAACTCATCAAACTCTTTTTCATAATTTATAACAGTTGAAGTGAATGGTTATTTAAAAAGGAATGAACAGGAAGGACTACGGTAAACCGGTTGTTTTTACCTGTGATAATGCCAATCAATTTTTTGTCTTTATCGTATACGGCTCCTCCTGAATCACCAAAATCGGTAACCGGTTCACAAGTTTTTTTGTCTGGCTGATTTCCTAAAAGAATTACTTTTTTAAAAAAAATGGTGTTCCCAAGATTATACTCGATGCCGACCTTATCTTCAACACAGTCAAGTATAAAACCAGTAGTGTTTGATATACGACCTCTGACTTCTACCTCGGTAAAAAAATCTTCCTTATCAACTTTTTTGAATTTATTTTCAAATAGCTCTACTTCATTGTCATTTAAAAAAGCCTCACCGTCTGTAAGTTGTACCAATGCAAAATCGCCCCTGCTTTCCATAGTACCGTAAAACCATGTGCCTGTTTTACGGCCATTATAAAGGACAGTATCATTGTTTGTGTCAAATAAAGGGTTTTGTAAGTCTCCTTCTGTGAGAACATGGCAGTTAGTCAAGACATACATCTTTTCATCCACATCTTTTACAACACAGCATGCAGAGCCCTTGAATCCTGAAGATTTACTGTTTGCAATGCTGCCATCCATTCCTCCTGAAATTTTGGCCAATCCGGAATCTGCAATAATTTCTGTTAATACCTGGTAGGTTGCTCCACTTGGTAACTTAACAGGTACTTTATCAGGCAATCCTGCGGTGATAGTATCATACAGATGAACTCCCACTACAGGTTTCTTCTTTCCATCAATAATTGCGATTGAATCGCTTAAGAAATGAATATTTGAAAATTTGGCTCTGAGAACCCCTTCATTCTGAGTAATTGCCAACCTGACCAAATCCGATTCCGTAAAATTTAAAAACTCTGTCAACTGATCCGCACTCGTTACTTCATACGTTTCCTGGCTGCTTAATTTCTGCTTCAGGTTTTTAGTATATAGTAAAAGATCGAGGAGGTCATGCCAGAATTTAGAACCGAGACTTATAAAGAACCCGGTAAGTATACATCCCAAGATCATCAGCAAAAAATTGCCGACACCTGTCCATGTTACCGTACTCCAGCCCAATGAATTGAAAGGAATATCAAAATTCAGGATGTCAAAAAGATTTGCATGAGCAATACAGGCTATAACAATACTCAGCACAATGTTAAGCCCCAGCACTTTTACTTCGATTGCTTTTTCTTCTTCCTTTGATTTAGGAGCGGATCTCAGGTCATCGTTCTTATCTGAAAAGCCAGGGAGACTACGGCCTTTCTTGCCAAAATAGATCTTAACCCAGGTAACAAACCTTTCGGCGATCATGCTTAAAATGAAAAGCATGATAACAATCGATACTCCCTTTTCAAGTAAATCAGTTTTCAAAGCAGTTTTTTATTTTGTTGCATTCTTTGGTCACCAGTGATAGACGTTATAAGAGTAGTTTATGGAAACATATTTAGAGAGCATAGTATTATGTCTCTGTATATTTTTTCATTCAAATTTGTGAAAACTAATATTTCTTAAAAAGCGTTTTTTCACCCTTTATATCGTTTTCGCTTAACCAAAGGTTTGCTCTATAGTGAAAGCCGCAGGTCTACTAATATGAACTATGAAGTTTGTAAGGCAAGGATAGGAACCTTTTCAAAATACCTGCCGCCTGCCTTTCTTTAAACAGGCGCCAGGTATCTGATCTGAAGAGAATTTGAATTTTCTGAAAGCTCTAATGGTTAATGGCCGCTAAAGGCCCACACTATAAAATTGATATTTCCATCTACGCCAGACAAGAGTTGTTTGACCCAGATTCAAACCGTGTTTTGACGGTTTTTAAGACCGTTTTTTAACCCTTTTTTGGCTTAAGTACTTGTATATTAATCTGTTTTGATATATTTTTCGGACAACAAACCACCTAAATCTTCTATTATGCCAGGAAAACCAATTTCAAAAGTAACAGCCGATGATATGATCAAAGAATACATCGGTTACATGAGTGGTCTGGGAGTAAACATGAACAACCAGACTCAAAGTGTCTCTTTCACAGGAACCACCGTAATGGGCTGGTTAACCAGAAAAATGGGCGAAGCGGATGAGTTAAAAGTATTTATGGGACTGTACCCGCCGGGGCATGCTAAAGCCGGGCATACTACCGTAATTTTATGGCCCTATAAAAATGGGCAACCGTATACCGGGGCCGGTATCACTGTTAATCTCGGAGAAGAAGGGGGAGGAACACCTAATCCGCCACCACCTCCCGATCCGGATGACGCATTTAATGATGGCCAAGGAAATCCTTAATGAACACAGTACTTCAGGTCCTTTACATTTGCATTCTATTATTTAGTGCAGTTATGGCTTTCATTTATAGAAAGCATCTTAATTCAAGGATGCTTTCTATAATGTTTCCATACCTTACCCTTGTCTTTATACAAGAAACCGCCTTGCTGATAATCGGCTATCTTGATAGTTCAATCCGCAATTATGTTGTGTATAATATATACCAACCAGTAACTGTTCTTGTATTTGCATTTATTTACTTTAGACTACCATTTATGCTTCCCGTCAAAAAGCTGATTGGGATAGTTGCTGTTGTTTATGTATTTGTCATCTTAGTGAATTATATTTTCTTCGAGTCTATTCTG
>Ga0075366_10002118_pt1 | contig 10097 bp, 9 predicted proteins | sample EndMethybrTD3031_FD_72351 | JGI IMG/M metagenome (GOLD analysis project Ga0075366, IMG submission 72351) | Populus endosphere microbial communities from Tennessee, USA - Endosphere MetaG P. TD hybrid TD303-1 | ecosystem: Host-associated > Plants > Roots > Endosphere | place: USA: Tennessee... | reverse complement strand
CGGCCGCCGCTCCGGTCTGTTCGGCCCGCAGATCGAGGAAGGCCCGGGCGCGGGCCCGCTCGGCGGTCTCGAGCGCCTCCACCGCCTTGTCCTGCCGGCCGAGGACGTCGATGGCCGCGGCAAAGACGCTCTGATGCCAGTCGTGATAGCCGCGCCGCATCACGTCGCTCGGCACGGCATGGGCCCGCACGCGCTCCACCGCCGCCAGCGCGATCTGCAGGTCCGCGCCGGCATCCTCGAAGCGGCCGGCCTCGGCCAGGAGTGTGGCCCGGCCGCGCCGCGCCCCCACCAGCGCTTCGGGCCCCTGCGTGTCGGCCAGGGCGACGGCGCGGTCGGCGTCGGCCATCGCCTCGACCCGCCGTCCGACGGCCGCCAGCGCCAGCGCGCGCTGGAAGAGCCTGAGCGGCACGTACGCCGGCTCCACGTCGCGCTGGAGCGCTTCGTCGAACAAGGTGATCGCCTCCTCGTACCGACCGCTCACGAGGTCGAGGCCGGCGAGATTGGCCAGGAGGGTCGGCACTCCCGACGGTACGCTGGCCCGCGCCTGGGCCAGCGCCGCCTCGAGACCGACGCGCGCCTCGTCGAAGCGTCCCAGGAGCTGCAGCGTCACCGCGGAGGCGTTCATCGCCTGGACGGCGCCGCGGGTGTCGGTCGATTGCGGGCGGTTGAAGAGCGTCTTGGCGCGCTCGTACTCGGCGACCGCCTCGGCGAGCCGTCCATGCGCCCGGTAGATGCGGCCGAGGCTGACGTGCGCGCTGCCTTCCGCATCGAGATCCGGACGCGCGTGGAAGCAGGCGATGGCGCGGGTGGTCATCGTATAGGCCTCGGCGAGGCGGCCCTGGAGGAACAAGGCATCGCCGGTCTCGTGCACGACCGCGCACGCCGGCGGCTGTCCGTCGACGAGCGGCAGCGCCAGGCCGGTTGCCCGCACCTCTTCGCGCTCCGGTCCTTCGGGCAGCGCGTAGACCAGCACTTCCGTCGCCAGCGCCAGGCCACGGGTCGAACCGACGGCCTTGAACTGCGCGTAGGCCGAACGCGCGAGATCGAGGGGCGCCTCGCCCGGCGGTGTCGGCACCTGCCCGGCCGGCGCGCCTTGCGACCGTTGCAGGCCGATCCGAGCCAGTTGCAGCGTGGCACGGGCCTCGTCTTCGGCGCGGAGCGCGCCGGACGCGAGGCTGCGCGCCCGGACAAGGACGTCGGTGGCGCGATCGAGGTCGCCGCGGTAGGCGTAGGCGCGGGCGAGGCGCAGCAGCGCCTCGATTTCCTGCGCTGGCAGGTCGCCGGCGTGGGCGCGATCCCGGACCGTCTCGAGGAGCGCGAAGCCCTTCGCGTACTCGCCGTGCTCGTAGGCGTTCGCGGACGCTTTGAGCAGGGCGTCGAGCTCGGCGCCCGACGAGGACTGCGCACGCGGCGCCGCGACGGCCATCAGGACGACGAGCGCCGCGCCGATCACCTGCCGCATCTGGGAGAGCTAACGATACTGCCAGGATCCGCCGTACAGAAGACGGGCGGGCAGACGCGAAGTCTGCCCGCCCGTGTCGTCCGTGCGGTCGCCTGTGCGGTGGTTACCAGCGGCCCCGGCGGCGGTAGTCGCTGCGCCGGGCTTCGCGGTAGCCCTGCTCGTAGCCGGCGCGGAAGCCGTTCCGGTAGTTCACCTCGAACGCGTCCCGGGCGCCGTAGCGGCGATCGTAGCCGCGCACCGACCGGTAGTAACGGTGATCGCGCCAGTCCCAGCGGCCGTCACGGGCGGCGTCGAAGCCGGCCTCGTAGCCGTCGCGGCGGCCCATGTCGTAGGCGCGGCGCAGGCTGTAGCCGCCGCGATCCCGCGAGCCCCACTGGCCGTAGGCGCCGTAGCCGCGCTCGGGGTAGCCATAGGGGCCGTACTCGTTGGCGCTGCCGCCACCTTCGACGTGGACGCCGAAGCCGAAGCTGCGGAAGCCGTGGTCGTAGTCGACGTCGACGCTCACCTGGCGACCGCTCACGGCCGGGAGCCCTTCGTCGACGACCTCAGGACCGTCGCCAACCCAGGTCGAATCCGGCTGGCGCTGGACCTCGCTCTGCGCGAAGGCCGGAACCGCCATCGCGGTCACCACCGCGCACGCAAACCCAATCAGCAGTCGATTACGCATGTTCGTTCTCCCCCTGTCCGTCACGGCCGACCTCGGCCCGCGGAGCATGCCGGAGAGATATCAATTGGCGTGCCAGGCCCAATCGGCCCGCATCCCGCTGCGTATGGCCCGTATTTGCGCGGGGTTTCCGTGGATGACCGCTGGAGGGGACGAAGCGGGGCTCCACTCGGCCGTGGCCGGCCGCTACTCGGTCCACATGAGGACGCGCGAACGGTCGTGCTCCTCGTCGAGCAGCAAGGCCGGTCCGGCACGCTGGATCTCCTCGGCCGAGAGCTCGATGCGGTCGAGGTCCTTGTTGGGGACGTCGAGCTTGAGGCCGCGCCCGCTCTTCATCTTGAGCAGCCAGAACGGCAGGCAGATGCGGACGCGCTGCGGCTGGCCGCGCTCCCAGACCAGGATGCACAGGCTGTTGGGCGGCGGGCCCGAGTAGGCCATCGCACGCGCCTCGAGCCGGTCGCTCAGGCTCGCCATGTCGCCGCGGCTGCTGAGGAGCGGCTCCTGCCCCTTGAACCGGGCGCGCTGCTTGGTGAACTCGGCCTCGATGTCGCCGCGCGGCATCTGCTTGACGTCGACGTGGTGGGTGAAGAACCACACCCCCGAGCCGACCAGGCCGGCGCAGCTGACGACGCCGAACGCGAGGATGCCGAGGAGGATCCAGACCCAGCGCCGCATCACGCGCCCCGGTACGGCGACGACGTGAGCTTCCGGGCCTGGGCCACGGCCTCGTCGTCACCGGCGGCCGTCGAGGCCTGTTTCGCCTTGGCGTATTCGGCCAGGGCGCCGGCCCGGTCGCCGGCCAGGTCCGCGGCCTTGCCGAGCTCGAGATACGTCCGTCCCCGGATCCATCCCAGCTGCTGGTGGCGCAGCGCCTCCGTCAGGTCGGCGATGGCCTCGGACGCTCTGCGCAGCCGCACGCGCGCGACGCCCCGCTCGTAGTACCACTGGCCGTCCTCGCCCAGCATCCGGGGCCGATGATCCGTGGCCAGCATGCGCATCCCTTCGCTCAACATCGCCTCGGCGTCCGCCGGCCGGTTCGCCCGCAGGCAGGTGGCGCCGGCCTCGAGCCACAATAGCCGGTTACGCGGATACCCCTTCCGTAGTTCGGCGAGCTCCGCCAGGGCGGCGTTGTAGCGGCCCTCGCGGTTGTAGAGCAGGACCAGCGCGAAGCGGGCGTCGGTCTGGGCCAGGCTGGGGTAGTTCGAGGCCGCCTCGATCATCGCCAGGCCCTTGTCCTTGCCGCCGCCGAAGCCGGCCATGTAGGCCAGCCAGCGGGCCGGCAGCACCAGGCTGGCGACCAGGTAGCGGTACGTCCCGACGATCAGCCCGGCATCGACGCGTTGCGGCGCCAGTTCGAGCACGCGCTCGTGGAGGCTGTAGGCGCGTCGGGCGGCGCCGAAGGCGCCCATCACGCGTCCGTCGATGGTCGCCGACCACGAGGCCTGAAGGCCCAGCGCCGCGCCCAGCTCGTAGAGCGCGGTCGGATCGTTCGGTGACTTCTTGAGCCGCGCCTCGGACAGCGCGATCGACCGGGCGATCTGGGTCTGGTACTCCTTCGCCTCCGGCGGGGGCGGCGCGGCCACCTTCACGTCGTCCTTCGAGACCGGGCCGAGGTAGTTCTCGACCAGCACCATGCCGCGCTTGTAGAGGAGGTTCAGCCACGTCAGCGTGGCGTGCGCGCGCGGCAGCGCGGCGTCGTCGGGGTGATCGCGCATCGCCTGCTCGAGGACGGCGTGCGCCTGATCGTGATCGAGGTTGTAGGCCAGATCGAAGGCGATCTGGAGCGATCGCGCGGCCGACGCCGGGCTGCCGGCCGCCGCCGGCCGGGCCGGCGCCTGGACGTCCTCGGCGTGAACCGGCAGGCCGACGGTGAGCAGCGCCGCGCAGATCGCCACCGCCGCGTGTCTGAGCACCATGAGATTGTATGTCCTCCCTTCGCGCACATTCCGCGTCTCCGACCTGCGCAATCGGCGACGGAAACGGCTCAGGGAACGCCCGTCGCGTCTGCGATACACTGCGCCTCCGGTGGCCAGGCATGAGCTGAGGACCCTCGACGCCCACGTGGCGGGCCAGACCGTCCGGCTCGTGGCCGGCGGCGTCGCCTCGCCCCACGGCTTCAACATGAAGGCCCGCCTGCTGGACGCGCGGAACCGCCTCGACGACGCCCGGATCGCGGTCACCTGCGAGCCGCGCGGCCACGCCGATCTCGTCGGCGCGGTGCTCACGGAAGCGACCGACCCGGCGGCGCACGCCGGCCTGCTCTCCTTCGATGCGACGGAGTGGCGGTCGCCGTCGATGGTGGTCCAGATGGCGGCGGCGCGGTTGGCCGTCGAGCGTGGCCTCCTCACCGTCGGCGACTCCGGAGCGCCGCTCGTGGTCGAAACGCCCGGCGGCGTCAGCCGCTTCCGTCTCGGCGAACGCGGCGGCATCACGGCGCTCGGGCTGACCGTGCAGATCATGGGCGGCGGCATCCCGGTCGCGCTCGGCTCACGCAAGGCGACGGCGGACGTCGTGCAAGCCGGCGGCGGGCTGCGCGCGCTCGTCGACGCGGAGGCGGTCGGGCTCTCGTTCGTGACCCTCGAGCGCCGCCGCCTCGGCGAGCTGCGGTCGATCGTGGCGCGCGGCCTCGTCGACGCCGGTTTCGCCAGCCCGCTCGAGGAGCTCCTCGTCACCGGCCCGGCGCATGGCGACGCCGATCTGCGGGTGGTCGCGGTCTCGGAATCGGGCCGCCTCGATCGCTCGCCCACCGGCGAGGGCGCCGCCGCCGCGGCGACGGTGCTGCACGCGATCGGCCTCGTCGACGGCGATCGCGCCGTGCGCATCGAGGGACCGTCGGGCGGCGTGCTCCAGGCGAGCGTCGTCGATCGGATCGAGATCGACGGCGCCCCGGCGGCCAGCGTGGACGTCGCCGGCACCGCCTGGCTGATCGGCGATCACACCTGGTTCTGGGACGACGACGACCCGCTCGGCGCGGGCTTCACGATGTAGACGGCCGCCACGGCTGCCGGCGGCGCGCCGAGCGCCGACGGCTCAGGGCCGTGGAGAAGGACACGCACGACGATGGCTGGACGGTTGGCGGGAAGAGTGGCCCTGATCACGGGCGCCGCACAAGGCATCGGACGCGCGAGCGCGGAAGCGTTCGCGCGCGAGGGCGCGCGCGTCGTCGCGACGGACTTGCGTCCGGGCGCATGCGCGGACGTCGCCGGCTGCGAGCCGCAGGTGCTCGACGTGACCGACGGCGCGGCGGTGCGCGCGCTGGCCGAGCGCGTCGGCCCGGTCGACGTCCTGTTCAACTGCGCCGGCTGGGTCCACGCCGGCACCATCCTCGACTGCGACGACGACGCCTGGGATCGCAGCTTCACCATCAACGCCAAGGCGATGTTCCTGACCATCAAGGCGTTCCTGCCCGGGATGATCGCCAAGGGCGGCGGCTCGATCGTCAACATGGCCTCGATCGCCTCGAGCGTCCGCGCCGTGCCGAACCGCTTCGCCTACACCAGCAGCAAGGCCGCCGTCGTCGGGCTCACCAAGGCCGTCGCCCTCGACTTCATCGGCAAGGGGATCCGCTGCAACGCGATCTGTCCCGGCACCGTGGAGTCGCCGTCGCTCAAAGAGCGAATCCAGGCCGAGGCCGCGCGCACGAACCGCACGGTCGCCGAGGTGACGGCCGTGTTCGAGGCGCGCCAGCCGATGGGGCGGCTGGCGAGGCCCGAGGAGATCGCGAACCTCGCGCTCTACCTCGCGTCCGACGAATCGTCGTTCACGACCGGCACGATCCACCTGATCGACGGCGGCTGGTCGAACTGACGGACACGCGGATGGGCCACCCGATGGTCCCGGCGGACAGCGACCCGTTCGACAACGTCTTCTGGACCTGCATGGCCGGCGCGCAGGCAGCGATGGCGGTCGGCACCGATCGCGTCCGCCGCTTCACCCCCGGCTTCTCGCCGATCGCGGCATTCGTCGATCCCGAGGCGCCGAGGCCAGCCGATTTCGCGGTGCTCGCGACGCTCGTCGACACCGGCGAACGCTTCTTCCTGCCGCAGTGGGCCGGTCCCGTGCCCGCCGGCTGGACGCTGCACCTCGACACGACGATGCTCGCCATGGTCTGGGACGGCCGGCCCGCACCGACGCCGGACCCGGCGCTCGGCGAGCGACCGCTGACGATCACCGACGTTCCGCAGATGCAGGACCTGGCGGCGCGGACGCGCCCCGGCCCGTTCGGGCCGCGCACGATCGAGTTCGGCGGCTACCACGGCGTCTTCGACGGCGATCGGCTGCTGGCGATGGCTGGGCACCGCCTGTTCGACGGCCGGCGCCGCGAAGTCAGCGGCATCTGCACCGAGCCCGAGGCGCAAGGCCGCGGGCTCGCCAGGCGGCTGACCGAGTTCGTGGTGCACCGGATGCTCGCGCGTGGCGAACTGCCCTTCCTCCACGTCGCCTCGGCCAACGCCCGGGCGATCGGCCTTTATCAACGCCTCGGTTTCGTGCGCGCCCGCGAGGTCGCGGTGCGGGTCCTGTCGAAGGACGCATGAAGCGCCTGCGCCGCTGGCTCGTGCGCGGCGTCCTCGTCGTCGGCGCGCTGGCGATCCTGATCGCGCTCGCCGGCTGGTGGCTCGACGACGGCACGACGGTCGGGCACTACGCCTCCCCCGGCGATCGCGATCGCTTCATGGCGACCTACGCGACGGCGATGCGGGCGCTGCCGGCGCCGCAGCGGACGCGCGACATCCGCACCAGCTTCGGGACCGTCCGCGTCTACCGCTTCGCCGGCGCGCACGACGATCGCGCGCCGCTGCTGCTCCTGCCGGGACGCGCGGCGCCGACGCCGGTGTGGGCGGACAACCTGCCGGGCTTCCTCGCGCTTCGCTCCGTCTACACCGTCGATCTGCTGGGCGAGCCCGGCTACAGCGTCCAGGAGCGGCCGCTCGCGACCGACGACGATCAGGCGGCGTGGCTGCACGAGGTGCTGGCCGCGCTGCCGGAGCCGAAGGTCCACGTCGTCGGGCTCTCGATCGGCGGCTGGACGGCGATGAACCTCGCCGTCCACCGGCCGGAGCGGATCGCGAGCGTGACGCTGATCGAGCCGGTGTTCGTCTTCGGATCGATGTCGATCGAAGCAATCGTGCGATCGATTCCGGCCTCGGTGCCGTCGTTCCCGCGGTCGTGGCGCGACGGCTTCAACAGCTGGACCGCCGGCGGCGCACCGGTCGAGCACGAGCCGGTCGGCGAGATGATCGAGGCCGGCATGCAGACCTACCGGCTGAAGCTGCCGATCCCGTCGGTGATCGATCCGCAGCGGATCGCCGCGCTCGACGTCCCGACGCTGGTCATCCTTGCCGGGGCGTCGCCGATGCACGACGCGGCCGCCGCGGCCGAGGTCGCCCGCCGCACGCTGAAGCACGGCACGGTGAAGGTCTACCCAGGCACGTCGCACGCCATCAACGGCGAGCGTCCGGCCGAGATCGCCGCCGATCTCGCAGCGTTCCTGGACCGTACCGGCGCTTAGGCGATCTCGCCGAACGCGGCCTCGGCGGCCGCGATCGTGGCAGCGACGTGGCGATCCGTGTGGGCGGCCGAGAGGAACCAGGCCTCGTACTGCGACGCCGGCAGGTAGACGCCGCGCGCGAGCATGGCGCGGTGGAACGCGCCGTAGCGCTCGGTGTCGGACTTGGTCGCGCTCGCGTAGTCGGTCACGGGATACGCGGTGAAGAACGGCGTGATCATCGAGCCGACGCGGTTGACCTGCAGCGGCACGCTCGCGCGGCGCGCGGCGGCGAGGAGGCCGTCGCCGAGCCGCTTGGACAGGCGCTCGAGCGTCCGGTAGAGCGTCGCGTTCAGCCCCCGCAGCGACCAGAGACCGGCCGTCACGGCGAGCGGGTTTCCCGAGAGCGTGCCGGCCTGGTACATCGGCCCGGCGGGCGCCACCAGCGACATCAGGTCCTTGCGGCCGCCGTAAGCGCCCACCGGCAGGCCGCCGCCGATGATCTTGCCGAGGCACGTGAGATCCGGCCAGACGCCGTAGAGCGCCTGCGCGCCGCCGCGGTGGACGCGAAAGCCGGTCATCACCTCGTCGAAGATCAGGAGCACGCCGTGCTGATCGCACAGCCGGCGCAGGCCCTGCAGGAAGCCGGGCGCCGGCGGCACGGTGCCCATGTTGCCGACGATCGGCTCGACGACGATGGCCGCAACCTGCATCGCGTTGGCGTCGAGCAGCGCCTCCACGCTGTCGAGATCGTTGAAGGTCGCGGTCAGCGTCAGCGCCGCCGTCGACGCCGCGACACCCGGACTCGTCGGCACACCGAGCGTCAGCGCGCCCGAGCCGGCTTCGACCAGGAAGCCGTCAGCGTGGCCGTGATAACAGCCGGCGAACTTGATCACGCGATCGCGGCCGGTCGCGGCGCGCGCGACCCGCACGGCGCTCATCGTCGCCTCGGTGCCGGAGCTGGTGAAGCGCACCAGCTCGAGGGTCGGCATCAGCGAGCGCACCTTCTCCGCGATCAGGACCTCGAGCTCGGTCGGCGCGCCGTAGCTCGTGCCCAGCTTCGCGACCTGCCCGAGCGTGCGGATCAGCGACGGCGGCGCGTGGCCGTGAATCAGCGGGCCCCACGACAGCACGTAGTCGATGTAGGTGTTCCCGTCGACGTCGGTGATCGTCGCGCCCTTCGCGCTGGCGATGAACCGCGGCGATCCGCCGACGGCCTTGAAGGCGCGCACCGGGCTGTTCACGCCGCCGGGGATGACCGCCTGCGCGCGTGCGAACAGGGCGGCGGACTTGCGGTTGGTCGCCGCCTTCGCCTTCACGGGCCGGCCCTTCGGTGAATCGTCCCGGGATGGGTGCCGCCGAGACGGCGTCGAGGCCTTGCGGCTGGTGCGCTTCACGTCGTGGACGTCCTCAGGAGCCGCGCGGCGTCACGCGCGTAGTAGGTGACGATGATGTCGGCGCCGGCGCGCCGGATGGCGGTCAGCGTCTCCATCATGGCGCGCGTCTCGTCGAGCCAGCCGTTGGCGGCGGCCGCCTTCAGCATCGAGTACTCGCCGCTGACGTGGTAGGCGGCGGTCGGCACGCCGAGCTCGCGCTTCACACGCGACACGATGTCGAGGTACGGGACCGCCGGCTTGACCATCACCATGTCGGCGCCTTCCTCGACGTCGATGGCCGCCTCGCGCAGCGCCTCGTCGGCATTCGCCGGATCCATCTGGTGGCTGCGGCGATCGCCGAACTTCGGCGCCGATTCGGCGGCGTCGCGGAACGGCCCGTAGAACGCCGAGCAGTACTTCACGGCATACGAGAGGATCGAGACGTCCTCGAAGCCGCGCCCGTCGAGGGCCTCGCGGATCGCGCCGACGCGGCCGTCCATCATGTCGGACGGAGCGACGACGTGCGCCCCCGCTTCGGCGTGGACGATCGCGGATCGCACCAGGCGCTCGACCGTCGGGTCGTTCAGGATCCGCTCGCCGTCGAGGACGCCGCAGTGCCCGTGCTCGGTGTACTCGCAGAGGCAGACGTCGGTGATCACGGTGAGATCGGGGATCCCGGCGACCATCGCGCGCACCGCGCGCGGCACCGGTCCCTGCGGATCCCAGGCCGCGGAGCCCTCGGCGTCCTTGGCGGCGGGCAGCCCGAACAGCAGGACGGCGCCGACGCCGTCGGCGCGCGCCGCCTGGGCTTCCTTCACCGCTTCGTCGACGGAGAGCTGGAAGACGCCCGGCATCGACGAGACCGCCTTGCGGACGCCGGTGCCCTCGCAGACGAACAGCGGGTAGACGAATTGGTCGGGCGACAGCCGCGTCTCGCGCACGAGGGCGCGGAGGCCCGCCGTGCGACGCAGGCGTCGCGGACGCCTTCTGAGATCCATCGAGTCCAGCCTAGCCTCGCCGGAAGTGATCGACGAGCGCGTCGACGAGCGCCGGCACCGTGAACTCGGCGGGCACGATCGCCGAGGTGATGCCGAGCTGCTGCGCCGCTTC
>Ga0075366_10002116_pt1 | contig 10102 bp, 9 predicted proteins | sample EndMethybrTD3031_FD_72351 | JGI IMG/M metagenome (GOLD analysis project Ga0075366, IMG submission 72351) | Populus endosphere microbial communities from Tennessee, USA - Endosphere MetaG P. TD hybrid TD303-1 | ecosystem: Host-associated > Plants > Roots > Endosphere | place: USA: Tennessee... | reverse complement strand
GACGCAGACCGTGCCCGCGCGTGGCGTCTCGCCGCTCTCGATCTGTGCGACCAATTCGCTCATCGACACGACGTTGCGATGCTCGCGCAGGAATGCCATCTGGCGGCCGAATTCCTGCGGGCTCAGACGGTTGGACGGGTCGACTTCGGGCAGCAGGTCGTCGGGCGCAACGCTGTGGTACATGAGAATGATCGCGCCCGATGGCTGTGCAACGGCTTCAAACCCTCGGGCGACGCCGAGCCAGTACATCAATGAACCTGCCACGTCCTTGCGCCGTGCCCAGACACCCTTGAGGCGGGAAATAGTCATGATCTTCTGCTGTCCCTGCCGCACCCTCTTGCGAAGCTTTTGACTATACGATGATGTCCCGGCGATACGAATGACGCCTATGCTCGCCCCGCAACAGCGCGCCGCGGCAATATTCTCACGGACGGCCGCGACGATTGCGCCGCACTCATTCAAGGGGGGTGGAGTCGGCACCGTCTTGCGGTATTTTCGTCTGTTGGCTGTGCCGCAACCTGCGCACACGAGATCGGATTCGACTTGGAAGAATCAGCGCCCAGCATCGGAGAGCGACTGGCCATCCCGGACGGCCGGCGCCACTGCGCTTCGTGATGACAGCACCCGTCTCTCAGGTGGGCGTCGTCGTGATCGGTCGCAATGAAGGCGACCGCTTGCGGCGTTGCCTCGAATCGGTGCTGCCCGCCTCGACGCAGGTTGTCTACGTCGACTCGGGCTCGACCGATGGCTCCCCGGAGTTGGCGCGCGCCAAGGGGGCCGACGTGGTGGAGTTGGACATGTCCATCCCGTTCTGCGCGGCGCGCGCGCGCAATGCCGGGTACCAGCGGCTGATGCAGAAGGCGCCGGGCCTGCGCTTCGTTCAGTTCATCGATGGCGACTGCGAGATCGAACCGAATTGGCTCGTGGCCGCTGTCGGCGCGCTCGAAGCGCAGGCTTCCGTGGCGATCGTCGCCGGCTGGCTCCGCGAGCGTTCACCCGAGGTGTCGATCTACAACCGCATCGGTGACGTCCAATGGAACATCGCCGGCACCGGTGCAGGCGGCGGCGACAGCGAAGTCGACACGGTCGGTGGCATCTTCGCGATTCGATGCGAAGCCTTCGCGGCGATCGGCGGCTTCGACAACACGGTTGCGGCGGGTGAAGAACCGGAGCTGTGCAGGCGCCTGATGCGCGAAGGCTGGAAGATCGTCCGCCTGGACCACAACATGGCGCGCCACGACCTGGCGATGACTCGCTTCAGCCAGTGGTGGAAGCGGCAGATCCGGTCCGGCTACGGCGGCGCCGACGTTGCACAGCGCTTCGCGTTGCCGCAGTTCCGGCGCAACAACATCAGAATCCTTGTCTGGTCGGCCTGGCTCGTGATCGTCGCCGCGTTGGCGGCCTGGTCGATCGGGCAAGGCAATGCAATCGCCTCCGCGCTGTGCGTTGCTGTCGCTGCGTTGTGGCCAGTACAGGTGCTTCGCATCGCGTCGCAGATCAGGCGCAAACGGCAACCGGCTTCCCTCTCGTTGCTCTATGCGACGTTTCTGATGATCTCGTTCTGGCCGCAGCTGATCGGCCAGCTGATGTACTGGAACGACCGCTGGCACAAGCGCACATTCCGGCTGGTAGAGTACAAGGCGCCCGGTGGCTCGGGCTGCTAGCCCCTGGGTCCACGCATTTGTCGCACGCGCTCATGGCCCAAGATCCCGATTGGCAAGCAGACCTCCGGCGGTATCCGCCACGGCCGTTCTTGAAGGAGCAGTCCGTGTGGGCCGTCTGGGTGTACCGATTCGGCCGCCGCATCGACCGACGACCGCACGGCGTGCTCAGGAGCGTGTTGGCCAAGGTGTATTGGCTTCTCTTTCGCTTCTTCGAGACGCTGTTGTCGACGAGCTTCTCGAAGTCGGTCGTGATCGGCCCGGGGCTGCGCATCTGGCATTTCGGCAATATCTTCATCCACCCCGGCGTGGTCATCGGCGCGAACTGCACCTTGCGGCAAGGCGTGACGATCGGCAATCGTGACAACTCGCCCGAGGTGCCGAGAATCGGCAACAACGTGGAGTTCGGCGCCTACGCGCAGGTCCTCGGCGGCGTGCACATTGGCGACAACTGCCGCATCGGTGCGATGTCGGTGGTGCTGTGCGACGTTCCGGACGGTGCAACGGCCGTCGGCGTCCCGGCCCGCATCATTGCAGGCGACCCCCGCGAATCGCGCTCGCTCAGGAGCAGCGAATGACGGCCGACTCATGCAAGGTGATCGCGTACCTGGCACCCGAGTTGCCGGCGCTGTCGGCAACCTTCGTCTATGAGGAGCTGGTCCGGTTGGAGCGACGGGGCTACAAGGTGGTCCCGATCTCGGTTCGGCGCCCTACCGCAGTGGCGCGCGAACAGACAGCTCTGATCGAACGGACAGTGCATTTGTATGACGCGCCAGCGCTCGTGATCGCTCTGCGTGGGCTCGTCGCACTGGCAAGCCTCGGCGCCCGAAGCGGGCGCACCTTGGCGCTTCTGCTCGGCGACATTCTCGAGTGCGGCCCGCTTCGCCCCGCGAGCTGGAAGCTGGCGTACCAGTTCCTCACCGCAGCAACACTCGCGCGGCTCATGCGCCGCGAGGGCTGCGAACACCTTCACATCCACTTCGCACACACGCCGACCCAGATCGGCATGTACGCCTCGGGGCTGTCGGGCATCCCCTTCACCGTGACCGCGCATGCCAACGACATTTTCGAGCGCGGCCAGTTGCTGCAGAAGAAGGCGGCTCGCGCCAAGCGCTTTCTGACGATTTCGGAGTTCAACCGGCGCTTCCTGGAGGGCCTTGGAATCCCCAAGGAGCAACTCGGAGTCGTGCGCTGCGGCGCGACGTTCCAATCGGCGCAAATGCCGCCGGCGCAGGTTCGCGATGGTGCGCTGCGCATCGGTACGCTCGGCAGAATGGTCGAGAAGAAGGGCTTCGATGTGCTGCTGCGTGCCGTTGCAGCGTGTCGGCAGCGCGGGCGCGCCGTCAAGCTGCATATCGCGGGGGATGGGCCGCTGAGAGGCGAGCTGGAAGAGACCGCTCGCGCACTGCGCATCTCGGACGTCGTGCATTTCGATGGCGCCTTGCCGCACGCCGAAGTCGCCGCTTGGATGCGCCAACTCGATATGTTCGTCCTGGCCTGCAAGAAGGATCGGCATGGCGACATGGACGGCATTCCGGTCGTGTTGATGGAAGCGATGTCGCAATCGATTCCGGTGATCTCGACAAGGGTCTCGGGCATTCCCGAACTGGTCGTCGACCGCGCGACGGGCCTGCTCAGCGAGCCGGGCAACGCGGACGATCTCGCCGTGCAGATCGAGCGTCTGGCCGACGACCCGCAGTTGCGCACCCAGCTGGTCAGCGCGGCGCGCGCGCACGTGCTGCACGAATTCGACCCTGAACGCAACCTGGATCGCCTGATAGCGCAATTCGATGCGCCGCTTGCAATCGTCTCAACTTGATGAAGAGGTCACCCACCCGATGAACCGCCGCTATGTCGTGATCTCGCCCGGCCGCAACGAGGCCGAGTTCATGCGTCAGACGCTGGACAGCGTCATTGCGCAGACGATCCGTCCCGCCCTGTGGGTGATCGTCGACGACGGGTCGACCGACGAATCGCCGCAGATCCTTGCCGACTACGCCAGCAAGCATGACTGGATCCGCGTCGTCACGCGCACCGACCGCGGCAAACGTGCGGTGGGCCCCGGCGTGATCGAGGCGTTTTATGCAGGCTACGAAACGATCGACCCGAACGACTTCACCTACATCTGCAAGCTCGATCTCGACCTCAATCTGCCGCCGACGTACTTCGAGGGGCTCATGACCCGCATGGAGGCCGACCCGTACATCGCCACGTGCAGCGGCAAGGCCTACATCTGGCGCAACGGCGAGCTCGTGAACGAGCGGCACGGCGACGAGACCTCGATCGGCGCCACCAAGTTCTATCGGATGTCGTGCTTCCTGGCCCTCGGTGGCTTCGTGCGCGAAGTCATGTGGGACGGCATCGATGGTCACCAGTGCCGTATGCGCGGCTGGTCTGCCTGCAGCTGGGATTCTCCGGACATCCGGTTCATTCACCTGCGCCCGATGGGCTCGAGCCAGGTCGGCGTCCTGACCGGACGCATGCGGCATGGCTACGGACAGTACTTCATGGGAACGAGCTTCATCTACATGCTCGCGAACGCCGTGAATCGCCTCAACGAAAAGCCTTACGTGATCGGCAGCTTCGCGATGATGTGGGGTTGGCTCAAGAGTGCGCTTCAGCGCAAGCCCCGCTACGACGAGCCGGGCTTCCGCAAGTTCTTGCAGCACTACCAGTGGCGAGCGCTTGTTGTCGGCAAGGCCCGCGCAGTCGAAGAGGTCCTTCGCGAACGACGTCATGCAGCCTGACTTCTCGCGCGATGTTCGCTGCGTGCTGGGCCTGCCATTCGATGCGATCAAGGAAAGCCAAGCCGAGAGCATTCTTCGAAATGCCATCGTCTCGCGCAAGCGCTGTTTCCTCTCGACGCCCAACCTGAACTTCGCGGTCGCCTGCACACAGGATGCCGCCTTCCGAGAGTCCGTGCTGCAGAGCGATCTCAGTGTCGCTGACGGCTGGCCTATCGTTGCGATTTCCAAGTTGACCGGGGCGCGACTCCCGGAGCGCGTTGCAGGTTCGAACCTGTTCGAACGCATCGCCAGGTCAGATCGACGCCCACCCATCAAGGTCTACTTCTTCGGGGGCCCGCCGGGCGCCGCCAGATCCGCGAGCGCGCTCTTGAACGCCCGCTCAGGCGGAGCGACCTGTGTGGGCTTCGACGAGCCGGGATTCGGAAGCGTCGAGGACATGAGCACCACGGAGCACATTGATCGCGTCAATGCGTCGTCGGCCGACTTTGTCGTCGTTGCCATCGGTGCCAAGAAGGGTCAGGCATGGATCCAACACAACCTCTCACGAATCTCGGCGCCAGCGATCAGCTATCTCGGTGCGGTGGTCAACTTCGTGGCGGGGACCGTGTCGCGCGCGCCGCGCTTGATTCAGGCCGCTCACCTCGAGTGGCTCTGGCGCATTGGGCACGAGCCCTCCCTCTGGCGGCGCTACGCCAGTGACGGCGGGGCGCTCGCCAAGTTGATGCTCACGCGGGTGATCCCCGGAGCGATCGACCAGTGGTTGGCTGGCCGCGCCTCCGCTCAAACCTTCAAACCTGCCTTGATCGAGGCAGGTGCCGGATGCGCCGTGCTGAGTCTTCCGGGCGACTGGCCCGCGGCGCGGCTCCCCGAATTGCGGCGACTGCTGGCCGAAGCCGCAACACCGAATCAGCCAGTCGCACTCGACCTGCGCGAGGCCGGGCGCATGGACAGCGCGGTCATCGGCGCCCTCCTGCTGCTGTACGGCTGGCAATCGAAGGCCGGGCTGGGCTGGAAGGTGATCGGGGTGTCGAGCCGCTGTCGTCGTTCCTTGCGCCTGCTGGGCGCAGAGTACCTTCTCGCGTCACGCTGACGCGCCTTCGGTCACAGACGCGTCGATCACGCATGAAGGCGAGTTGGCGCTGCCTTTGCTCCGCGGCACAATCGGTTGTTGTTGCCTCTTTCGAATGTTCATGAAGACCAAGCGCATCGCCTTCACGCTGGCCGTGCTGATGGGTATTGCATCGGCAGCCGGCTTCGCGCTGCGCCCGGGCAGCAAGGCCGCCGACAAGGGCCCCGCGCTTGCGCTCGACACCATGGTCCCGACGGCATTTGGCGACTGGCGCGAACTGAACGAAAAAGGTGTCCAGGTCGTCAATCCGCAGACCCAAGAGCTGCTCGACAAGCTGTACAGCCAGATCCTCACGCGCACCTACGTCAACAAGCGCGGCTATCGGATCATGCTCTCGCTGGCCTACGGCGATGACCAGCGCGGCGGGTTGCAGGCCCACAGGCCCGAAGTGTGTTACCCCGCGCAGGGCTTCAAACTTCACGCGCAACGCGAAGGTTCCCTGCAGACTGCATTCGGCAGCATCGATGTGCGCCGCTTGACGACTTCGCTTGGCCAGCGCAGCGAGCCGGTCACCTACTGGCTGACGGTCGGGAACACCGTGGTACGCACACCGTTCGACAAACGCCTGGCGGAGATTCGGCTGGGATTGACAGGTCAGATCCCAGACGGACTGTTGTTTCGAATCTCGTCGATCGACTCCGACGAGGCCCGCGCCTTCGATATGCAACGCGTCTTTGCTGCCGATCTGCTGGGCGCCGTCTCTCCGCAGGCGCGCCAGCAACTCAGTGGCCTGCGCTCGCAGCCCGGGGCGGGCTAGCCCGCGGTGCCTCCGCCAAGAAGCTGGCAAGCAGATAGTCGAGCGCGAAGAACAGGAACAGCGCAACCAGCATCAGCACCATTCCGGCCGCGCCGTGCATGAAGCCCTGTCCGGCCTCATCGCCGAAGTGATACGTGATGAGGACGAGAACAGCCACGCGAACAATGTTCGCGGCAAACGCAATCGGCAGAATCGACATCAGCATGATCGCGTTATGCAGCCGCCCCTTGCGGCCCATGATGTACATGAACAGCGTGCCCAGCGCCGCGAGGCTGAACATCGAGTGCAAGCCTGAGCAGGCATCGGCAACCTGCAGTTGATACGGGCCGATCGACATGATGACGCCGGTCCGCGCGATGGGGTACCCCACCAGATAGAGCCCGGTCTCGACGATGCTCGCCACCCATTGCTTCAGCGAGCCGGTGATCATGTCGACCAGCATGCCCGGCAGCGGAATCATGAAGATGAAATACAGCAGGCCGAACCAGGCCGCACGAAGTGCGGCCGGGCCTCGCAGCAGCAACAGCCCGGCCGCGACGATCAGCGGCTGCGAGGCGAACTCGAGTATGGATATGCTGAACGCGCGACCGACGACGTAAACAAGCAATCCAACGGCAAACAGCGTCCACCCCGGGAACGGCGCCGGTTGGAGCGGCGCCTGAACGATGACTCGACGCTGACGCCAAAACAGCCAGACGAGCACCGCGAGAATGATGAAGCCGTGCCCGTGCTCCTCGCTCTGCCAAATGGACCCAGCCGCCCACCAGTACACGGGCAGGTACATCGCAGCGAAGCCCGTCACTGCGACGAGCCATTCGTTCGCGTGAGACCCTACGGCCTCAGCGGGGCTCTCGTAGGCTCGTGCGCCGACGCTCACTTCTTCTTCGTCCTGACGCTGGGCACGTCGTTGAACACCGATCCAACAACAGTCACACCCGAATTCATGAGCCCGCGCACAACTTCGGCGAATGCATTGGCCCGAGTCTGCGCTCCGCGCGCGATGGCAATCGCGGCTCCGGTTCGGACCGCGATCATCGCGGCGTCGTCGCCTGTGGCAAGAGCAGGCGTATCCACGATGACGATGTCAAACGTCGACTTCACCTGAATCATGAATTCGTCGAAGGTGAGGCGATTCAACAGCTCGAGCGGGTTCGGCGGCACGGGGCCGGCCGGGAGCACGCACAGGCCGGCCAGGTCAGGAATGCGCACGATCGCCTCTTCGCGCGAGCGGCCGGACAGAATGGTGGAGAAGCCGATCTTGTTCTCGAGGTAGAAGAGTTCATGCTGGCGCGGATTGCGGAGATCGGCATCGATCAGCAATGTCCGCTCGCCAAGCTGCGAGAACACGATGGCAAGATTTGCCGCGAGATGGCTGCGGCCCTCGCCACGTTCGGCACCGACAACGGTCAGCACCTGCCGCTGATCTGCCTTGTCGAACCAGCGCAGCATCAGTTGACTGCGAATCGCACGCAACTCTTCGACACGCGGGCTGAACGGCTGGTATGCCGCGACCAATTCCTCGCTGACCGGCTTCTTGTCGCCGTCGCCGGTGCGCAGATACGCATAGGCGAACTGCCGCGACAGTGCGTACTGGACGTCGGCCTCGCTGAGAAGTCCGAGACGCACCGCGGCATCGCCGAAGCGCAATCCCTGCTCCTTCTGCAGCAACAAGACCCGCTCCGCGTCTTGCGGGGTGAGCAGACCGCTGTCGATCAGGATGCCACCGATCGACCGGCTGACGCGCGGCGCGCCCGTCAGCATCGAGACGGTCATCTTCATCGAATGCTTCCCGGGCCCGCGAGGAGGGGTCGATCTTGCCCGGCTCCGGCCAGCAACGGAATGCGCCGGAACGCCGGCCGGCGTGCCCCATCGGCCCTCAGCACGCCGATCACCGGGACACCTGGCACGACCATCAAGTCCTCGGGAGCGCGCACGCGCCGATCGACAAATTCCCACCCGATGGCGGCCAGCAGCCCCATGGCAAGACCCGCCAGAATCGATCCCACGATCCCGACCTTGACCTTCGGGCGCGACGGCTCGAGCGGCTCGATGGCCGGGCTCAGCAAACGCGTATTGGCCTGGTTGTTCTGGCTCTCCAGATTGAACTGCCCGACACGCGAGGTGACTGCATCGTATGCACGCTGAGCCGTGTCGACGTCGCGCAGATAGACCGCGATCTGGTCGCGATCGGATCGAAGCGCCAACAGGCGCTTCTTCTGATCGTCGAGCAACGCCTTCAGTTCGGCGACTTTCTCGGCACTGCCTCGACTGACGGTCGACGTGCCGCCCGAAACGCGCCGCATCTCGGCGTCGAGTTGTTTCTTGAGTTCGGCAATCTGCGCCTCGAGCTGGATTCGCCCTGGATGATTCGCGCCCACGATCGCACTCATTTCCGTCAGCTTTGTCTGCGCCGTGGCCAGCTGCGACTTCAGCATCTGAATCGCCGGGCTGCTCAGCACGTCAGGAGACGACTCGCTGCCGGTATTACGGCGCCGTGTGGAGGTTTCGACCAGCTCGGCCTGTGCGGTCGCGAGCTGGCTCGCCAGGGTCGTGTAGCGCGTGTTCTCCTGGTCGAGGCGTTCATCGGAAACGACGATGCCCTTCTCCTGTTGGAATTTGGTCAGCTTCGCCTGTGCGGCTTCCAGATTTGCGCGCAGCACTTTCGTCTGCTCATCGAGAAAGGCGGCCGACTGCCGGGCCGGCGCGATACGCAGTTCAACCGACACGTCCAGATAGGCCTGCACGAAGGCATTGGCCGCCGCCTGTGCAAACTGAGGATCCGGCGCCGAGAATGTCACGTTGATCAGATTGCTCCCACGCACGACATCCACCACAAGCCCGCGCTGCAGCAGGCTTGCAAAGTAGCGCTCAATCGGAATCTTGCCTCCGGTCGACTCGCGCCACTGTCGCGCTGCACTCGGCGAGCGCTCGATACCGAGCATCTGCACCACCCGAGAAGCAACGCGCTCGCTCCGGATGATCTCGATCTGGGTGGCCATGTAGCCAGGTGCCGCCAAACTGGGTGCGAGCGCACCCAGGACCGGGTCGATCCGCATCTCGACGACCATCGTGCTTTCCGCGGTGTACTGGCGCGGCAGCATCATCGTCGTCGTGATGCCGGCCGCCGACACGAGCACGAGCAAGCCCAACACGAGCCACTTGCGGGCCCACACAACTTGCAGATAGTGCTTCAGTGTCATCGACCGGCCCTCTCCCTCTCTCCCTAAAAGAGGGACTCCTTGACATAGAACACGTCGTCACGCTGAACAGGTTCATTCATCCGCGGTTCGGTGATCGTCACATTCCCGTTCGCATCGCGTCGGTGAAGCTTGATGCCGCGCTCGGTGCCCTTCGGCGTCAGTCCGCCGGCTTGCGCCAGAGCCTGCATCAGTGACATGCCTCGTTCGATACGAAACTGGCCGGGCTTCTGGACTTCGCCGTAGATGTAGGCGCTCGGCGCGCGGTCGACATAGAGGATGTCGCCGTTTTCGACCGGCAAGTCGAGCTCGCTCTTGCCCGCCTGCAGGACGGTCGGCAGATCGATTTCGAGCTTGATCGGCTTGCCGTTGCGTGTTCCTGCAAGGCTGACGATGTCGCCGCCTCCGACGGCAACGCCCCCCGATTGCGCAATCATTTCGGACACTTTCGTGCCGGCAACCTCGATCGGGTAGCGACCGGGTCGCGTCACCATGCCGAGGACGGACACCACGCTGCTGCGGATCGTACCGATCTGAATCGTGACCTGCGGCCGCAAGACGAAGCCGCCATCACGCAGCGCTTTGGCGATCTTCTGCTCGCCGGCAGAGAC
>Ga0075366_10002115_pt1 | contig 10108 bp, 10 predicted proteins | sample EndMethybrTD3031_FD_72351 | JGI IMG/M metagenome (GOLD analysis project Ga0075366, IMG submission 72351) | Populus endosphere microbial communities from Tennessee, USA - Endosphere MetaG P. TD hybrid TD303-1 | ecosystem: Host-associated > Plants > Roots > Endosphere | place: USA: Tennessee... | reverse complement strand
GTACTCGAAGGGCGCGAGTCCCTTCGCCTCGAACTTCGCTCGGCTCTCTTCGTCGGTCTTGAGGTACAGGCGCTCACCGAACACGAGACCGAACATGCGCCCCTCGTGGAAGATGCCATGGCCGCCGAACATGCGGCGGGCCGATACACGGCCGAAGCGCTCGAACATATCGGGGAGTTCGTCGGCCAGCTTCACCGTTTTGTACTCCGCAAGTGATGGCGGATTGATAACCGGGGGCTCATGGCGCGTGGGAAAGAAGTGTGGTTCGGAGCGAAGTTCTGGCGGACGTCGGAAAGTCTGCATTTGACCGTCACTTGTCCTTCGACGTCATTGTGGTGACCTTGTACACCGCACCGTGCTTGTCGTAGGTCGTCCACGTTCCTACTTGCACTCCGAGCTCGAAGCAGCCCGAGCGCATTCGAACGCCATCCTTGCGGAACCATTCCCAGTAGCCGTTCAACAGGCCACCGAGCATCTGACCACGAGCGCGGACCGTACCATCCTTGAAGTATTCGATCCGTTCTTCCGAAACTGGCACTTGGTCTCCTCTCCGCTGATGGCCACACGTGCGCTTCCTGAGGAGGTCAGAGGATCGCTTTTGGCCCGCTGCTGTTCGTCATTTTGAAGCCGATTGGCTACTTCCGCTGCGAAGCCGACCTCCAAGATGGAAGCTCCAAAGCAATCACTGCGCGCTTGCCTGCCCATGCTCGGGCCGGCAAACCGCCAGAACCACCCCACGCAGCCACCGATGTGCAGGATCCCGGTCGAGACGTGGATGCCACATTTGCGATACCGTGATCTGCGCCGCAGGTATCGGCAGCGGAAGCGAGCGCAGCGTGCCCTGCGCCCTGAGGGCCTCAAAGTACGAGGACGGTATCAGCGCCACAAGATCGGTGGCGGCCGCTATCGACAAGGCGGTGCTGAAGCTGGGCACCACAACCGCGGTGTTGCGCACCAGTCCCATCGCCGCGAGTGCGTCGTCCACCGGCCCACCGCTGCGGCCACTGCGTGATGTGACCACGTGGTCACACGCGGCATAGCGCTCGGCAGTGATCTGGGGTTCGGCCAGCAGGGGGTGGCCTTCGCGTACCACCGCGATGAACCGGTCGCGGTAGAGCGCCTGCACGCGCACCTCCGGGCCCGACGCGCCGAGCACGCCGACATCAAGATCGATCAATCCCTCGCGCAGTGGGCGAACGTCCTTGTCGGGCTTGGGCGCGAAGCGCAGGCGAACGCCGGGCGCCTCCAACGCGGCACGCACCACCAGCTGATGCGCGAAGGCCTCGATGAAGCCGTCGTTGGCCCGTATGGTGAACAGGTTCTGCAGCGCGCGAGGGTCCATGCTCGCGCCGGCGGGCTGAAGCACGGCGCGTGACTCCTGCACCAGCTCCCTCACGCGATCGCGCAGTGCCTGCGCATGCGGCGTGAGCACCATGGCACGGCCCGCGCGCACGAGCAGCTCGTCTCCTGTGGATTCCCGCAGCCGCGCGAGCGCCCGGCTCATGGCCGACTCGCTCAGGCCCAGGCGCTCGGCGGCTTTTGCGACGCTGGCCGCGGAAAGCAGTGCGTTCAGCGCAAACAGCAGGTTCAGGTCGGCATCTGTGGGCATGTCCGAAACGTAGCACGGCTGCGAGCGTTTCGACTGGCGCCGCATGCAGGAACAAGCTGCGCGCCACGCGCTGGGCAAGCCGCGCACGCGGTCCTAAGCTGGCCTGGCGCAATAGAGCGTGCTCCTTCCAGTTGGCCCCATCATGTTCTCCTCCAGGCTTCGACCTAGCTCCTCTTCCGCGATGGCCCGCCCCCTCACAGCCCAAGAGGCGAACAAGGCGAAGGCGGTGCATGACGCCGATGGCCTGCCGCTGCCGCAGCGCTTTGCGGCCGTCGCCGCGATCCTGGGCGGGGGCGTGCTGGTGGTGCTCGACGGCGCCATCGCCAATATTGCGCTGCCGGCCATTGCCCAGCAATTGCACGCGGCACCCGCCGATGCCGTCTGGATCATTACCGCCTACCAGCTGGCCGTGGTCATGTTCCTGTTGCCCGCTTCGGCGGTCGGGGAGCGGTTCGGGTATCGGCGCGTGTTCGCGGCCGGCGTGGCACTGTTCACTGCGGCGTCGGTGTTGTGCGCGCTGGCCCCATCGCTCTCCTGGTTGGTCGCCGGGCGGTGCCTTCAGGGTCTGGGCAGTGCGGCCGTCATGCCCCTTGGGTTGGCGTTGTTGCGTTTCACGTATCCGCGTCGGTTGCTGGCGCGCTCCATCGCCTGGAATGCGCTCGCCGTCGCGGCCGCTTCGGCGTCGGGTCCCACCCTCGGCGCCTTCATACTCTCGACAGCAAGTTGGCCCTGGCTCTTTGCGGTGAATCTGCCGATCGGCCTCCTCGTGCTCGCCGCCTGCGCAACGTTGCCCAGCCCGCCGCGCTCGGTGCGCCGCATCGACGTATGGAGCATTGCGCTCAATGCGGGCTTGTTCGCCTCCTTTGTCATGGGGTGCGACCGGCTCGTGGGGCATCCGTTGCACGGCGGCGCGTTGCTCTCGTTGTCCGTGATTTGCCTGGTCCTCCTGGTACGGCGTGAAATACCAAAGGCGGCGCCGCTGATCCCGCTCGACCTGCTGCGCGTGCATTCCTTTCGGGTCTCGGTCATTGCCTCCGTCTGCTGCTTCACCGGCCAGATGGCCGGCCTGGTGGCGCTGCCGTTCTACATCCAGCACGAGCTTGGTCAAAGCGCGCTGACCGCAGGCCTCTTGATGACCCCCTGGCCCCTGGCGGTGATGCTGGCCGCACCGCTGTCGGCACGGCTGGCCCAGCGCGTGCCGGGTGCGTGGCTGTGCGCGCTCGGAAGTGCATGCTTCGCGACCGGCCTGGCCCTGTGCGCGCTGTGGCCGGTGCACGGCAACCCGGCCTTGCCGATCACGGTGTTCACGAGCCTCGCGGGTTTCGGTTTCGGGCTTTTTCAGACACCCAACAATCAGAACATGTTGCTCTCGGCACCCAGGGAGCGCAGCGGCGCGGCCGGTGGCGCCCAAGGCACCGCACGGCTCACGGGACTGACGCTCGGCAGCCTGTTGATGAGCTTGATGTTCGCGCTGCTGTCGCCGCACAGCGCCGTGCATTGGGGCCTGGCGATCGCGGCCCTGGCCGCGCTGGCCGGAAGTGCCGTGAGCTTGCTCAGGAGCCCTGGCAGGGGGGAGGCTGCGTGAGCGACTGCGGCGCGTCTGGGCAGATCGGCTGGGTCCACTTGCTGCCGGTCAGCACACCTGGCTGAACTCGCGTAATCGGTTGCCGCCGCGGAACGCTACCTGTGCTTGCATGCCGCTACTCGTGAGTGTCAGCGCGACGCAGTGCGACCTCTTGTCTTCGCGGAGGGTGGACCGGCCTGCGTGACGATGTGGGGGTAGTGCTCGAACGTATGTTTCATCACATCGCGTAGCCAGATGACGGCAGGATCGTGGTGGAAGCGCGGATGCCAATGCTGGTTGAGTTGGAACTGGGGCACGGGCACGGGTGGCTCGAAGATGCGAACCGTGCCCAGGCGGGCGAATACCTCCGCCAACTCTCGCGGCACTGTCGCGAGCAGGTCCGAGTGGCGGTCCATCAGGAGCGGCACCATCAGGAAGTGGGGTGTCATCACGGCCACGGTGCGGCGGATGCCCTGGTCTTCCAGCACCTTGTCGTAGCTCTCCGCTGAATGGCCGGTGAGCGAGACCACGATATGCCGCATCGCTTCGAAGCGCTCGCGCGTGAGCGTGGAGCCGATGTCCTTGTTGCGCGCACTGGCAATGGTCACGAAGGAGTGCAGGAACAGGCGCTGATGAAACAGCCCTTCGGGCGCCGATCGGATGGACCCCACCGCCAGGTCGGCCTCGCCCGAGGCAAGCAGGCCCTCGACCTGTTCGAGCGGCACCTGTAGCGTGCGAAGTGAGCAGCCGGGCGCCTCCTTCTTGAAACGCTCGAGCAGCGGGGGCAGGAACACCAGTTCGCCCATGTCGGTCATGCACAGCGTGAAAATTCGCCGTGCCAATGCGGGCTCAAAGCGGGCGCCAGCCAGGATCTGCTGGCGCACGGTGGACATCACCTCCACCACCGCGGCGCGCATGCCCTCGGCCTTGCGCGTGGGTTCCATGCGACTGCCGACCTTGACGAACAACGGGTCGTCGAAAAAAGCGCGCAGCCGGTTGAGCGCATGGCTCATCGCGCTCTGCGTCAGTCCGAGGCCCTGCGCGGCCTTGGTGACATTGGCCTCGCGGAACATCGCGTCGAACACGCCCAGCAAGTTCAGGTCAAGGTTCTCTGCATGCATGCGACTCATTCTAGGAATGACTGGCATGACGTTGATACATAAGAACCCTCGCTCTACGCTTGGCCTGTGCCGTGACTCGAACGCGGCGAACGACAAAGGAGACGCCCATGTTCATCAAAAACACCTGGTACGTGGCTGCCTGGGACAACGAGCTCAAGTCAGAGGGCCTGTTTGCACGCACCATCATCGGCGTGCCCGTTCTCATGTATCGCAAGGACGATGGCGAGATCGTCGCCATGGAAGACCGATGCTGCCATCGCGGCGCGCCCCTGTCGGTGGGGCGGCGAGAAGGCGACTGCGTGCGCTGCATGTACCACGGCCTGAAGTTCGACGCCTCGGGCCAATGCATCGAGGCCCCGGCCCAGAAGCGCATCCCCATTCAGGCCAGGGTGCGCACCTTTGCCGTGGTGCAGCGCCATCGCTGGGTCTGGATCTGGATGGGCGCCGCCGACAGGGCCGACCCGGCGCTGATCCCCGACACGCCATGGCTGGACGACGCGAGCTGGCGCAGCCTGGACGGCTACATCCACTACGACGTCAACTACCTGTTGATCTGCGACAACCTCCTGGACTTTTCCCACTTGCCCTTCGTGCACCCGACCACGCTGGGCGGCAGCGCCGACTACGCCGCCGCGCAACCCAAGGTCGAGCGCATCGACAACGGCGTGCGCATCACCCGCTGGGCCATCGACACCGAGCCTCCGCCATTCGCCAAGGCGGTGAAGGACTGGGGCAGCAGGGTCGATCGATGGAACATCTACAACTTCACCGTCCCGGCGATCTTGCTGATGGACTCGGGCATGGCGCCCACCGGGCAGGGCGCCGCCGAAGGCAATCGCGAGGGCGCGATCGAGTTTCGCGGCTGCCAGGCCATCACACCCGAGACGGAAAACTCCACCCACTACTTCTTCGCGCATCCCCACAACTTCGCCATCGACAAACCCGACGTCACGCGCTCGATCCACCAGGCCGTGGTCGACGCCTTCGATGAAGACCGCGACATCATCACCGCGCAGCAAAAGAGCCTGGCGCTGGCACCCGACTTCAAGATGATGGCCTTCGGCGTCGACGCTGCGCTGAACCAGTTCCGCTGGATGGTCTCGCGCCGCCTGGAGGAAGAGGCGATCGAAGAAGCGGCAGCCCGACCTGATCCCGCAGCGGCGCCCGAAACCGCCAGAGCCTGAGCCATGAAGCTCGTCGTCACCCGTCTCACGCAAGAGGCGCAGGATGTGCTCGGCCTGGAGTTGCGTGCGCTGGACGGCGCAGCACTGCCGCCTTTCACCGCGGGTGCCCATGTGGACCTGCTGCTGCCACCCGACATCCGGCGCCAGTTTTCACTGGCCAACTCGCCGCTGGAGCGCCACCGCTACGTGCTCGGCGTGGGCCTGGCACCCGCCTCGCGCGGCGGTTCGGCCTTCGTTCATCAGCGCCTTGCCGTCGGCAATGTACTCGAGGTCGGCACGCCGCGCGCGCTGTTCGGCATCGACCCGGCGGCCACCGAGCATGTGTTCGTGGCCGGCGGCATCGGCATCACGCCCATCCTGAGCATGATCCTCTGGTGCGAGGCCAACGCCAGGCCCTGGAAGCTGCTGTACTGCGTGCGCACGCGGGCCCGTGCGGCCTATGCGTGGACGCTCGCGCGCCACCATGACCGCGTGCAACTGCACGTGGACCAGGAAGCAGCGGGCACGCCGCCCGATCTGGCGGGCTGGCTGGCCGGCGCAGCCCCGGGCGCCCACGTCTACTGTTGCGGCCCCGAGGGATTGATGAACGCGGTCGACGCGGCCGCGGGCGCTGTCGGCATCGCCAGAGCGGCGACCCATTTCGAGCGCTTCGCGCCGCCGGCGCAGCCCGCAGCCGTGGCGCCGGCCGGCACCTTCACCGTGGTGCTGCATCGCAGCGGCCAGCGGATCGAGGTCGCACCGCAGCAAAGCCTGCTGGATGCACTCGAAGGCGCGAACGTCCGCATTCCGTTCTCGTGCCGTGAAGGCATGTGCCGCAGTTGCGAGGTGCCGCTGCTCGAAGGCCAGGCCGAGCACCGCGACTTCGTGCTCAGCGACCAGGAGCGCGACAGCCACACCTGCATCCTGCCTTGCGTGTCCCGCGCGCGCAGCGCCGTGCTCGTTCTCGATCTTTGACTTTCCCCGCAACAACAAGCAAACAACTCAACCCCACCACCGGAGACAACCATGTTCAAAACAATGACTGCTGCCTGCGCAGCGATCGCGCTGGCGCTGCCCATCGCCGCGCAGGAGAGCTACCCCTCGCGACCGATCCGCCTCGTCGTGCCCTACGCGGCCGGCGGCGCGACCGACTTCGTGGCGCGCACGCTCGGCGATCGCCTCTCGAAATCGATGGGGCAACCGGTGGTGGTGGACAACAAGGCGGGAGCGGCGGGCGCCATCGGCGCCGGAGAAGTCGGCCGCGCCAAGCCCGACGGCTACACGCTGTTGATGACCATCACCGATTCGCAGATCAACAACACGGCACTGTTCAAGACCCTGGCGTACGACCCGCAGAAAGACTTCGTCGGCGTCTCGCAGGTGGTGCGCAGCCCGGCGCTGATCTCCACGCACCCGGGCACCGGAATCAAGAGCATGAATGACCTGAAGGCAAAGGTGGCCAAGGGCGATGCAAAGCTGAGCTACGGGTCCTGGGGTGTCGGCGGTCTGGGCCATTTGGCGGGCGAGAGTCTCAACCGCGGACTGAATGCCGGCATGGTGCATGTGCCGCAGCGCGGCGAAGGGCCCGTGGTGACCGATCTGCTATCGGGCACCATCGACGTCGGCCTGTCTTCGGTCGCAAGTGCGATGCAGCATGTGCCGTCGGGAAAGGTCGTGCCGCTCGCAGTACTGGGGCGTCAGCGTTCTACCTCTCTGCCGCAGGTCCCAACCATGAATGAGCTGGGTTTCAACGATCCCCTCTATGACTCCAATGTCTGGATCGGCCTGCTGGCGCCGGCCAAGACGCCGCAGCCCATCGTTGACAAACTGGCCAAGGAAGTTCGCGCCATCGTCGGATCACCCGAGGTCAGCCAGCTGTTCGTCGCGCGTGGCTTCGAGGTGATGAACAGCACGCCCGAGCAGTTCGCGATGTCGTACAAGGACGAATTCAACGTGATCACCAAGCGGATGCGCGACCTGGGTGTCGAGGCGCAATGAGGGATGCGACCACAAGGGCCTTGGCCAGAAGCCGCTGAAGGCTTGCGCTGCGACCGCCAGCGGACGGTGATGCTGGCGCGATAGTGCCGGCGCCTCACGGCCCCCGTGACCTCTGCGGATGCGGCACGATACGCGCCAAACCCTCAGTTATCGACTAGAGCTTTTGACCCAAGCGCTCTAGCCGGGGCATCCAATCGTGCTTTATATCGGCGGAGACAAGTATGCGGAGCGCTCGGCCGATGAGAAGATCGCGTGGCACGAGACCGATGTAGCGCGAATCGGCGCTGTCGTCCCGGTTATCGCCCAGCATGAGGTATTCACCCGCTGGCACGACGAGGGGCGCGAAGCTGCTGCGCGCAGCAATGCCGTGCAACCATTGCACGCGGCGCTCATTGCCCTGCACTCGTTCGGTCAGGCGCGTCGCATCGATGGTTCGGCCCGGGGCCAAGGTCTCTTGAAGCGCCTCTGGCGCGACGTAGCGAGCTGCCTCGCCATTGATGAAGAGCACCTCATCGCGCATCTCCACCGCATCCCCCGGAACAGCCACCAGCCGTTTGATGAGGCGCGTGCCGTCTTGCGGCGATGAGAAGGTCACGACGTCACCGCGTTGCGGTTCCCCAGTATGGGCCAGTACAACATCGGTCAGCGGCACCTTCACGTTGTAGGCCAAACGGTTGACGAACACCACGTCACCTTCGAGCAGGTTGGGCCGCATGGAGCCCGAGGGGATAGGGTTCCAATCGGCAACGGCAGTACGAAAGACGCCGAAACACAACAAGAACACCAAAAATCCCTTGTTCGATCTGGCCCAGCGTCCCATGTGTTCTCCGTGAATGGCAGCTCAATGGCGCTGCGCCGGATTGGAGCCTCAGGCGCGTCAGTAGTTCCCGGTCTGGCCAGTATGGTCAGAGCGAAGTTCATTGCGGATCATCTTCGCCAACGCTTGGCGCGGTGAGCCCGTCGTGTCCCTTGACCTTTGCCATGAAGGTCTCGAACATGTGAGGAATCAATCTGCCACCTCCACTGCTGCATCGGCTGAACTCAGCGTCTCGCATGCTTGACCAATTCCCGTACATGTCCGCGCTCGAATCCATCCTCGACGACATCACCGCGTGGGGCGAGACGCGCACCGAGGTCGCGGTGTCGGCGCTCATCTTCGGGCGCGGAACGCGCCGCCCGTTGTCCTGAACCGGGCGGGCGTCGGGTGGAGAACCAGCGATTCAAGGTGTTGCCCTGCCGAAGAGCGGGCATCGAGGCCGTGGCAGCAGACACGACGTTCGTCTTTGGTCGCCATACCCACGAGCAGTTCGGTGTCGGACTGATCGAACGCGGAGCGCAGAAGTCCGCAAGCGGCCGGGGCACGGTCGAGGCGATTGCGGGCGACATCATCACCGTCAATCCGGGCGAAGTGCATGACGGCGCGCCGATCGATGACGGCGGGCGTGCGTGGCGGATGCTCTACCTGGACCCCACGATCGTTGCCGCAATGACCACCGACATTGCTCAAGGTTGCAAGGCATTTGCCGCCGAGTTCACCCAGCCGACCGTCCGCGACCGCTGCATCGCAGGCCTTTTCGGCAAGGCCTTCCAGGCGCTGATTCGCGAAGGCGCAGACCAGGATCGGCTGGAAGCAGACGAGACACTGTTGTTGTTCCTGGGCGGTTTGCTGCGCGCCAAACCTCGCGAACATCGGTCGGCGCCACCCGGAGTCGCATCAGCACGCGCCTTGATCGACGATGATCCGGCGGCAGCACTGACACTCACTGCCTTGGCGCACGAAGCAGGGCTCAGCCGCTACCAGTTCCTGCGCGCATTTACGCGAGCGACCGGCCTGACGCCCCACACCTACCTCATGCAGCGGCGCCTTCACCGCGCCCGCCAGTTGATCGGTCGCGGCGTGCGGCTTGCGCAAGCGGCGACCGACAGCGGCTTCTCCGATCAGAGCCACATGACGCGGTTGTTCGTGCGCAGCTTCGGCGTATCGCCAGGCATTTACGCCAAGGCGGTCAGCTGACCCGGGGCGCTGCAATTTCGTTCAAGACGGGCGGCCGGCCAAGGTCGAGGATCGGGCTGGATTTTTTTCCTTCACCCGAGGCCCGATCTTGCTGTTCTCCTACGCACCCTGCATCCATCGCGACTTTCCTGACCTCGCCATCAAGATGCTTCGGGCAAACATCTCGGCGATTCGGCCCTCCTCATCCATCACGCAGGTGCTGGTGCCATGAACATCGAGTTCCTCATCACGTCCCTGATCGTCGTCGCTTCACCGGGAACGGGCGCGCTCGTGACGCTCGCAGCCGGCCTGTCGCGAGGCGCGCGTGCATCGGTCGTCGCAGCCCTGGGCTGCACGCTCGGAATCCTACCCCACATGCTCGCGGCGATCACGGGCCTGGCCGCGCTGCTGCACGCCAGTGCCGTGGCGTTCGAAGCGATCAAGTACGCCGGGGTCGCCTATCTGTTGTACATGGCATGGATGACGCTCAAGATCGATGGGCCCTTGAAGGTCCAGTCCGATGGACCCACCCGTTCCGAGGTGCAAGTGGTTCGCCATGCGATCCTGGTCAACCTGCTCAATCCCAAGCTGTCGATTTTCTTTCTCGCCTTTTTGCCGCAGTTCGTCGGGCGGGGCGAAGTGCGACCCACGCTGCTGGTA
>Ga0075366_10002111_pt1 | contig 10115 bp, 8 predicted proteins | sample EndMethybrTD3031_FD_72351 | JGI IMG/M metagenome (GOLD analysis project Ga0075366, IMG submission 72351) | Populus endosphere microbial communities from Tennessee, USA - Endosphere MetaG P. TD hybrid TD303-1 | ecosystem: Host-associated > Plants > Roots > Endosphere | place: USA: Tennessee... | reverse complement strand
CCGAGCTGCTGGTAGGACGCCGGGAGCTCGATGGTGATGAACGCGACCAGCAGGATCCACAGCGTGCCGTAGAGCGTCTGGGCGTAGGCCAGGAACAGGCCGACGCCCAGCACGATGCCGGGGATCGCGAGCGGCGATGTCGCGAGGAACGCCAGCGCGCGATGTCCGGGCACGGCGCGGCGGGCCACGATATAGGCGATCAGCAGTGCCAACAGCCCGCCCAAGGTCGCCGACGCAACGGCGAGAATGAATGTGTTCTTGAGCGCCGGAAGGGTCGAGCTCAGCTCCCAGAAGGTGAAGTAGATATTGTGCAAGCTCGCCGTCTCGAGCGTGACGATCTGTGAGGAGACCGGCGAGAAGACGGTGTTGATCAGCGCCGCGTAGGGCAGAAAGAGCGGCATGGCGAGCACCAGCGTCGCGAGAGCCACCGCCGCCCAACGCAGCCAGCCCAGCCGCACCAGACGCGGCGCGCCATACTTGCCGCCCAGCACCGCATAGCCGCGCCGCCCCAGTGCCATCGACTGCATCCGCAGCAGCGCGACCGTCAGGAACAGCAGCGGCATGGCGGCGGCTGAGGCCAACTCGGATTTCGGCGGGAACTGGAACAGGCTCCAGATCTTGGTGGTGAGCGTATGGAAGCCCGCGGGAATGGCGAGAATCGCCGGCGCCCCGAACTGGTTCAGCGCCTGCAGGAAGGCGACCAGCGCGCCGGCCAGCAGCACCGGCAGCGCCAGCGGCACGGTGATGCGCAGTGCGGTCTGCCAACTGCGCGCGCCGAGCATCGAGGACGCGTCCTCGAGTTCGCCCGGCATGCGGTCGAGCGCATTGGCGACCAGAATGAAGACATAAGGAAAGGTGTAGCAGGACAGGACGAAGATGAGGCCTTCGAGCGTGTAGATGTCGAACAGCGCGTAGTCGTCCGACGCGCCGGTCAAGAAGCGCCAAAACTTGTTCAGCAGGCCAGAGTTGGGTGCCGCCAACATCTCCCAGGCGATCGCCCCGACGAAGGGCGGCGTCACCAGTGAGGCCATGACCAGCGTTCGAAGCGTGCGGGTGAGCGGCATATCGGTGCGCGCGGCCAACCAGCCCAGCGGTGCCGCGACCAGGCAACAGATGGCGCTCACCGAGAAGGAGAGAATGAGCGTCGTGATCAGGGGCTCAAGGAAAGTCGGATCGGTGAACAGCGTGACGAAATTGCCGAGGGTCGGATTGCCCTGCTTGTCGGCGAAGGCGTAGATCACCAGCCACCCCACCGGCAGCACGATCATCGCCGCCAGCAGGACGACGACGCCCACCATCACCGGATAGGACAGATCGAATCGACGCAGCATCAGACCTTGAAGTACTTCGAGTACCTGGTCTTGATATCGTCTGCCTGCTTCTCGACCTCGGCGGGATCCTCGCGGAAGGTTTTTATATCGGCGAGCGCGGGCCGGCCCGACTTGGGCTTGACCTGCCTGTTAGCCGGATACTGGCCACTCACGTCGACGATGAACTGCTGGCCCTCGGGCGACATGATCCAGCTCGACAGCAGGCGCGCGGCATTGGGATTGGGCGCCGACTTGAAGATGCCCATCGGATTGGAAATCAGCGGCGTGCCCTCGACCGCATGCACGATCTCGATCGGTTGGCCCTTCTCCTTGGCGACCCAGAACAGATAGTCGCTGCCGTCCACGGCGATGGCGCGCTCGCCGGCCGTGATGCGCTTGGGTGGCTCGGTCGCGGACTGGACCTGCAGCACCTTCTGCTTGGCGAGCTTCTCGAAGTACGACCAGCCCAGCGCCCGCGCGAGCTGATGGGTTGCCGTCATGATCGTGCCCGAATAACCCGGATGGCCCTTCACCATCTTGCCCGAGTATTTCGGATCGAGCAGATCCATGAAGCCCTTGGGTGCATCGGCCGGCGCGACCAGCTTGCTGTTGTAGGCGATCGTGCTGAGGTGGGTGCGCTGATTGCAGAACGTGCCGTCGGCATCGACCATCTCGGCCGGCACATCGCGCGCCATGTCCTGCGACAGGAAAGGCGCCAGCCAGCCCTCGCGCTTCCAGACGATGAAGTGCGCCGCGTCCGAGCTGTTCGCCACGTCGACGCGGTAGATCTTGCTGCCCATCTCCTGACCGATGCGGTTGAAGACCCGCTCGGCGCCGCTGCGCTCGACCGCGACCTTGATCGGCGGGAACTTCGCCTCGAAGGCCTTGGCCATCGGCTCGGCGACGCTGAGATCCATCGCCGTGTAATAGGTGACCTTGCCTTCCTTGGAGGCGGCATCGATCAGGGCCTGGGTGATCGGCTCGGCCGGCGGTGCCGCGGAGACGACGCGCGCTCCCGACGATAACAAGGGTGGCAGCAGCGCACCGGCGGCGAGGAAATGGCGGCGCTTCACCGCTACACCTTGAAGATCTTGACGTACTGCGCCTTGATCTCGTCGGCCTTGTCGGCGACCACGGTCGCCTCCTCGCGCAGTGTCTTGATGTCGGCCGACTTCTTCATGTCGTCGCGATCCTTGACACGGGAATGGGCCGAACGGAGCGCGCCGACATCGACGTTAAGCTGTTGCGCCTCGGCCGTCATCGACCAGGCGTAGAACAACCGCGCCGCATTGGGATTGGGTGCCCGCGCCATGATACCCGACGGACCGGTGACCAGCGGCGTACCTTCGCTGGGGTAGACCAGTTCGACCGGCTCGCCCTTCTTCTTCATCTCGGCGACGATGTACTCGCCGCCGTCGGCCATGACCGAACGCTCGCCCTGCGCGATCTTCTTGGGCGGCTCAGTCGCCGACTGGACCTGCATGATCTTCTGGCGGGCGAGCTTCTCGAACCACGGCCAGCCGAGATCGCGGCTGAGCTGCTGCGTCGCCGTCATGATCGTACCGCTGTAGCCCGGATGCGCCTTGACGATCTTGCCGTTCCATTTCGGATCGAGCAGGTCGGCATAGGATTTCGGCGCGTCTTCCGCTTTTACCAGTTTGGTGTTGTAGGCGACCGGACAGAGCATGTAGCGCCAGGTGGCGAAGGTGCCGTCGGGATCCTTGTGCGTCGCCGCGAAGAACTGCGCCACGTCTTCGGGCACGTAAGCCGCGAGCAGCTTCTCCCGCTTCCACAGAATCAGGTGAGCGGCATCGGAGCTGTTAACGACGTCGCAATTGTAGATCCTGCTCGCGTATTCCTGACCGATGCGCTGGAAGTTGCGCTCGGCACCGGAGCGCTCGACCTTGAGACTGACTCCTGGATACTTCGTCTCGAACGCCCTGCCGACGCGCTCTGCAAGCGGCAGGTCGACCGAGGTGTACCAGGTGACCTTGCCTTCCTTTTTCGCCGCCGCGATCAGCTCGGGCGTGATCTTTTGCGCTTCGGGCGCCGCGCTGACGACCCGGGCGTACGAACCGGCGGCCAGCGCGCTCGACGCGGCCAGCATTCCGCGACGGGTGATCTTCCTCGTCATGCTTCGTCTCCTCCTGCGAGGGCCCGGCATCGCTCCGCTGGCAGGCGGAGCCAGACTTGTTGCCCGGGTGAAATGTTCTGGCTGGGCGGCGCGGTGACGCGCAATTCGGTCTTGTCGTTGAGGGCAATCGTATAGTCGCGCGCCGCGCCGAGAAAGACCTGGCGCGCGATCGTCCCGGCGACGACGTTCGATCCATCCCCGGGTTGCGCATCCAGAAGCGCCACTTCGTGCTGGCGCACCGACATCGCCACCGCCTCTCCCGCCGTCAGCGTGCGGCCGACGGTGCGGATCGTGCCTCCCGGAATTTCAATACGCTCCGAATCGAGCGCCCTGCCCTTCAGGATATTGCTGCCGCCGATGAAGCGCGCCACGAACACGGACTGCGGCCGGTCGTAGATCTCCTGCGGCGTGCCGAGCTGTTCGACCCGGCCGTGATTCATGACCGCGATCATGTCGGCAGTCGTCATCGCCTCGGCCTGGTCGTGCGTCACATACACTGTCGTGTAGCGATAGCGGTCGTGCAGCCGGCGGATCTCGAAACGCATCTCCTCGCGCAGGTTCGCGTCAAGGTTCGACAGCGGCTCGTCGAGCAGCAGGGTCTCGGGCTCGACCACCAGTGCGCGGGCCAGCGAGACGCGCTGCTGCTGGCCGCCGGACAACTCCGCGGGATAGCGCTCAGCCAGCGCTTCCAGCCGCGCCGTCGTCAGGATCGCCTTCAGCTTGCTCTGGATCGTGGCCTTGTCGAGCTTCCGGATCTTCAGGCCGTAGGCCACGTTCTCCGCCACCGTCATGTGCGGCCACAACGCGTAGCTCTGGAAGATCATCGACATGTTGCGGCCTTCCGGCGGCACGGTCCGGGCCGCCGACGACAGCAACTTGCCGCCGACCAGGATTTCGCCAGCCGAGGGCTCGATGAATCCGGCGATCAGGCGCAGGGTTGTGGTCTTGCCACAGCCCGAGGGGCCCAGCAGGCAGACCAATTGGCCGTGCTCGATGGTCAAGGACACGTTGTCGACAGCGACGGCTTCGCCGAATCGCTTGGCGAGGCCTTTCAGTTCTACTGAGGCCACTCTTCCTCCCTCCGCACACCTTATTCAAATCGCGGACAGCGCGCTATATTGCCGGCCTTATTTGAAAGGTTTCCGCATGCAGGAGCAGAAGATCTACGGCCGCCGCGAGGGCGCGGTCGGCCACCTCGTGTTCAACAACCCGGCCAAGCTGAACGCGGTGTCGCTCGACATGTGGGAAGCCTTCGTCGGCATCCTGAAAGACTACGAAAAAGACCCGGAGATCCGCTGCGTCGTCGTGAGCGGCGCCGGCGGCAAGGCCTTCGTGTCGGGTGCCGACATCTCCAAGTTCGAGAGCGAGCGCGCCAACGCCGAGGCGCAGGTGCGCTACGATGCGATCTCCAAGGAAGGCTACGAGAGCCTGTACAATCTCTCCAAGCCGACGATCGCCAAGATCACCGGCTACTGCATCGGCGGCGGCATGAACCTCGCGGCCTGCTGCGACATGCGCTTCTGCAATGAAGGCGCGCGCTTCGGCGTGCCAGCCGCCAAGCTCGGCTTGGGCTACGGCTTCCTGCGAATCGAGCGGCTGTCGCGCATCGTTGGCCTCCCACGCGCCATGGAGTTCCTGTTCACGGCCAAGCAGTACTCCTCGAAGGAAGCCTACGAGATGGGCCTGGTGAACGCCGTTGCAGCCGACGCCGAGCTCGATGCGCTGGTCGCCAAGACCACCGACGCGATCTCGCAGAACGCGCCGCTCACCATTGCGCTCGCCAAGGCAGCCGCGCGCGAGATCGCCAAGCCCGAGAGCCAGCAGGACCACAAGAAGCTCGAGAAGATGGCCGAGGCCTGCTTCAACAGCGATGATTTCAAGGAAGGGCGCCGCGCGTTCATGGAAAAGCGCAAACCAGCCTTCAAGGGACGGTGAACGACATGGCCAAGCTTCCTCTCTCGCACATCAACGTTCTCGACCTCACGGCGCATCGCGCCGGCCCGACGGCGGTGCGCCAGCTCGCCGACTGGGGCGCCAACGTCATCAAGATCGAGCAGCCGCCGGCCGACGGCGGCAAGGCCGACTCGATGGGTGGCGCACGTCACGGCTTCGACTTCCAGAACCTGCATCGCAACAAGAAGGCGATGACGCTGAACCTCAAGAGCAAAGAAGGTCACAAGATCTTCATGAAGCTCGCCAAGAAGGCCGACGTCATCGTCGAGAACTACCGCTCCGACGTGAAGTACCGCCTGAAAGTCGACTACAAGTCGGTCAAGAAGGTGAATCCCAAGATCATCTACGGCTCGATCGCGGGCTTCGGCCAGGACGGCCCAGACGCGGCACGCCCCGGCGTCGACCAGATCGCCCAGGGCATGGGTGGCCTGATGTCGATCACCGGCGAGCCCGGCCAGGGTCCGATGCGAGTCGGCATCCCAATCGCCGACCTCACCTCGGGCCTGCTGCTCGCCCAGGCGATCATCCTCGCGCTCTATCACCGCCAGCGCACCGGCAAGGGCCAGTGGGTCCATACCTCGCTGATCGAAGCCCAGATCTTCATGCTCGACTTCCAGGCTTCGCGTTGGCTGATCAAGGGCGAAGTGCCCAAGCAGGCAGGCAACGATCACCCGACTTCGATCCCGACCGGCGTGTTCCCGACCAGCGACGGCTACATCAACATCGCCGCCGCCGGCGACAAGATGTGGCAGCGCGCCGCGAATGCGCTCGGCGCCAAGGAACTGATCGATCATCCCGAGCACGCGTCGCCCACCTTGCGCTCCCAGCACCGCAAGGCGCTGAACCAGCGCATTGGCGAGGTGACCAAGAAGAGCACTTCCGCCCACTGGATCGCCGCCCTCAACAAGGCCGGCGTTCCCTGCGGACCGATCAACACCATCGACAAGACCTTCGCCGAACCGCAGGTGAAGCATCTCGGCATTGCGCGACCGATCAAGCATCCCAAGCTCGGTGAGATCAAAGTGGTCGGTCAGCCGATCAATCTCTCCGCCGCGCCGCAACCCAAGAAGCTCAAGCCGACGCCTGAACTGGGCGAGCACACCGACAAGGTGCTGAAAGGGCTCGGCATCGACGCCAAGACCATCAAGGCGTTGCGCGCCAGCGGGATCATCTGATGGCCAGCCAGAAGCGTACCGCTCTCATCACCGGCGCGGGCAAGAACATCGGCCGCGCCTGCGCCCTGGCACTGGCGGAGGACGGCTTCAACGTCGCGATCAACGGGTCGAGCGACAAGGCCGCCTGCGATCGCGTCGCCGGTGAGGTCGAGAAGCTCGGCGCCAAGGCGATCGTGATCATGGGCGATGTCGGCAAGGCCGACGAATGCAAGCGCCTCGCCGGCGAGGTCATCAAGGCGTTCGGCTCGGTCGACGCCCTGCTGAACAATGCAGCGCTGCGGCCCTCGAAGCCGTTCCTCGAAACCTCCGACGACGACTGGCGCCGCGTGCTCTCGGTCGACATGGAAGCGGCGATCTGGCTGTCGCGCGCCTGCCTGCCCGGCATGGTGAGCAAGGGCTGGGGCCGCATCGTCAACTTCGCCGGCATGAATGCCATCCATGGCCATGCCGGCCGCGTGCCAGTCTCCGTCGCCAAGCACGGCGTCTGGGGCCTGACCAAGTCGCTGGCGATGGAATTCGGCCCCAAGGGCATCACGACCAACGTCATCTCGCCGGGCCCGATCGCGCCCGACAATGAGGAGCACAATGCCTCGGTGCAGGCCCGCAAGGAGGCTTTGGCCAAGGTGCCGCTGGGCCGGATGGGCAAGCCGGCCGAAGTCGCCGCCGCGGCACGGTTGCTGGTTTCCGACGCCGGCGCCTACATCAACGGCCAGATGATCGCCGTGAACGGTGGCGGCGCGACCTGATCCCGGCGTATCCTCCCGGACAAAAGAGCAAGACGTCGGGAGGCAACAACTCGGGAGGCATCCATGAGCCGTGTCGGCTTTGCCGTCATGTTGACGGCTGCAAGCGTTGTCGCGTGGTCGAGTAATGCGTTCGCTCAAGCCAAGGTCGTCGACGGCCCCGAGGTGAGATGGAAGCTCGCCGCCTGGGGCAAGCCCCGTGCGGCGACCCAGAACGTCGAGACGCTGCGCAAGTTCATGGACGAGCGCACCGGCGGCAAGTTCAAGATCCAGATCGGCTACGAGAGCTTCGGTCAGCCCAAGGAACTGCTCGACCTGCTCAAGGTCGGCAGCCTGGAGATGACCAACATCTGCGCGTCGTATCATCCGGAGAAGCTGCCGGTGTACTCCGCGCTCGACCTGCCCTTCCTGCCGATCCCCAACGTGGACGTGCAGGAGAAGGTGCACCTTGCCTTCCACAATCATCCCCTGGTGCTGAAGGAGATGGCCGGCTGGAAGGCCATGCCCTATCTCTCGGCAATCCTGCCCAACAACGAGTTCGTCGGGCGCGGCAAGCAGCCCAGGACCATAGAAGACTTCAAGGGCATGCGGGTGCGCGCGCTGGCGGGCATCGGCGAGGCGATGCGCAAACTTGGCGCCGTGCCGACCTCGGTCGACGCGACCGAAGTCTACACCTCGCTCGAACGCGGTACGGTAGATGCGGCGGCGTTCCCGTCGACCTACGCCCACCAGTCGTACCGCACCTACGAGGTCGGCAAGTGGTTCACCGAGAACATGGCGTTGGGTTCGGTCGGTTGCCCGACCCTGATCCATGTCGATCGCTGGGCCGAGTTGCCGCCGCAGTACAAGGCGCTGCTCGAGGAGGCACGTCCTCTCGCCCACGCCGCGGTCAAGAAGGCCTATGGCGAGGCCGACGAGAAGAACATCCCGTTGTTCAAGAAGAAGCTGCAGTTCATCAAGTTCACGCCCGACGAACTCGCCGCCTTCCGCAAGGCCGGCGGTGAGCCCGTGTGGGAGGAATGGGTGAAGACGCGCGAGGCCCAGGGCATTCCGGGCCGCGAGCTTCTGAACTTCCTGCTGACGCAGGCGGGCGCCGGACCGAAGTCCTGAGGCCTGTCTTTCGGGACGCGGTGGGCGCCTAGCCCGCCGCGTCGAGGATGAAGGTCACGATCTCCGGCCATGCCGTCAGACAGGCGATCGTGATGATGTCGGCGATGATGAACGGCCAGATGCCGCGGAAGATATCGGCCACCGAGATGTCGGGCCGCACGCCGTTGACCACGAAGACGACGAGGCCAACAGGCGGCGACAGGGTCGCGATGCCGTTCAGCTTGACCAGGATGATGCCGAACCAGATCGGGTCGTAGCCCAGTGCCTCGATCACCGGGAACACCACCGGCAGGGTCAGCAGAAACATGCCGACGCCTTCCAAGATGGTACCGAGGATCAGATAGATCACGTAGATCGAGAGCAGGATCCAGATCGGCGAGATCTTGAGATCGGTGACCCAGCGCGCCAGCTCCTCGGGCAGGCCGGCGAAGCCCAGGAAGCGCACGAAGATCAGCACACCCCACACCACCGTGAAGATCACGGCGGTGAGTCGCGCCGTCTCCAGCAATGCGCCGCGCAGCTCCGGCCACTTCATGCCGTTCAGCAACGCGATCACGAAGACACAGAGCGCGCCCAGCGCGCCCGCCTCGGTCGGCGTCGCCCAACCGAACAGCATCGAATAGAAGATGATGGCGATCACCAGCACGATCGGCAGCGTGCCGGGCAGCGCCTTGAAGCGTTGCGGCCAGGTGTAACCACGGATCGGCTTGCCCAATTCCGGATTGCGCCAGCACATCACCAGGATGATCGCGGTGTAGACGAACGCCGAGAAGATGCCCGGCACGAAGCCCGCGACCAGCAGCTTGCCGACCGACTGCTCGGTGATGATGCCGTAGACGACGAGCAAGGCACTTGGTGGAATCAAAGAGTCGAGCGTGGCGCCGGCCGCGACGACACCGGCCGCGAGGCGCTTGTTGTAGCCAGCCTTCAGCATCTCGGGGATCGCCACCTTGGCGAACACCGCGGCGGCCGCGGTGTTCGCTCCCGACACGGCCGAGAAGCCTGCGACTGCGTACACCGTGGCGATGGCCAGCCCACCCGGCAGCCAACCGAGCCAGCGCCGCGCCGCCTCGAACGCGGCCTGCGTGATGCCGGCGTAGTAGGCGAGATAGCCGATGAGGATGAACATCGGCAGGACGCTCAAGGTGTAGTTCACCACCGAGGCGTGCGGCACCACACCGGCCGTGCGCAGTCCCGGCCCGAAGCCGGTGAGCGCCGCCAGGCCGAAGGCGCCGACGATGGCCGCCGCAAAGGCAATGCGGACGCCGATGACGCAGAGCCCGATCAGCAGACCGCAGCCGATGAAGCCGAGGGTAAGCGGCTCAAAGCTCATGACCGCTTCTCCTCACGGCCAAGCGCCTCTTCGATCTCGTTCTTGGCCTGCACCTCGATGGTCTCGATCACCGGCACGGCGATCGGGGCCGCGTCGGGGTGGCGAACCAGGCGGATGTAGTCGAGCGCCTGCAGCACCAGTCGCACCGTGAGGACGGCCAGCACGAATGGCACGATGAGCTTCGTCGGCCAGATCGGCAGCTTGATATCGATCGTCGAATCGCCGAGTTGCCAGGCGCGCAGGAAGTTCTCCCAGGTCGTTTCGACCAGCACGACGATGATGACCAGCGCGACCAGGACGGCGAACAGTTCCATGGCCCAGAGGAAGCGCAGTGAGAAGCCGCGCAGCAGCAAGTCC
>Ga0075366_10002109_pt1 | contig 10120 bp, 7 predicted proteins | sample EndMethybrTD3031_FD_72351 | JGI IMG/M metagenome (GOLD analysis project Ga0075366, IMG submission 72351) | Populus endosphere microbial communities from Tennessee, USA - Endosphere MetaG P. TD hybrid TD303-1 | ecosystem: Host-associated > Plants > Roots > Endosphere | place: USA: Tennessee... | reverse complement strand
TACGTCGACACCGTGCTGTCGGCCTATGACGAGGCGGGCATCCGCGTCAATTTTGCCATTGCGGCACGCGACAAATCTCAGCTCGACATCGCGCCCCTGATGGCCAGGGACCTGCCGGAGCCAATCCGCGACCGCATCTTCGGCAAGCCCGGCCGCACCGCGCAGCAGGAGCTCGATTTCGTCGCCGGCCAGATCAAACGCCTCGGCATGAAGCCCCGGCCGCTGATCACCTGGGCACTGGCGCCCTCGGCGCCGCAGCGCTGCACGCCGGAGCTCCTCGCCGGGATGGCCGCACTGTCCCGCGACCACAAGCTGCCGGTGTTCACCCATGTCTACGAGACGCGTCCGCAGGCCGCCGCCGCCAAGGTGCAGTCGATCTCGCTGCTTGAACTGCTCAAGACCGCGGGCCTTCTGAACGAACGGCTCAATCTGGTCCACGGCGTCTGGCTGTCACCGGGCGACATCGAAATGCTGGCTTCGGCGCGCGCCCGCGTGGTGCACAATCCGATCAGCAATCTCAAGCTCAAGAGCGGGGCGGCACCAATCCTCGACCTCACCAAGGCCGGCGTCGACGTGGCGCTGGGCTGCGACAACTACAGCTGCGCCGAGACACAGAACATCTTCATTGCCATGCGGATGCTGTGCCTGTTGCCCGCCATCACCAGCCCGGAGCCGCATCCGGTCACGGCGGCGCACGCGCTCAAAGCCGCGACACTCACCGGCGCCAAGGCGGTCAACATGGAAGGCCAGATCGGCGCGCTGAAACCCGGCATGGCCGCCGACCTGATGATCCTCGATCTCAAGGAACCCGCTTTCGTGCCGTTCAACAGCGCGGCACGCCAGCTCGTGTTCTCGGAGTCGGGCGGCGCCATCGACACCGTGCTGGTTGGGGGCCGTCCGGTCGTGCGCGGACACAAGCTCCTCACCGTCGACGAGGCTACGCTCGCTGTCGAAGCCGAAGAGATCTCACCGGGCTTCCGCCGCGAGGTCGAGGCGCAGATCAAACGCAACGCCGATCTCGTCGCACCGCTGCTCGACGGCAACCGCGAGGCTTGGAAGACGCAGCTTGGCATCGCCCGCTATGTCGGCGGCCCCAGGGATTCTTAAGCCGAACACCTATCCCCTTGTTCGCGGCACTCGCCACTTGTGTCCCGGGCGCGGCGCAGCATGGAGCGAAGCGGAATGATGCGCCGCAGACCCGGGACCCAGGTTTCTTCTTCCTCAAGTAAGCTGGACCCCGCATCTGCGGCGTATCGTTTCGCGCTTCGCGCTCACGCTGCACCGCGCGCGGGGAACGCCGAGAGAATAGCGTCCGAACTCAGCCAGCCTTCCGGCTACATAAATCCAGCGCCATCGCGAGATAGATTTTCGCCGCCGTGACGCAATCCTCGACCAGCACATGCTCGCCGAACGCGTGCATCGACGACGCGTTCTTGGCATCGGGGTGCATCCGCCCGCCCGGCCCGAACGCCACGCAGGGAATGCCATAGGCCGTGAGATGCACCGCGTCGGCTCCCGGCCGGCGGATGATGTTGGGCGGCCGCGCGCCGGTGACGTCCTTCTGCGCCACACCCAGCGCCTCGATGACCGGCAGCGTGTCGTCGAGCAGCACCGGCGGATCGCTGACATAGACGTGCAGCTTCGGCTCTTCGATGCCCTTGCGGTCGGCAAAGCCGCGCAGCACCTTGCGCAGATCGCGCTTCACGCCATCCACGGTTTGGCCTGGCACCGTGCGGATATCGAGATAGAGACTGCACTCGTACGGATTGCGCGACAGCCGCCACGGCGCGCCGCCGCGGATCGCCGCAACCGTTACGTTCGGGTGTTCGCCCATGAAGACATGCGCGGCCTGGTAGTCAGTCGCCCATTTCGCGATGTCGGTCTGCAATTCATGCATCACCGCGATGGCGTTGACGACGTTCGGCCGGTTGGTCATCGCCGAATGCGCCACAGTACCGCCGACAGTGATGCGCAGCCAGATACAGCCCATGTTGGCGACCGAGATGCGCATCCCCGTCGGCTCGGCCAGCAGCGCGAAATCGGCGGTGACGCCATGCGTCGCCAGATGCCGCGTGCCGATGCCGTAGCCGGAATATTCGACGCCCTGGAATTCCTCGATCGCGGTCTTCTCGATCTCGCCGACCACGCCGCCGAACGAGATATCTCCGGCAAGCTCGATGCCGGCGCTGGCAATGGCTTCAATCGCGATCAGTGTGGAAGCGAGCCCGCTCTTCATGTTGTTGGAGCCGAGCCCCCAGACCCAGCCATCGCGGTAGACCGCCTTGGGCTGAAAGCCCTGCCCGGCGTCGCGCAGATGCTCCTCCTGCCCGGAATAGGAGGTATCCATGTGGCCGGTGAACAAGAGGTTGAGCCCGTCGCCGCGGCCGCGGCGGTGACCGACCGCGTTGGGGCGGTTGGCATCGACCAGCGGCAGATCGGTGTCCATGCCCGACTTGCGCATCCGCGCCACGAGATATTGCGCTACGCCGATCTCGCTGCCCGTCGGACTCGAAATGTCGACGAGGTCCATCAGCAGCGTGCGGACGTTTTCGGCGCTGATGTGGGCGGCGGCTTTGGCGTAATCGGGATGGGCCATGCAATCGATCCGTTTATTTCCGGGGCGACCGTATCTTGTTTCTTACACGCATCAAGTCCACCGCCGTCATGCCCGGCCTTGTGCCGGGCATCCACGCCTTGCTCCGTAGCCAAGACGTGGATGGCCGGGACAAGCCCGGCCATGACGTGTGGATATAACCATGCGAAACAGTTACTGCGCCTTCAACCCCGAGGCGCGGATGATCGGCCACCACTTGTCGATCTCGGCCTTGTGGTGGGCAGCGAGCGCCTCCGGCGTCTGCTGCTCGCGCGGCCAGACATCCTGTCCGATATCGGCAAGCCGCTTCTTGGTGCCCGGATCGGCCAGCGCGCGGACCACCGCAGCGTTGAGCTTGCCGATGATCTCCTTCGGCGTACCCTTCGGCGCCCACATCGCGTGCCAATAGGCGACGTAAAGGCCGGACGCGCCGGCTTCATCGATCGACGGCACATCCGGCAGCGCCGCCCAGCGGTCCTTCGACATCACCGCATAGGCTTTGATGTTGCCGCTCCTCACCGGACCGAGCGCATTGGCGGCCTGATCGAACATCAGGTCGACCTGTCCGGCCATCATGTCGGCCACCGCCGGTCCGCCGCCGCGATACGGCACGAAACGGAACGTGGTGCCGGTCTCTTTTTGGAAATACACCGCCGAGACCTGCGCACCGCCGGCGACGCCGACGGTCGCGGCTGTCGCCTGGTCCGGATTGGCCTTGAGCCAGGCGACCAGCTCCTTGATGTCCTTCGCCGGAAAATCCTTGCGCGCGATGATGAGCTGCGGCGTATTGGCGATCAGCGCGATCGGCTCGAAGTCCTTCACGATGTCATAAGGCACGCTGTAGGTCACTGGATTGACCACATGCGTGCTCCATTGCCCCATGCCGATGGTGTAGCCATCGGGCTCGGCGCGCGCGACCTTGTTGGTGCCGAGATTGCCGCCGGCGCCCGACAGGTTTTCGATCACCACCGGCTGGCCGAGCGCCTCGCGCATCGGCTCGGCGATAATGCGCGCGATGACATCGAGCGGCCCGCCGGCGGGAAACGGCGCGACCAGTGTGATCGGCCGCGACGGATAGGTCTGCGCCGACGCAGCGATCGAGCCCGTAGCGATTGCAACAAGCGCCGCAGCAACAAGCGATTTTCTCATGCCACCTCTCCGGTCGTCGCAGGCGGAATGCACTATCCACCGCAAAACGCTCATGCGATGGGTAGACTACAAGCAGTAGACTACAAACAGTGGACGACAAGCAAAGGCCGTGCCTTTGGCAGTGCGATCGGGAGCTTTTGGGATGGCGGTGCGAAGCGGACAAGAATTCATCGACGGCCTGCGCGGTGCGCCGCGCGAGGTCTGGGCCGCGGGCCGCCGGATTGCCGATGTCACCATCGATCCGATGTTCGCCCGTCCGGTCCGCTCGATCGCGGAGCTCTATGATCTGCAGGTGTCGCCGGCACATCGCGAGACGATGACGGTTCGCGAGGACGGCGGCGAATACGGCGCGTCGTTCCTGATCCCGCGCACGCCCGCCGATCTGGTCAAGCGCCGGGAGTCGATGCAGCTCTGGGCCGAGGCCACCTTCGGCATGGTCGGCCGCTCGCCCGACTATCTCAACACCGTGCTGATGACCTGGGCCGAGGGCGCGGATTTCTTCGGCCAGCGCGGACCGCAGTTCGCCGACAATGTCCGCAACTACTACAAGCTTTGCCGCGACAAAGACCTGTTCGCCACCCACGCCATCGTCAATCCGCAGACCGACCGCTCCAAGGGCTCGCACCAGCAGGGCGATGAATACGCCCATCTCGGCGTGGTCGAGGAGACCAAAGACGGCTTGATCGTGCGCGGCGCCAAGATGCTCGCCACCCACGGCCCGACCGCCGACGAGTTGCTGATCTATCCGCAGCCTGGCATCCGCGACGGCGAGGAAAAATATGTCCTCGCCTTCGGCATCCCTTGCGCGACGAAAGGCCTGCGCTTCATCTGCCGCGAGCCGTTCGACGACGGAATGCAATCGGTCTGGGACCATCCGCTCGGCGCGCGCTTTGAAGAGCCTGATGCGGTTTGCGTGTTCGACGACGTGCTGATCCCCTGGGACCGCGTGTTCCTCTATGGCGACGTGAAGATGGGCAATGCGCTGTTTACGCAGGCCTCGATCCGCAATCACACCGGACATCAGACCGCGGTGCGCGGGCTCGCCAAATGCCAGCTGATGACCGGCATCGTCATCGCGCTGACCCGAACGGTAAAATCCGACGGCTTCCTGCACGTGCAGGAGCAGCTCGGCGAACTGCTCGGCTATCTGCAGATGATCGAGGCCGCAATCGTGCTCGCCGAGCAGAAGGCCGAGCCGACCGGCCGCGGCGCGATCCGCCCGGCCTACGCGCCGCTGCAGGCGCTGCGCTATCACCTGCCGAAGTGGTATGAGCGCATGGTGCAGGTGACGCAGGTGCTGGCGGCGGGCGGCCTGTTGATCAGCCCGACCGAGGCGGATCTGCGCTCCGAGATCGGGCCCGACATCGCGCGCTACTACAAGGGCGCGGGCGTCGAGGCCGAGGAGCGCATCCGGCTCTATAAGCTGGCCTGGGACGCCACCGGCACGCAGTTTGCTCAACGCATGCTGCAATACGAACGCTACTATGCCGGCGACCCGGTGCGGCTCGCCGCCGCCTACTACAACGACTCCAATGTCGGCCCGCTGCTCGACCTGGTGAAACGGGCGCTGGCCGTAGATATCAAAGCCCTACCGGGACAGTGAAATTTCGTCACTCCCGATTCGCCGTCCAGTCACCAACCGGGATCAAGACAATTATTCCCAGCGGATAAACCCCGCATGGCGCCCATGCGGCTCTGCGTTCCATTGTGCCGCACCGCAATACCGCCTAGGGTCCGGTGGGGACGGACTGTAACGACAAACTTGGAGGCGGCTTTAATGACGACAGTGCACGCGGGTGGATCAGCCCGCAAATTCTTGACCCGCGTTCTCGCGACCAGCGCTCTGCTGGGCGCTTACGTGTTTACCACCTTTGCCGTGACCAGCGTGGTCATGACCTCAAGCGTCTCGCCTGCAATGGCGCAACGTGGACGTGGTGGACGCGGCGGCGGACGTGGCCGCGGCGGCGGACGTGGAGTCGGCATCGGCCTGGGCGTCGCGGCCGGCGTCATCGGCGGCGCGATCATCGCCGATCAGTACCGTCGGCGGTCGTCCGAAGACGATGCGGTGCGTTACTGCATGCAGCGCTTCCGGTCATACAATCCGGAAACCGGAACCTACATTTCGAGCAACGGCATGGAACGCCCCTGCCCGTAAGCGGTCCGATCGCTATCATCGAATAACGAAGGCTCCGGCGGCAACGCCGGAGTCTTCAGCTTTTCAAGGCTAGGGCATGATCTCGAAAAAGCCTGCCCCGGACTTGATCCGGGGTGTGAGGCGGTTTTCGGAAAAGATCATGCCCAAACAGGAAGAAGCGACGGATCTGATTCAACGAAGTTGAATCAGATCCTAGTGCGGCGACAGCACGCTGTGGATCTGCGACACCACCGCGGCGCCCTCGCCGACCGCGGCCGCCACGCGCTTGGTCGAACCCGCGCGCACGTCGCCGATCGCGAACACGCCCGGCACGCTGGTTTCAAGCGGCAATGGCGCACGGTTCGAGCCGGCGCGGCCTTCGGCGAAATGCTGCCCGGTGATGACGAAGCCCTTGCCGTCCGTGTCGACACGCTTGGATAGCCAGTCGGCATTCGGATCGGCGCCGATGAACAGGAACAGATGGCGCGGCGAGCAGGTCACGAGTTGCCCGGTCACGCGGCAGCGGAACGTCGCGCTCTTGAGCCCGCCATTGCCGTCACCTTCGAGCGCGGCGATCTCTGTACTGGCATGCAGCTCGACATTGGGCAGCGCCGCAATCCGGTCGATCAGATAGCGCGACATCGAGGCTTCGAGATTCTTGCCGCGGCAGATCAGGTGCATACGCTTGACCTTGGGCGCCAGATAAACGACGGCCTGCCCGGCCGAATTGCCGGCGCCGACCAGCGCCACCTCTTCGCCTTCGCAGAGCTTCGCCTCCACGGCCGACGCCCAAAACGACACGCCGGCGCCTTCGAAGTCCGCGAGATTGGGAATGTCCGGACGGCGATAGCGTGCGCCGGAGGCGATCACGACCGAACGGCCCTGGATAGCGCGACCGTCTTCCAGCACCAGCCGCAGCGGCTCGTCGTCGCGCCGCTCGCTGCCGCCGCACTCGAGATGCTTGACCTGAAGCGGGATGGCGATCTGCGCACCGAACTTCTGCGCCTGACTGAACGCGCGGCCCGCAAGCGCGCCACCCGAAATGCCGGTCGGAAAGCCGAGATAGTTCTCGATCCGCGCTGACGCGCCAGCCTGGCCGCCGAAGTGCCGCTGATCGAGCACCAGCACCGAAAGCCCTTCGGACGCCGCATACACGGCGGTGGCAAGACCCGCCGGCCCGGCGCCGACCACCAGCACGTCATGCACCGTGTCCAGGTCGAGGTCCGGCGTGATGCCGAGACATGAGCCGGCCTGGGTGTCAGTCGGCCGCTTCAGCAGCGTGCCGTCGGGACAGATCATCAGCGGCAGTTCGTCCGGCTGCACGCCGAACCGCTCGATCACCGCGCGACCCTCCTCGTCCGCCGCCGCATCAAGCGATGTATGCGGATAGCCGTTGCGCGTCAGGAAGTTCTGCAACCGCATCAGTTCCGGATCGTAAGCGCGTCCGACCAGCACCGAGCCCGCGCCGCCCTCCGTGATCAGCGCCACCCGGCGCAGGATGAAGGCGCGCATGAAGATCTCGCCGACCTCGGCAGAGCCGACCATCAGCGCGCGTAGATGTGGCGCGTCGAACGGGATGGCGGTGCAGCCTTCAGTGCCGGCGTGGCCGGTGGAGAACGCGCGCTTGCCGGCGAGTGCGCCCATCTCGCCGGTGAACTGGCCCGTCCCGACATGCAGCGCACCGGTTTCGTGCCCAAGCGCATCGCGCAGCGCAATGTCGATCGAACCGCGCAGCACCAGCCAGGCCGGGGCCGCGCGCTCGCCGGCCTGATGGACCATTTCGCCCGGCGCGAATTCGCGCGGCTCGGCGCTGGCGAAGCGACGAATCGATTCGATCTGCGCCGCGGTGAGGACCGGATAGATTTGCTCGCGGCGCGTTTCGGCAATGCTCATCGCAAGTCCTTCCCATACGTTCGGTGCGGCGGCCCGGCTGGACCGCCGCCGCTCCTATATAGGAGCGGCCCGCGACGTTCCGAAGGCCCCGCTTTGCGCCCGTTTCAGGTCCGCTGGTTCAATAGCGCTTGGCGCCCGGAAATGCGGCAACCGCGGCCTTGGCGACTTCCTTGTCCTGCTCGCCGGTGCCGGAGCCCACGCCAATGCCGCCAATGATATGACCGTCGACGATCACCGGAATCCCACCCGGCAGGTTGATGCGCCTGCCCTCGGTCGCAATCGCAAGCTTGATGTCGATGCCGGCGGCGATATCGCCGGTCGGAATGCCATAGGCCGCCGCGGTCTGCGCCTTGCGCAGCGCCGTGTCGATCGAGAGCGCGAAGGCACCATCCTGGCGCGCCATGGTCAAGAGATGCCCGCCGGCGTCGACGATGCAGATGCATTGCGGCACGTTCATATCCCGCGCTTTGGCGACGGCGGCGGTGAGGAGCTTGGTTGCTCCTTCATAGGTCAATTTCAGTGACGGCGCTGTATCTGGCATTTCCTCGTTACCCCTGTGATCGTGAAACCTGTTGCACGTGATAGCCGGCGACCTTCTGGTAGCGCTCGAAGATTGCCTTCATCTCGTCCTGGCTGATGATGTCTTCCAGTTTGTCAAAGCGTTTGCCGCCGGTGCGCTGCTCGACCGCGTCGACAATGACGTTGGGCGGCGCGGTGCGGTTCTGCACCACGATCTTGCTGGTCGGAGGCAACCGCGCATCCTCGTAGGCCTTCAGCGCCGCAACCGGATCGGCTTCGCTCTTGAACAGCCGCGCCAAGGTCGCTGCATCGAGGATCGCCTGCGCGCCGCCATTGCCGCCCTGCGGATACATCGGATGCGCGGCGTCGCCGAGCAGCGTCACGCGGTCGAAGCTCCAGCGCGGCAGCGGATCGCGGTCGACCATCGGATATGACAGGATCTGCTGGGCGTTGCGGATCAGCGCCGGCACGTCCATCCAGTCGAACACCCAGTCCTGGTAGGTCGGCAGGAAGTCCTCCAGACGCCCCGGCTTGTTCCAGTCGACCGGTACCGCCACGTCGCGCTCGATCTCGCACACCCAGTTGCACAGCGTGTTGCCCTCGCCGTCATGGTTCTTGCGCAACGGATAGATGATCATGGTGGAATGCCGCGCGCCGATCCGGGCAATGCTCTCGCCGGTCAGGAACGGCTTGTGCAGCGTGACACCGCGCCAGAGATTGTAGCCGCGGAACTTGAACGGCCCTTCGTCCGGATAGAATTGCGCCCGCACCGCCGAATGGATGCCGTCGCAGGCGATCAGGACGTCGCCCTGCTGGTCCGGCAGCACGGTCCCGTCCGGCGCGACAAAATGCGCCGTCACCCGGCCGCCATTCTGTTCGATACCGACGCAGCGCTGCCCGGTGATGAAGTTTTCCGCGCCGATCCGCTCGCGCACCGCGTCGAGCAGCACGCGCTGAAGATCGGGCCGCAACAGCGAGATATGCGGCCATTGATGCCCGGCCGCCTTGCCGAACGGCTCGCGATAGACCAGCTGGCCGTGCCGCGTGAAGAAGGCGTAGTCCTTCGGCTGGCAGGAGGTCGCGACCAGCGCGTCCTCGAGGCCGAGCGCGCTCAGCTCCTTCATCGCATGGGCGCCGATATTGATGCCGATGCCCAGCGCCCGCATTTCGGCCGCGGCCTCGAACACCCGGATCCGCCCCGCCGCGCCCGTGGCATGAAGGGTCAGCGCCAGGGTCAATCCGCCAATGCCGCCACCGACAATGATCGTTTCCATGGCGCATTGTTAGCACGGCGGAACCGGCACAAAAGTGCCCGCGTCCGCGGCCCTGGATTGCAAATTGCCGGTGGCGGACTATCGTGCGGACTGGCGGCGGCGCCCGGTCGGCGCAAGGCCGCTCATGATCCATGCAATCGGGAGGGCCCGGAGCCGGCGATATGCTCGGCTCTGGCGAATGTGAGCTAGGCCGCACAATGGCGCGGCAAGCCAGCCCATATTGGGATCGATGGGGCGGCTGGATACGAGGACACTGTGGATATTCGAACGAGCAAGCCGCACGAAACTTTGGAGCGCGTTGGCCTCCTGCGTTCGCTCGACGCCAAGGACCGCGCCGGGTTCGAAAAGCGCTGCACATGGCGGCACGCCCGCGCCAAGGAGTGGCTGCTGGAGCAGAATGACGACTGCACCGACATCTACTTTCTGACCAGCGGCGTGGTGCGCGTGCTGATCACCCCCTCGCCCGACCGCGAGATCATCCTGGGCGATATCGAGGCCGGCGGCTATTTCGGCGAGATGGCGGCGATCGACGGCCAGCCGCGCTCCGCCGGCATCCTC
>Ga0075366_10002108_pt1 | contig 10121 bp, 3 predicted proteins | sample EndMethybrTD3031_FD_72351 | JGI IMG/M metagenome (GOLD analysis project Ga0075366, IMG submission 72351) | Populus endosphere microbial communities from Tennessee, USA - Endosphere MetaG P. TD hybrid TD303-1 | ecosystem: Host-associated > Plants > Roots > Endosphere | place: USA: Tennessee... | reverse complement strand
GATCGCGCCCGTCAGCACGAGCGGCGGGCCCGCAGTCGCGGTGTAGTGCCAGAAGATCGGTGTATCACCGCGATTCGGCAGCGTCGGGGTCCTGGCCTTCGCATCGGAAAGGCCGGCCAGCGTGAAGAACTCGGCGTAGAGAGCACGCGTCGAACGGAGCGGGCCGAGATCCGCACGGTCGGCAAGACGCTTTTCGCCCTCGGCGAAGAACTTTCGCAAACGCTCGGCGGCGTCCTTTTCGTCCGATGTCGCGACGAGCACGGCCGCGTCCGGACCGTCGGCGCACACGGCGAGCACGAACTTCATGTCCTCCGGCGTTTCGACTTTGGAGCGCGAGCCGGTCTTCTTTCGAACCTGCTCGGTCACGCCCGACGGAATCGTCACGATCAGGGCGCGAGCACCGGCAGGAACCCCCTTGCCCTTGAGGGGCACGAGCTTGCTCTTCGGTTGGAGCTTCGGATCGAGCTCGAGGCGCTTGGCGAGGGCCTTCCAGAGCTCGCGATCGCGCGCGAGCGCGTCGAACTCCGAGAGAAGTCGCTCGAATTCCGCGACCTTGAGGTCGGCGCGGGTCACGCGCCAGCCGAGATTGGCGGCGAACTCGGAGAGCTTCGCGTCGGAGCTCGGGTTGCCCTTCGCCTGCACGTAGCTCGCGCCCAACATCTTCGTGAAATCCGTCAGAAAGTGACGCGCCTTGTCGCGCGTCCCCTTCGCGATGCGTTCGTGCTCGAGATACGCGTCGGCGAGCTCGACCAGCGCGCCCCGTATCGGCTGGATCCCGTCGGTCCTCACGTCGACGGCGAAACCTGCGCCGGTCGCGTCGGCCGGCAAGCGTCCGAACGCCGCGGGCGGAAGCGCGGGACGTCGAGCGAGCACCTCGGTTTCCCGCGCAAACCACGAGCGCGTCGAGCGAAGCTTCCAGTCGAGCTCGAGTGAGACGCTCTTGTCCGCGTCATCGAGCGTGCCGCCGAGCTCCACCGAATCGGTGTCTTCGACCCAGAGCACGAGCTCGTCGGCGACGGCATACGTCGCGTCGGCGACCGCCCGGTCGAAACGCGCATCGTCGAGCTCCACCTGGCGCAAGAGAAATCCCGCGAGAAGCCTCGCCCCCGCGATCTCGGACGAGTAGCGCCGGCGAATCGGCTCGACGCGGAGCTCGAGCTCGAGGTCGCGCGGTCCGAGATTTTCGTTCGGAAGACCGCGTGTCGCGTAGGGGAAGAGCTCTTCGACGTCGGACGCTCGCTCACCACAGACGAGACGCGCGCTCGCGCTGCCTACCGCCGGACCCACGGCGCAGCGCACGCCTTCCGGGCCCGTGAAGCCGAACACCTCGGGCAAGATACGTTCCGGTGCGTACCCGCGGTCGCGAGCGACGCCGAGCGCGGCGCCGAGCGAATTCAGGCCGACCGAAACCACGGCGCGCACGCCGTGCCGGCGGCCGCCTGCGGGCAGCGCCACGGCGAGCTCGACCGGAGCGTCCCACGCGACGACCGCGTCGAGCGCCGGAACTTCGTCGGCCAAGAGCGAACGGAGGTTCGCCGGCAGGCCCGCCCATTTGCCGAGCGTGTCCGCGATCGCGCCGGGACGCTTGAGGCGCCCGACGACGAACACGTCCGGCGGCGCGGAGACCGGCGAAAGATCCGCCTTTTCGGCGGGCTCCTTCGCGATGGCGCTCGACGCGGGCGGAGCGGGTTTCGGCGGCGCGGGATTCGCGCCGCCGCAACCGAGAGCAAACAGCAGGCCTAGCCCTGACAGCCTCCCAAGACACTGCATACGGGAGACTTTACACCGTGAGCGGCGTTAATTGCTCTCTTCGAACTCGGCGTCGATGACGTCCTTCTTCTTGCCTTCGTCGCCGCCTTCCGGAGGCGCTCCGTCGGCCCCGCCGCTCGGCTTGCCGCCGCCCGGCGCGCCGGCCGATTCGTAGAGCTTGGCAGCAAGCTTGTGCGCTTCCTGCTCGAGCTTCTGCGTCACGTCCTGCACCTTGGCGTCGTCCTGCTGCTCGACGGCTGCGCGGCCCTCCTTGATGAGGGTCTCGATGCCGCTCACGTCGAAGTCGCCGAGCTTTTCCTTGTTCTCCGCGAGCTGCTTTTCGAGCTGGTAGGTGAGGTTGTCGAGCTTGTTGCGCCGCTCGACCTCGTCGCGGCGACGCTTGTCCTCCGCCTCGTGCGCTGCGGCATCCTTCACCATGCGGTCGACCTCGTCCTTGCTGAGGCCGCTCGACGCGGTGATCGTGATCTTCTGATCCTTTCCCGTCGCCATGTCCTTGGCCTGGACGGAAAGAATGCCGTTCGCATCGATGTCGAAGGTGACCTCGACCTTCGGCATGCCGCGCGGCGCCGCCGGCAGCCCTTCCAGGTGGAACTTGCCGAGCGTCCGATTGTCGGGAGCCTGGGCGCGCTCGCCCTGCAGCACGTGAATCTCGACGGAGGTTTGGTTGTCGCTCGCCGTCGAGTAGATCTCCTTCTTCTGCGTGGGGATCGTGGTGTTCCGGGGGATCATCACGGTCATCACGCGGCCCAGCGTTTCGACGCCGAGCGAGAGGGGCGTCACGTCGAGGAGCACCACGTCCTGCACCTCGCCCGCGAGCACGCCGCCCTGCACGGCCGCGCCGACGGCCACGACCTCGTCGGGATTGACGCCCTTGTGCGCCTCTTTCCCGAAGAATTTGACGACCGTCTCCTGCACGAGCGGGATGCGCGTGGAGCCGCCGACGAGCACGACCTCGTCGATGTCGGACGGCTTCTTCTTGGCGTCGTCGAGCGCGCGCCGAACCGGGTCCATCGTGCGCTCCACGAGCGGCCGCATCATCTGCTCGAGCTTCGAGCGCGTGAGCTGCTTCGAGAGATGCTTCGGGCCGCTCGCGTCCGCGGTGAGGAACGGCAGACTGACGGTCGTCTCCATCTTGCCCGAGAGCTCGATCTTCGCCTGCTCGGCGGCGTCCTTCAGACGCTGGATGACCATCTTGTCCTTGGACACGTCGATGCCGGTGTCCTTGCGGAATTCGGCGCTGAGCCAGTCCATGATGAGCCCGTCGATGTCGTCGCCGCCGAGGTGCGTATCGCCGTTCGTGGAGATCACCTGAACGACGTTGTCGCCCACCTCGAGGATCGAGATGTCGAACGTACCGCCGCCGAAGTCGTAGACCGCGATGACCTCGTTCGCTTTCTTGTCGAGGCCGTAGGCGAGCGCTGCCGCCGTGGGCTCGTTGATGATGCGCTTCACGTCGAGGCCGGCGATTTTTCCGGCGTCTTTCGTGGCCTGGCGCTGCGAGTCGTTGAAGTAGGCGGGCACGGTGATGACCGCCTCCGTAACCTTCTCGCCGAGGTAGTCTTCCGCGCTCTTCTTGAGCTTCTGCAGTACTTTCGCGCTCACCTCGGGCGGCGAGAGCTGCTTGCCGCGCACGTCGATCCACGCGCCGCCGTCCTTGCCCTTCGCGACGTGGTACGGGACGCGCTTCGTCTCTTGCTCGACCTCGTCGTAGCGACGGCCCACGAAGCGTTTGGCCGAGTAGATGGTGTTCTCGGGGTTCGTGACGGCCTGGCGCTTCGCGATCGTTCCGACGAGGACCTCGCCCTTGTCGTCCCAAGCGACCACCGACGGCGTCAGTCGCGAACCTTCCTCGTTGACGATGACTTTCGGTTCCTTGCCTTCCATCACGGCAACGACGCTATTGGTCGTTCCGAGGTCGATTCCGATGATCTTGCCCATGACGATGCTCCTAGTGCGGTGCCAAACACCCGAGGCTCGAGGCGCGAGGCCGAGCCGTTACTGCCGGGCGGCTTTGTAACCCGCCGATCGCAGACCGCCGCAAGATAATCATCGCGATCTCTCGGTCAATGGGGGAAGAACGCCGGAAAACTCGCCTGGCCTTCCGAATCGGTCGCGAAGACGCGCGAATGTGTTGACAGGATGGCCTGGAACGCTACCCTCCCGGCCGTTTTCACCCGAGCAAAAATTAGTCCGTCCCAGGGGCCGTAGCTCAGCTGGGAGAGCGCCGCGTTCGCAATGCGGAGGTCAGGGGTTCGATCCCCCTCGGCTCCACTTAGTTCAGATCGAAAAACTTAGGGGATTCGTTGAGAGGACGGTTCCATGTGCCGCGTATGTGCCGCGAGCTCGCCGGCGACGCTTGTGGGCTGCGGACTGAAGCGCCCTGCGTTCGGGCCCACCGCACGCGCCTTGCTACAGGGGATTTCCGGCCATCCCCTTGGCCCAGGCGCGTGCCGTGGACCCGGTCGTGCCGGCCCGGGGGTTGCGGCATTGCAATCTGCAGGAGCACGCCTCGGGAGGTCGTCCAAGTGAGGCGGACCGTTTCCCTCACGTCCAGGAGCTTCACTGCGTCGCGCCGAACGTCTGAGCTCAGGTGCGCGTAGCGCATCGTCATCTCGATCGAGGAACGACCGAGGAGCTCCTGGACGCTCTTGATGGGCGCGCCGCGCATGACGAGGTGCGAGGCGAACGAATGACGAAGTGAATGCCAGCCGATGTGCCGGAGGCCAGCGTTTTTCAGAGCGCGCTTGAGCGGCCACCGCGTCTGCGCATGCGTCAGTATGGAGCCGTCTGGCGCGCAGAAGACGTACTGGTCGTTCCGGGGACGGTCGCGGAGGGCGTCGAGAGCTTGCTTGCAGAGCGGCACCTCGCGCGTCCGGCCGTTCTTCGGCGTGCCGATCACTCCTTCCGAAACGGCCTGGCGAATGATCAAGCGTCCGGCGTCGAGGTCGACGTCGGTCCAACGAAGGCCGATGAGCTCGCCGTGGCGCAGGCCCGTGCGCAGCGCGACGGTGATCATAGCGCGCCACTCGTCCTCGGCTCCGGCAATCAAGCGGTCGGCTTCCTCGAAGGTCAAGAAGTCGAATTCACCGGCAGGCGCCTTCAGCCACTTGATCGGCGGCACCAGCGCGAGCAGCCGCCACTCGACGGCCGTCGACAGAAGCTTTCGCAGGACCGTGAGGTGGTTGTTGATCGTCTTCTTGGCAAGCCCAGCCGTGAGCTTGTCGGCCTTGTACGCCTCGATCTCGGCAAGGCCGACTTGATCGAGACGGAGGTCGCCGAATGCGGGCACGAGGTGCACGCGAAGGATCTTTCGCTTCGAGATGACCTCGGCATGTTTGTTGTTCGTGACGGCGTACGTTGAAACGAACTGCTCGGCGAAGGCAGCGAATAGAGGACCTTCAGTCGCTGTGGTAACAGCGCGGCCGTCGGCACGCATGAGCTCCGCGCGGGTTTCGTGCTCGAGCTTTTCGGCGGCACGTCGAGTTTGCATCGGCGCGATCTTGCGAACGCGACGCAGCCGTCCGTCCTTGCCGATGCCCTGAACGTCGACCATCCAACCTTCGTGGAGGGCACCGAATGAGTCGCGCCATCTTCGACGGCGCACACTCATTGGCAGCCTCGCGTAGCAGGCTTGGTCTCGAGCCAGCGGAGCAAAACGTCCCGCGAGACGCGGATGCAGCGACCGATGCGGCGAACGCCGGGCACTTCGCCGCACGCGATGGCGGCGTACGCCGTTTTCCGATCGATGCGCATCAGGTTGGCGACCTCTTCGACGGTCAGAATGCTCGGCAAGCCAGCTGCCCGCGCCCCCTCTGGATGAGCATCCATACATCTTAATATAATCGTAAAACGATTCTTGGCAAGAGCCGACGCGTCTTTTTCTCTGCGTGAATCGCAGTTGACGCAGGCCGCGCCGCTGGCGAACAATGTCCCGGTGGCGCAGCGGCCGGTAGGTAGACCTCGCAAGCGCGAAACCAAGCTCTCGCGCTGGCTGGACCAAGCGGGCATGACCCGTGAGAAAGCGGCGGGCGAACTTGGCGTCACACGCCAATACCTTGATCGCGTCTGTCGTGGTGTGAATCGGCCAAGCCTTCCACTCGCGGTGAAGATAGAGAAGTTCACGCGGGGCGCGGTTCCGGTGGAGGAGTGGGTGACAGGCCGACGGCAGCGAAGCGGTCCTGAGTAGTTGGCATCGACGTGTCGAACAACGGCGACACGGACGTGCACATCGTTCGCAACGCGGTGGAGGGTTCGATGTTGCGGAGGCTAGGGCAATCAAAGCTGTCGCGCCGCGAGCGGCCACGCTCCCCGGTTGACGTAAGGCGAGCTTATCCGATCCAACCCGCGGGCCGGGCCGCTGAGCAGCTTCTCGAGCGCCCCCACGTCACCACCGCCGCCCTCGACGCTCGCTTTCGCAGCCGGAAAAACACGTCGAGTAACGTCATCAGACGCTTCGAGTACGTCATGGGATCTGCGAACTCGACGAACCCCGGCCTCACCTTTGCGAGCAAGGTGATCTCCGTCGAGCCTCGGCGGCTCCTGCTGCGCTTGCGTTCTTCGGTCACGCGCTCTCCTCTCGCGGCCGGAGGTTGATTCGATCGGGCCGAGTTTCAGGACCCGGGCGCACAATACACGACCGGGACCGTCGCGTAGTCCCCTAGTGGTGTCCATGGGTATGATTTCGGCCGGCTTATGTAGCTCCCGAGCCCATTTCGCTCAGGATTCGGGAAGAGGCGAAACCGGAACCGCCCAAGCGAGCACCTCGGTCTCGTGGCTGGTTTCCTCCGGTTGGGCGTCAGCCCTTCAACATTCGAATGAATACGCCTGGGCCCGACTCCGATTCATCGCGAGAACGTCGACGCGATGGCTCCGTGGCGCGAGCGGTGTCCCGACGGGTCCGAATTCGCACTTCATGTCCGCGAGCTTGGCGGCGCACTGACGGCAGAGTCGAAAAACGTAGAGCTCACCTTCCTCGATCGTTTGGGGAAAGGCTGCCACGCTTTCTTTCTTCCTGATGGCTTTGGAGACGGCCTTCTTAGCGGCCTTCAGTCATCGAAGTCGCCGCCCGGACGAGCACGCCGCCGCCGTCGATCGGCACGAATCCGGTGTCGGTCTCGCCCTTGAAGGGACAAGCGCATGTCCATTTCCGACGGACACGATGCCCGTCTCGATGAAGGCCCCGACAGTGTCGGTCGGAGATACCCGGAATCGTTTCGCGAGGGTGAGCGGTACTCTTCTTCGCGAACTTGCGGTGCTGTCGTAGCACTGTGAGATAGCTTCGTGCTATTGCTTCGAGGGTCGTGAGCAAGGGGCTCGCGGTGGGAGAACGCCATGAAGAACAATCGAATCTTCTGTGGGTGCTGCTTGGGGGCGACGGCTGCTGTCCTCGCGAGCCTTGCATGTAGCGAGACAACGCCCGGCGAGCCGGTCGCCGACGCCAACGAGGCGCTCACGCTCTCCTCGAGCTGTGTCAAGCTGACTGACTACGTCGACATTAATGGTGGAGGAAATGGGTTTCCTTCGTGCGATCAGGATGCCGGCACCATCACGCTGTCGAGCCACGCTTCCGGCGTCATCTCAGTCAGTAACGACAACTATTCCGATGCATTTCGATTCGCGTACGTTCGGCCTGACGCCGGGACCGACATCGAGATCACCGCGCGCGTCAAGAAGACGGCGACTGCGCCCGGCTTTACGTCCGGAATAGTGCCAGCCACGGATGCACATGACGCTCACTTCGGCGTTGCCATTCGCGGGAACCTGGATCCGCTGGCGCCCATGGCAGCGAGCTACGCGCGGCTCCACGCCTGCGGGAGCGACTGCATGGGTGAAGCACAAGACAACGAAACCTTCGGAACGACGCGCGATCTAGGCGCCAACCATTCCACACTCCCCGATGGCAGTACTCAGCCGCCGCTCAGCGTGGGTTTCCCCGACGTAGTCGGCAACGAGCTGTGGTTCCGGGCCCAACGCATCGGAAAAGACGTCATGACGTCGCGCTCGAGCGACGGGAAACTTTGGGTGCCGCTCGTGGGCGGCACTTTGGACGAATTGAATCCGTTCGTTGGCGTTTTCGTTTCGGGACCGTACCCGTCGAACGGTGCGCGCGTCGATGGGACCGTCACCTTCGATAACCTCTACGCCAGCACGCCGCGCAGAACTTACAGGACAACATGGATCGGCGCGAGCTTCGTAAAGGGCTCGACGGGGTTCGTCTCACGCGGCTGCGAAGCCATTTACGTCGCGCCGGACGGCGTCATCTTCAAAGCGACGACGTCGGCGGAAAGCGACGAGGTTCAACGTTACCTGCCCTCGGCTACTTTCGTCAGCGCTCCCCCCAAAGCGATATCAAGAGTCGGAAGCCGACAGGCTGCCATCACTGGTAACGGCAACTGGGACAACATTCCACCAACGACATCAATCTACGTCGGCACCAGTTGCGGAGGCCTCGAGCCGTCGGAGTGTAACCAGTCGTCCCCCGCTTGCGTGAGTCAAGACGATAAGTGCATTTCTGCAAACGGCGCAATCTGCAAGGACTTGAACCAACCCCAATGTGAAGGAACACCCATCGTTTGCGCCTGGAATGAGGGTAAATGCGAATCAGCGAATGTTGGCGAAATCGTGATTCGCTACGACGCGAACACGATGGCCGAGCAGTTGCGCGGCAGCACGCCCCTTTACGGAATTGCCGGCCTTGCGTACAGCGCGACCCGTCACGAGCTCTATGTCACGGAGGCGTTCGGCTCCTCCTCCGTGGGCTCGTCCTGCGTGGGCTCGTCGATCGCGGTCCTCGGCGACAATCTCAACCTCAAGAAAAGGTTCTGCTACACGGGGACGTTCACGGGCGCACAACTCGGCCCCATTGCCGTCGACCCGCGGTCGGATCTCTGGGTGGTGCAAGGCTCGCCGCCTTATCCGATTGCAGGAAGTCCGACCAACACTGACCCGCTGAAGTACGGTGTCGTTCGCTGTTATCACACGAACCCGGATGAGACAATCTCGCCGTGCGCAACGCCCTCAGGCGTAAACCGCGAGATCGACAAGACTCCGCCACCGACCTCTCGAAGAATATTGGTCAATCCGTCCGCCATCGCGTACGACGGAGCTAACGAGCGGGTGCTCGTTGCGGAAAATGGTCTGTGGAACGGGAACACTGGCCTTGGTGAGCCGAGTGGGCTGCTCGGGCAGAACATTCGCATCTTCAATACCGGGACGAACGGTGTACCGACGGAGACCACTTCATTCGGGCAACAAGGCGGCGTGTACAGTGGCACCGCGGGACTCGTTACCGACCCCGCTTCGCCAACGACTCCTCGATTTTACACTCCGACCGGTGTCGGGGTGGACGCGACCGGAAACATCCACGTCGCTTCGGGAATTAGGGTCGACATTCGCGCTTTCAAGCCAAGTGGAAACTGGAGCATCCTTGGCTTGCTGGAGTCGGACACCGGGGCCTTCGATCCCGGAACGGGCGGCCTCGACTACTACACGAAGACCAAGCACTTCTCGTTCAATCCGCTCGCGCTCACCGAAGGTTCGGAATGGGGGTTCAGGGCCGTCACCTCGGATCCGAGAAAAGAGAAAGTGAACGAGGGAGCCGTTCGCCCGGGCGGAGCTGCGGACATTCGCCGAATCAGCTTCCGGGTCGGCGGCACCGGGCCTACATTCAACGAGCGCTTCTTGTTCGTGTACCGGCAAAGCCGGATCCCGATCTACGGGGCCAAATGGAGCTGGTATCGCTTTGCGGGCGAGATCGCGATTCCTTGTGGGTACTTCGAGGAGATTCCTTTAGCGGGTGGTCTCAAGATTTGGAACGACATCAGCGGAGAAGGAATCGAGGATTCCGGCGAGAGCACCACGGTGCCGGCGCCCCCGCCCCCCCTCGGCGGCCAGAGCTTCAGTCACCACTCGGTGGATTCGGACGGCACCCAATGGATCGCGTCGACTAGGGGCTACTACTACCTCCGGCCGATGTCGTTCACGAACAATCACGTGCCGGTCTACAGCATGACCAACCAAACTTACTTCCGGGCTATGCCCGTGCCGGCGCTGACGATGTCGCAGCCGTTCGAAGAGGTCAGCTTCATGCTGCACGACGAGTCCTCGAACGTCATGTACCTATTCGGAAAACGCACCGGCAGCACGGTCACCTTCCAATGTCCGAACGGCCAGGGTACGGCCGGGTGGGCGCCAATGCACTACGCCCGTTGCCCCAACTGGCCCGCAAACCCGGCATTACCGCCAACATCGCCGGCAAACTGCGACATACGCGTGGCTCCCGATCCCACCGCCTCCAAGGACTTCGTCGAACGGTTCAGAGCAAAGTGGAGCGAAAGGGAACTGTGCCATAT
>Ga0075366_10002106_pt1 | contig 10125 bp, 7 predicted proteins | sample EndMethybrTD3031_FD_72351 | JGI IMG/M metagenome (GOLD analysis project Ga0075366, IMG submission 72351) | Populus endosphere microbial communities from Tennessee, USA - Endosphere MetaG P. TD hybrid TD303-1 | ecosystem: Host-associated > Plants > Roots > Endosphere | place: USA: Tennessee... | reverse complement strand
GCCTCGGGCGACAGCGGGAGGTCGCGTGCCGCGACCTCCAGTTCGTGCGCCACGACGTTGATCAGCACCTCGGTGTCGCTCTCGGTGTTGATGTGGCGCCGGTCGATGTCGAACAGCTCCTTCTTCAGCGCATGCGCGTTCGTCAGGTTGCCGTTGTGCACGAGCACGATGCCGTAGGGCGCGTTGACGTAGAACGGCTGGGCTTCCTCCTCGCTGTACGCGTTGCCCGCCGTCGGGTAACGCACCTGGCCCAGCCCCACGCTGCCCGGCAGCGCGCGCATGTTGCGGGTGCGGAAGATGTCGCGCACCATGCCGCGCGCCTTGTGCATGAAGCACTTGGTGCCCTGCATCGTGACGATGCCGGCGGCATCCTGGCCGCGATGCTGCAGCAGCAGGAGCGCGTCGTAGATGAGCTGGTTGACGGGCGAACGGGAAATCACCCCGACGATGCCACACATGATGCGAACCTCGATGGCGGGCGCGTCAGATGCGCACCCGGTGTTCCGAAACTTGGGGCGGCAGGAACGGCAGCAAGCCCTGCAGCACCGCATTGAGAATGGCCGCACCACGCGACTGCTGCCAGGCCGACGACTTCGCCAGCGGCGTGAAACCCACGACCGTCGCCATCGCGAGCAGCAGCACGGCGCCGCGCACGACGCCGAACACCGCCCCCAGCAGGCGATCCGGGATGCTCAGCGGCGTGGCGTGCAGCACCATCCTGACGAGCCGCGCGAGCAGGCTCCAGACGATCAGGGCGGCCACGAATCCGCACGCGAACGCCGCTGCGTGGTTGAGCGCCGAGCCGGGCGTTCCCACCGGCAGATGCGGGCCGAGCTGCGGCGCCGCCCATTGCGCGGCGAACCAGGCGGCCACCCAGCCGAGCAGCGACAGCAGTTCGAACACGAAGCCGCGCACGAGGCCGACGATCACCGACACGAGCAGCACGCCGGCGAGCGCGACGTCGATCCAGCCGATGTCCAGGCCGTCCATGGTCACAAGGTCAGCACGACCGCATTCAGGCCAGCCTCCTTCGCGCGCGCGACGGCCTTGTCGGCCTCCTCGCGCGAAGCGAAGGGTCCGATGCGCACGCGGGTGCGGCTGCCCGAGGCGGTGTCGACGACCTGGGTGTAGGTCTTCAGGCCGAGTTTCTCGGCCTTCGCACGGGTCTCGCGCGCAGCGCTCGCGTCGGCGAACGCGCCCACCTGCACGACGAAGCGTCCGCCTTCCTTGCCCTCGGGCGCCTTGGCCGCCGGCTTCGGATCCTTGCCGTCGAGCAGCGCCTTCGCGCGCGCCGCATCGACGGCGGCGATGGCCGTGCGGTCCTCGGCCGGCTTCCGGGCCGCCTCGGCCGTCCCGGCGGAGGCGGCCTTGGCCACGTTGGCGGGTGCGGGCGCCGGCGTGACCTCGCGGCCCGCGTCGGCCTTGGTCTCGGTGACGATGTCGTCGCGCGGTGCGTTGACGGCGGCCGACGCCGGTGCCGCCGGCGCCTTGGCGGCGGTGACCGGCTTGGGCGCGGGCATCGTCAGCGCCGGCGCGGCGTCGCGCTTCGGGATCTCGATCGGGATGTCGACCGGGATCGGCCGCGGCTGGGTCTCGAACACCAGCGGGAACCCGATCACGCCGGCGATCACGAGTACCGCCGCGCCGATCAGGCGGTGGCGCGCACGGGTCCGCGCGGCCTGCACCGGGTCCGCGCCGTCCGCGGTGGAGGGCACCGAACGATTGCCGCGCTGGAAGATGGACAGCAGACCCATGCGTTGGAGGGCGGTGGAGAAGGCGACGGCGCCGTCGTCCACCGCAGGCGTCGCGCGTCAGCCGACGTGCGGTGCCTTCAGCCGGGGCAAGCCTTCCTTCAGCACGCCGCCCACGGTGTAGAACGATCCGAAGACGAGAATTCTATCAGCGGGGTCGGCACGCTCGAGCGCAGCGCGCAGCGCCTGTGCAGGGTCCGCGTGGCAGGACCGTGTCACCGCGCCGGGAGGCCGGGCGGACGACGCCTCCAGCAGGCGCGCCAGATCTTCGGCACGTGCGGCACGCCCCACCGGCAGGTCCGAGAGGTACCAGTGGTCGACCAGCGGCACGATGCGCTCGAGCATCGTCGCGAGGTCCTTGTCGCGCATCGCCCCGAACACCGCGTGGGTGCGCGGATAGAACCCCATCTGGTCGAGGTTGACGGCGAGCGCCGCCACCGCGTGCGGGTTGTGCGCGACGTCGAGCACGAGGGTCGGCTGGCCGGCGACGATCTGGAAGCGCCCGGGCAACTCGACCATCGCGAGCCCATTGCGCACCGCCTGGGCGGTGATCGGCAGGCGATCCCAGAGCGCTTCGAATGCCGCGAGCACGCCGGAGGCATTGAGCAGCTGGTTCGCGCCGCGCAGCGCCGGATACGCCAGGCCGTGGAAACGCTTCGCACGACCGGACCAGTTCCATTGCTGGCGGTCGCCGGAGAAGTGGAAATCACGTCCGATCAGGCGCAGGTCCGCGCCACGCCGTGCGGCTTCGTCGAGCAGGCTGCGCGGCGGCGCAGGATCGCTGACGATGGCCGGTTTGCCCGCGCGCAGGATGCCGGCCTTCTCGCGGCCGATCGATTCGCGGTCGGGGCCGAGGTAGTCGACGTGGTCGATGTCGATGCTGGTGACGATCGCGCAGTCGGTGTCGAAGGTGTTCACCGCGTCAAGGCGGCCGCCGAGGCCGACCTCCAGAATGACCAGGTCGAGTGGCGCCTGCGAGAGCAGCCGGGCGATCGCGAGCGTCGTGAACTCGAAGTAGGTCAGCCCGATGTCGCCGCGCGCGGCCTCGACCGCCTCGAAGTGCGGAACGAGATCCTCGGCGGCCACCATCGCACCGCCGATCCGGCACCGTTCCTCGAAATGCACGAGGTGCGGTTTGGCGTACAGCCCGACGCGGTAGCCGGCCTGCAGGGCGATCGACTCGAGCATCGCGCAGGTGGACCCCTTGCCGTTCGTGCCGGCCACGGTGATCACCGGGACGTCGAAGCGGAGCCCGAGCCGTTGCCGGACCGTGGCCGCCCGCTCGAGCGTGAGGTCGATCTCCTTGGGGTGCGCGCTTTCGCAGTGGGCGAGCCAGTCGGCGAGCGTCCGCGTCCCGCTCATGACCGCGGCCTCCCATGCACATGCGGGGGTGCTATGCAAACAATCGCAAAGTTGGCAGATGGCGTCACGAATATCTGGGAAAAGAATGCTAGTTTCCGCACCTGCCGCGGAGCCTTCGACGCTCGAAGCAGGCCGACACACGCGGGAAGAGGGACGGGATCAATTGCTGCGACGAGTAGACAGGTTCAGTCCTGCACAAGGGGTTCCCGAGTGGTGGGAGCCGCTGCTGCGTACCACCGGCAACGTTTCGGTGTTCCTGACGGCGGCATGGCTGCAGACCTGGCTGGAGGCGTACGCGACCGAGTTCTCAGGATACTGGATCCGTTGGGAGGTCGAGAACGCCATCGTGGGCGGTTGCCTGCTGCTGCGGCGCGTCGACTGGATCCGGGCCCTGCCGATCCGCACGCTGTCGCTGAACGCGACCGCCGAGTTCGCGCGCCCGGCGCCCTACGCGGAGTACAACGACGTCGTCCATCTGCCGGCGTTTCGTGACGCCATCGCCGCCGACCTGGGGCAGTTCGTCTCGACGCTCGGCTGGACCCGGCTGCAGTTGAACGGCTACGAGTCCGGCAGCGTCGCTCACGCCATCGCGGCATCGACACCGGGGTCGCGCGTCGAACGGAAGGTGTCACCCGCGCGCTACATCCGGCTGGACGAACTCGACCCCTCGAAGACCTTTGTCGAGTCGCTCAAGGGCAAGGCAGGTACCTACGTGCGGCGCAACCACCGCTGGTACCAGGACCGGCTCGGCGCCCTGCAGGTGCGCCGGGCGGAAGACCTCGCGTCCGCGCAGCGGATGTTCGAGGAACTTCGCCGGCTGCACGTGGACCGATTCACGCGCCGCCACGAATCGACCTCCCTCGCCGACGACACGGTGGTGGCCTTCCACCATCGGCTCATCACCCGTCTCTGGCCGGAGGGCGCGATCGACCTGCTGCGCATCGGCAACGACCGCGAGGCGGTGGGTTACCTCTACAACTTCGTCGCCGGGCACAAGGTCTTCGTCTTCCAGACGGGCTTCGCCTACGAAGCTCACTCGAAGTGGAGCCCCGGGCTGCTCGCCCACGCCTGCGCGATCGACTTCTATCGGCGCGCCGGACTGGCCGAGTACGACTTCCTCTCGGGGGATGCCCTGTACAAGCGCACGCTGTGCAACCGCAGCCGTGACCTGTACTGGTCGCACCTCTACCCGGACCGCTGGCACGCCCACGCGCTGCTCGCCGCGCGGCGCGTCGCGAAGGCTCTGAAGGCGGAGCCGAACGTGACCGCGCCGCCGGCGAAACCATCGCCCACGGTCCTGGCGGCGCCTCTTCCGAAGACGATCCGCCAAGGAGACGGCCCGTCGCCGGCGCCGCTCGTCAGCATCGTCATCCCGAGCTACAACAGCGCCGGGACCCTGGCGCAGACGCTCGACAGCGCGCTGGCGCAGACCTATCCGGCGCTGGAGGTCATCGTCGTCGACGACGGCTCGACGGACGGCACGCCAGCCGTCCTCGAGCGCTACGCCGACCGGATCACGGTGGTCCGGCAGGCCAACGGTGGCCTGGCGTCGGCGCGCAACGCCGGCTGCCGCGCGGCCAACGGGCAGTTCATCGCCCTCCTGGATGCGGACGATCTCTGCCGACCCGATCGCGTCACGCTGCAAGTCACCTTCATGCAGCAGGTACCCGACGTGCTGCTGTGCTGTTCGGAGTTCAGTGCGTTCGACGCCTCCGGCCGCGTGGCCGAGCGTGATGCCGCCCGGTACTACTCCCGGCTCGGGCGCGTGCCCGAGGGCCCGAGAAGCTTCTACGACCAGGCCTACGAGCTCGAAGGGAACGGATCGGCGGCCCGCGTTGCGGCCTATGCGGGAACGGTCTATCCCTCGATCGCCTTCGGCAGCATCATCCATCCGCCCACCGTGATGTTCCGTCGCGAAGCATGGTCACGGTGCGGCCCGTTCGACGAGTCGATCCGCAACGCCTGCGATTGGGAGTGGTTCGTCCGTGTCGCCCGGGCCGGGAAGATCGGCTACATCGACGAGCCGCTGCTCGACTACCGATACTCGCCAACGCAGCTGTCGGGGCAGCTGCACAAGCCGCAGGTCTATCGCGACGTGCTGTCGAACCTGCAACGCTTCGTGCGGAACGATGCCGCGCTCGCCGGACCGCAGATGCGCCGCTGCCTTGGCGAGGCGCATCTGAACGTCGCCGAGGCGATGGCGACGAGCGACGGCCCGCTGGCGCTGAGGCACCTCGCCGGCGCGGCGGCCCGTGGGGTCGTCAACGCGCAGTGGGTGAAGACGATGGCCAAGTCCCTCGCACCCACGCGCGTGCTCCAGCTGCTGCGCGTCGACATGGGCAACGAGCCCGCCCGACGCAAGGTCGGATCGTCCTAGCCGGCGCGCGGCTTCCAGGTGGCCATCGACTGGCCACGCAGGAACTTGAAGGCCGCCACGGCGAAGGCTGCCTGCGTCACGAGCAGGTAGGTCGGCACCGTCGTCGCCCGGCGGAACCAGGACGACCACACGCCGGACAGCCCCACCAGCGCCAGCACGTAACACAGCAGGTGCAGGCACAGCAGCCCGAGGTACAGGTCGCTGCGCGTGGCCAGCCACGCATTGGAGAGGAACGCGGTGACCAGGAAGATGAACCCGGCGTAGCGCAGAACCTTGTGCGACAGCAGGCAGAACGCCGCGGCCGGGTACTTCAACGGGTTCAGCAGGCGGCTCATGTGGACCAGGCCCTGTAGCGCACGCAGAGCGACCCGGACGCGCATCCGGAACTCCGAGCTCATCTCCGAGTTGGCATCTTCGGTCGAGCGCACGCGAGGGTCGTAGACCACCCGCTTTCCGGCGGCGATGACGCGCAGCGGCAGGACGAAGTCGGTGATCAGCTCGCGCGGGATGTCGGAGTACAGCTCGCGCCGGATCGCGTCGACCCCCCCGTTCACGCCGATGATCGAACCCACCCCCGTCTCCGCCGTCCGCAAGGCGTTCTCGTAGCGCAGATAGGCCGAGCCGCCTGCGCCGCTCGACTGCCCGCTCGACGACAGCGTGAGGTGCCCGGTCACGTAGCCGACGTCCGGATCGGCGAAGTTGGCCACCATCTGCTCCACGGCGTCGGGCTCGAAGCGCGCATTGGCGTCGCAGAAGACGACGATGTCTCCGCGCGCATGGCGCACGGCCGCGTTCAGCGCGAGCGCCTTGCCCCCGCGGCCTTCCTGGCGAAGCAGCCGCACGCCGCGGTCGGCGAACGAACGAACGATGTCGTCGGTGCCGTCGTCCGAACCGTCGGACACGACCAAGATGTCCAACCGTTCACGCGGATAGCTCTGCTGCAGCATCTTTTCCACGGTCGCGGCGATACAGTCGGCCTCGTTGTACGCCGGGATCAACACGCTGACGACGGGATCGATCGGCGCCCGGCGTACCGGGTGGGGTCGAAGCGCTGCCCACAGGCGCACGACGAACGGGTACACGGCATACGGGTAGATCACCAAGATCACCGAAATCCAGAAGATCGACTCCATCGTCATGTGCTCGTTCCAGGCATTGCGCGTTCACATGCGCGATCACGTTGAATGCCGCGGATTATCTGGCTCGCAGCCGTCGCGAGACCGCGCATTTGTCCCGCACTCCACGGGACAAGTGGCCTGTGAATAGGGGATGGGACGCCCCTGGGGGCCTCGCTAGAGTATGCCGGCCGTTGGGGCACGGATCATCGCCTCGAAAGAGTTCCGTGGGCAGCCAGTACCGATCGTCCCGAATCAGCCCGCGCCCGACACCCTGCCGAGGGTCCCATCGCGATCGGCCCTCCGCGTCGATCAGCGCAACCCGTGCGCGCAAGCGTTCCACGCCCGTCTTCAATGGCCTCCCTCTCTGACAAAGCCGGCTTCCTGATCGCGGCGAACTTCGTCAAGTACGCCGTCGGCTTCGTCGTGCCGATGCTGCTCGTGCGCCTGCTCTCGAAGGACGACTACGGCACCTTCCAGCAGACCCAGCTGATCGCAACGATGGCCGGAGCGGTCTTGCTGCTCGGGCTGCCGAGCTCGATCTACTACTTCTATCGCCAGGACCAGGACCACGCACGCGTCGCGCTGGTCCAGCAGACGATCGGGATGCTGTGCATTTCCGGGCTCGTGGCGGTCGTCGTTCTTCTCGTGATTGCGCCGTTCGCTGCCACGTGGATGAGCAACCCGGCGCTGCCGATGTACCTGCCGATCGTCGCCATCACGGCCGGCCTGAGCATCGCGAGCGAGCATTTCGTTCACTTCATGATCGCGCAGGACCGGTACGCCACCGCGGTCATGTTCGAGACCGGCGAGACGGTCGTGCGCGTGGCCGTGCTGGTCGTCCCGCTGCTCGCTGGGTACGGTCTTTCCGGCGTGTTGTGGGCGGTCGTGGTGTTCACCTTCGGCCGCTTCCTGATCCGCCACGCCCTGCTCTTGAAAGGCATCGGCTGGAATCTCGTGCCGCGGCCCGGAACCTTGTTCGTCAACGAGCAGCTCGCCTACAGCTTGCCGATGTGCCTGACCTCGATGGTCGGCCTGATCGGCGGCGCGCTGGATCGCATGATCATCGCCGGCAACTTCACGCCGGCCGACTATGCGATCTACACGGTCGGCGCGATGGACATCCCGCTCGATTCGATCTTCCAGGTCGCGGTGGCGAACGTGCTTCGCGCCTCGCTGCCTTCGCTCGTGCGCGACGGCCACCTGGAGGAGATCGTGCGCCTCGTGCGCGAGTCGGTGCGCAAGCTGTCGATCATCATGCTGCCGAGCTTCGTCTTCCTGTTCGGCTTCGCATACGAGTTCATCACGCTGCTGTTCACGAACAGCTACTCCGAGAGCGTCACGGTCTTTCGCATCTATCTCTGGCTCGTGCCGCTGCACATGATGATCCTGAGTCCCATTCCTCAGGCGTTCGGCAAGACCAAGATCAACTTCTATCTGGTCGCGCTGGTGACGGCGATCCACATGGTGCTGAGCTTCAGCCTGCTGCACTGGATCGGCTACCTCGGCCCGGCGATCGCCAACATCGGATCGACCTACCTGCTCGCCCTGCTGTACTTCATCATCGGAATGCGCTTGCTGAAGACCAGCCCCCTGAAGCTGTTCCCGCTGGTCCCTGCCCTGCGTGTCCTGGGCGCTTCGGCCCTTGCGCTGGTCGTGGCGCGCCAGGCGTTCTCGGGGGCGGGGAACACGCTGCTGAACTTCGTGCTGGCCGGCGGTCTCTTCTCGCTGGTCTTCTTCCTGGCCGCGATCGCGCTGCGGGTGTTCACGGCGCAGGATCGCGAGCTTGCCAGGCGCTGGGCCGGGCGCCTGCGCCTTCGCCGGTCGGTCTGACACGATGGACTCGCGCCTGCACATCGCCCACGTCCTGCTGAGCCTGCAGCCCGGCGGACTCGAGAACGGCGTGGTCAACGTCGTGAACCGGCTCGAACGCGCCCGGTTCCGCTCGACCGTCATCTGCCTGAAGACGGCCGGGGAGTTCGCGCAGCGCATCAGCGCGCCGGGAACGGTCATCCACGAGATGGGTCTGCAGCCCGGCACCGACTGGTCCCTGCCGTGGCGGCTGGCTCGCCTGCTGCGCCGTGAACGGGTCGACATCGTGCACACCCGCAACGCGGAATCCTTCTTCTACGGCTGCGCGGCCGCCAAGCTCGGTGGCATCGCAGGGCTCGTGCACAGCGAGCACGGACGCACGTTCGACGATCGCCCGATCCGCTTTCGACTGCAACGCTGGATGACCCGTGGAGCCGACCGCGTCTTCGCCGTGTCCGAGCAGCTGAAGCGCGATCTTTGCCGGCACGTCGGCCTCGCGGCGGCGGGCATCGAGGTGGTCTACAACGGCGTGGACCTGACGCGCTTCGCGCAAGGCTCGCGCAACCGTTCGCGTGACCTGCTCGGCCTGCCCCAGGCGGCCCTCGTCGTCGGCAGCGTCGGCAGGCTGGTGTCGGTGAAGAACTACGCCTTGCTGGTGCGTGCGATGGCCGATCCCCGGCTCGCCGCCGCGCACGCCGTCCTGATCGGCGAAGGGCCCGAGCGCGCTGCGCTCGAGGAGCTGATCCGGTCCACCGGGCAAGAGGATCGCATCACCCTCGCGGGTCACCGCGACGACGTGCACGACCTTCTGCCCGCCTTCGACGCCTTCGTGCTGCCCTCCGTCAGCGAGGGCATGTCCAACACGCTGCTCGAGGCCATGGCGTGCGGCGTGCCGCCCGTCGCCAGCCGTGTCGGGGGCAACTCCGAGATCGTCGTCCCCGGCAGCGGCCTGTTGTTCGACAGCGGCGACGAAGCGGCCTTGCGCGACGCCCTGTCGACCCTGTGCGTCGATCCGACCCATCGCCGGGCGCTCGGCGAGGCCGCCCGCCAGCGCGTGATGGCATCGTTCGACATGCCGTCGATGATCCGCCGCTACGAGGACCTCTATCTGCGCGTGCATGGCGCGCGCCTGGAACTGCAATGCGAGCACTGAGTTCGGGCTTCCGCCGCTTCGCCGCCGCCTCCGGGATGCTGGACGCTGCGCTGGCCTGGCGTTCCGCGCCACCGGTGATCCTGATGTTCCATGGCGTTTCGGGCAGCGACTCGTTCGACGGTCTGCGCAACGCGGCGCAGTTGCACCTGCCGCGCGAGACCTTCATCGCGCAGCTGCGCCTGCTGAAACGGCACCGCCGCGTCATCGGGCTCACGGAGATGGTGCAGTCGCTGCAGTCGGGGGACGATCTCACCGGGACCGTCGCGTTGACCTTCGACGACGGCTACGAGAACAACGTGCTCCATGCCGCGCCCGCGCTGGCGGACTTCGGCATGCCGGCCTCGTTCTTCCTCGCCACCGCCCACATCGGGACCGGCCGTTGGATCTGGACCGACCGCATCGAACACGCATTCGACCGCACCTCACGCGGCGAGCTGGACTGGGACGGGCAGCGGTGGTCGCTGGCAGATCTCGAGGCGCGTCGAACCGCGCTGCGTGCGATCAAGTCACGACTGAAGACGTTCACGGTCGACCAGCGCGACCGCAGCCTGGACC
>Ga0075366_10002104_pt1 | contig 10129 bp, 5 predicted proteins | sample EndMethybrTD3031_FD_72351 | JGI IMG/M metagenome (GOLD analysis project Ga0075366, IMG submission 72351) | Populus endosphere microbial communities from Tennessee, USA - Endosphere MetaG P. TD hybrid TD303-1 | ecosystem: Host-associated > Plants > Roots > Endosphere | place: USA: Tennessee... | reverse complement strand
CCGGCGTGTCCGGCTATCAGCACGTGTGGGTGCGGGACAACGTGTACGTGGGCCTGGCGCAGTGGCGGGCCGGCAGGCCACGCGTCGCCGTCGGCGTCGCCCGCGGACTGTTGGCCTTCTATGGCAAGTACCCTCAGCGGTTCGTGGTCACGGGCGGAACGGCGCCTCCGGTGATGGAGCGGCCCCACGTGCGCTTCGATGGGGCCGCCGTGAGCGAGGTGGCCGACCAGCAGTGGTCGCACGCGCAGAACGACGCGCTCGGCTACTGCCTCTGGCTGTGCGCGAGCCTGGCGGCCGCGGGGGAGCTGATCCTCGCCGAGGGCGACGTCGCCACCATTCAGGCGCTCGTCGGGTACTTGCGGGCCATCGACTACACGCGCGACGAAGACAGCGGCCACTGGGAAGAGACGCGAAAGGTGTCGGCGTCGAGCATCGGCATCGTGACCGCCGGCCTGCGTGCGTGGCTCGACTACCTGGCGAGCGATGCTGCCGCTGGTGTACCCGCCGCGACGCGGACGGCGCTCGGCACCGAGGCAGCGGCGCTGCTGACGGCCGGACAGGAGGCGCTGGCGGCGATCCTGCCCAGCGAGTGCGTCCAGCTCGTTCCCGAACAGAACAGGCGCTACGACGCCGCGTTGCTGTTCCTGGTGCACCCGTTCGGGGTCGTGGACGGCGCGCTGGCCGATCTCGTCGTCAGTGACGTGTGGCGCTACCTCGAGGGGCCCATCGGCATTCGCCGCTATCTGCGCGATTCGTACTGGGCGCCCGACTATGAGCGCCGCGTGCCGCCAGCCGACCGGACACGCGACTACAGCAACGACATCGAAAGCCGCGACGCGCTCCTGGACAGCGTCGGGCGCGAGGCGCAGTGGTGCGTCTTCGATCCCGTCATGTCGGCGCTCTACGGTGCGCGCTTCCTGGCGTCCCGCCGTCGCGAAGACGCCTTCCTGCAGGGCTACTACTTCAATCGCTCGCTCGCCCACATCACGCCCCACTGGGGCTGCCCGGAGCTGTACTACGAGCGCGACGGCATCTACGTCCCGAACCCCCACACGCCGTTGCTGTGGACCCAATCGAACCTGCTCCTGGCGCTGGCCGCTGCCCGGGCCACCGCCGTCGCGCGCTGACCACCCTTGCCGGAGGTGTCATGGCTGGAGAGATCGATGTCGCCCTGCGGGAGGAGATCGTCGAATGTCAGCGGACACGGTCGGAATTCATCCGATGGAAACTGATTCTGGTAGCGGCCGTCGGGGCAGTCGCGCTGGGCGTCGGCCAGCAGGGGACGACGACGCCGCTGCCCGCGCTGCTGGCGCTGATCCCGCTGATTTGCGTCTACGTCGATTCGGTGTGCCTCCACAACGACGCGCGAATCATGGTGATCGCGGCCTTTTTCCGCAGCTCGGCCGACGTCTCGGCGGCAGGACGGGCCTACGAGACCTACTGTGCGACGAACCGGAGCCGGTTCTATCACGAGAGCATCGCTGTCTTCGGCAGCAGCGCGGCGCTCGCGATCCTGGTCGCCATCGTGTCGCGTCGCAAGGACACCCAGGACTTGATGCGGATGGGCGACGTCGTGCCGGCGCTCCTCCTCACGAGCGGCGTCGTCGGTGTGGCGCTGACCGCCTGGCTCTACAGCATTTCGGAACGCCTTCGGCGCAGGGAGACCGAGTCCCTCGCGCCACCCGTCCAGTCGGCGGCTGACGGTGGCGCTCCGCCGCCACCGCCATCCCAGCCCTGAACCGTCCACGTCGTCCGTGGGATCTGCGTGCCGCTGGCGCGCGTCTTGCCCCTGGAAGGTGCTGGAGCGCGGGTTGGCCGCGGACTTACCCAGGGAGGGTAGAGATGGACACGAATACCTTGCTGATCATCGTCCTGTTGTTTCTGCTTCTGGGCGGTGGCGGGTTCTTCTACAGCCGCCGCGGCATCTAGGCCGCTGACGCGGCCGCCCGTCACTGGCGGGCGAACACCACGAATCCGGCGGCGGGCAGGATGACGTCCAGCTGGCCGCCGGAGCTTCCGACGACGGCGCCGCGGTTGCCGACGTTCCAGCCGCCGTAGGCCGCGCTGTCGCTGTTGAAGATCTCCTTCCATCCGGCGTCGGGGATCGCGAGCCAATCCTTCTGGATGGCGTAGCCGGCGGCGAACGCCAGGTCGTTGAAGCTGGCGAGGACGAGGATCTCCTCGTCGTCCAGCCAGCGCTTGAAGGCGATCACGCGGTTGGCGTCGTGCTGGTGCAGGATGTCGATGTTCTGCCCGCGGAGGGCGCGCGTCCGCCGCGTCAGCGTGATCAGCTCCTGGAAGAAGCGGAACATCCGCGCGCCCTGGCCGTCGCGCTGGGCCAGGATGTCCTCCCGGTGATCGAGGAAGTGGTCGTAGGTGTAGCGCTTGGTGGCGCCGACTTCCTCGCCCATGAAGAACATCGGCGTCCCGGCCGACAGCAGCGACAGGCCGGCGACCAGCCGCGTCCGCGCCTCGGCCCAGGTCCGCGTGTCGCCCTCGAGCGGCGCGTCGTTGACCGCGACGCGCATCGTGCGGCCGGTCCCGGCCGCGTTGCCGGCCTCGTCGTGCGATTCGTGGAAGACGACGCGGTTGAATTGACTGCTCCAGAGCACACCCGAGAATTCGTTCATCCGCAGCGGATCGTTCCAGCCGAATCCCGCCTGTTTCAGGAGTCGCGCGCGATCCCCGGCCATGTCGGAATCGCCGACGAGGCTGTGGTAGAACGTCACGTCCCACGTCGCGTTGAAGCCGAGGCCGCCCTGCGCCGGCACCTTGGTCACGGCGTCCCAGCCGGTGTGATCCTCGGCGATCAGCATCGCCGTCGGGTGGATCATGTGCAGGGTCCGGCTCCACTCACGCAGCAGCTTCTGGCCGCACAGGTTCGCGTCGGGCACCGGCCGGCCGTCGCCTTCGCGCGCGTTGTCACGGTGGATCGCCTGCGTCAGGTCGACGCGCAGGCCGTCGACGTGCATCTCCTCGAGCAGGAACGCGGCGCTGCTGATGAACTGCTGCCGCACGACTTCTTCGGAAAAGCGCGGGCTCCAGCCGCTCGACCCGTTCCTCAGATAGCCGTCGATCGCCAACGCGTAGTCGGAGGCGCGGCCGTCGTACCAGTAGTAGATGTTCTCCTCGGGCGCCGTGGAGTCGTACTGCCACTGGGCGCGCGTCGCCGCCGGATCGTAGTGGTTGTAGACGACGTCCTGGATCACCGCGATGCCGCGCCGATGGCACTCGCGCACGAAGTGCCGGTACTGGTCGCGTCCGCCGGCGCTCGACTCGATGCAGAAATGGTGCGTGTCGCCGTAGCCCCAGCCGATGGTGCCGGAGAACTCGGCCATCGGCAGCAGCTCCACCGCGTTCACGCCGAGCAGGACCAGGTGATCGAGGAACGCGATCGCATCGGCGATGTTGCCGGGCCCCGGCTTGCCGAAGCCGAGTGACCCGACGTGCAGCTCGTAGATCACGAGGTCCTGCACGTCGGTCGGGACCGGCAGACCGGGTGTGAACTCGTTGGCCCAGAACTCGCTCGCCGGAATCATGTCGAACGGCAGGCCGGGCGGCGGCGGATCGAAGGTGCGGCGCACGACGTCGGGATCGATGACGACGCTGCAGCTGACGGTGCCGTCGAGCGTGTCGGGCGTCCCCGGCCAGGGATCCTTGGCCGGATCGAGGCGGCCCTTGCCGATCTGGTGGCGCGAGAAGATGTCGGTGCGGAAGACCGTCGCCCCCTGCGCGTCGACGATCCGGTACATGTAGGTCCGGCTCTTGAACGCGTCGAAGTCGGGGAGTGACACGCCTTCCCAGATGCCGTCCGGCCGCGGCAGGAGCGTCACGACCGGGGCGGCCGGATCGATGCCGGTGCCGTCGTCCGCGATGTAGCCGGTGCCGTCGCCGAACACCACGTCCACGTTGCGCGCGTTGGGGGCCCAGACCGCGAAGCGGAGCTCGCACGGCGCGCCAGGCGCGGGGAAGTGCTTGTTGGCGCCGAGCCGACGGCTGTAGGTCAGGTAGTAGCGCTCGACCTGCGACGTCGTGCCGGTGAGCCGGAACTCGCGAAAGCGATCCGTCGACCGCGGATCCGCGATCTCGGTGGGGATGCCCCAGAAGTGGCTGCCCTGCGGGCCGTCGAGCGCGACGCCCCAGCGGAAGGTCCGGTCGCTGTCGGCGAGATCGAGCGCGACCGAGGCCCGGAACATCGGGCAGCCGTCCTCGCCGACGGTTTCCTCCATCGGCGTCTGGACCAGCCACAGGTCGGCGTAGCGGCCCGCCGCGTCCCAGCTGCCGCGGAGGACCGGATTCCGGAAGATGGCGCGGGTGAGGCCGGTGTAGTAGCGGAATTCGACGGTCTGGGTTGCCATGGATGTCGTCAGTGCCCTTCGCACTGTACACATCGCGGGGGCCTGGCGTTATCTGCTTGGCCAGCCTGTCGCGGGTGCGACGCCATGTCCACCATCGTCCAATTCACCGCCGCCTGGAGACCCGACCGGTCGATCGCCGACCTCCTGAAGTGGCCGTGTGACGTCTTCGCCTGGACGTCGACGCTGCTGCAGACGACCGGGCTCTATCGCTATTGGGTGTCGCCGCCTGCCGCCTGGCCGTCTGGCGAGGCATGGCTGGACGAGGTCGATACGGCAGCGGTCGGGTGGCTGGACTACGTCTGTGGCTACACGTCCGCGCCGCCGGACGCGGTGCTGGAGGCGGCCAAGGTGCTCGAATCCACCCGCCTGACCCTCGATCAGCTGCGCCGCAGCGAGACGGGCGGTCGGGCGGATGCCGCGGTGGTCGACGTGGCCCGGGCGATCTTCGCCCTGCATGCGATGGCCGATCGGACGGGCGAGGGATTCGGATCGCCAGGCATTCCCGGCGCGCGGGCGCACCGCCGGGCGCAGTTCCTGGCCGACATCCTCCTGGCGCGCCACGGCAGCCTGACCACCCTGCCGCGCGAGGTCGGGATCGTGCTGCCGAAGATGCGCACGCCGCAGACGGGCGTGTCGTTGCGGGCGCTGTCGCTGTATCTGACCTACCACCAGACGGAAGTGGACGTCGTGTGGCGGTCGATTCCGTGGGTCAACATCGACGACCAGACCCTGAACGTCCTGGCGATCCCATGGCCGTTCGAGATGCACCCGTCCTGGTTCTCACCCCAGCCGCGGAGCGCGGCCCGGATGCGGACCCGCGACGCCGCCCGCTTCTTCAGCTACGAGCCGACGCCCGAGATCGCGCCGGACTTCGTCGTGCGGCTGCTGAAGAAGGCGCGCGAGCACGTGCATCGCGTCCACGTCGTGGTGCTGCCGGAGGCGGCCCTGTCGATCGGCGAGCTCGCCGAGGTCAAACGGGCGGTGGCGAACGAAGCCGTCGACGGTCAGGTCCCGCTGATCGTGACGGGGCTGCGCGGGCGCGATGCCGATGCCGAGCCGCTCACGGGTCGGACGGAGGACCGCGAATCGGCGAACCGCATCGTCCTGTCGGTCTTCTTCGCCGAGAAGTGGTACGACCTGAAACAGGAGAAGCACCATCGCTGGAAGCTGGACAAGTCACAGATCCAGCAGTACGGGCTGGGCGGCGTGCTGCCGATCATCGGCGACTGGTGGGAGGGCATCCCCATCGGCCCGAGACGCATCACGTTCTTCGCGCCGAACGACTGGCTGGTGCTCGCGCCCCTGATCTGCGAGGACCTCGCGCAGATGGATCCGGTCGCCGAGTTGATCCGCGGCGTCGGGCCGACCCTCGTCTGGGCGCTGCTCCTGGACGGGCCGCAGCTGGCGCAGCGCTGGCCGGCGCGCTACGCCAGCGTGCTGGCCGACGACCCCGGCTGCTCGGTTCTCACGCTCACGTCGCTCGGCATGGCCAAGGCGTCGCGCGGCCCCGACGGCAAGGACGGCGACCGGACGGTGGCGCTCTGGAAGGACGTCGAGCGCGGCGTGCAGTGCCTGCAGCTTCCCGCCGGCAAGCCGGCCGCCTCGCTGCTCACGCTGTCCGCGACCTGGCACCGGGAGTTCGCCCTCGACGGCCGGCACGATGGCGAGTCGGCCGCCCGGTTCGTCCTGTCGGGTGCGACGACCATCGAAGACACCGCCGTCCCCATCCCGATCGCGGCGGCCGAGGTCCACGCCACCGGGCGCCGCTACAAGACGGGCGGCTGGCGCGACATCCGCGAGCTGACCGCGTTCACCCAGCTCGTCGACGGGATCTTCGACGCCGACGCCGATTCGATCGAGAGCTTCTGCGCCTGGGCACTCGATGCCAGCCGGGTGTCCAAGGACGACCTGCTCTGGCAGAAGTGTCCGGCCGCGCGGGCCATCGTCGGGATCATCAGCCAGTACGACGTGGGCCAGGTCGACTGGGAGTTCCCGGCGGCAACCGAGCTCCTCAAGCGCTTCCTCAAGGATCACGCGGCGCCGAAGGAGGCGAAGGACTCGTGGCGCCGCCTCCTCGACATGGTGGACAGCATCTCGCGCGGCATGGACCGCGTCGAGCGCGGCCAGCTCGAATGCCTGGGCGACGTGGCGGCTGATCAGCCGGCCTCGGACCGCGCCCGGTGTCAGCTGGCCGTGTGGATGGCGTTGCTCTGGGCCATGCACACCCGATTGCTGCAGCCGGAGCGGGACCAGGGGCAGGACGACGTGCCGGGGCTCGTGGCGCGCATCCGCGGCTTGCTGGCCCGGCGATTCCACGACGTCATCGAGCGTCTGGCCGCTGCCTAGAGGGCGGCGACCAGACGCCCCTTTCGCAACCGCAGGAGGACTCATGGGCGGATCCAAGAGACGGATGGTGCCAGGGGCCGGCGAGGATCCCGACATCCTCCAGGCGCTGGTGGAAGCCGAGGCGATTGCCGGGGAGGACGACGAGGCGTTTCTGCGCCACCTCAACGCGCGCTACTCCCGCAAGCGGAACGCCGCGATGCGAACGCGAGGCATCCTGCCGGTCCGGGCCGTTCCCGCGGCTGACGATGAGAGCCCGCGGGCGCACGTCCTGCGCAACGATCCGCGGTTCCTGGCCAACGCGCGGGCGCTGGCCCGCCGGAGCCAAGGCGGACTCCGCGTCATCGGCGGGGCGAAGGTCCCGCCCAATCAGTTCCTCGACTGCGTGGCGGTTGGCCGCGACGACGTCTGGGGCTGCACCGGCACGCTGATCGCGCCCGACGTCGTCGTCAGCGCGGGGCATTGCGCGAGCGTCGCGACCCGCGTGTTCTTCGGCGGCGACGTGAAGAAGGCCGGCAAGATCGTCAAGGTCAAGCAAGCCGTGCGGCATCCGAGCTACCACAAGGCCGGCAAGCACAACGACCTGCTGGTGCTGCTGCTGGAGCAGCCGGTCGTGAACATCGCCCCGCGCGCCATCGCCACGGCCGCCCAGGTCAACAAGGCGACCGACGGCCGGGTGGTCGGCTTCGGGAACACGGATCCCTTCGGCACGAAGGGGTACGGCGTCAAGCGTCAGGTGGACATTCCGATCGCCTCACCGTCGTGCAAGGGGACGGTCGACGGCGATCCGGATGCCGTGGCCTTTGGCTGTGACGTCAACCTCGAGATGGTGGCGGGCAAGCCGCTCCTGGGCAAGGACAGCTGCACCGGCGACAGCGGAGGGCCGCTGTACATCGAGGGGCCCGGCGGCGGGTGGCTCCTCGCCGGAGCGACGTCGCGCGCGGTGGACAGCGCGCCCAACGACTGCGGCGACGGCGGCATCTACGTGCGCATCGACAAGTATCGCGCCTGGATCGAGGGCCTGCCGGGCGTGTCGCTACCCTGAGGGGGCCGGCCATGGCGAAGCGAGTGTCCCGCGGACGTAGCCCGCATCGTGCGCCGCGCCGACGACTGCGCGTCGAGGTGGCGTGGAGCAACATCATCCGGGCGAGGGCCGACGCGTTCGTGGTCGGCCACTACACCGGCGTCCTGCCGCAACAGGCGGAGCTGCACCTCGATCGCGCGCTGTCGGGCACCGAGGACGAGTCCCGTCTCGTGCTGACGGACCTCGTCCGCCGCGGCGCCATCCGGGGCGCGCTCGGGGACGTCGTCTTCTTCCCGTGGCCTGGACATGGCCAGGTGGTGCTCGCCGGCATGGGGCGGATGGGCACCTTCCGCGAACCGCAGCTCCGCGTGCTGGCCCGCAACCTGGTCGAAAGCCTGGGGCGCCTGATGCGGCGGCCGACCATCGCGACGGTGCTGATCGGCTCCGGCGACGGGAACCTCGACGTGCCGACGGCCGTGAAGGGCATGCTGGACGGTGCCGCGGAAGCGCTGGCAGGCGATGCGACCCTCGACATCCGGCGACTCGTGATCGCGGAGTTCCGCCTGGATCGTGCCTACGAGATTCTTCAGGCGGCTCGGGAAGCGGCGCGCGCGATCGAGGAGAGCGCGCCGATCACGATCGAAGTGCCTTCCGACGTGACCGAGCGGGGCAACGCCGGTGGCGGCGTTCCCACGCGCTACGGCTATTCGCTGATCCTGGCGGCGTTGGCGCAGGCGTGCCACAAGGGCCGGCGCTCCCGTCTCGGCACCGGCCTGACGCAGCTGTTGCGAGAGCTGCCCGAGCCGCCCCGAAGCGCCGTGCTCGAGGAGCTCCGGAAGCGGGGCGGCGATCCGAATCGCAAGCGGCTCGGGCTCGCGTTCAAGCTCGAGAGCCGGCATGTGGTGGACGCCAGCGAGATCCCGGATCGCGTCAGCTTCTCGCACGACGGCCGGGCGATCCGCAGTGCGGCGATCACCAACCTGACGACGGTCGCGGCCCGCGACCTCGACGTGCGTCTGGCCTGGGTGGATCGCATCGTCGACGGACTCCAGGCTCCGTTGCCGGCCGACCTGGCCAAGAACGCTCCCGTGGCCTACCGGCACCTCGTGCACCCGGACCTGGCGGAGCGCCTGGCGTCGCCCTTGCCGCTCGTCCTCGAGCTGGACCGCGCCATGGCGCGCGTGTCGTGGGAGCTCCTCGACGACGGGCTCGCTGCCAAGGCGCGCCCGCTCGGGCAGCAGCGGCCGATCGCCCGGCAGCTCCGCACGACCTACAGTGCGCCCCAGGCGCGTCGCATCCTTCAGAAGGTGCCGCGTGCGCTGGTCATCGGCGATCCGGACGGGTCACTGGCGCACACCCGCGAAGAGGCCCTCGCCGTGCGCGACCTGCTGGCGTCGGCCAAGATCCAGGTGGAGCTGCGCCTGGGGCCGCCCGACGAGCTGGGGCTCGGGGTGCAGGCGGGCATCCTTCCGGCCGATCTCTTCGAGATTCTGCCGCTGCTGCGCAACGGGGACTTCGACTTCATCCACTTCGCCGGCCACGCGGTGTTCCTGCCGGAGTTCCCGGATCGCAGCGGCTGGCAGTTCAAGAACGAGATTCTGACCGCCTCGAAGCTGGAAGGCGTGCAGATGCCGCCGCGGTTGATCGTCGCCAACGCGTGTCTCTCGGCCCGCGTGTCGGACGACATCCGCAAGCGCACCGGACCGCAGACCGGCAACGGCGGGCTTGGGACGCCACCGCCCGGCTGGGAAACTGCCGCCGCGGGCAAGCGGAAGGCCGCGGCACCGCCCGGCGATTCGCGCCTGGTCGTCAGCCTGGCCGACGAGTTCTTCAAGCGGGGCGTCGAGGACTACATCGGCACGGCGTGGGAGGTCCCGGACCAGCAGGCGCTGCTGTTCGCGCAAGCGTTCTACGGAACGCTGGTCAAGGGTGGCCGATCGGCCGGCAGCCGGCAGCGGCCGGCCGGGGCGACCCTCGGCGACGCCATGTTGGCGGCCCGCAAGCAGCTCTACGCCAGGTTCGGGGCGACCGGTGAGCTCGCCGCGGCCTGGGGCGCCTATCAGCACTACGGCGATCCGACCCGACGGCCACTCGCGTGAGCGGCCCGACCGCTGCCCGTCCAGCTACACGGGCATCGGCCGGCCGTCCGCGACCGCCATCCAGCCGCGGGCGACGCGGTAGATGACCCAGCCGGCCAGGGCCAGCACCGGGATCCAGACGACGATCAGGCCGATCCCGAGCGTGAAGACGACGAACAGCAGGCAGAGCAGCGCCCACAGCAGGCCGAACCAGAAGGTCCGGATCTGCCAGCGGAAGTGCGACTCGAGCCAGGTGCCGCGCGCCGCGCCTCGCTTCACATAGTTGAGGATGACCGCGATGATCGACGGCCACCCGAACAGGAAGG
>Ga0075366_10002103_pt1 | contig 10130 bp, 10 predicted proteins | sample EndMethybrTD3031_FD_72351 | JGI IMG/M metagenome (GOLD analysis project Ga0075366, IMG submission 72351) | Populus endosphere microbial communities from Tennessee, USA - Endosphere MetaG P. TD hybrid TD303-1 | ecosystem: Host-associated > Plants > Roots > Endosphere | place: USA: Tennessee... | reverse complement strand
GCACCACGATGATCGTCGAGAGCGCGACAAACGCCGCCGCAGCAATCGCGATGAGGGATGTCCGCTGGGTTTCCCAAAGTTCGCGCAGCATCACTGGCCTCCCGTCGCAGTAGCGGCGGGCGCGGGTTCACTGGCTGTCGCCTTTCGGCGCACTTCAGGCAAGGGGAGGTAAGGCGTAACCCCGCCCGATTCGACCACAACCTTGTCGTTGTTGCGCAAGACTCGCTCCATCGTCTCGTAATAGATGCGCCGCCGGGTTACTTCGGGGGCAAGCTTGTACTGCGCATAGACCTTGTCGAATGCAGCAGCCTCGCCCTGGGCAATGGCCAGCACCTGGCCCGCCCATGCGCGCGCGTCGGCCTGATATTTTTCGGCCTGCTGCTGGGCGACATTGACGTTCTGGAAAGCGGTGACGACTTTGGCGGGCGGATCGGTCTTCTTCAGTTCGACGCCCTGGATCAGCACGCCCGCCTTGTAGGCATCGAGGACGGCCTGCATGCGGGCGCGCACGTTCTGCTCGATCATACCGCGGCCTCTGCCGCCGATGACGTCGTTAAGGGCGACTTCCGCGACAGTCGCGCGCATGGCCGCTTCGGCCACTTCTTTCACCGTGTTTTCCGGATCATCCAGCCGGAATTTGTAGAGCTTGAGATCCTTGATGGTCCAGCGAACGAGGTACGAAAGGTCGACCAGGTTCTTGTCGCTGGTCAGCATCAGCTTTTCGCTGTCATCCTCAGGGATGGAATTGCGCCGGATCGAGGTTACGTCCGTCACATCGACAGACTGGAGCGGCCAGGGCAACGTCAGCGAAACGCCGGGGCCGATCGTATGGCTGTAGCTGCCAAAAGTGGTGACAATGCCCTGTTCCTTGGGGCCGACCATGTGGCCGACGCTGAAAAACAGCCAGAGCACGACAATGCCGCCGAGTATGATCGAAGTCCAGCTCTTGCCGCCGGGGCGCGGCGGCAGGCCGGGAAATCCGCCACCAAGGCCGCCGCCGCCGCCAGGGCGCGGCCCGCCACCTTTCGGGCGAAACAGGTCTTCAAGATTGGCCGAGCGGCGCGGGGGCGCACCTTCGGGCGGAAGCCAAGGGTTGCGCGGGCCGCGTGCAGGCTCGCCAGGTTCGCCATCGCTGCCACCACCCGGCGTTTCGCCATCGGCGCCGGAATCTTCCGGTCCGCCTTTGTCGCCGCCCCCCCACGGTCCTTTTCGACCGGCCATGGCCAGCCATCCGAGCGCGCTAGATCCGCCTGTTGTTTTCATGCGCTCTCTTATAGGAATGGCAAGGCAACAAAAACAGTGCCTGACCCCGCTTTTTCCCGCTAGTGGGGACAAAATCTCATCCGGGGCACAAATGAACGGCCAGTCAGACGAAAATACTCTCAAGTCCCTATTGCCTGCGCTGGCGCAAAACCGCCTGCAATCGCTGAAGCTGGAACATGGCGTTGCCACGCTGGTGCTGGATGTGGCGGGCATGGACAAGATCGAGCGCGAGCGGCTGGAAAGCGAAGTGCGCGATGCGCTTGGCGCCGCCAGCGGCGTGGAGGAAGTGCGCGTTGCAATGACGGCGGAGCGCGGCCCTGCGGCCCGCAAGCCGCGCATCATTGCCGTCGCCTCGGGCAAAGGCGGGGTCGGCAAGTCCACGCTCTCTGCCAATCTTGCCGTCGCGCTGGCACGGGCAGGTCGCAAGACTGGCCTGGTCGATGCCGACATCTACGGTCCGTCCCAGCCCCGCCTGCTCGCAACCGAAGGTCAACGGCCGACGGCCGAGGAAAAGAAGCTGGTGCCTGTGCCGAGCCAGTTCGGCGTCAGCATGCTGTCCATGGGGCACCTGGTCGAGCCGGGCCGGGCGATTGCCTGGCGTGGACCAATGGCAGGCAATGCGCTCTCGCAGCTGATCGATGCGCAGTGGGGCGATACCGAATTGCTCGTGGTCGATCTTCCGCCCGGCACGGGCGACGTGCAGCTGACGATGATGCAGCGTTTCAAGCCTGACGGCGCGGTGATCGTGTCGACCCCGCAGGATCTGGCACTGATGGATGCCACGCGCGCCATTCAACTGTTCGAGCAGGCGCAAGTGCCAGTCATTGGCCTGGTTGAGAACATGGCCGGTTACATCTGTCCGCACTGCGGGAAGGCGAGCGATCCCTTCGGACACGGCGGCACGGAGACAGCCGCGCGCGATATGGGCCAGGCTTTCCTTGGGCGCATTCCGCTCGATATGGCGATCCGCCTCGCCAGCGACGAAGGCGTGCCGCCAGCTGCCGGCGATAGCCCGCAGGCCGATGCTTTCGCCGCGATTGCCCGGCGGGTTCTGACCTGGCTCGATAACCAGTAGTGGAACCTGTCTCCCAATCTCCGTTCGTGTCGAGCGAAGTCGAGACACCACACACATCGCCAGCGTGTCGCGACTTCGCTCGACACGAACGGAGGTTTGCTGGGGGGCGAGTCAAATGGAGCTGACACGACGTCAGATCGTCATTGGTGCGCTGGTCGGCGGCGGTCTTGCCGTCGGCTATGCGCTGCGCCCGCGCCACTATCCCTCGCCGCTGGTCGCTGGCCGCGATGAAGTGGCTTTCAATGCCTGGATCAAGCTGGCGCGCGACGGCGTGATCACTGTCGCGGTGCCGCAACTGGAAATGGGGCAGGGCATCACCACCCTCATTCCCCAGATCGTGGCTGTGGAACTGGGTGCGGACTGGCGGCAAATCGCGGTAGAACCGGGAGCAGTCAGCGCGCATTACGCCAACCTGCCGCTCGCCGCACGCTGGTCAGCCTTGTGGATGCCTGTGCTGCCAGCCTTGGGATCCACGCCCGGCGCGCCCATGACCGGCCGCTGGGCGCGCGGTGAGCGCTTCATGGCAACAGCCGACGGCACATCGATCGCTGCCTACGAAGGCGCCGTGCGCCACGCGGCGGCCAGCTTGCGCACCCTGCTGGCCATGGCCGCTGCCGATCGCTGGGATGTCGACTGGCAGGCCTGCGACCTGCGCGACGGTTTCGTCATCAATGGTGGCTCGCGCCTGTCGTTCGGCCAGCTTGCCGATGCAGCCGCAGCAATCACCCCGCCGGATGATCCGGAATTGCGCGGCGATCCCGCGCGTGAGCGTCCGGGCCGACTTGAAACGAGCGCTGCCGGCAAGTTCCCGCGGCTCGATCTGCCCGCCAAAGTTGACGGCAGCTATCTGTTTGCCGGCGATGTTCGCTTGCCGGGCATGCTCCACGCCGCCATCCGCCACGGCCCCATCGGCGAAGTGGCGCTCGCCAATTTCGACAAGGCGAAGGCGCGCGGCATTTCAGGGCTTGTTTCGCTGGTAAAGGGGGAGACCTGGCTTGCGGCCGTCGCCAAGGACTGGTGGGCGGCCGAGCGCGCGCTGGCGGCCATCGCGCCCACTTTCCATGCCCAGGCGCGCGCGGGATCGGACCGGATCGAGGCGCAGCTGGATGAGGCCTTGCTGAAAGGCGAAGGCCAGTCGCTTTACGAGAACGGCGATGCCGACAATCTCGCCGAAAAGCCCTATGCGCTGGCGCTGCGCTATGACGTTGCGCCAGCCTTGCATGCCACGCTGGAAACCGCCAGCGCCACGGTGCGCCTTACGGATTCCCGGTTGGAGCTGTGGCTGGCAACGCAGGCGCCAGAGGCCGCGCTGCGCGCTGCCGCCGAAGTTGCCGACCTGCCGCAAAGCCGGGTCGTGCTCTATCCGATGCCTGCGGGCGGCAGTTTCGACCGGCGGCTGGAGCATGATCACGCCATCGAAGCCGTGGCCATTGCCAAAGCCGTGGGCAAGCCCGTGCAACTGACATGGTCGCGCTGGCAGGAACATCTGGCGGGCTGGCCGCGTCCGCCTGTCTCTGCCGTAATGGCGGCCAAAGTGGGCGAGGGCGGTCTGCTCACTGGTTGGAAGGCGCGCCTCGCCATGCCTTCCAGCGGCTTTGAATTCGGTGCGCGGCTGTTTTCCGGGCTCAAGCCTTCTGCCGCCATGGCCGAAGCGGAAGGGAAGGGCGATGCGCTGGCGCTGGAAGGTGCAGTGCCGCCTTACGCGATTGCCGATGTCGTAATCGAACATGTTCCGGTGCGCATCGCGCTGCCAACTGGTCGCCTGCGCGGCAATGCCCATGGCTACACCGCGTTTTTCACCGAATGTTTCATTGACGAACTGGCCCGCAAGACCGGGCGAGAGCCGCTGTCCTACCGTATTTCGATGCTGGGGCACGATCAGCGAATGGTTTCCTGCCTGCAGGGCGTGGCAGGCCTCGCCAACTGGGATGCGGGCGCGGACGGAAGCGGGCAGGGGTTGGCATGCCACATGATCGGTGCCGGCCGGATCGCCGTGATTGCCACCGCGCGCCGGGATGAAACGGGAGTGCGGGTCGACCGGATCGCCGCAGTGGCCGATATCGGGCGCATCTTGAACCTCGATATTGCCCGCCAACAAATCGAAGGCGGGCTGATTTTCGGTATCGGCCTCGCCCTTGGCTCCAGCACCACTTATGCCGAAGGCCTGCCTGAAGTGGGCCGGATTGGCGCGCTAGGCCTTCCCTTACTGGCCGATTGCCCGCAGATCACTGTCGACTTCATTGACAGCCAGGCCGAACCTGCCGACCCGGGCGAACTGGGCGTGGCCGCCGTTGCTCCGGCAATTGCTAATGCGCTGTTTTCCGCCACTGGCTCGCGCTTTCGCCGCCTGCCGCTATTGTCCGAAGAATTATGATCCAGCCCGCCGACCATCCACCCATCCCGGCTGCCAAAGTGGGCGTGCTGCTGGTCAACCTCGGCACGCCAGACGCGCCCACGCCATCAGCCGTGCGGCGGTATCTGAAGCAATTTCTGTCCGACCGCCGCGTGGTCGAGCTGCCGCCATTGCTTTGGCAGCCGATCCTGCGCGGGATCGTGCTCAACACCCGTCCCCGCAAATCTGCCCATGCCTATTCGCAGGTCTGGATGAGCGAAGGCTCGCCGCTGGCGGCCATCACTGCCGCTCAGGCGAAAGCCCTGCAGGCGCGGCTGGGCGAGCGCGTTATGGTTTGCTGGGCCATGCGGTATGGCAATCCATCGATAGCTGCGCAGTTGGCGAATCTCACCGAAGCAGGCTGCCAGCGCGTGCTGTTCGCCCCGCTCTACCCGCAGTATTCGGGCGCGACTACGGCGTCGGCCATGGATGCATTGGGCGACGCGCTGGCAGACTTGCGCTGGCAACCGGCGATCCGCACACTGCCGCCGTATTTTGACGATCCCTTGCACATCTCGGCCTTGCGCGAAGACCTTGCGCGCCAGGTGCGGGCGTTAGCGTTCCGTCCGGAAGTGCTCCTGCTGAGTTTCCATGGCATGCCCCAGCGCACGCTGCACCTCGGCGATCCCTATCATTGCCAATGCCGCAAGACCGCGCGGCTGCTGGGCGAAGCATTGCAGGCCGATTTTCCAGGCTTGCGCATCGAAACCTCATTCCAGTCGCGGTTCGGCAAGGCCAAGTGGCTGGAGCCCGCGACGGACGCGGTGCTGGCTGCCGAAGCAGCCAAAGGGACGCGCGCACTCGCGATTGCCGCACCGGGCTTCTCTGCCGATTGCCTTGAAACCGCCGAGGAACTGGCAATCCGCGGCAGGGCGCAATTCCTCGGTGCGGGCGGAGCGCATTTTGCCGCACTCGCCTGCCTCAATGACAGCACGGCCGGGATGGCCATGCTCGAAGGTCTGGTCAGGCGAGAGCTTTCGGGCTGGTTCTAATTGGCAGGCGCGCTTGCTGCGGGCGATGCAGCAGGCTCTGCCGGTGTGCCCGCACTAACACTGCCAAAGCCGCACTGGCCGCGCTCCATAGAGATCTGCTTGGTGATGCGCGTGGCATTTTCGGCATAGGCCTCGGTCACCGAGCCCTTGTTGATAGTCTTGCCGCGCAGTGGGCTCACTTGATCGCAAAGATGGAAGACATGCGGCGTGGAGGAACGCTTGGCGCCGTTTTCAGGCGCGATCCAGTAAACCATATCGAGCCCGTTGGGATGCGCGGGATCCTTGGTTGCATCGGCAACGGCGGCACTGTCACGTGCGATGTCCTGCGCCTGGCTGGCGACTTCAGGCGAACAGGCCGTGGTGGGTTGCCCCGATTTGATCTGGGCGGCGCACTGATTCATGTCCTGGGTATATTGCTCGGTCGAGGGCGGTTTGAAGTCAATGCCGATTGCCGTGGCCGCCAGCGCCAGAACGACGCCGACGATGCCGGCGATCTTCTTGTTCTTGGGGTCCATGTCCTTGTCGAGGAAGATCAGGACAAGCAGCGGCAGGAACGCCAGCACAGTGATGATCGCACCCAGCTGGTTCTGGACGAAGAAGCGGAACCCGTCGGCACGGCTGGCCGGGTCGTGGCGGTTGGCCGCCTTCCACATCAGGCTGCCGCCGATTGCGAATGCCGCGATCACCACGAGCAGGCCGATCAGAAGCGGCAGGTTGCCATGATCGAACTTGTGCTGCTTCAGCATGACGATACCGGCAATCTCGGTGCCAATCGCCACGATCCAGGCAAGCGCGGCATAAATCCGCAGCCGCTTGGCCGCACTCTTCTGGCCCTGGGTCGCGGCCCAGGCCTTGGTGATGTCAACTTCCGCTGCTGGCTTGTCCTCGGACATATGCGACCTCCCCTAATCAGGCATGCAAGTTATCGCAGGGGCTTGGAAAACGCCAGCGCACATTCATCGGGCCTCGTCAGAATAAGTCGCGGCAGCTGGATCGCTCCATTCTTGACATAATCCCTTTTTGTTCTACTCCTGTTCGGACGTAACGGAATTTGGAGTCGGACGACCATGGCCCAGGCACAATACGCCGCATGCGAAACAGGCGCTGCGCCGGTTTATCCCGACGCGTCGCAGCATTTGGCGAGGGATGGTGCGGGCCTTCCCGTGGTGTTGTCGATCTTTGCGGACCGGGCGTCGCTGCGGTCGACCATTCGAGACGATGCTCTGGCGGCTGGATTTCGCGTTTCTTTGTGTGATGAACTCTCAGTCTTGCTGGATGCCGATGTGCGGCCGCTGGGCGAACTGGTGGTGCTCGACTGTCCGAACGTTACCGGAGCAGAGCTTGCCGCGCTGGCGCGTCTGGATTTGCGCGCGGCGCATTGCGGCGCGAAATTGATCGTCTCCACCCGGTTCGATGTACTGGATGACGTGTTTGCCTGCCTTGATCAGTCCGCCCCGCAGATCCTTGTCGATCCTTCCCGGGCTGACCTGGCGATCGCGCTGGGAAGGGCACTTGGCGAGCTGGCGGGCACGCGCCTGCGCGAGCTGGGCGAGGAAGACCGGCTGATGCTGCTTCGTCTGACCGAGCAGGTTGGCCAGATTGCCGAACGGCTCGAGCGGCTGGATGGCACCGTGTCTGCGCCGATAAGCGGGGACGGCGGCAGTGACAGCATTTTCCGCTTCGGCCAGCCCAAACGCACTTATTCGGGACCGGACGATGCAGGCAGCCGGCTGGTTCGCGCCAGCCGCCCGCCATTGCCCGATCCGCGCCTGGTGCGCCGCATCATCCGCCAGCGTCAGCTGCGCGCGCGGTTTTTCGATGGCGACTTGTTTGGCGATCCGGCGTGGGACATGCTGCTTGATCTGACTGCGGCGCGGGCCGAACACACCCGGGTCTCCGTCACGTCGCTGTGCATTGCTTCAGGCGTCCCGCCCACCACGGCGCTGCGCTGGATTGGGCAGATGACCGAGGCAGGCCTGTTTGAACGCGTGGAGGACGAGACGGATCGCCGCCGGGCATTCGTTGCCCTGACTGACAAGGCGGCGGACGCCATGGCGCGCTTCTTTGCCGAACTGGGCAGCGGCGCATCGCGGCTCGTATGAACCCTCTTTCGCAAGCGCAAAGCTTGCGCTAAGGCGCGCGCTCTTCGGCCGTGGTGCCGGGCGGTTAGCTCAGTTGGTAGAGCATCTCGTTTACACCGAGAGGGTCAGCGGTTCGAGCCCGTTACCGCCCACCACAAAACCTGCGGAAAGCCGCGGTTTTTAAGCGCAGCGATAGATTAAGCGGCGAGGGGTCCCGGTCTGTTCGTCAGCCGTCCACCGTCGGCAGGATGTAATTGCGAAGCACCCGCTCCTTCTCGCTGCGGATCCGCAGCTGGCTAGTGACCAGTTGCGTATATTTCTTCCACATGCGCTCAACGTCCAGGCGCTCCCGGTCCGCTTCTTGTCGCCGCTGGACCAATATCTGCTGCCACTCGGCGAGCTTGTCACCACAGGGATCGCCGCCTGCCTCGCCGCTGGCGCAATATTTGCCGAAGAGTGTTCGCGGCTTGTCCAGTCGAAAGAGATACATAGTAGCAGAAAAGGCATTAAATACAACATCATTGTGGTAACACCGCGAGTTGCCTATGCGCCAAGTCCTTGTTCACAATCGCCGAAAGCACCATCTGAAGACTAAGCGACTTGTCGCTTTTGCGACAATTCGGTCTCGAGAAGTTGAAGGATTGGCTAATGGCATTGAACAGTGAGATATTTCTGGCCCGCGCTGATGAGTGCGAGCGTGATGTCGAAAAGACAACGCTTCAAAATGTCCGCGACCAGCTTACGCGCTCGGCAAAGGCCTGGCGCGCAATGGGTGAGGCGGCGCTCGTGTTCGAGACACTGCAGGCCAAAGCAAAGAACAAGTCCGTCGATGGCGATGATATGTGTGCCGAAGACCAGACCGATATGAAAGTGCTCACACGACCTGCGGTCGGCAGACCACTTCTCAGGTAAGCAGCAGGTCCATAAATGAGCGATGAACCTTATAAGGTCACGCCGGTGTGGGACCAGCATACCTTGCCAGCAGCCATAAGGAATGAGCACAGCACCAAGGCGGGGACCTGGGGCATGCTGAGAGTATTGGAGGGCGAGGTCACCTTGGTCTTCCATGATCCCGCTTCGTCGGTGCAGGTCACACCGAGCTCACCGGCACTCATCCCTCCCCAAGCTGTCCATCATGTTGAGCTCAAAGGCCCCATGAAAATGCAGGTCGAGTTTCATCACAGACGTCAGAACCTGTCATGAGCGGGTAGAAGCAGGGCAGGGGCATCCCCATATTCTTGGCCCGTATTCTCAGCCCATATTCTTGGCCCATATTCTTGGGAGGAATGAGATGGACACGCATCGGCCTGATGCCGCAGCCATCGAACGCTTCGCACAATGCAGTCCAGCAACTGCCACAATTGTTCCGCGACTACCTCCCGGCCGTTGTCTTTCGCGTCGAGGAATTTGCCGATGCCGAAGCCCTGCAATTGGTGGGGCTAAGCAAGCGCCTTGTAGCAGACATTCGCTTCGATGTACCTTAGGTGCGAAAGTGATCGATTGTTCAGCAAGGCACAACGCAACCCTTCCACTTTGCCAACGTTAGCGTGATATGAAAGCCGAGAGTTCAAAAGTGCTTATCGTCGCGCTGGCGGCCAATCTGGGGATAGCTGTGGCGAAGTTCGTCGCTGCCGCAATTACCGGCTCGTCAGCCATGCTGACTGAAGGCGTCCATAGCTTGGTCGATAGCGCTAATCAGATCCTGCTGATGTACGGTGAGAAGCGAGCAGCCAAACCAGCCGATGCGTTGCATCCCGCAGGATATGGCCGCGAGCTCTATTTCTGGAGCTTTGTTGTCGCCCTGCTCGTGTTTGCTTTGGGGGCGGGTGTTTCGGTGTACGAGGGCATCGTCCATTTGCTTGAGCCGGAACCGGCAGTGTCTCCAGTTGTCGCTTACAGCGTTCTGGCGATAGCTTTCGTTCTGGAGGGAGGTTCGACGATCGCGGCATTCCGCGATTTCAACGGCGCCCGTCTCGGCAAATCGTGGTGGAGCGCACTGACATCAACCAAGGATGCCACAACTGTTATCGTATTGCTCGAAAACGGAGCCGCAATGGTGGGAATTCTCTTTGCCGCGATTGGTCTCGCGCTGTCCCAGTTCACTGGCAACCCGAAGTTTGATGGAGCGGCCTCGATCCTGATCGGTCTGCTTCTCGCAGTCGTGGCAATTTTCCTGGCCCGTGAAGCAAAGGGCTTGCTGATTGGCGAGGCCGCAGATCCGGTCTTGATCGACGGCATTCGTCATACGATCGCGAGGAAAGGCGTGATGGGCATTGGCGAAATCATGACCATCCACAATGCTCCAAATCAGATTGTGGCGGCGGTCA
>Ga0075366_10002102_pt1 | contig 10131 bp, 5 predicted proteins | sample EndMethybrTD3031_FD_72351 | JGI IMG/M metagenome (GOLD analysis project Ga0075366, IMG submission 72351) | Populus endosphere microbial communities from Tennessee, USA - Endosphere MetaG P. TD hybrid TD303-1 | ecosystem: Host-associated > Plants > Roots > Endosphere | place: USA: Tennessee... | reverse complement strand
CATGATGCAGTATTTTACTTATGTCGCGGGTTATTTTTTGCGCCCGTTCGTCAAAACTACCTGCACAGCCAACCCAAAAAAGTATTTCGGGTTCCTTGCCGTCGGCGGCCATTTGGGCCATAGTGGGTATTTTGAAGTTGGTCATATATCGTTTTATTATAACTCGTCGGGCAATTCGTTAATATTGGCTATGAAGTCATCTACGCTACTGTAATTTTTAAATACAATTGCTGTGTTGCTGGCTTTTAAAAGGTTAAGAATATCAAGCGCAACCTCCAAAGCGGGGCTTTCTTTTCCAAACATACGGGCATCCCAGTTAGCGCCGACTAATACATTCTCCTCAGCCATTTCTACGCACCAACTCTCTAAAAACTCGGCCAACAGGATTTCAACGGGAAGGTAACGGTTCCAATCATCGCGGGCGCAGGCCTTAGCATAAGCCCTGTCCGACCAAAACGGAATTACACTAATTTCTTCGTCATCGTTTGAATTGGAATTGGCCCATCCTGTTTTACTTTTTAATCCCCATACCGATTTGGCTGTGGCTGCCCGTTCAATAAATAAATTATATTTCGATTCGATGGTTGCGGTATCCTGCAGCATATCTGTATTTAATAAAACCTGTAATTAACTAATTGTTGTCCGCCCAGTTTAACCTGTCGGCCTGGCTGTATTTCCAGGGGGCTCCGTTGTTTTCAACATTACTGAACATATTGTTCAGGCTGGCCGGCGCCTGTGATTCCTCCATCACAATATAACGGCGCATTTCGGTAATAATTTCCAATGGGTTGATGTTTACCGGGCAGGCTTCTACACAGGCGTTGCAGGTGGTACAGGCCCAAAGTTCTTCGCGGGTAATGTAATTATCCAATAGGGTTTTACCGTCGTTATGGTCGTTGCCGTGCTTATCCAGGTTGTTGCCTACTTCGGTAAGCCTGTCGCGGGTGTCCATCATAATTTTACGGGGCGATAGCAGTTTCCCTGTGATGTTGGCCGGGCATACCGATGTACACCTGCCGCACTCGGTACAGGTATAGGCCTCCATCAGGTTTTTCCAGGTAAGGTCGGTTACATCTTTCGCGCCAAACCTTGCTGGCTCGCCGGTATTTTCGGGTACAAAGGATGGATCGAGCATGGCTTTAACCTCATTGGTAACCGAAGCCATATTGGTAAATTTTCCTTTTTTATCCAGTTTTGAATAATACACATTGGGGAAAGCCAGCAGGATATGAAAATGCTTTGAATAAGGCAGGTAGTTTAAAAATGCCAGTATCCCGATGATATGGAACCACCAGCAGCCCCTTTCCAGCATCACCAGGGCGCCTGCACTATCGGGCAATATTGGCGCTATCAACGAACTTACCGGGAAACTACCTGCTGTTACATAATGTTCAAAATGGAGTAACTGTAATTTATAGTCGGCAGCATTCATGGTTAAAAACGCGGTCATGAGCAGTATCTCGATGCAAAGGATATAGTTGGCATCTGATTTTGGCCATTGCGTCATCTCGGTGCCCGAGAAACGTTTAAGGTGAATGATGTTACGCCTGCACAGGAAAACAACGCAGGCAACAAGTACCAGTACTGCCAATACTTCAAAACCACCAATCAGCAGCCCATACAAGCTACCCAGCGGGGCCGAAAAAACGCGGTGCGAACCAAAGACCCCGTCGATCATGATCTCCAATACCTCGAGGTTGATGATCACGAAGCCCACGTAGATAAAAAAATGCATGATGGCGGCCACCGGCCGCTTAACCATTTTGGTTTGGCCAAGCGCTACCTTAGCCATCACCTTCCAGCGCAAAGCCGGTTGATCTGTGCGGTCAACATCCTTACCCAACAATATATTGCGCCTTATTTTGCCTGCGTTTTTGGCAAACAGGTAAATGGCAGCCCCTAAAATGATGATAAATATAGCCTGTGCAATCATTATGCGTGCATAGTATTTTTATTCAAAGTTAACGGAATTGTTGAAACAGCAAAAGGTTACTTAATTATTTAAGATCAGCATCGATTTTTAAATTTAACCCTTTTATGGCTTGTATGGCTGCTGTTATCCGATTATTTATGGGTGTTGTACTGCCACCGACGTTAATATCTATCATTTTGCTTAAGGCATCGGTATACCATTTTGCCCATACATCAATTTTATGTCGTTCGGCATCCGCTGCCGATCCGTCTTTAATGGCCTGCAGGCTCAGCTGGTATTCTTCCTGTAACCTGTCTGTCGCGTTTTTTTGTAATTCGGCTATTAACGTTAATGTAGTGGTTTCATTTGCCGCTGTTAGCGTATAAGCTGTAGCCAGCGCGCTCACGCCAACGTTTTTCATCTCCTGGGCCGATACCATATCCAGCCTGTCGGCATCGGTATGGTAAAATACATCGGTAAAATGCCACATTAGCAAGCCGGGAATTTTGGCCTTCAAAAACGGTGTATGATCGCTGCCACCTTCAAAAGGGTTGCTTTTTACTACCCAGCCATTGTCGCGCCCCTGCTGCATGCAGCGGTTAAGCAACAAGTCATTAAAATAATGCGGAAACAAATCTGATTCCTGCAGCGGCCTGCCACCCCATTCGGTATGTTTATCTTTACCGCGCGTCCAAACTGCCGACGGGTCGGGCATTTTTTCAATCAGGAAACTGCCGCCGGTTTTGGTTACATCTTCGCCCACCATATCCAGGCTCAAGCCCCATTTAATGCCTTTTGCCCGTACGCTATCTTCGGTTATATACCTGCCTGTTGATACAATTTCATCGCCCCATAAAAATGTAATTGTGCGCTTGGGTTCAAATTTTTTCTGTTTGATAAGCGTTGCTGTAACCCTTGCCATTTCGGCCAGGGTACCTACGCCGGTTGCGTTATCATTGGCGCCTGGCTCTTGTACGTGGGCGCTAAACACAAATCGTTTATCGGGTTTAACTGTACCTCGGGCGTTAGCTACAATAGTGAGCTCTTTTGAGGGATATATTTTGGCTTCAACTTCAACGTGTACCTTAACCGGGCCTTTTTGCAAAGCCGCCTTAAGCCTTTCTTTTGCGGCGTATGAAAGCAGGATGCCAAATTTCTGACTTAGCGAGTCCTGGTATTTTATACCGCCAAACTGGATGGAGTTTACATTTTTTTCGGGCTGGGTATAGGCAGGCATGCTGTAGCCCATGGCACCAAGCGCGCCATTTTTTACTGCGGATGTGTAAAACATACCTACGCTGGCCTCGGCAAAAACAATTTTACCTTTTACGTTTTTACTGTCAAGGTTTTTTAGGTCGGCCCTGTCCACAAAAACAACTTCGGCAGTGACACCGCCAGGCGGCGTACTTGCCGAATAGATAGCCAGCATATTACGGTTGGTTGCAAACGTAAGCAATGGCTTTTGCTCTCCCTCTATAGTTACTATTGCGTTTACAGGTTCCCATGCAGGGCGTTGCATGTCTCGGGTTTCCATACGATAAGTTAACACGCCGTCGGCTTCGCCTTTTACTTCTTTTTTATAGCCGGCCTGTTGCAGTATTTTCTCTACCTCGTATATGCTTTGGTTAAAACCCGAATTGCCGGGCAGCCTCCAGCGTTTTTCAACAAAAGCTACTGTTTTATAAGCATTGGCCTCATTAAATGTACTTCGCAAAAGGGAGTAATAACTGTCAATTGTATTTGAACTCTTTTGGGCGCATACAATACCAGCCGATAAGGTGAGTAGGGTGAATAAGAAAGCCTTGATCATAAGGGCAAGTTAGCGATTGACTGGTATAAAGCAAAATGAGGTGTGTTTGCCGTTGTTTCGACAGCTCGCTCCGCTGTCTTAGCTGTATGTCCAAAAAATCCATCCTCACCCGCTTCCTAAAAAAATGTCCAGCTTTTACCCAATGAAACTTGTGTGATTAAAATACGTAGAAATGTTGTCGGCACTGGCGTAAACCACAGTGTACGAACCAAATTAAACTATTCGTGGTTATAGCCAGACAGATTATTCATTTATGGATTTGCGCCTTTATAATTGCGGGCATACCGCTGGCTTGTTTTGCACAAAATCAGAGTCTGAAATTTGAGCATATCAGCACGGCCGAGGGGCTGTCGCAGGTTGATGTGAGCAGCATTATCCAGGACAGCCGCGGCTTTATATGGCTGGGCACCGGGAACGGCCTTAACCGGTATGATGGTTATAAATTTATTAATTACCGTTATGATGCAGGCAACAGCTATTCATTAGGCAATAATGTGATCAGCGACCTGGCCGAAGATAAGCAGGGGAATATATGGATAGCTACCAAAGGAGGGCTAAACAAATTTGACAGGGCCACAGGCCGGTTTACCAGGTACCTGCATAACGATAATGACCCGGCAAGCCTGGCTATAAACGTGGTTAACCGGATGGCGTTTGATGCTGCCGGCAACTTGTGGGCTGCTACGCAGAATGGTGGCCTCGATCGCCTGGATATCCACACCAATAAATTTAAACATTACGTACATGCCGATGCTGACAGTAACAGTATAAGCGATAATGATGTACACACCGTTTTTGTTGATTCGCAGCATAACATATGGGTGGGTACCGCGCGCGGCTTAAACCTTTTCAGGCCGGCAAGTAATAATTTTTCGAGGGTTAAATATTCAAATAATAAAGCAGGTGGCTGGAACGATCATATTGTATGCATTTGTGAAGATAAGGCGGGCAATCTGTACCTGGGGACCGAGTCGGAAGGTGTTTTTGAATTTAATCCGACGAAAAACACCTTCAAACATTTTATAAATAAAGACCGCGGGGGCAACAACACTTCGGTAAACACCATTAACAGCCTAAGCCTTGACGATAATGGCAACCTTTGGCTGGGTGCCGAGCACGGCGGGCTACTTTTGCTGGATACCGCCGGTAACCTATATAATTACCAGCATGATGATATTGACAATAACAGCATAAAAGGCATCACCATTAATGCCATATGCAAAGACAAAAACGGCAATATGTGGCTTGGCGCATTTGGTGGGGGGATTAACCTTTACAAAAAATCAACTTCGAGTTTTGCGTTGTACCAGCACAACTCGGCCCCGTCAAGCCTTTCGAGCAATTTTGTGCTTGACCTGTTTGAAGACCGCGACAAAAATATATGGGTAGGCAGCGATGGCGGAGGCCTTGACCTGTTTAACCGGTCGACAGGCTCTTTCAAACATTACAAACAGCCGCCTGTGGGTAAAAACGGCCTTGCGGGCAATTACGTGCTCACTACCACCCAGCACCTGGACGGGAACTTATGGATTGGAACCTGGGGCGATGGGTTCAGCATATTTAATCCTAAGACAGGAGCGTTCAAAAATTTCAAAAAAGATCCGGCCAACCCGAATTCGCCGGTTGGCAACAATATCTATTCGATACTGCACCGGAAAGATCAAAATACCTGGTTAGGTACCTTTAACGATGGGCTGGATTTGTATGATCGTAAAACCGGGAGGTTTAAACATTTCAAGTCTGACGTTAATAACCCCAAAAGCCTAAGCAGTAACCGGATTTACGATCTGTGCGAAGACAATAACGGCAATTTGTGGATTGCGACGAATGATAGCGGCCTTGATCTTTTTGACGAAAAGACGGGAACCTTCAGCCATTTCAGGCACCGGGATGGGGAAAACAGCCTGAGCAGCAATACAGTTACCGATATTTTTTTAGATAGCAAGGGCAAGTTATGGCTTTGCACCATCAGCGGGCTTAATTTATTTGACCCGGTTACCAGGCATTTTACGGTTTTTACCAAAAAAGACGGGCTGGCCAGCGATGTTATTTACGCGGCAAAGGAGGATAATAAAGGTAAGCTTTGGATAAGTACCAATAGCGGTATTTCGATGTATGATCCCGTTGCCCGGTTATTTAAAAACTATACTACCGAAGATGGGCTGCAAGGCGATGATTTTAAACCTCATTCGGCTTTAAAGACTAGCGATGGCCAGATATTTTTTGGCGGCATCAACGGTTTTAACGCCTTTTATCCCGAACGTATAGCCAAGCCCGCGGCTTTTTCGCCCATAGTTGTAACTTCATTCCTCATTTTTAACAAGCCAATTAATACCGTAATAGGTGCTAATGAGGCGAACGCTTTAAAACAGGATATAGCCGATACCAGGAGCGTAACATTATCTTACAGTCAATCTGATATCTCGATGGAGTATGCTGCCCTTGATTTTGGTTCGAGGGAAAGAAAAAAATACGCCTTCATCCTACAGAATTATGATACCCAGTGGAATGAAGTTGGCAGCAGGAACACAGCCTCCTATACCAACCTGCCCGCCGGCGAATACGATTTTAAAATAAAATACCGGAATAGCGACGGAAGTTGGTCGCCGGTAACTACGGCGCTTAAAATTACCATTATACCGCCGTTTTGGCTCACCTGGTGGTTTAAATTACTGGCTATATTATCGTTAACCGCAGGGATATACCACCTTTTCAGGTACCGGGTAAGGGTTGTAAAACGGCGGCACGCTGTGTTGGAACGGCAGGTAAAAAAACGTACCGAGTTGCTGGCTAAAATGACAATTAAAGAGCAAAAAGCACGTATGGAGGCCGAGAAGGCCAATGATGCCAAAAGCTTGTTCCTGGCTACCATGAGCCATGAAATACGCACCCCCATGAATGGTGTAGTGGGTATGGCGGTGCTGTTATCCGGCACGCCGCTTACACCGGAGCAGGAAGAATATACCGAAACCATTAAAAACTGCGGCGACGCCCTATTATCTGTAATTAATGATATCCTGGATTTTTCCAAGATCGAATCGGGGAAAATGGAGCTGGACGAAAATGATTTCGACCTCAGGAACTGTATTGAAGGCACGTTGGATGTATTTGCAGGGAGCGTATCCAAAGCGAACCTTGAGCTGCTTTACCAGATTGCGCCCGATGTTCCGGCTGTGGTTTTTGGGGATGAGCTGCGCTTACGGCAGGTACTCCTTAACCTGGTGAGCAATGCCGTTAAGTTTACACCCGGTGGCGAAATCATGATTGATATTGGCATGGCACCCGGCGAAGGCGAAGCCATTTCGTTATCATTTAGCATTCGCGATACCGGGATTGGGATACCTGCCGAAAAATTAGACAGGCTTTTCCAGGCTTTTTCACAGGTTGATTCGGGTACTACGCGCAAGTATGGTGGCAGCGGGCTGGGCCTTACTATAAGCAAACGGCTGATACAACTCATGGGGGGCGATATTAAGGTTGAAAGCGAATTTGGATCGGGCACCACTTTTTATTTTGATATCCGGTTAAAGAAACGGCATAACGGTAAAGTTATCGGGAACCCGGATGGCTACCCTGGCTTAAAAACGAAGCAGGTATTGATTGTTGATGATAACGCCGCAAGCCGCTCGGTACTACAGGTGCTGCTTACACAATGGGGATTTATAGCAACGACAGCGGCATCCGGCAGGGAGGCCTTGGAAATGCTGGCTGTTAATAACAAAGTTGAGTTGGTACTGGCCGACTTTAATATGCCCGAAATGGACGGCTTCCAGATGGCAAAGTTTATCAGGAGCAGTTATCCGGCCATGCGGGTAATTTTGCTTGGCCCTGCCAGCCATGAGCTTTATAAAAATGAGCCGAATATTTTCAACGCGGTAGTGGCCAAGCCCGTTAAATATCACATGCTTTATGAAAGTATCGTTAGCCAATTGAATAAGGTTGACGAGGACGATCAGCCACACGTGCGGGCAACCTTGTTCAACGAGGAATTTGCAAAACAATACCCTATAGATATCCTGATTGCCGAAGATAACCTGATCAACCAGAAGCTGGCTGTAAGGGTACTTACAAAGATGGGTTATTCGCCCGATGTGGCCCCCAATGGCCTGGAAGCTTTGGAATCGCTGGGGCGGAAAGATTATGGGTTGATTTTTATGGATGTGCAAATGCCGGAAATGGACGGGCTGGAAGCAACCAGGCGGATAAGGCAGGACAATGTTCACCAACCCGTTATTGTGGCTATGACGGCCAACGCCATGCCCGAAGACCGGGGGCTGTGCATCAACGCAGGGATGGACGATTACCTGAGCAAACCCATCAACCTGGAAGAATTGCTGTCGGTTATCAGAAGATGGTGGGAAAAAACACAGGTTTATTAAAAGGTTTGAGCATCCGGTTATCGGCATAACTCTTACCTTCCTCCGTTATTGCACCTTATGACTAATCAAATTAAAATTTGGATGGAAAATAAATATTTATAACTTCGTATTTCAAAGTACTTTTAATTATAATTTATGAGTATTGCCTCAAAGCTTGATCAAATTCATTTTAAAATAAAAGGAAACAGGTGGTTTAAATATTTTACTGTTTTTAACCGGATAGCGCTGGCAGCCGGCTTTTTGCCAGCTGGTTTCGTGAAAATTATGGGCGAGCGGTTCACAGCGTTGTCGGTTAATCATCCGATGGGCAATTATTTAGAAGCCTTGCACCACACGGGCTATTATTACACATTTATTGGCATTACACAGGTTATGGCGGCTATCCTGTTGCTGATACCCCGAACGGCCATTCTTGGGGCTTTGCTCTACTTTCCCATCATATTAAATATTTGCATCCTGTCGTTCGCCGTTCGTTTTGAAGGGTCGCTGGTTTCATCGCCCTTAATGGTATTGGCTAATCTGTATCTTTTATGCTGGGATTATGATAAACTGAAATACATCCTCCCGTTCAGCCGCCCGCCAATACTTAATGATGCCGCGAAACAAAAAGTTGTCACTAACCGGTTTCCTGCAGCTTTTTTTGCCGGTGTAGTTGCAACCATCGCCATTTTAGTGCTGGTAATTACAAACCTGCACAACATTATGCCGCGCAATACTTTGCCGGACTGTATGGCGCAATGTGCCGGAAGTAAAAACCCCGGGGCCTGCATTAATTTTTGCGATTGTATTCATAAAAAAGGCCAACCGCTTGATAAATGCCTTGACGAATATAATAAAGCTTTAAAGGCAACCCGCTAATATCATTACGCTAAGAGATTTTCGCGCAAGGCGATTTGCCGCAACCCTTTCAAAAATGATTTGAAATAATTAAAACAATAAAGTGCCTGGTCGATTTTTTCACTCACCACTCACCACTCACCACTCACCACTCACCACTCACCACTGCCCAACTCACCACTCACCACTCACCACTTTGCATTCGTATATTATTATTGTAATTTCGGCGTTTCAGCATATTATATACAGCAGTGCTTAGCATCCTCAAAAAAGAAATAACATCATACCTCAGTTCGCTGGTGGCCTATGTTACTATTGGCGTTTTTTTATTGGTTTTGGGTTTGTTCCTTTGGGTATTTCCCGATTCCAGCATTTTGGATTATGGCTATGCCGGCCTCGACAGCCTATTTAGCACCGCGCCTTACCTGTTCATGTTCCTGATACCGGCCATCACCATGCGTTCGCTGGCCGAAGAACGTAAAGAGGGGACGTTTGAACTACTGTTTACCCGGCCTTTAAAAGATTGGGAAATAGTGCTGGGCAAATACTTCGCCTGCCTGCTTATCGTACTTTTCGCGCTGCTACCTACACTGGTTTATTATTATTCGGTAAGCGTACTGGGTACGCCTCAAGGTAATATCGATACCGGCGCTGTTATCGGCTCGTACATCGGTTTGTTTTTGCTGGGGGCGGCTTTCGCGGCTATCGGCCTGTTTGCATCGTCCATCACCAAAAACCAGATCATCGCGTTTACTATAGCGGTTTTCCTGTGTTTCTTTTTCTACAGCGGGTTCGATTCGCTGAGCCAGCTACTCTCCTTGCAGGATCTTGGTTTGCAAAGCCTGGGCATTACCCAGCATTATCAATCGGTAAGCCGCGGTGTGCTGGATACGCGCGACCTTTTTTACTTTTTATTGGTGTCCGGTTTGTTTGTGTGGCTCACCTTGTTTACTTTGATAAAGCAAAGGCAAAAACGTGTTACCAACAGGATGATTGGGATATTATGTGTGTTTTTTGCAATAGGAAATTGGTCGTACCATGCCTTTACCCGCTTTGATTTTACTACTGAAAAACGTTTTAGCATATCGCTCATTAGCAGGCAAATCATCAGCGAATTGCCAAAGCCTGTGAAAATAAACGTTTACCTGCAGGGAAGCGGCTTGCCTGCGGGTATGAAACGCCTGCAAAGCGCC
>Ga0075366_10002100_pt1 | contig 10133 bp, 4 predicted proteins | sample EndMethybrTD3031_FD_72351 | JGI IMG/M metagenome (GOLD analysis project Ga0075366, IMG submission 72351) | Populus endosphere microbial communities from Tennessee, USA - Endosphere MetaG P. TD hybrid TD303-1 | ecosystem: Host-associated > Plants > Roots > Endosphere | place: USA: Tennessee... | reverse complement strand
TACGATCAGCAGGAAATAGCTTTAGCGGGAAGAACTGATATAACTGTAGCATTGACTACATCTACTAAAATAATGGACCAGGTAGTGGTGATCGGATATGGTACTGCGAGCAAGAGGGATTTGACTGGTTCTATTGTAAAAGTATCCGGCAAAGATGTACAGGACAGACCTAATACGAATCCTGTGGCTTCGTTGCAAAGTAAAGTAGCGGGTCTTTATATAGTAAACAATGGTACACCTGGTGCAGCACCGGATATTCGTATCCGTGGTACAGGTAGTATTGGCCAGATTGCACCACTGTATGTTGTTGATGGTGTTTTCCAGGATAATATCGATTATATCAATCCAAATGATATTGAGTCAATAGAAATATTGAAAGATCCATCATCGCTCGCGATTTTCGGTGTAAGAGGTGCTAATGGTGTTATCGCCGTTACTACCAAAAGGGGTAAATCCGGGCAAATGACGATCAACTTCAATACTACGTATGGCTTTAAAAAATTGGTGGATAAGATCAAAATGGCGAATGCTTCAGAATTTAATACACTTTTCGCCGAAGAAAATGCTAACAACGGTGTAGCTACTCCTGACTACTCTGCACTGACAGCCAATACGGATTGGATCGACGCGGTAACAAGAACAGGTAACTATAGTGCAACAAACCTTTCGGTTTCTTCTGCTACAGATAAAAACAGGTTTAATCTTGGTATTGGATATATTTCTGATGAAGGAATTATCAGGCACGAAAAGCTGGAAAAGATGCTCTTGTCATTCAGTGATGAAGCGAAGCTGACAAGTAATATAAAAATTGGAATGAACTTAAATGTGTCTCGTCAGAATAATCCTTATAACGCAACAGGTATATTAGATCAGGCCCGCAAGGTTATGCCGCAGATTTCTCCTGAGACAAAAAGATTCAGGGTGAAAGATCCATACAGCGCAGATAGTTTAGACCTTGACATTTATTCTGGTCTTAATGTAGCACTTCAGAATTCTGGTGTGGTAAATCCTGTATTGGAAATAGAGAATACATGGAATAAGACAATCAACAAAGAGAATCGCTATTTAGGAAATGTTTACATCGATATGAACTTCTTAAAGAATTTCAATTTCAGGGCTACATGGTATGCCGATGTAAGCTATCTCGAAAACCGTACTTATACTCCTTTGTATTATGCGTATAACCCAATGAACAATACGCCTTACCTGTATAGTACTAAAACCAGCGTAAACCAGTCAAACGGTAACTATAAAAAATACCAGCAGGATTACATTCTTAGCTATAAGAAAAGATTTGGCGATCATAACCTGACTGCCCTGGGTGGTTTTACTACTTATTATTTTGGTTATAGTGGTCAGAGCGGAGTTTCTAACCAGGGTGTTACTGCTACCTCAGTTCCTATCCCTAACAATCCTGATTTGTGGTATCTCAACAATGGTTTTGGAACAGTGCCTATCAATGGCGCCTCTTCAGGTCAATATGAAAGAACTACTGTATCTGGTTTGGCAAGGGTGCTTTATAATTATCAGAACAAGTATTTTTTGAATGCTTCTCTTCGTAATGATGCTTCTTCAAGAATACCTGAGAAAAATCGTAACCAGCAATTCTGGTCAGTTGGCGCAGCCTGGGAAATGGGTAAAGAGGCATTTATGGCCAGCCAGCATTTCTTTGATTACCTGAAACTGAAAGCTTCAATAGGTGTTCTTGGAAACCAAAGTACTTACGGTGTATCAGGTGATTATCCTTCTTACCCCGGCGTAAACCAGGCAGTTGCATACTGGGGATGGGCTAATCCTGCATACGGACAATCTGATGCTTATAAGGTTAACCCAGATCTGAGATGGGAAACAATCAGTGCAAAAGAAATAGGCGTAGAATTCAATGCATTTAAGAATCGCCTGCATGTTGAGTTCAACTACTTTAACAAGGACACTAAGGATATGATGACTTACCTGCAGTTGGCATCACTCGGTATACCCGATGAGTTGAAAAACGGTGGTGAGATCAAAAACTGGGGAGAAGAGCTGATGGCTACATGGACACAAAAGATCAGCAATGATTTTACTGTGAATGTCAGCGGCAACATCACGTTCATGAAGAATAAACTGGTAAGTGTTGCTGAAGGTATACCTGGCGGCTATCTCAGCCAGACAAGTCAGAACAATGGTAGTGCTGAAGCCAGAACATTACCCGGGCAACCGATCGGTTCATTTTTTGGATATATAGTAGAAGGTGTTTACCAGAGCCAGTTGGATATCCTGAACTCTCCTTTGGCATCTTCACTGGGTACTTATCGTCCTGGTGATCTTAAATTCAAGGATATTAACGGACCTGATGGTAAAGGACCTGATGGTATAATAGATGCGAATGATCGTACAGTAATAGGTAACCCTTCTCCGGATTTTGTGTACGGAGGTTCGATAGGGGTTAATTATAAAAGGTTCTCTTTGAGTGTAGACTTTGGTGGTGTATATGGCAATGAAGTATTCAGAACATGGGGATCATTGGAGTCGCCGTTCCAAAGAGTTAACTATCCTGCGTTAAAACTGGAGAGATGGCATGGTGCAGGTACTTCTAATTGGGAGCCAATCATCAGCCAGGCCGATCGTTTCAACTACAACGGTTCTACATATAATATTGAAGATGGTAGTTATTTCAGGATCAGAAACCTTCAGTTGGGATATGATTTTGATTCACATCTGCTATCAAAAATTAAGGTGAGAAACCTCAGGCTTTTTGCAAACGTTCAGAACCTGAAAACATGGAAACACACGAATGGTTATACAGCAGAGTATGGCGGTAGTGCAGTGCAATTCGGATTTGACTATGGTGGAGGCGCTATTCCAAGGATAGTAACCTTCGGACTGAATGCAACATTTTAATAAAAATTGAAAAGAACTACATATGAAAAAATATAGTAAATTTTTAGGAGGCTTTTTACTTGCCGGTTTTATGCTTGCGACAGTATCCGGCTGTAAAAAATTCCTCGACAGAAGACCTTTATCACCGATCCTTTCCGATTACGGAAGTGTTGTAGAAGGTCAGGCGATTGGATTGTATGAAGTGTTTAATTCATGGGCAGGATTTCAAACGCTGCCATGGATTGATTTCAACAGTATTCGTGACGATGATGCACAAAAGGGCAGTAGTACAACTGATGGCGCCGAGATTAATACAGAATTTGAAACGTTCCAGTATACTAAAGATGACTGGGCTACAAATACATACTGGAATGATCACTATACAATGATCAACCGTTGCAATAAGCTGTTGTATTTTGCTGATTCATTAAATCTTACCGATGCTGCTTCTTTACGGAATGTGGGAGAGGCTTACTTCTTCAGAGCTTACTCTTTCTTTGAACTGGTAAAAGCTTATGGTGAAGTTCCCAAAATCGATTTTTATTTTGTAAAAGCAACTGATGGTATCAAGCCAAAATCTACCGTAGCAGATCTGTATGCGTTAATAGATGCAGATCTTCAGAAAGCTTCTACTCTCTTACCGCTTAATTGGTTTAACAGTACTACAGGTCAGAACCCTTTCCCTGGCAGGTTGAGCAGGGGCGCTGCTAATACGTTATGGGCGCAGACTTACCTGCAGAGAGGTAACTGGGCGAAAGTATTGGCATTGACTAATGAAATTATTGGTTCAAACCAGTATTCATTAACACCTAAGTTTACAGATATCTGGAAAGATGGAGTAAATGGAGTAGGCGAAAACGGTGTAGAATCAATACTTGAAACACAGAATTATATCGGTGCAGGTGGCTCTCCTGATGCGGGCTCTGCGTTCGCTACCAGTCAGAATGTACGCCAGGGTGGTGCTGCTCCGGTGTGGAACTTAGGCTGGGGATGGAATACACCAACAGATGTGCTGGAAACAGCATGGGACGGAACAGACCCAAGAAAGTCAATGACGATTCTTTATTCAGGTCAATTTGACGGTGGACCTGCAACAGGTGGATACGGCGCTACCTTACCTCCATATGGTCCTGGTAGTTCTCTTGATCAAAAATACTGGAACAAGAAAGTATATTCAGATCCTGCCATGCGTCAGTATACCGGACATACTACTGATGGTAATGCAGGCTGGATCAATCACAGGGTACTGCGTTTCGCAGATGTGCTTTTGATGAAAGCAGAAGCAGCCAATGAAAGTAATGATGGCGCTACTGCAGCTGCTACACTGGAACTGGTACGCAACAGGGCAAGGAATGGTAATGCAGCTGTATTGCCAGCTATTCCTTTCACTACCCAGGCTGCGATGAGAACGGCGATTAAAAATGAAAGAAGATGGGAGTTTGCGATGGAAGGATATCGCTTCAATGACCTGGTTCGCTGGGGTGATGCATTGAGCGTATTAGGTAGTTTAGGTTATACTGACCGTTGCAAATACTATCCTATTCCGCAAAAGGCGATAGATGTAACAAATGGTGTATTAGTACAAAACCCACAATGGTAATCTGGATTTTATAAAACAATAAAAATGTGTGTTATGATAAAAAATAATTTTTCCCGGCTTTCTTTAATAGCGCTCATGGCTGTAGCGATAGCAAGTTGCCAAAAAATGGACAGGCCTCCTTTAGGCGACTTCCCCGAAGATCATTTAACGACACCGACTACTAATCTTCGTTTTTATGCCAGCTTTGACTCATCAGCTGCTGATGACAAGCAAATAAATATCCGTTTTAAAGACAGTATCTCCGGATACCCCAGCTTTTTCCCGGATAATTCCATTTCTGCTGTACCGGGTGTACGCGGAACAGCTTATAAAGGTAACGCGGATAAAAACCTGACTTACGTTAATGCAAATGATTTTGCAAAGTCGACCAGCTTTACAGTTGCATTCTGGATGAAGCATAATGGTGTTAACGCTTCTGATGCGGAGTTTATCATGAGTTCCAAGTCTTCACAAGGGCATTGGAGCAATGCAGGTATATTGTTTATCGTAGACCATGCAGGGGCTGGATCAACACCGGCTGCTGCTGTTATGAAATTAATGGTTGCTGAAGTTGGAAATGGCGATCATTGGTTTGAACTGACAGGCGCGAACAGAATGCCAAATGTATTAGACAATCAATGGCACCACCAGGCATGGGCTTATGATGAAGCTACTTCGAATATGACTATTTACAGGGATGGTGTCCTTTGGTCTACTCAATCCTGGGCTGGGCATGGAGCTATACACTTTGACTATACTAAATTTGGTTCATTCCTGTTAGCTGGTAAAACCACTGATTGGGGTAAAGCATTCAACGGAAGCTTAGATCAGTTCAGGCTTTATAATAAAGCGCTGTCTGCGGCTGAAGTAAATGCTCTTTTCACTAACAAATTGTAATAAGCGCAACTGTATAATAAAGCGGTTACATATTGTAAAAGGGCTGAAAATATCTTTCTCAGCCCTTTTATATTTTTTATAAACATTCGGCATTAAAGGCGGGTGCTATGAGTTACAGGCTGACCAGTCGCATAAGAATAAGGCGTTCCGCAAAAGTCATCGTCATCCTGCTGGCAAGTATTTTTTTGTTGATCAAATGCGGGGAGATAAGCAATAAGAAAGAGGGAGAGAAAGAGAGCGTGGAGTTTGCGGATTTTGCAGGTTCTCAAAAATGTGCCGCCTGTCATAAAGATATTTATGCCACACATATTCAAACTGAACATTTTCTTTCTACTGCTCCCGCCACGGAAGAAAATATTGCAGGAAGTTTTGAAGAAGGAAAGAACAAACTTGTGTACGATGATATGGCTTATGTGAAAATGGAAAAAACAGATACAGGTTTATTCCAGGTAGAATATATATACGACAACCGTGAGAGAAAAGGAAAGTTTGATATCACAGTCGGATCAGGAAGAAAAGGACAGAGTTACATGAGCTGGGCAGGAAACAGGCTGGTGCAATTGCCCGTTACTTTTTTTACCCCGGCAGGCCAATGGTCAACGAGTCCGGGTTACCCGGGAAACAAAGTTGTTTACAACCGGCCTATTACGTCGCGGTGCCTCGAATGTCACAGCACCTATTTTCATACAACATCTTTACCCAATGCCAAAACTGACGAGTTTGATCACAAGCAAATAATTTATGGGATTGACTGTGAAAAGTGTCACGGCCCGGCCGCTAAACACGTTGAATTTCAAACACAGCATCCGGAGGAAAAAAAGGGCAGGTATATTGTCAATCCATCCAGCCTTTCAAGGCAACAAAATCTTGATTTATGCGGATTGTGTCATGGCGGCCGGTTGAGCAAAACGAAGCCATCATTTAGTTTCCAGGCTGGTGATTCTCTGGCAAACTATTTTAAACTGAATGATAACCCGCTTGATGCAATAAGTATTGACGTACACGGAAACCAGTTGGGTTTATTGTCAGTAAGCAAGTGTTTTACCATGAGCCAGATGACATGTAACAGTTGTCATAACACGCATAAAAAAGAAAAAGATCAACTGGCTGTTTTTTCGCAACGTTGTATGAATTGTCATAGTGAAGGACATGAGAAAATATGTAAACTAACAGCAGGTATAGGTCCGGCCATTCAAAAGAATTGTATTGACTGCCATATGCCAAAGCAGGCATCGCAAAGTATAGCTGTCAATCTGAAAGGAGCGGATACACTAACACCGGTGATGATGAGAACGCATTGGGTAAAAGTTTATGAGGGAGAAACGGATAAGGTGAGGAAAATGCTGAAGGAAGGAAAATGAAGAAGAATATCGAACAAGGAACAAGGAATATTGAATCACGAAGTAGGCCATTATTAATCACAGCAATATGCTATTGAAATACAGGAATATTATTTTTTTCGGTCTCATATGCATGGGGATGTTGTCTTGCAAAGGCAAATCTCATCTATTTGAAATAGTACCGGCTTCTAAAACAAATATTGGTTTTGAAAACACTTTAAAAGATCAGCACCTTTTTAATATACTATACTATCTCTATTTCTATAATGGTGGTGGAGTAGCTACCGGCGATATTAATAATGACGGGCTTGTTGATATTTATTTTACTGCCAATACAAAGGGACATAATAAACTTTACCTCAATAAAGGAAATTTCGGTTTTGAAGATATAACTGATAAAGCAGGTGTAGCCGGATTGTCAGATTGGTGCAGTGGGGTGACTATGGCTGATGTCAACGCCGATGGTTATCTCGATATATATGTATCAACAGTTAGTAGTAAGTATGGGTTGAAAGGGCATAATGAACTTTACATCAACAATAAGAACAATACTTTTACTGAAAGTTCCGAGCAGTATGGGCTAAACACTACCTGTTTTACTACACAATCGGCTTTCTTCGATTATGATCATGACGGTGATCTTGATTGTTTTATTTTGAACCAATCCCATCACCCGCACGCAAATATCGTTGATACCAGCAACCGCAATAAGTATGATAGTTTTTCCGGTGACAGGTTGTACCGGAATGATCTTAACCTGCCGGCGCACAAATTCACCGATGTATCTGCACAGGCTCATATTTACCAGAGTAGTCTTGGTTACGGTTTGGGCCTTGCCATTGCCGATGTAAATAATGACGGGTGGGAAGACATGTATATTGGAAATGACTTCCACGAAAATGATTATTACTATGTAAATAATGGCGATGGCACTTTCAGCGAACAGGGAGCCAAACATTTTAATCACTACAGTCGTTTCAGCATGGGTAATGATATTGCCGATTATGATAATGACGGACAACTGGATATTGTGACAGTCGATATGCTTCCGCCGGATGAAAAGACATTAAAAACCTATGGCAGTGATGAGAACCCGGATATCTATCGTGTGAAACTGGAACATAACGGGTACCAGTATCAATATTCAAAAAACTGCCTGCAAAGAAATAATGGTGATGGAACCAGTTTTAGTGAAACGGCCCTGATAAGTAGCATGCCAGCTACAGATTGGAGCTGGGCGGCTTTGTTTGCCGACTTTGATAATGATGGTAACAAAGATCTTTTTGTATCCAGCGGAATTGTAAAAAGGCCGGTAGATATGGATTATGTCAAATATGTGTCTGATCTCAAAATGAAAGGGGCTGACAGAACGGATCAATATGATGAGATAGCTATCAGTAATATGCCCGATGGCGCATCGCATCCTTTTTTATTCAAGGGCGATGGACATCTTTCTTTTAAAGACATCAGCAATGACTGGGGCACAGGTGACTTGAAAGGTTATTATAATGGTGCAGCTTATGCTGATCTCGATAATGATGGTGATCTTGACCTGGTGATTAACTGCCTTAATTCTCCAGCAGTAATTCTGAAGAATAATGCATCGAAGAAAAACTATCTATCATTAGCTTTCAGGGATAATAATGCCAATACATTTGGGATAGGCTGTAAAGCCTATGTTTTTCAACAAGGGAAAATGCAGTACCAGCAACTGATGCTGACAAGAGGGTTTCAATCTTCTTCAGATACAAGATTACATTTCGGGCTAGATACTTTATCAATCATTGATAGTATGCTGATCATATGGCCCGATCAGTCTTACCAGTTAATAAAGAACGTGGTAGCGGATACGATGATGACGATAACAAGGAAAAATGCCTCGGGAGTATTTGACTATGCTGCTTTCTTCCCGGCCAAACCTGCGCAGTTAGAGGACATTACTAGCCAGGTAGCCTGCAACTGGAAGCACAGGGAGAATGATTTCAATGATTTTAACTTTCAGTATTTAATACCTCACATGGAGTCAACCCGCGGACCGAAGGTTGCCGTGGGCGATGTAAACAAAGACGGGCTGGATGATTTTTATGCCTGTGGCGCTAAATACCAGCCGGGTGTTTTAATGATTCAGCAAGCGAACGGTTCTTTTGTTTCATCAGATACTGCACTGTTTATTAAAGATGCGGTTTGCGAAGATGTAGATGCTGTTTTCTTTGATGCAAATGGCGATAGCTATCCTGATCTCTTCGTGGTAAGCGGAGGAAATGAAGTTCCATCAAAAAATTATTCTGCAAAAGACCGTTTGTATATAAACGATAAAACCGGACACTTCACAAAACCGGAAGGAATTATACCACAGGGATATGAAAACAGTTCTTGCATAGCCACGGCAGATTTTGATAAAGATGGTGACCTCGATGTTTTTGCCGGTAGTTTAGCTGACCCGAAAGCTTATGGCTTGCCTGTTACTTCACATCTTTATACTAATAATGGTAAAGGCAGCTTTTCCCTGGCAGATCAAAACGATAATCTCTTTAAGGAAATAGGTATCGTTACCTCAGCCACTTTTACAGATCTCAACAATGATAGCTGGCCCGACCTGGTAGTAACAGGCGAGTGGATGCCATTGAAAATTTTCATGAATCAAAATGGCAAATTCAAAGAAACTGATGTGGCGGGTTCTTCCGGATTATGGCAAACAATATACGCCACCGATGTGAACGGAGATGGTTTTACGGATATACTCGCAGGTAACTGGGGGCATAACTGCAAACTATGGGCTGGAAAGAATGGCCCGGTTAAATTGTATGTAAAAGATTTCGATAAAAATACTTCTATTGAACAGATCATGTGCTATACTGTTGATGGTAATCAATATACTTTCCTGGCGAAAGACGAACTGGAAAGGTCTTTGCCTGTTTTGAAAAAGGGATATCTCACCTATAGCGAAGTGGCAGGTAAAGATGTGAGATATATGTTCAATGATCTTTTTAAAGATTATAAGGAGCTTACAGCAGAGACATTGAGTTCCGCCTGTTTTATCAATGATGGTAAAGGCAATTTTAGTATGAAGGCTTTGCCGGATGAATTGCAACTGGCGCCTGTTTTTTCTTTTACCAACGCAACAGTTAACAATAAAAATGCATGGCTCGCCAGTGGTAATTTTTACGGAGTTACTCCGTACGAAGGCCGGTATGATGCATTGTTGCCGACATTTTTTTCTTTCACAAAGGAAAATGCGTCATTTAAAATTGAGGGAACTTTACCGGTGGCTTCGGGAGAAGCGAGAGATAGTAAGTGGCTGAATTATGCAAAAGGAGGCAAGATACTTGTATTAGCAAGAAACAACAGGGAGTTGCTTTTTTATAAATCAATAAAATAATATCACAAAAAATAAACCGTATGCCCAGAAAGTATTTAATGTATGTATTACTATGTTGCGTTATAGGAGTCAACTG
>Ga0075366_10002098_pt1 | contig 10138 bp, 6 predicted proteins | sample EndMethybrTD3031_FD_72351 | JGI IMG/M metagenome (GOLD analysis project Ga0075366, IMG submission 72351) | Populus endosphere microbial communities from Tennessee, USA - Endosphere MetaG P. TD hybrid TD303-1 | ecosystem: Host-associated > Plants > Roots > Endosphere | place: USA: Tennessee... | reverse complement strand
TATTTATAGTCTTCAGGTAGTTGAAAAGGAAGAGCGTTTAAAATATTCTGTTCCAAAGGTTTTGACCTCCGTTCACACTCGTATTTATTTAATAGGTATTCGAGCTTTTCCATTTTATTTAGATCGCGTGTTAAAGAACTCAGTTAAACTATAAAAAAAGGCCGCATCACTTGTTTTTAGATACGGCCTTTATACGGACTTACGCTGTCAACTTCTTATACTTGATCCTTTTCGGAGCAACATCGCCCAAACGTTTCTTCCTGTTCTCTTCATAATCAGAATAGTTTCCTTCAAAAAAGTAAACCTGCGAGTTGCCTTCAAAGGCCAGGATATGGGTACAAATACGGTCGAGGAACCAGCGGTCGTGACTGATCACTACAGCGCAGCCGCCAAAGTTTTCCAGGGCTTCTTCCAGTGCACGTAAAGTATTTACGTCAATATCGTTAGTAGGCTCATCCAGCAGCAATACGTTCGATCCTTTTTTGAGGGTGATAGATAAGTGCACACGGTTACGCTCGCCGCCCGATAGTACACCCACTTTTTTCTGCTGATCGGCACCGTTAAAGTTAAACTTGGATACGTATGCCCTTGAATTTAACGGACGGTTACCTACCATAATAGTTTCCAAACCGCCGGTTACGTTTTCCCAAACAGATTTGTTAGGGTCGAGATCGTCATGCATCTGGTCTACATAACCCAAGGCTACGGTTTCGCCCACACGGAAGGTACCGGCATCCGGCTGATCTTGTCCGGTGATTAAACGGAACAGTGTAGTTTTACCCGCGCCGTTAGGGCCAATGATGCCAACTATACCGGCAGGAGGCAAGGAGAAGCTCAGGTTATCGAACAATAATTTATCGCCATATGATTTGCTTACGCCATTGGCTTCAATTACTACGTTACCTAAACGCGGGCCCGGCGGAATGAACAGCTCCAGTTTTTCTTCGCGTTCTTTGGTTTCCTCAGATGCCAGTTTTTCGTAATTGCCTAAACGGGCTTTTGACTTGGCGTGGCGACCTTTCGGGCCCATGCGTACCCACTCCAGCTCGCGTTCCAGGGTTTTCTGGCGTTTGCTCTCGCTCTTCTCTTCCTGGGCCAAACGCTTGGCTTTTTGATCCAGCCATGAGGAATAATTTCCTTTCCATGGGATTCCTTCTCCACGGTCGAGTTCGAGGATCCAGCCGGCAACGTTGTCAAGGAAGTATCTGTCGTGCGTTACAGCGATAACTGTTCCTTTATATTGTTGTAAATGTTGCTCCAGCCAATCAATAGATTCGGCATCCAGGTGGTTGGTAGGCTCATCGAGCAACAATACATCCGGCTCCTTTAATAAAAGGCGACATAAAGCTACGCGGCGGCGCTCGCCTCCTGATAGTACCGAAATTTTGGTGTCCGGTTCAGGACAGCGCAGGGCATCCATGGCGCGTTCCAGTTTGCTATCCAGCTCCCACGCGTTTACCGCATCAATTTTATCCTGTAATTCGCCCTGGCGGTTCATGAGTTTCTCCATGGCATCGGCATCTTCATAATATTCCGGAAGACCGAATTTTTCGTTGATCTCTTCGTACTCCTTTAATAAGGCAGTAGTTTCAGAAACACCTTCTTCAACTATTTCGCGCACGGTTTTTTCAGGATCAAGTTCCGGTTCCTGGCTCAGGTAGCCAACGGTATAGCCCGGCGAAAACACCACTTCGCCTATATTGGTTTTATCAATGCCTGCAATAATTTTGAGCAATGACGATTTACCGGAACCATTTAAGCCGATAACGCCAATTTTAGCGCCGTAAAAAAACGACAGGTATATGTTTTTTAATACTGTTTTTTGCGGGGGATAAACTTTGCTCACCCCGGCCATTGAAAAAATTATCTTTTCGTCTGCCATTATAATTGGATCAATAAATAGAAATTCAAATATGGCTAAAATAGATGAAACGGAGGTTGTAGATTAATGATTAGGGGGTAGTAATTTTAAGTTGTTTTTTGAGTTATAATGTTAATTTAAATTTAATTGAATCTTAAGCGAAGCGCACAACCATCACCGAGGGTTTCCCGTATATAAGTTATATGACGATACCTGCTGGCTAATGCCTAATTGTCATGTTTATGACGAAATGCCGTAAAAGGTGGAAATGTTATTAAATATTTGAAATTTGTTTAAACTTTTTTAGGATATTTATATCAAACAGGTAAGTTTCGTTCGTATATTGTAAAAAAAATGCTTGTTAGCGGGCTTTTCAGATAAAAACTGTTGATTGATGCCAAACTTTGATACATTGCGTATCATTACAATGTCTGTTTCTGCAAAGCATTAAATGTTGGCAATATTGTTGATGAAAGTAAACAGGCGTCGTAATTTGTAAAAACATAATTTATACATTAGGGCGTTCAATAATTAGAAAGGTATATATGGAAGCTAAATTTTCGCCGAGGGTAAAGGATGTTATTCAATATAGTAGGGAAGAGGCATTACGCCTTGGGCATGACTATATTGGTACAGAACATCTTTTGCTTGGGCTTATCCGCGATGGGGATGGTGTAGCAATTAAATTGCTGAAGGGATTGAACGTTGATACCGCAAAACTTCGCCGCGCCGTTGAGGATGCAGTAAAGGGAACTATTGGAACAAACGTACATATCGGCAGCATCCCGTTAACAAAACAGGCCGAGAAGGTATTGAAGATAACTTATCTGGAAGCCAAAATATTTAAAAGCGATGTGATTGGTACAGAGCACCTGCTGCTGTCTATCCTTCGCGATGAGGACAACATCGCCTCACAAATACTTGTACAGTTCAATGTGAACTATGAAGTATTTAAAGGTGAAGTTGAATCGCATAAAAACGATGTTACTGACGAAATGCCGGGATCACCTACAGGCGGCGATGACGACTTTAAAGAAGAAGAGTCATTTAGCCAGCCTAAAAAAGTATCCGACATTAAATCAAAAACACCGGTACTTGATAACTTCGGCCGCGATTTAACCCGCGCCGCCGAAGATGGCAAGCTTGACCCTATTGTCGGTCGTGAAAAAGAGATCGAAAGGGTATCACAAATTCTGTCGCGCCGTAAAAAGAACAACCCTATATTAATAGGTGAGCCGGGTGTAGGTAAATCGGCCATTGCCGAAGGGCTTGCATTACGCATTGTTCAGCGTAAAGTATCACGTGTATTGTTCAATAAGCGTGTAGTTACACTTGATTTAGCCTCATTGGTTGCCGGTACCAAATACCGCGGCCAGTTTGAAGAGCGTATGAAAGCGGTAATGAACGAACTGGAAAAATCACCTGATGTAATTTTATTTATTGACGAGATCCATACTATAGTAGGCGCTGGTGGTGCTTCAGGTTCGCTTGATGCGTCAAATATGTTTAAACCAGCTTTGGCGAGGGGAGAGATACAATGCATTGGCGCAACAACTTTAGATGAATACCGCCAGTACATTGAAAAAGATGGTGCTTTGGACCGTCGTTTCCAAAAGGTAATGGTTGAGCCGGCTACACCGACTGAAACTATTGAAATACTGAACCGCATTAAGGATAAATATGAAGAGCACCACGGTGTTACTTATACTCCTGAAGCAATCAACGCTTGCGTTAACTTAACCACCCGTTATATTACCGACAGGTTTTTACCGGACAAGGCTATCGACGCGCTTGATGAAGCAGGTTCACGTGTTCACTTAACCAATATCCACGTGCCTCAAAACATTTTAGATATTGAACAGAAGATAGAACAGATCAAGATTGAGAAAAACAAAGTTGTTCGCAGTCAGAAATACGAGGAAGCTGCGCAGTTACGTGATACTGAGAAGAATTTGTTAGTTGAACTTGACCAGGCAAAAGCTGTTTGGGAAGCCGAAACAAAATCAAAACGCTATACTGTAACTGAAGACAACGTTGCCGAAGTTGTATCAATGATGACCGGTATCCCTGTACAACGTGTAGGCCAGGCCGACAGTCAGAAGCTGTTGCACATGAGCGATACTGTTGCCAGCAAGATCATTGGTCAGGATGAGGCTATCAAAAAGCTAACCCGTGCTATACAACGTACGCGTGCAGGTTTGAAAGATCCTAAAAAGCCTATTGGTTCATTCATCTTCCTGGGTCCTACAGGTGTTGGTAAAACCGAGCTTGCTAAAGAGCTTGCCCGCTTTATGTTTGACACTGAAGATGCCCTGATCCAGATTGATATGAGCGAGTACATGGAGAAATTTGCGGTATCCCGTTTAGTGGGTGCGCCTCCGGGCTACGTAGGTTATGAAGAAGGCGGTCAGTTAACTGAAAAAGTACGACGTAAGCCATATGCTGTAGTATTACTGGATGAGATTGAAAAAGCTCACCCTGATGTATTCAATATCCTGTTGCAGGTTTTGGATGAAGGTCAGTTGACCGATTCATTAGGCCGTAAGGTTGATTTCAGGAATACGATCATCATCATGACATCAAACATCGGTGCCCGTCAGTTGAAAGACTTTGGCCAGGGCGTAGGTTTCAGCACTAATGCTAAAACTTTACAGGCCGAAAGCCATTCACGCGGTGTTATTGAGAATGCATTGAAACGTGCATTTGCCCCTGAGTTCCTGAACCGTATTGATGATGTTATCGTATTTAACTCATTAGGTAAAGAAGAGATCTTCAGGATCATCGATATCGAGCTTGCCTACCTGTTTAGCCGTGTAAATGGCTTAGGTTTCAAAATCGAGCTTACCGAAGCTGCCAAAGAGTTTATTGCCGATAAAGGTTATGACTCGCAATTTGGTGCAAGGCCGCTTAAACGCGCCATCCAGAAATATCTGGAAGATCCAATTGCCGAAGAGATCCTTAAAGGTGAATTGGCCGAAGGTGACGTGATGGTGGTTGATTTTGATACTGAAACCAAAGAGATCAAAATCACCGACCGTAAAGGCGAAAGCAAAAAACCAGAGCAGGAAGAGCAAAAGTAATTTGCAATACTGTAAGTAATATTAAAACCCCGTTTCGATTTTTCGGAACGGGGTTTTGTTTGCTGTCTGAACCAGGATTTTAGTGGATTTTTGGGATTAATCGGATTTTTGTCTGAACTCGTATTTTTTGAATTTTAAGAATTTATTTAATTGCCTTTTCATTCTGATAATTCACTCAATCCGTTTAATCCGAGTTCAGACAATATTCTGTAAATCCTTTAATTCTGAAAATTCTGATTCAGACTTACTTTTTTTCCACCACCTGCTCATAATCAACCGGTAACATTTCGGCAACGCGACTTATGCCCCAGTCACCTTCATAGATTACCGAATGAGGGTTAGCTACAATACCATTGTTATCAAAAAAGGCATATGGCTCATCGAAAGAAATAATGGTTGTGGCATTGTTAGGCATATTAAAAGCCTGTACGGTATTATCCGAAGGGGTTCGGCCTTTTTTAGTATACATAACATACAAGCAATCGGTAAATCCTATAGCAAATAAGCCTTCCTGGTCTGTTAGCTTGAAAAAGTCGGCCCTGTCTAAGGGTTTATTGACAAGACTTTGCAGGTATTTATTATTGAGGCCACCGTGGTAATTTGGATTGGGTTTACGGATCAGGCGCATCACAACAAAGTTTTCTTGTGTGAGACTATCTTTTATAGCCGACCGATAGAAATGCATATATGAACCAAGGTACGCTGATTGTCGTTCTTTACGCCATTTACGCTTTTGTTTTTCGGTTCCCTTCAGGTCTTCGAAGTTGGAGATTCCCTCATAATACAACATAGCTTTTGCCGGGTTGTAATTGAAGTTGGTTAGTTTGTACTTTATCCTATAGCCGAGAGCCTTGTTTTCAATCTCTAAGAAATCATGCGAAGAAGCTTTTAGTACATAGGTGATGTCATCATAATCAAAATCAAGCACATCTGAGTTCAGGATTTTACATTTGGCGGCATTGTCCGAATAGCCTAAAAATTGCTGCCTGAAAATAGCATAGTATTTTTCACGGTTAGGATCAGGCCTGATCTTTACTTCATTTAACTGAAAAGTTTTGGGGATAATGCTGATGGTACCCAGGTTGATATTGGTACTGCCCGCCTGCAAACTATAAGTGTAGGTTTCATAACCTACTATAGATATAATGAAATCATACTTGCCGGGCTTTACGTTGCTCAGGATGAAAGTACCGTCATCAGCCGTTTTGTTGCCTACCTGGGCATTGTTTAAAAACACACTGGCATTGGGCACAGGCCTGGTATCGGTCATGTTAATTACTTTGCCGGTAATTTTTACCTGGGCCATACAGTACGCAGGTATCAGTAACAATAAAAGCAATAAGGACTTACGCATAGTTAAAGTTAAACTAAAACATTAGTTAATCGATATAGCCGCATAAAAAATCTTCAGAAACGATGATCCGAAATAAAATAATTTAAAAAACGTTTAAACCTTTGAACAATTTTTTGTTCATACAGTTATAATAACTAACGCAATACTTTATGAAAAAAATCTTGACTTTAATTTGCTGCACTATAGTACTTGCTGCAACATCGTGTAAAAAGGAATATGTAACTACCAGCCCGAGCGCTACCACTATTTTTGATACCCTACCAGCTTTTGTTGCTAATAGTGACGTTGGTGGATATACATCAACTTTAAATGTTCCTGAAATTACAGATTATTATGATAAGCATGGCGCTGTTTTGGTATACCTGGATAACAATGGGACGTATGAGCAATTGCCTAATGTGTATGGAGGTGTAACATTTAGAGCTGAGTATGGCAATGGTGTGTTATACATAGATGCTCAAAATGCTGATGGTACAGTGCCAGCTAAACCAGATCCCCGAAAAGTGAAAATAGTATTGGTGCCGTAATCCAATCTAACTCAAAACAAAAAGGAGCCTTGCAAACGCAACGCTCCTTTTTGTTTAAGAACATTTGAAATTATTTCCCCATCTGGTCAATAACCGCCTGGGTTACGCCAGTGTAAGAAAAACCACCGTCATGGAAAAGGTTTTGCATGGTAACCATTTTGGTTAAATCGCTAAACATAGTAACGCAGTAATCAGCGCACTGATCAGCATCAGCATTACCCAGCGGGCTCATTTTTTCGGCAAACTCAATAAAGCCGTCGAAGCCTTTTACGCCCGAACCTGCGGTTGTACGGGTTGGCGACTGAGAGATGGTATTAACACGTACTTTTTTAGCCATGCCGTACTCATAACCAAAGTTACGGGCAATGCTTTCTAATACTGCTTTGTTATCGGCCATGTCATTGTAGCCAGGGAAATAACGCTGAGCGGCGATATAGCTTAAAGCCAATACCGATCCCCATTCATTAATGGCATCATGTTTCATGGCAGCCTGCAAAATGCGGTGAAGGCTTAATGCAGATATATCAAACCCTTTATGGGTAAAATCGTAATTGTTTTCAAAGTAAGGGATGTTTTTGCGTACGTTAACGCTCATGCCTATTGAGTGCAGGATGAAGTCAACCTTGCCGCCAAAATGCTCCATGGTTTTGGTGAACAGGTTATTGATATCATCGCCATTGGTAACATCGGCACCAATAACCGGCGCGTTACATTCTTCGGCCAGTTTATTGAGTTCGCCCATGCGTAAAGCAATAGGGGCGTTTGATAATACAATTTCAGCACCTTCCTGTACGGCACGCTGTGCTACCTTCCAGGCTATTGATTGCTCATTTAGTGCACCGAAAATGATGCCTTTTTTACCTTTTAATAAATTATAAGCCATTTGTTAAGTTTTTATAATTGAAGCAAAGTTATAATTATTTATCAGTTAGTTTAAATTCAACCGAAACAGTTTGAGGCACCGCCACCGGTCTCCCATTTTCAATCGCCGGTCGCCAGTGGGGGAGGGATTTGATAATGTTGATCAGCACTTCCTCGCAGCCGTAACCTATACCTTTCAATACTTTAAATTTAACAGGGAAGCCGTCTCTTTCAACCTGGAAAGCTACGGTTACAGTACCCTCAATATTATTGTCAATAGCTTTGGGTGGGTAATGTAGCTGCTGTTTTATCAGTTCAGTAAAGTGCCCGTTTCCGCCTTCAAATTTTGGGGGTGCTTGAAAGCTAAATTTATCAATATTAGCTGTACTGTAAGTTACGTTAAATATCGGTGTCACTTTTTTGTGTTTACGAACAGCGGTAATAGCTATAGGGTTTTGAGCAGTTATATCTATCGGAGGTAACGAAGCCAGGTAAATGATCATATACCTGCTACCTTTATTATAAACCGGGACGGCATTATATAACACACTTTCTTCAAAAGTTAGAGTATCATTAAACTTTGCCCCTTTTAATTCAAAATAACCGGTAGTATCGGTCATAGTGCCCACGTGCCATGAAGGTGCTTCCATCCAGGTGTTTGTTGATTGTATACCGATGTGCCTGATGGGTTTACCCATGCTGTCGTAAATATACCCACGCAGGTTAATAGTGTCACGCTTAATAACCGTATCGGGTTTGCTTTTTTGAGCCGATAAATTGATCGAAACCAGCAGCAGTATCGCGCATAAAAATGTTCTCATCACGGTTTAGGTTATATGTAATCACTTGACTAAACGCTCAACAGTTCCCTCGCATTTTGCAAAGCACTCTCACCCGGCTTATCCCCGCTTAGCATTTTGGCAATTTCCAATACCCGTTCATCATTATTCAGCTGTTTAATGCGGGTAAAAGTAGCCGCCTCGCTGTCATCCTTATAAACAAAATAATGGCTTTGGCCCTTGCTGGCAATTTGCGGCAAATGGGTAATGGTAATTACCTGCAGGTTTTGGGCTAAGCGCTCCATGATCTGCCCAACCTTGTTGGCAACTTCGCCCGATACGCCTGTATCTATCTCATCAAAAATAATGGTAGGCAGGGCTGTGTATTGCGCTACGATAGATTTAATGCTCAGCATCAGTCTCGAAAGCTCACCACCCGAGGCGACTTTGCTCATCTCGGCCAAAGCATGTCCCTTATTAGCCGAAAACAAAAATTTAATGTTGTCGATCCCCGTAGCAGTAAGTAAGGGAGCTTGCTCGGTAGCTCCCCCTTTAGGGGGCGGGGGGGGCGTCTGCTCAATCTTCAAACTCGAGTTTCCCATCCCCATTTCGGCCAGCGTTGCCAACACCTGCTTCTCAATATCCGGGATAGCTTTTTTGCGGTTGACTGATAACTGCGTCGCCAGCTTTTCAAGTTCGGCTTTATCGGCGGCAATTTGTTTTTGCAGTTTTTCGATAGCTTCGTCACCAAAAAGGGCTTGCTGCACTTTGTCTGATAATTCTTCCTGAATCTGCAATAGCTCGGCGATGGTATTTACCCGATGCTTTTTTTGCAGATTGTAGATCATGCTTAACCGGTTGTTCACCTCTTCGGCACGGGCTTCGTCAATAAAAGTATGCTGCTCGATGCCTTCAATTTCGGCGGCGATATCTTTAAGTTCAATAATAATGCTATTGATACGCTGATGTAATTCGGCAACAGCAGGATTGTATTTTTCTATCGAACCTAAAGCCTGTCCAGCTTCTTTTAACTGGATCAATGCGGCAGCCTCGCCGTCCTGTAAAAGATAATTAGCGCCTAAAAGGCTGCGTTTAATTTCTTCTGCATTATTAAGGGTGTTGAGCTCCTGTTCCAGATGTTCCTGTTCATCGGCAACCAATGCACCTTTTTCCAACTCATCAAACTGAAACTGGAAATAATCCAGATCGGCTTTTGCCTTGTCGCTTTCGGCAATCAATTGGTTAAGCTTACTCAATGATTTTTTATAGGCCCGGAATTTTGTTTGATAATCAAACAGTAAATCTGAATGACGCGCAACCGAATCAACTACTAACAATTGAAAATCCGGGTCATTAATTTCCAATGTAGCGTGCTGCGAGTGGATATCTATCAGTTTTTCGCCCAACTGTTTCAGGGCTGAGAGGTTAACCGGGGTATCGTTCACAAAAGCACGAGATTTGCCATCGGCCGAGATCTCCCGGCGCAGCACGGTCTCCGTTTCGTAATCGAGATCGTTTTCTTCAAAGAAATCGGCCAAATGAAAGCCGCTGATTTTGAAAGTGCCCTCAATAACGCATTTTTTCTGCTGGTTGAAAAAGTATTTACTTTCGGCCCGCTGTCCTAAAATAAGTGAAAGGGCACCCAATATGATCGATTTACCTGCACCGGTTTCGCC
>Ga0075366_10002096_pt1 | contig 10140 bp, 7 predicted proteins | sample EndMethybrTD3031_FD_72351 | JGI IMG/M metagenome (GOLD analysis project Ga0075366, IMG submission 72351) | Populus endosphere microbial communities from Tennessee, USA - Endosphere MetaG P. TD hybrid TD303-1 | ecosystem: Host-associated > Plants > Roots > Endosphere | place: USA: Tennessee... | reverse complement strand
ACCTTTCCGTCATCGGGCGCCGCGACGCCCGCGACCAGCCTCAGCAGGCTGGACTTGCCGGTGCCGTTGCGGCCGATGAGGCCGACGCGCTCGCCCGCCTCGAGCACGAGATCCGCGTGGTCGAGGAGGGGAACGTGTCCGTAGGCGAGCGAGACGCCCGAGAGCTGGAGGACCGGCACCGGATCACTTCGCCCCGACGACCTTCACGGCCGCCGTCGAGCCGGGCATCTTGTCGCCCTGCATCGGCTCGCTGCGTCCGCCGAGGCACTGCGCGAGGAACGCCTCGGTGCGCGCGTTGAAGTCGATGCGGTTCTCGGGACGCGCGAAGCCGTGGCCTTCGTCGCTGTACACGACGTACGTCACCGAGCCCTTGTTCTTCTCGATCGCGTCGACAATCTGCTCGCTCTCCGCCTTGTTCACGCGCGGGTCGTTGGCGCCCTGGCCGATCAGCAGCGGCTTCTTGATGCGGTCGGCCTTGAAGAGCGGCGACTGCTCGCGCAGGATCGCCTCGTCCTTCGGGTCGTCGATGTTGCCCATGCGCTTGTTGAACGTGGCGCGGATCGTGGTCCAGTAGGGCGGGATTGCCTTCAGCAGCGTGCTCAGGTTGGAAGGTCCGACAATATCCACGCCGCACGCGAAGTAGTCCGGCGTTACCGTGAGGCCGGCGAGCACCGCGTATCCACCGTACGAGCCGCCCATGATCGCGACCTTCTTCGGGTCGACATGGCCCTGCTTCACGGCCCAGTCGGCCGCATCGAGCAGGTCGTTGTGCATCGTGCCGCCCCATTGGCGATCGCCGAGGTTCAGCCACTGCTTGCCGTAGCCGGTCGAGGCGCGGAAGTTCATCTGCATCACCGCATAGCCGCGGTTCGCGAGCCACTGCGCGTAGCCGTTCAGGCCCCAGCGGTCGCGCCCCCACGGGCCGCCGTGGACGAGCATCACCATCGGCAGGTTCTTCGGCTCGAGGCCGGTGGGCAGCGTGAGATAGCCGTGCATCTTGTGGCCGTCGCGCGTGGTGACGACGATCGGCTTCATGCCGGACAGGGCCAGGCCCTCGAGCTTGGGCTGCGTCGAGAAGAGGTACGTCCCTTTCTTCTGCGCGCGGTCCCACGTGTAGTACTTCACCGGGCCGCGGTCGGAGACGAACACCACCAGCCACGTCTTGTCGGCGCGGTCGCGGCTGGAGACGGAGAAGTCGCCGTCGGCGAGCTTCGCGATCGCGTCGAGATCGCCTTGCACCGACGGATCGATCACCTTCCAGGTGCGCCGCCCGGGCTCGAAGCCCACGGCCTCGACCTTGCGCGTGTACGGGTTCACGAGATACGGGCCGGCATCGACCTCGTCGGAGAACGCGATCACCTTGCCGTCGCCACCGGCGAAGGGACGCTGGATCACGCGCGTCGTGTTCGTGCCGATCGACGAGGCGATCAGCAGCGACTTGCCGTCGCCGCCCACGGCGAGGAGGTCAAGGTTGTCGTCCGCTCCGGCCTTCACCAGGAGCTTCCACGGCGCCTTGGCGTTGTCGCGCACGCGAAGCTCCGTCCCGCCGTCGGGCGTCTTCGCCTCGGCTGCCAGCACGTTCAGCTTCGCGTCGGCATGCCATTCGCCCACGTCGCCGGGATTCTGCGTGTCCAGAGCGAGCGCGCCGTTTGCGAGGTTCACGCGGTAGACGTCGAAGAACTTGCGGTCGCGCGCGTTGAGCGAGACGAGGATCTCGCCCGGGACGGCCGCTTCCACGGCGATCAGGTTGGCGCGTGTGCCCTCGATCGGCGTGAAGTCGCGCACGTTGCCGCCGGCCAGGTCCACGCCGTAGACGTGGAAGTTCTCGTCGCCGTCGTTGTCCTGGAGGTAGAGGAGCGTCTTGCCGTCCTGCGCCCACCGGTACTGGCGAACGCCGCGCTTCTTGTCGTTGGTGACCTGCTTGGTGTCTTCCTTGCCGATCGTCTGCACCCAAACCTGGAGCACGTTTTTCTTGTCCGGCGCGACCCAGGCCATGCGCTGGCCGTCGGGCGAGAGCGTCGGAGCGGCCCGCTCGGGGTTTCCGAAGAGGATGTCGCGGGAAATGAGGGGAGGAAGCTCCGCGAAAGCCGGGGCGGACGCGACGAGGATGCCAAAGGCGCACAGGAATGTTTTCATCCCGCTATTGTCGCATTCCCGGAGCGCGTGAAGATTCACGTCCCACGCGCCGCGCGACGTGGCTATCATGTCCGCCCTTTCATCCTCCAGCGAGGTGCGACACCCCATGAGCCCTGCCGAGAATCGAGCCCTCCTCACGATCGCCCTGATGGCCGCGTTCGCCGACGGCGACAAGTCGGACGCCGAGCGCGCGGAGTGGAAGCGCATCGCCGACTCGCTCGACCAGCAGGGCCTGGATGCGGCCTCGGTGCACCGCGACGTGCTGCTGAAGCGCGTTTCGCTCGACGAGGCGATCTCCGCGCTCGCCTCGCCGGAGAGCCGCCGCTTCGCCTACGAGATGGCCGCTTGCGTGGCCCTGTCCGACGGCACCGAGGTCCCCGCCGAGCGCCGCTTCCTCGACGAGCTTCGCGTGAAGCTGGGCCTCGGCGACAACCCGATCCCGCCGCCGATTCCCGCTGCCGTCGTAGGCGCCGCTGCAGGCGCAGGCGCGGCGGCAGGTGCCGGATACGCCTCGACGAAGTCGCCTGCCGAGCTGGACGGCATGATCCTCAACTACGCGATCCTGAACGGCGCGCTCGAGCTGCTGCCGGAGAGCCTCGCCTCGATGGCGATCATCCCGCTGCAGATGAAGATGGTCCATCGCGTCGGCAAGGCGCACGGCTTCGAGCTCGACCGCCAGCAGGTGGTGGAGCTGCTGGGCGTGCTGGGCCTCGGCATGGGCTCGCAGTACGTCGAGCAGGTCGGCGTGAGGCTGGTCGGGCGCTTCCTGGGCGGCTTCCTCGGCGGCATTGCCAAGCAGGCCGTGAGCTCCGGCATGTCGTTCGCCTCGACGTACGCGCTGGGCCACCTCGCCAAGCGCTACTACGCGGGTGGGCGCAGTCTCACGACGCAGACGCTTCGCGAGACCTACGAGTCGATCCTCGGCGAAGCCAAGGGCCTGCAGTCGCGCTACCTCCCCGCGATTCAGGAGAAAGCCCGCACCCTGGACGTGCGGCAGGTGCTCGCCGAGGTGGGCCGCTAAAATGGCGGCATGGGACCTCTCGCAGACCTGAAAGTCGTCGAGCTCGGCACGCTGATCGCCGGGCCGTATTGCGCGCGCCTGATGGCGGAGTTCGGCGCGGACGTGGTGAAGGTGGAAACGCCCGGCGAGGGAGACCCGCTGCGCAAGTGGCGCAAGCTCCACGAGGGCAACTCGCTCTGGTGGTACGCGCAGGCGAGGAACAAGAAGTCGATCGCGGTGAACCTGAAGGCGCCCGAAGGCCAGGAGGTCGTGCGCCGCCTCGTGGCCCAGGCCGACATCGTGGTCGAGAACTTCCGCCCCGGCACGCTCGAGAAGTGGAACCTGGGCTACGAGCAGCTCGCGAAGGACCATCCGAAGCTCGTGATGGTCCGCCTCTCGGGCTTCGGCCAGACGGGTCCGTACAAGGACGCGCCCGGCTTCGGCGCCATCGGCGAGTCGATGGGCGGCATGCGCTACATCACGGGCTATCCCGACCGCGCTCCGGTGCGCGTCGGCATCTCCATCGGGGATTCGTTGGCGGCGATGTTCGGCGTGATCGGCGCGTTGATGGCGATCCACAACCGCGCGAAGACCGGGAAGGGACAAGTCGTCGACGTGGCGCTCTACGAGGCCGTGTTCGCGATGATGGAATCGATGCTGCCCGAGTACGGCTACGACGGATCGATCCGCGAGCGCACGGGCTCGGCGCTGCCGGGCATCGTCCCGTCGAACACCTACCGCTGCAAGGACGGGCAGTACGTCGTGATCGGCGCCAACGCCGATTCCATCTTCAAGCGGATGATGCGCGGCATCGGCCTGCCCGCGCTCGCCGACGATCCCGAGCTCGCCGACAACGCGGGCCGCACGCGGCATACCGAGCGCCTCGACAAGGTGATCGGCGACTGGTGCGCGAGCGTCACGCTGGACGAGGCGCTCGCCGTGCTCGCGAAGGCCGAGGTGCCTTCCGGGCGCATCTACTCGATCGCCGACATCGCGCGCGACCTGCACTTCCAGGCGCGCGGCATGATCGAGCGGCACAAGATGGGGGATCGCGAGGTGGTGCTCCCCGGCATCGTGCCGAAGCTCTCCGAGACGCCGGGTGGCACGAAGTGGATCGGCCCGCGCCTGGGCGAGCACACCGACGAGGTCCTCGCCTCCCTCGGCTATTCCGCCCCGGACATCGCTCGCTTGCGCGCCGCGGCGTCGATCGGATAGCACGGTGCTCCGCGACTTTCGCCGCAGCTTCGAGTACTACCTCCAGAATCCGCCCGAGCTCCCGCTGCAGATGGTGGCGTGGTGGGGCCGCCAGTCGCCGGAGATGCACGGGGTGATCGGCGTCTTCCTCGGCTTGTGCGCGCTCTACGCGCTGGCGTACGTGCGGCCGATCGTGGGGTCGTTCCTCGCGATCTTCTTCCCCTACTCGTGGATCAACACCGACGGCATGCGCGCGTTCTTCTTCCGCGGCACGCAATCGGAGTTCGAGCTGTCGTGGAAGGCGCGCGGGCAGCCCACGAACGCGCGCTGGCGCTATCTCTTCGACGTGTTCTATTACTGCGGGCCGCTGGTGGTGGTGACCATCGTCCTCGCGGTGTGCTTCATCACCCTCGTGGGCTACCCCAGCCCGCTGGGCGACTAGCGTCGCCCGGGATCAGCCGGAGTTGCGCAGCCCGGCCGCGAGGCCGTTGATCGTGAGGTGGATGCCTCGCTTCACCTTGTCCTCTGCATCGCCGGCCCGGTAGCGCTTGATGAGCTCGACCTGCAAGTGGTTCAGCGGATCGAGGTACGGGAAGCGGTTGCGGATCGAACGTGCGAGCGTCGGGTTCGACTCGAGGAAGCTCAGGCTCCCGGTGATCGAGAAGTACGCTCGCATCGTGGCGTCGAGCTCCGTGCGGATGCGCGAGAACACCGATTCGGCGAGCACGGGGTCGGGCACGAGGTCCTTGTAGCGCGCGGCCACCGCGAGGTCCGTCTTGGCGAGCAGCATCTCGAGGTTGGAGAGCATCGCGCGGAAGAACGGCCACGAGCGCCACATCTCCGAGAGCAGCTCCTGGCCGGCCGGGCCGCGGCGCACGAGGAACGACTCCACGGCGCTGCCGAAGCCGAACCAGCCCGGCAGCATCACGCGGCACTGGGCCCACGAGAACACCCACGGGATCGCGCGAAGGTCCTCGATGCGCGTGGAGGGCTTGCGCGAAGCGGGACGCGAGCCGATGTTCAGCTCCGCGATCTCGCCGATCGGCGTGGAGGCGCGGAAGTAGTCGACGAAGCCGTCGGTTTCGTACACGAGCTCGCGATACGCCTTGAAGGCCGTGGCGGAAAGCTCGTCCATCACGACGTGGTAGTCCTCGTGCTCGGCGTGGGGATCGGAATCCATCATCGCGCGCACGGTCGCGGCCACCAGCGCCTCGAGGTTGCGCTGGCCGATGTCGCGGTTCGAGTACTTGCTCGCGATGACTTCGCCCTGCTCGGTGAGCCTGAGCTCACCCTGCACGCTGCCCGGGGGCTGCGCGAGGATCGCCTCGTAGCTCGGGCCACCGCCCCGCCCCACCGTGCCGCCGCGCCCGTGGAAGAAGCGCAGCTTGGTGCCCGCCTCGGCGAAGACTTGCACCAGCGCGAGTTCCGCCTTGTAGAGCTCCCAGTTGGAGGTGGTGTAGCCGCCGTCCTTGTTGCTGTCCGAGTAGCCGAGCATCACTTCCTGCGCCGAGCCGAGCGACTTCACGATCGAGCGCGCCTCGGGCAACGCGAACCATTCGCGCATCGTGGCCGGCGCGCCGCGCAGGTCGCGGATGGTCTCGAAGAGCGGGACGATCTGCAGCTTGGAGGCGGGCAGATCGCCCGGCGTGAGCAGGCCCACTTCCTTCAGCAACACCGCGACCTCGAGCATGTCCGAGACGCTCTCGGCCTTGGAGATCACGTACTGGCGGATCGACTCGGCGCCGCGCTGGCGATGGATGGCCGCCGCCGACTCGAGGATGGCGAGCTCGCCTTTCGCGAGATCGGAGTACGTGGCGAAGGACGAACGCAGCTGGCGCGGCGAGGCGAGCTCGGCGCGCAGGATCTTCTGGCGCTGCTCTTCGGGCAACGTGACGTAGCCCGGCGTGACGTTGGCTTCACGCAGCAGCTCGGCGATCACTTCCTCGTGGATCTCGGAGTTCTGGCGCAAGTCCACGGTGGCGAGGTGGAAGCCGAAGGCGCCGACCGCCTTGCGCAGCGCGCGAAGCCGCCCGTCGGCGAGCAGGCCGCCGCCGTGGCCGCGCAGGCTGGTGTCGATCACCTCCAGCTCCGCGAGGAAGCCGGCGGCATCGGGATACGCATCGGCGTCGCCCAGGGCGGAGCGCTGCTCGGAATGCAGGCCGAAGCTGCGGGCCGTGGCCGCGAGGCGCGCATAGATGCCGGTGAGCGCCCGGCGGTACGGTTCGGCCTGGCGATGGGGCGAGCGGTCGGGCGAGCGTTCCGCGAGCGCGTCGAGCGCGGGCGTCACGCGCGCGAGGGTGCGCGACAGCGGTAACTCCGCGCCCAGCGCGTGCACCTCGGCGAGGTAGTGGTCGAAGATGCATTCGCCCTGGCGGCGGAAGGCGTACTCGAGCATGTCCGCGGTGACGAAGGGATTGCCGTCGCGGTCGCCGCCGACCCAGCTGCCGACCGTGAGCACCGGGGGCAGCTCGGGACGGCCGAAGTCACCCGGCAACTGCGCGACGGCGTCCTCGACCTCCGCCTGGACGCGCGGCACAACGTCGATGAACGAGTAGCCGAAGTAGGAGAGCGCGTTCTCGATCTCGTCGCGGACCGCGAGCTTCACGGCGCGCAGGATGCGCGTCTGCCAGAGGGTCTCGACCAGCGCCCGCAGCCGTGTATCGATGGCGGCCTTTTCTTCCGGCAACGCGTCGAGGCTGTCGCGCTCGCCCAGCTGCGTGGAGATCTCGAGCTGGAGGTCGAGCGTGCTCTTCCTCTGCACCTCGGTGGGGTGGGCGGTCAGCACGGGCGTCACGCGCACGCGAGATAGCCGCGCCAGCGCCTCGTCCTGCTTGGTGCCCCGCTCCTTCGCATCCTGGAACAGGCCGCGCAGCGTCGAGGCGAGCGGGGCGGAGCCCGAGCGCCGGTTCGCCCTCCCGCGGCGCAGGTGATGGCGATCCTCGGCGATGTTGGCGAGCAGCGAGAAGTAGCTGAAGGCGCGCACGACGACGACGGCCTGGTCGTCGGTCAGCGCATCGAGCGTGCGCGCCAGGGACTTGCGCGAGGCGACGTCCTCCAGCCGCCGGCTGGCGACCGCGAGCTTGCGGATGGACTCGATCAGGTCGAAGGTGAATTCGCCCTCGTGGGCGCGGATGGTGTCGCCCAATATCCGGCCCAGGAGGCGAATGTCGTCCCCGAGGGCTGCGTCCTTGTCCCGCTCCGGCGTATCCATAGGAGGATCGTATAATTCCGCCATGCGCTTGTATATCAATGACGTGGCGGTCCGGGACGGTTTCCAGATCGAGCCGAGGTTCGTCCCCACGGCCACCAAGGTCGAATTGATCGACCACCTGTCGCGAACGGGCCTCCACAAGGTGGAGGTGACCTCGTTCGTGTCCCCCAAGCTGGTGCCGGCGCTCGCCGACGCGAACGAGGTCCTGGAGCGGATCGAGCGGGTCCCGGGCGTGGTCTACGTCGCGTTGGTACCTAACATCCGCGGCGTCCAGAACGCGGCGGCCACGGCCCGGAAGCCGGACGAGGTGAACGGGGTCGTGTCGGCCTCGGAGACCCACAACCGCGCCAACATCAACCGCACCCACGAGCAGTCGCTCGCCGAGATGCCGACGATGGTGAAGGTGGCCCACGACGCCGGGATGAAGATCACGATGTCGCTGTCCACCTCCTTCGGCTGCCCGTTCGAGGGCCACGTCGCCGAGGACATGGTGCTGCGCTTCGTGGAGCACTTCCACGAGTTCGGCTTCGACGGCATCTCGATCGCGGACACCACCGGCATGGCCAATCCGCGCCAGGTCGAGGAGCTGGTCCGCAAGGTGCTCGAGCGTTTCCCGGCGCCGAACGAGACGTACTACACGCTCCACTTCCACAACACGCGCGGCATGGGCCTCGCGAACGTGATCGCGGGCATCGCCGCGGGCGTGCATTCGTACGACGGCTCGCTCGCCGGCCTGGGCGGCTGCAACTTCGCCCCCGGCGCCACGGGCAACATCTGCACCGAGGACATGGTGAACATGCTGGAAGACATGGGCTACGACACGCGCGTGGACATCGCGAAACTGATCGCCTGCGCCCAGGCGATCCCCGGTATCGTCGGCCATGACGTGCCCGGCCAGGTGATGAAGGCCGGCGTCACGATGCACCTGCACGAGATTCCGGAATCACTACGACAATAAGCAACGAGGAGAAACCGATGAAGAAGCTCATCCTGCTGGCGGCCGGCCTGCTGGCCGCCGCCGCCGCCTTCGCACAGGCGCCGGAGCAGAAGAAGGTCACCATTGCCGTCGGCGGCAAGAGCCTTTTCTACTACCTGCCGCTCTCGGTCGCCGAGCGCAAGGGCTACTTCAAGGACGAGGGCCTCGAGGTCGAGATTCCCGACTTCGCGGGCGGCGCCAAGGCGCTGCAGGCCCTGGTGGGCGGCTCGGCCGACATGGTCTCGGGCGCCTACGAGCACACCATCAACATGGTCGCGAAGAAGCAGCCCATCAAGGCGGTGGTGCTGCAGGCGAAGTACTCGTCGATCGTGCTCTTGCTGCCGAAGGACAAGGCGGCCAAGTACAAGAACGGCAAGGACCTGAAGGGCCTGAAGATCGGCGTCACCGCCCCGGGCTCTTCCACCAACATGTTCGTGAACAACCTGCTCGCCAAGGATGGCCTCAAGCCCACCGACGTCGCGATCGTCGGCGTGGGCACGGGCTCCGGCGCCTTCGCGGCGATGGAAAAGGGCGAGATCGACGCGATGAGCAACCTCGATCCCGTCATCTCGCAGCTCGAGGCCACGGGCAAGTACGTCGCCGTCGCCGACAGCCGCACCGAGAAGGGGATGAAGGACATCTACGGCGGCGACTACCACGCCTCCGTGATCTACATCACCGACGAGTACATCAAGAAGAACCCGCGTACCGTCCAGGCGGTCGTGAACGCGATGGTGCGCGCCGACAAGTGGATCGCGAAGGCCACGCCGCAGGAGATCGTCGACCTCATGCCCGCCGAGTACAAATCCGGCAACCCGTCGCTCTACAAGGACGCGCTGCTGAAGAACATGATCGGCTACTCCGAGGACGGCACGCTCTCGCTCAAGGCCGCGGAGAATGTCTACAAGGTGCTGGTGCAGTTCGAACCCTCGGTGAAGGCCGCGGGCAAGCTCGACCTCAACCAGACCTTCGACAACTCCTTCGTGAAGAAGGCCCAGGCCAAGTACAAATGATGTTCTCCCTCTCCCTTGGGAGAGGGCCGGGGAGAGGGTCTTGACCACCACCGCCATCCACTTCGAGAAGGTCACCTGCACCTTCGCCGGGAAGGCGGGGCCGTACACGGCCGTGAAGGACGTGACGCTCTCGGTCGCCGAGGGCGAGTTCGTCTCTGTCGTAGGGCCCACGGGCTGCGGGAAATCGACGCTGCTCAACGTGGCGGCCGGGCTGCTCAAGCCGTCGTCGGGCGCGATCACCACGTTCGGCGAGGCGCTCTCCGGCGTGAACCGCCGCGCGGGCTACATGTTCCAGTCCGAGGCGCTGATGCCGTGGCGAAGCTGCCTCGACAATGTGACCGCGGGCCTCGAATTCCGCGGCGAGGACAAGACCTCGGCGCGCGCGAAGGCCGAGGACTGGCTCTCGCGCGTCGGCCTCGCGGGCTTCGGCGACCGCTATCCGCACCAGCTCTCCGGCGGCATGCGCAAGCGCACGTCGCTGGCGCAGATGCTGATCCTCGACCCGAAGATCCTGCTGATGGACGAGCCGTTCTCCGCGCTCGACATCCAGACGCGCCAGCTGATGGAAAACGAGCTGCTCGAGCTCTGGAGCGCCAACCGCAAGAGCGTG
>Ga0075366_10002092_pt1 | contig 10145 bp, 12 predicted proteins | sample EndMethybrTD3031_FD_72351 | JGI IMG/M metagenome (GOLD analysis project Ga0075366, IMG submission 72351) | Populus endosphere microbial communities from Tennessee, USA - Endosphere MetaG P. TD hybrid TD303-1 | ecosystem: Host-associated > Plants > Roots > Endosphere | place: USA: Tennessee... | reverse complement strand
TCGAAGTCGGCCGACGTGATGGACCTGCTGGCCTCGGTCGACATGCACGGCATCCAGACCAGCGGCAACTGCATCCGCAACATCACCAGCGACGAGCGCGCCGGCATCGCGATCGACGAGGTCGCCGATCCGCGCCCCTTCGCCGAGATCATGCGGCAGTGGAGCACGCTGCATCCGGAGTTCGCCTTCCTGCCGCGCAAGTTCAAGATCGCGATCACCGGCGCCGCCGAGGACCGCGCCGCCACCGGCTGGCATGACGTCGGCCTGAAGCTGCTGAAGAACGAGGCCGGCGAGCTGGGCTTCCGCGTGCAGGTGGGCGGCGGCATGGGCCGCACGCCCATCGTGGGCACCGTACTGCGCGAGTTCCTGCCCTGGAACCAGATCATGAATTACCTCGAGGCCGTGGTGCGGGTCTACAACCGCTACGGCCGGCGCGACAACATGTACAAGGCGCGCATCAAGATCCTGGTGAAGGCCGAGGGCCAGCGCTACATCGACGACGTCGAGGCCGAGTACCAGCAGATCCTCGAGCACGACGGCGCGCCCCACACCATCCCGCAAGCCGAGTTCGACCGCGTGGCCGCCTCCTTCGTACCGCCCCAGCTCGCGACCCGCGTGTTCCAGAGCGCCGAGCAGACCGACGCCGACCTGCGCGCGCAGGCGGCCGACGACGTGATGTTCGCGCGCTGGCTGCAGCGCAACGTGGCGCCGCACAAGAACCCGGCGCTGCGCGCGGTCACGCTGTCCTTCAAGCGCATCGGGCAGGCGCCCGGCGACGCCTCGGCCGACCAGCTCGACACGGCGGCCCGTCTGGCCGACCGCTTCTCCGCCGGCGAGGCCCGCGTCACGCACGACCAGAACCTGCTCCTGCCCTGGGTGCATGCCGAGGACCTGCACGCGCTGTGGCTCGCCGCCCGCGAGGCCGGCTTCGCCAGCGCCAACGTGCACCTGCTGACCGACATGATTGCCTGCCCCGGCGGCGACTTCTGCGCGCTGGCCAATGCACGCTCGATCCCGATCGCCGAGGCCATCACCGAGCGCTACCAGGACCTGGACGAGCTCGACGACCTGGGCGAGATCGACCTGCACATCAGCGGCTGCATCAACTCCTGCGGCCACCACCACAGCGGCCACATCGGCATCCTCGGCGTCGACAAGGACGGCAAGGAGTGGTACCAGGTCACGCTGGGCGGCTCCGACGGCTCGGCGCTGTCGGGCGCGGCGCAGCCGGGCAAGGTGGTCGGCCCCTCGTTCTCGGCGGCCGAGGTGCCCGAGGTGATCGAGGCGGTGCTCAACACCTACCGCGACACCCGCGAGGCCGGCGAAAGCTTCATCGACGCGCTGCGCCGCGTGGGCATCGAGCCCTTCAAGGCCGCGGCCAACGGGGCGCGCTTCAAGGTGGAGGAAGCGGCATGAACAAGACGCTTCGCATCCTCTCGGCCGAGGAGCATGTGGACGACGGAGAGCCGAACGTGCTGCAGCTCGCCAACGATGCCGACCCGCTGGCGATCGAGGTTTGCCTCGACGACGTGGACCGCATCGACCTGGACTTCCCGAAATTCACCGACGGTCGCGCCTACAGCCAGGCCTTCCTGCTGCGCCGCCGCCTGGGCTTCAAGGGCGACATCCGCGCCACCGGCGACGTGCTGATCGACCAGTTGGTGCAGATGCAGCGCACCGGCTTCTCCAGCGCGGTGCTCAAGGAAGGCGTGGACGCCTCGGCCGCCCAGCGCCAGTTCGACCGCTTTGCGACCTACTACCAGGGCGATGCGGTGCAGACCACGCCTCTTTTCAAGCGGGAAACGGCGGCCTGAGGCCGCCCCCGACCAGCCAGCGCCCCAGCGCCCAGCCGAACAGCCCATGAACGCCATTTCGCTCTACGCCAAGCCCTCCGCCGATTTCGAAGCCAAGCTCGCCGAGAGCGTGGCGCTGCTGACAGGCGCGGCCTCCGAGTTCGCGCCGATCACGCAGGCCTCCAGCCTGGGCGCGGAGGACATGGTGATCACCGACATCCTGCATCGCTATCGCATCGACTCGGGCATCTTCGTGCTGGAGACGGGCAAGCTCCATGCTGAAACCCTGGAGCTGCTCGATCGCCTGCAGGCGCACTACGGCCGCGAGGTCGACATCTACCGGCCCGACGCCGCGACCGCCGCTGCCTTCGTGGCCGAGAACGGCGAGGAGGCGATGTACCGCAGCCTCGAGCTGCGCAAGGCCTGCTGTCACATCCGCAAGATGGAGCCGCTGGAGCGTGCGCTGGCCGGCAAGCGCGGCTGGATCACCGGCCTGCGCCGCGAGCAGTCCGACGCGCGCGCCGAGGTCGAGTTCATCGAGGAACAGCCCGAGCGCGTGAAGATCAATCCCCTGGCCCGCTGGACCTGGGGCGACGTGTGGCACTACCTCGCGACGCGCGAGGTGCCCTACAACCCGCTGCACGACCAGTTCTATCCCAGCATCGGCTGCGCGCCCTGCACCCGCGCCGTGACGCTCGGCGAGGACTTCCGCTCGGGCCGCTGGTGGTGGGAGCAGGAGAGCGCCAAGGAATGCGGCCTGCATGTCGATGGCGCCGCGTCGTCGGTCATTCCGATTCGCGCGCTGGCATGAATACCGAATACGCACATCCGGTAGACCGCATTCTTGAACTCTAGAAATCCATGAACGCCCGTACAGAACTCGATCTCCTGCAGCCGCCAATGCATCTGCCGGCGCGCCTGTCCAACACGCAGCTCGATGCGCTGGAAGAAGAGGCCATCTTCATCCTGCGCGAGGTCGCCGCCTCCTTCGAGCGCCCGACCCTGCTGTTCTCGGGCGGCAAAGACTCTCTGGTGCTGCTGAAGTGCGCCGAGAAGGCCTTCGGCGCCGGCCGCCTGCCCTACCCGCTGCTGATGATCGACACCGGCCACAACTTCCCGGAAGTGACGGCCTTCCGCGACCACCGCGCGCAGGAACTGGGCGCCGATCTGATCGTGCGCAGCGTCGAGGATTCGATGGCGCGCGGCACCGTGCGCCTGGCCCATCCGGGCGAATCGCGCAACGTGCACCAATCGGTCACCCTGCTGGAAGCGATCGAGGAATTCCGCTTCGACGCGCTGATCGGCGGCGCGCGCCGCGACGAGGAGAAGGCCCGCGCCAAGGAGCGCATCTTCTCGCACCGCGATGCCTTCGGCCAATGGCAGCCCAAGGACCAGCGGCCCGAACTCTGGACCCTGTTCAACACCCGCCTGGCACCCGGCGAGCACTTCCGCGTGTTCCCGATCTCGAACTGGACCGAGCTCGACGTCTGGCAGTACATCGAGCGCGAGAAGATCGCCCTGCCCGCGATCTACTACACCCACAGGCGCGAGGTGGTCGAGCGCCGCGGCCTGCTGGTGCCGGTAACCGAACTCACGCCACCGCGCGACGGCGAGCAAATCGAGGTGCGCGACGTGCGCTTCCGCACCGTGGGCGACATCACCTGCACCTGCCCCGTCGAGAGCCTGGCAGCCGACGCCGCCGACGTGGTGATCGAAACGCTGGCCGCCGAGGTCAGCGAGCGCGGCGCGACGCGCATGGATGACAAGACTTCTGAGGCTTCGATGGAGAAGCGCAAGAAAGACGGCTACTTCTGATGACTGCGACCACCACCACTTCCTCTGCGGCCGAGGCCATCCACGGCGACACGGGGACGGCCCTGCGCTTCATCACCTGCGGCAGCGTCGACGACGGCAAGAGCACCCTGATCGGCCGCCTGCTGGTCGACAGCAAGACGGTGCTGCAGGACCAGCTGGCCGGCGTGCAGCGCGGCGGCGAAACCGACCTGGCGCTGCTGACCGACGGCCTCTCGGCCGAACGCGAGCAGGGCATCACCATCGACGTCGCCTACCGCTACTTCTCCACGGCGCGGCGCAAGTTCATCATCGGCGACGCACCGGGCCATGAGCAGTACACCCGCAACATGGTCACCGCCGCCTCCAGCGCCGATGCCGCGGTGGTCCTGATCGACGCCACCAAGCTGGCCTGGGCGGCCGAGGTGGGTGACGGCGAGGTGGTCAAGCGCGAGCTGTTGCCGCAGACGCGCCGTCATACGCTTCTGTGCCACCTGCTGCGCGTGCAGTCCATCGTCTTCGCCGTCAACAAGCTCGATGCCATTGCCGATGCAGAGCTCGCCTTCGAGCGCATCTCGGAAGCACTCGCGAGCTTCGCAGAGGCCGCGGGCGTGAATGTCGCGGCCACCGTGCCGATCTCGGCGCTGAAGGGCTGGAACGTGGCCTCGCGCCATGGCGACTGGTGCGGCTACGAGGGCCCGAGCCTGATCGAGCTGCTCGAAGACCTGCCCGTCACCCAGCAGGACGAGACCGTGCCCTTCGCCTTCCCGGTGCAGTGGGTCGAGAAGTTCTCCGGCTCGGCCGACACCTCCAAGGGCCGCCGCGTGTTCTGGGGCCGCGTGGCCAGCGGCCACGTCGAGCCGGGCCAGCGCGTCGCCGTGCTGCCGGGCAACCAGGTCGCGACCGTCGCGCAGGTGCTGAGCCACACGCGCCAGCCCAAGACCGTGCATGCGGGCCACAGCGCCGGCATCGTGCTCGACCGCGAGCTCGATGTCTCGCGCGGCGACTGGCTGCTGGCGCCCGAGGCCTTCGAGCCGGTGCGCGAGATCACAGCCACCATCGCCTGGCTGGACGACGAGCCGCTGGTCGCGGGCCGCGTTTACTGGGCGCTGCAGGGCCACCGCTGGGTCAAGGCCAAGGTCGCACGCATCATCGACCGCGTCAACATCACGACGCTGGACTCCGAGCCCGCCGATCGGCTGGAGCCCAACGCGATCGGCGACGTGGTGCTGTCGCTGCAGCAGCCGCTCGCCGTGCTGCCTTTCACGCAATCGCGCGCCCTGGGTTCGCTGGTGCTGGTCGACACCGCATCCCATCGGACCTCGGCGGCCGTGCTCGTGCAGCCCGCGCCGGCAAAGGCCTAAAATTCCTCGTTTTCCCCGATCGATATAACGCCCCGCCATGACCCACGTCGTCTCCGAAGCCTGTATCCGCTGCAAGTACACCGATTGCGTCGATGTCTGTCCTGTGGACTGCTTCAGGGAGGGCCCCAACATGCTGGTGATCGATCCGGACGAGTGCATCGACTGCGCGGTCTGCATCCCCGAGTGCCCGGTCAACGCGATCTACGCCGAGGAAGACCTCCCCGGCAACCAGCTCGCCTTCATCAAGCTCAACGCCGAGCTGGCCCTGGCCGACGGCTGGAAGAGCATCACCAAGCGCAAGCCGGCGCTGCCGGATGCCGACGAGTGGAAGGACAAGACCGACAAGATCGGGGAGCTGGTGCGCTGAGCACGCTTGCCGCGCCCATCGAGACCGACGCGCTGGTCATCGGTGCCGGCCCGGTCGGGCTGTTCCAGGCCTTCCAGCTGGGCCTGCTCGAGATCCCCTGCCACATCGTCGACGCGCTGCCTGCAGCGGGCGGCCAGTGCGTGCAGCTCTACGGCGACAAGCCGATCTACGACATCCCGGGCATTCCGGCGACCAGCGGACGCGGGCTGGCTGCGGCGCTGCTGCAGCAGCTCGCGCCGCTGAAGCCCAGCTTGCATTTCGAGCAGCAGGTCGCGACGCTGGAACGCCAGCCCGACCAGCGGCTGCTGCTTCGCACCTCCAAGGGCACGGGCTTTCTCGCCAGGACCGTGTTCATCGCCGCGGGCGTGGGCGCCTTCGTCCCCAAGCGCATCGCGCTGGAGGACATCCAGCACTTCGAGGGCGCGACGCTTTTCTACCACCCGGAATCGCTTGAGCGTTTCGACGGCCAGGCCGTGGTGGTCAATGGCGGCGACGACGCCGCGCTGGCCACCGCTGTGGCGCTGGTGGGCCGCGCCCGCCAGGTCACGCTGGTGCACCGGCGCGATGGCTTCCAGGCCGACGAGGCGCTGGTGGCGCGCATGCGGGCGGCGGTGGCCGAAGGCGCCATGCGCTTGGCCGTGGGCCAGCCCACCGCTTTCGACGGCCAGGCGCTGCAGATCGCGACACCCGACGCGCAGACCCTGAGCCTCCCGCTCGACGCGCTCATCGCCTGCCTCGGTATCTCGCCCCGGCTCGGCCCCATCGCCGACTGGGGGCTGGCGCTGGTGCGCAAGCAGGTCCCGGTCGATACCGAGCATTTCCGGACGTGCGAGCCCGGCGTGTTCGCGGTCGGCGACATCAACACCTATCCGGGCAAGAAGAAGCTGATCGTCTGCGGCTTCCACGAGGCCACGCTGGCGGCCTGGGGCGCCACCGAGATCGTGTTTCCCGGCAAGGCGGTGCCGCTGCAGTACACCACCACCAGCACGCGATTGCACCAGTTGCTGGGCGTGGGTTGAGCCGGCGGTACCTTCCAAGATGACCCTGAGCGGAGCGTTCAGGGTGCATTCATCAAATCGCCGCACCTCGGCACTATCATGCCCGCCATGCAGGCGCTGAACCTCTCACTCTTCCAGATACTCGGCGCCGGCCATAGCCCCGATGCGCTGCTTCTCTGGTTTGCCACCAGCGTGGCGGAGGGCGCTTCCTGGGTGTGCGTGGCCCTGATGGCATGGGCCGCATGGCGGTGGCCCGCACAGCGGCTCTATGCGCTGGCAGCGCTGGTCACGGCCGCCGCGGCCTCCGTGCTGGCCCATGAGCTGGCGGAGGCCTTCGCGATGCCGCGGCCCTTCGTCCTGGGCCTGAGCCCGGCGCACATCGAGCATGGCATCCGCGGCTCGCTGCCCAGCGCGCATGCCACCGTGATGTTCACTGTCGGCCTGGTGTTCTGCCTGCGGCCGGTCCTCAGGAAGATAGGCCTCGCGATCCTGGCGGTCGCCGTCCTGACGGGCTGGGCCCGCATCTACGTGGGCGTGCATTTCCCCTTCGACATCCTGGCCGGCCTGCTGCTGGCCGGCGCCATCGCCGCCGTTTTCTGGGGGCTCCAACAGCTGGGGCGACGCTTCATCGCCCCGCTCCTGGCGCGTGACGACCTGCGGGCCGGCTAGTCTGGTGTTCCGGCAGCCCGCTTGCGCAGCCTTCAAACAGGCGTCGTCTTCACATCCGGCTCCGGGCCCTGCACCCGGAACGGATGGCCCGGCAGGGGGATGAACTCGGTTTCGCCCGGCACTTGGCCCATGCGCTGCGCGGCCCAGGCATCGCCCGCTTCCAGGACGCGCTCGCGGCGGCTGGAGACGAAGTTCCAGGTGATGTAGCGCGGGCCATCGAGCGGCTCGCCGCCGATGATCACGATGCGCACCGCATCGTGCGCTTCGAGCACGCCGCCCTGGCCATCCGCCAGCGTGGCCATCTGGTGCTGCGCGACCGTCGCGCCGTCGAGGCGCAGAGGGCCGTCGATCGCATAGACGGCCATTTCATCCGCCAGCGCGGGCAGCTCGAAGCGCGTGCCGGCCGGCAAGGCCAGGTCGAGGTAAAGCGTCTTTGAATAGGTCTTGACGGGCGAGCTTGCGCCGAAGGCCTCGCCCACCAGCACCCGCACCGCCACACCCTGCACCTCGACGGCCGGGATCTGGTCGGCCGCGGTGTGCGAGAAGCTCGGCTCGACCTCCTCGAAGGCCTGCGGCAGCGCGGCCCAGAGCTGAAGGCCGTGGTTGACGTAGGTGGCCTCGAGCAGCGGCTCGGGCTTGCGCTCCGAGTGCACGATGCCGCGGCCGGCCGTCATCCAGTTGATCGCGCCGGGGCGGATCTCCTGCACCACGCCCAGGCTGTCGCGGTGCATCATCGCGCCCTCGAACAGGTAGGTCACGGTGGCCAGGCCGATGTGCGGATGAGGCCGCACGTCGTGCTCCTTGCCCGGCGTCTCGGTAGCCGGGCCGAAATGGTCGAAGAACACGAAGGGGCCGACCGAGCGCCGCTTGGCAGCGGGCAGCAGGCGGCGGACCTTGAAGCCCCCGCCCAGGTCTTTGTCATGCGCTTGCAGCAGCAGTGCTTCGGTCATCGCGGTTCTCCGTGGGTCATGCCGGCAATCGGCCGCGTGATGTTGCCACTTCGGCCACGTGTTCGCCGAAGGCGATCGCGGTCTCGAGGTCGCCCTTGGCCATCTCCGCCGGGCTCGCATCGGTCGGCGATGTGGTCAGCAGCCCGTTGTAGCCGCCGACGTAATTGATCGAATCGCGCCGCGCTGCCTTGTCGTTGCTCGGCTTCATGCCGATTGGCACCCACAGCCCGCCATGCTGGCTCGCCAGGTGCCACAGGTAGGTCAGCGTGGCGTCCTTGTCGCCGTTCATGCCGGCACTGTTGGTGAAGCCGGCGAAGAGCTTGTTCTTCCAACCCTGGACGTACCAGACCTTGGAGGAGGCATCGGCGAACTTCTTGAACTGCCAGCTCACGCCGCCCATGTAGGTGGGCGAGCCCATGATGATCGCGTCGGCCGCGGCCAGCAGACCCCAGCCCTCGGACGGCAGGTTGCCGTCAGCGTCGATCTGGAGCAGCCGGGCCCCCGCGCCATTGGCCACCGCCTGCGCGACGCGCTGCGTGTGCCCGTATCCCGAATGAAAAACAACAACGATGTCGGTCATGCGGGATTATTGGCGATGGGCACCCCGCAGAAGCTGCGAATGAATCCGGCATGGCGGGCTCGTTCGCAGCTTCTCTTCAATTCAGGCTGGCGCCGTGGGCCGGCAGCGCGCCCTGCTCGGTGCGAAGCGGCACGCCCTGGAGCGTGTCGAAGTCGGACGGCGACTCCGGGGGGCGCGACTCTTCCATCTCGTGCAGCGAGGCGACCCAGCGGCCGGCCGCGGAGTTGGCAGGCTCGTCGTTGGTGAAGATGCCATCGCGGATGTAGAAGGTCTCGCCGGCGGGCCGCTCGGTATGCAACTCGATGAGGCGCGCGATCGGGAAGGTGTAGGTGACCAGCTTCTCCTTGGTGTTGCGGTCCTTGCCGCCGCAATTGAAGAAGCCCTCGGCGGCAATGACGATGCAGGAGCCGTCGACCTGCGCAGCCTCCTCGCCGCCGAGGCGCCACACGGCGGTGGGCAACCTCACGCGCACCTTGTCGATCACGAGATCGCGCTGCCGGTTGAGGGCGTTGAGCGGCGGCACCAGCGAGCGCAATTGGCGCAGGCGCTCGGCAAAGTTGTCGTCCATGGTGAACTCGACGTGGTGCGTGGCACCACCCGAGCGCTTGACGACCTGCATGACGACATGACGGGGCGGCCGGCTCATCGCAGATCGCCCTTCCCCATGTCGTGGACGCGCCGCAACCAATAGCAGTGAATGGTTTTAAGCGGATACATTTATTCGACCGTGAATTAGAACTTTGGTATTGAAGCAAATATTTGCATCAATTGTTTCCAACTGTAGATCGAATTCGGCGCTTTTGGTAGTCGATTTACAGAGCCAGATCGACTTGCAATGTCTTGAATTTGTCACGAAAGCGGCCCGCGCTGCCCGCTCGCAGCGCCGGCGTAGCGGGGCAGGCGGCGATTTACGCCGAAGCAGCCTCTGCCTCGTCCAGCGCCTTGCAGGAGGGTGCGCAGACCGTCTGCGACTTGCCCAGAAACTGGCGCGTGCGCATCTGGGAGCGCACGCGGTGCTTGCCGCACAGGAAGCAGGACATGGTCGCGCCGCTGAAGGAAGCCGAGGCGCGGAAGGGAGAGCCCGAGGCCTTGGCCTTGTAGCGCAGGCCATCGGCGACGATGGCGGTCTTGACCTCAGCCTTGGCCATGGGCGGCATCCGGATTGGCAGGGCGCATGACGCGCTCGATCGCGGCCTTGGCGGCCAGTTCGGCCGCGAGCGAAGCGTCCAGGGCGCAGCGGCACAGGCCGGCATGCTGGTAGTTGAGGTTCTCGTAGACCTCGGCGGCGGCCGGATAGGCGTCCAGCAGTTGGCCCAGTCCGTCGCCGGGAGCGACGTCGCGGAACTCGTCGACCAGGTGCATCACGACCGATCGGTACTGCTCTGGACCCACCGGCACGGCACTGTGCTCGAGCCGCTCGAGGAGCTGGGCCAGCACGTGCGTCACCGCCAGGTCGGTCTTGGGCGCCGGGGATTGGGTAGCGTTCATGAGGTCCATTTGGGGCGACGACGCCGGATTACAAGTGTGCATCGGCGGCAGCTCCTGCGCCCTGGGCGGCACGGAACTTTACCAGCAGGCTGTGCAGCATCTCGGTGGAAAGCCCGTGGATCACCAGCCGGTGCCCGGCCCGCAG
>Ga0075366_10002089_pt1 | contig 10148 bp, 10 predicted proteins | sample EndMethybrTD3031_FD_72351 | JGI IMG/M metagenome (GOLD analysis project Ga0075366, IMG submission 72351) | Populus endosphere microbial communities from Tennessee, USA - Endosphere MetaG P. TD hybrid TD303-1 | ecosystem: Host-associated > Plants > Roots > Endosphere | place: USA: Tennessee... | reverse complement strand
GCCTTCATGGCCGAACGCAGCAAGGTCTATATCGAGGTCGCAAAACGCATGGGGCTGGTGAAATAGGCGTGCGCACCGTTTTGAAGCATGGCAATTGTGGATATCCGAAGTTGTCCTGGTTGTTTTGTTTCCTGCATAATCAGGCGCGCCATACAAGAACACGAGATCCGGCAAGGACGACCTAAGCGGGAGGAGCCCGCCAACAAAAAATTACTGGCAGCGCGAGGCGATGCCGGTGGTTAATCGACCCATCAGGGCATGAGGCGAGGAGACATGATCAAACTACGTAGTCCAAGAGACTTCTGGGCCGGCCTGCTGTTTCTGGCCGTCGGCATAGCGGCGGCATGGATCGCGCGCGACTACCCGATGGGAACGGGCGGCCGCATGGGACCAGGCTATTTCCCCTTCGTGCTGTCCATCCTGCTGGGTGTGCTTGGAGCAATCATCACGGCGATGTCGTTCACGGTCGATGGTCCCAAAGTTGACCGCTTCGCGTTGCGGCCCTTGTTCTGGATCCTTCTTTCCATCGTGATCTTCGGCCTGCTGGCAAAAACCCTGGGGCTCGCGATCGCGATTCTGGCGCTCGTCATCGTCTCCGCCTACGGAGGCCACGAATTCAAGTGGGGCGAAGTCCTGATCGCCGGTTTCGTGCTGGCCCTCTTCAGCGTTCTCGTGTTTGTCTACGGTCTCAAGCTCCCGTTCCCGGTGTGGCCGACCTTCATTACCGGTTGATCAGGAGCGGACATGGAACTCATCCACAATCTCGGTATCGGCTTCGACGTCGCATTCACGTTTTCCAACCTGTTGTATTGCCTTCTGGGCGTGCTGCTCGGCACGTTGATCGGTGTGTTGCCCGGTATCGGTCCGGTCGCGACCATCGCCATGCTGCTGCCGGCCACGTTCACATTGCCGCCGGTTTCCGCGCTGATCATGCTCGCCGGTATCTATTACGGCGCGCAATACGGCGGCTCGACGACGGCCATTCTGGTCAACATTCCCGGTGAATCGTCATCCGTGGTAACCGCGCTCGACGGTTATCAGATGGCGCGACAGGGCAAAGCAGGCACTGCACTGGCCATCGCTGCGTTGGGCTCGTTCTTCGCGGGCTGCGTCGCGACATTCCTGCTTGCGGCCGCTGCTCCGCCGCTCGCGCAGCTCGCCTTCAAATTCGGCCCAGCGGAGTACTTCTCGCTGATGGTGCTGGGTTTGATCGCGGCCGTGGTGCTGGCTCACGGCTCCGTGATCAAGGCCGTCGCGATGATCGTGCTGGGACTCGTGCTGGGTCTCGTGGGCACCGACGTGAATTCCGGCATGGCGCGCTACAGCTTCAACGTCCCGGAACTCATCGACGGTCTTAACTTCGTCTGCGTGGCGATGGGCATGTTCGGTTTCGCGGAAGTGATCAAGAACCTGGAGGACACGGGCGAGCGCCAGGTGTTCACCAAGGAAGTGCACAACCTGATGCCGTCGGGTGCGGAACTCAAACAAGCGGCGCCGGCGATTTTGCGCGGCACGGTATTGGGTTCGTTGCTCGGTATCCTGCCTGGCGGCGGAGCGGTACTGGCTTCGTTCTCGGCCTATACGCTGGAAAAGAAGATTGCTAAGGATCCCTCGCGCTTCGGTAAGGGTGCGATCGAAGGCGTAGCCGCACCCGAGTCCGCGAACAACGCCGCGGCGCAGACCTCGTTCATCCCGCTGCTGACGCTCGGCATTCCGCCCAACCCCGTGATGGCCATGATGGTGGGCGCGATGATCATCCAGGGCATTCAGCCCGGTCCGCAGGTGATGAACGAAAGGCCCGAACTGTTCTGGGGAATGATCGTCAGCATGTGGATCGGCAACCTGATGCTGGTCATCCTGAATCTGCCGCTCATCGGCATGTGGGTGAAACTGCTGCGCGTGCCGTATCGCCTGCTCTATCCCGCCATCCTGGTGTTTTGCTGCATTGGCGTGTATTCGCTCTCCAATAATCCCGTCGACGTTTACCTGACTGCATTCTTCGGATTGTTGGGTTACGTATTGGTGAAGCTCGATTGCGAGCCCGCCCCGCTGCTGCTCGGTTTCATTCTGGGCCCGATGATGGAGGAGAACCTGCGCAGAGCGATGCTGCTGTCGCGCGGCGATCCGTCGACGTTCGTCACGCGCCCGCTGTCGGCGACGCTGCTCGGCATTTCTGTCCTGCTGCTTCTGCTGATCCTTGCGCCCGCCATCCGCAAGAAGCGCGAAGAGGCATTCCAGGAAGCGGATTGAGAATGTCCTGAACCGCGAGGCCGGTGGACATCCGCCGGCTTCGCGCTTTCGTAGTGCAGTGTCATGAGTACCACCGAACTCAAGAAGCTCCCCGAACCACCCCGCGAACCTCGCAGGCCCGAACCGAACGAGTGTTGTGGCACGGGCTGCATTCCGTGCGTCATGGATCTCTACGAAGAAGACCTCGAGCAGTATCGGCAGGAGCTGGCCGCCTGGACGGCTGCGCTGGCTGCTGCCGAGTCCGATGGATCGAACATCCCGGCCGTGCAGCCGGTGACTGTTACGCCAGGGCAGGAAGCTCCGTAAGCGATTTCAGTTCGTGGTCGGGGCGCACACCAAGTTCCTCCACCGATAGCCCGCCGCGATTCACCCAGAACACCTCGAAGCCGAATACTTTCGCGCCCGCGGCATCCCAGCCGTTGGACGACACGAAGCCGATTTCATTGGCGGGAAAACCCAGGTGGTCGACAGCCAGTTGATACGCCAGCGGCGAAGGTTTGAACACCCTCACCGCGTCCACGCTCAAGAGACGGCCCGCGAAAACGTTGCCGAGTCCGCTGTGCGCCACGACGGCGCTCAGCATTTCCGGCGCGCCGTTGGAGAGTATCGCGAGCGTCTCACCATTGGCGCGAAGCTGCTCCAGCGTTTCCGTCACGTCGGGGAAAAGGGCGAGCTGCCGATACTCCCGTTTCAGATGTTCGAGCGCCGTCCGCGAATACGCGCAGCCCAGTACGTTGCAGACGTGCCGGAAGCTGTCCTGCGTTACCTGGGCGAAATCGATGTAACGTCCCATCAGGCTGATGAGCCAAGTGTATTCCAGCTGCTTCAGGCGCCATAGCTGGGAAAATTGGGCACCCTTGCCGGGAAACAGCTCGTCAAGCTTGCGCGTCACGGAATGCACGTCGAACAGCGTGCCGTAAGCGTCGAACACAAGTGCGGAGAGCCTCATCGATTCACCTCTGCCGAAATTGCAATGCTTGATACTGCCGGTGTCAATCCCCGGTGCTAGGATAGCCGCCTTGCGAAGCTTCGCGCTGCCGGGGAATCCACGACCATGAAAGCACGCCTGTTTGCCGCCGCCATCCTGCTGATTTTTGCCCCAGTGGCCTTCGCACAATACCCGGCAAAACCGATCCGTGTCGTCGTGCCCTTTCCCGCGGGCGGGCCGACGGACGTCGTCACGCGCGTGGTCTCCGAAAAACTGGCGCAGGTGCTGGGCCAGCCCGTGATCGTGGAAAACAAACCCGGTGCCGGCGGAGCGATCGGTTCGGACATCGCGGCCAAGAGCCCGGCGGACGGCTACACGCTGGTGATGGCCACCTCCAGCACCCACAGCATCGGTCCCTACCTGGGCAAGCTGCCCTACGACCCGGTCAAGGATTTCGTGCCCATCGTCTGGGTGGGCAATGCCACCAACATCCTGGTGGCCGCGCCACAACTGAACGTGAGCACGGTGAAGGAGCTGATCAACGTCGCGAAAAAGAAGCCGGGCGAAGTGACCTACGCGACGAGCGGCATCGGTACCGTCGTTCATCTCACCAGCGAGCACTTTGCGAGTATGGCGGGCGTGAAGCTGACGCACGTTCCGTACAAGGGCGTGCAGCTTTCAATCCCGGATCTGCAGGCGGGCAGGGTGTCGATCCTGTTCGACAACATCATGACGGCGCTGCCGCACATCAAGTCGGGCAAAGTGAAGGCGCTGGGTATTTCGTCTTCCGGTCGTTCGGCCCTGGTGCCGGACATCCCCACCATTGCAGAAACTGGCCTGCCGGGCTTCGAGAGTGTGACCTGGTTCGGTCTTTTCGGACCTGCAAATACGCCCAAGCCTGTCGTGGACCGCATCAATGTCGAAGTGAACAAGATTCTGCAATTGGCCGACGTGAAGGATCGCTTCGTCCAGCTGGGTTTCGATCCGGCGGGCGGCACGCCGGATCAGTTCACGCAGACGATTGCACGCGACGCCGCGAAGTGGTCGAAGGTGATCAAGGACAACAACGTAAAACCGGAGTGACCAACTGAAGTGATGCGCGCGCGTCACTTCGCCAGGACCTGCTCATGACCGCACCATTCAATTTTGATTTTCCCTATCCGTCGCAGCGCATGCCGGTGATGGCGCGCAATGTGGTTGCCACATCGCAGCCGCTCGCCGCGCAGGCCGGGCTCTCGATGCTCTATCAAGGCGGCAACGCCGTCGATGCGGCGCTTGCCGCGGCGATCACGCTGACAGTGGTGGAACCGACCAGCAACGGCATCGGGTCCGATGCATTTGCCATTCTCTGGGACGGCAAGCAGTTGCATGGATTGAACGCGTCCGGACGCTCGCCGGCAGGTTGGACGCCGGACTACTTCGCAGGCAAATATCCGGACCGAAGTCTCCTGCCCGAGCGAGGATGGGATGCGGTGACGGTACCGGGCTGCGTGTCGCTGTGGGCCGAGATGTCCGCGAAGTTCGGCAAGCTGCCGTTCGAAAAACTGTTCACGGCGGCGATCCGCTATGCGCGCGAAGGCCATCTCGTCTCGCCGATCACTGCAGTGAACTGGGCGCGCCAGGCACCCTTCTTCGCGACGGCGGAATTCGCGGAGTACCGGCGCGTGTTTGCACCGGGTGGCCGTGTACCGAATGCCGGCGAACTGTGGAAGTCGGAAGATCATGCGCGCACGTTGGAGCGCATCGCGGAAACCGAGGGCGAAGCTTTCTATCGCGGTGATCTTGCGGCAAAGATCGCGGAAGAAAGTCAGCGTTGCGGCGCGGCGATGACCTCGGAGGACCTTGCGCAGCATCGTTGCGACTGGGTTGGCACCATCTCGATGGACTACCGCAACGTCAGGCTGCATGAAATCCCGCCCAACGGGCAGGGGCTGGCGGCGCTGTTGTGCCTCGGCATCGTCGAGAACTTCGATGTCGCGACTCTACCCGTGGATTCGGCGGACAGCGTTCATTTGCAGATCGAAGCGATGAAGCTCGCCTTCGCCGACGCGTACCGCTACATCGCCGATGCCGAGCACATGGACATCAAGGTCGAGAAGCTGTTGGACAAGGCGTACCTCAAGGAACGCGCAAAACTGATTCGCATGGATCGCGCCGGTACGCCTACGTTCGGTACGCCGGCGCATGGCGGTACGGTCTATCTTTCCACCGCCGACGCGAACGGCATGATGGTGAGCCTCATCCAGTCCAATTACATGGGCTTCGGCTCCGGCATCGTGGTGCCGGGTACCGGTATCGCGCTACAGAATCGCGGCCATGGATTCAATCTGAAGCCAGGGCATCCCAATTGCGTGGGACCGAGCAAGCGTCCCTTTCAGACGATCATTCCGGGGTTTCTCACGGCCCGCGACAACAAACCGCTCATGAGCTTCGGGGTGATGGGCGGTCATATGCAGCCTCAAGGCCATGTGCAGATGGTGACGCGCGTGGTCGACTACGGGCAGAACCCGCAAGCCGCGAGCGACGCCGCGCGCTGGATCGTGAATCCGGATGCCACCATCGGCCTCGAACCGGATCTGCTCAAGAAAGCGGGCGATGAGCTGGTGCGGCGCGGGCATCGCATCGCAATGGCGGAAGGCGTCAATTTTGCGTTCGGCGGCGCGCAGCTGATCTGGAAGCTGGATGACGACGGCTATTGCGCGGGCAGCGACCATCGCAAGGATGGCGGCGCGCTCGGGTTCTAGGAAGAACGGCCGCGCCTCGCGGCCCCATCAGCCTGCCAAAGCCAGGGGAGTCGGAAGAGCCCATCCATCTTTTTCTGGGCCAAACGGCCCAGGCGTTTTGTCCCACATTTCCAGCCCAAATGGGATAGGCCTTTTGGCCCAGGTCGATTCAGCGACAAAGCCAGAGAAGAGAAGCCAAGTGCGGGCGAGCCAATAAATATCCGCGGCCGCCATCGAGGATGGCGGCCGCGGGAATCGGCTCCCACTCAGTTTCTTGTTGTTACCCGTTCAGCGCAGCGTCGTGAGCGGCCACGAGAAGCGTGGCCGCGGTTCTGGCAGTGTGATGGAGAATCGCCCAACTCATGTCGGGCAGGACGCAGCGGTCCAGAATGCCGAGCACTTCCCGCACGGGATCGCCGCCGGTCTGCGCATGTTGATTCCTTACGCCCAGCACCAGATTGTCGGTATAGCACTCCACCCGTTTGACGCGGTGGGCGTCCGCAATCTGGCCCAATGCGCGGCCCACCGATCGCTCAGCGGCGTCGATAGCCAATCGGGCTAACGGTGTTTTCATCGCCGCGTAGTAGCCGAGCGCAATGCAGGCCTGGTTGGCCGGCGTCGGAAAGGCTTCCCTGGGGTCCGATCCCTGATAGCCGATGTTCTTCAGGTCGCTTACGGCTGAAAGCCAGCAGTTCTTGTCATCGTGCGCGCGGCGGACCATGTAGTCCCGGGCCGTGGTTTCAGTGTCGGGGCAATGCGCAGCCGCGAGGGCGAACGTGCTGGGGCTGTGCAGGCAGCGCTGTGCGGCGCTCAGGAACATCGCGCGCCAATCCGTGAAGCTGAGCTCGCCCGCCTCCAGCTTCGCGATGAATACGCCGTGCGGAATGTCCTTGAGGGGGTTGGCGAGAAAATCCAGCAGACGTTCTTCTGAGTTGGGCATGAAGTGCGAGCCATTGCTGGCCAGTTTGCTCAAGTAGTTCTGCATGACGCCGCGCGGCAATTGAGATAGGTAGTTGGTGGAAGTTGTCACGCCGCATTCCTCTCGGTGGTTCGGCGGTCATCACGTCAATGGCTGCGAGACTAAAGCAGAATGACGAAAAAAAACCTACCCGATTGGGTAGGTTTTAAGGTTTCCGTGAGGAAAAACCCTGAGTTGTCTCTATGAGGAGACGGGCAATCAGCGAAACGGCGGACCGGATGCCCAGGCGACGAGCGCTCTGCGCGTGCCGCGCGTGATGGGCGTCACGCGATGGCAGATGTACGACGGAAAGACGATGACCGTGCCCTGGATGCGCGCCATCGGCAGCTCTCCGCGGGTCACGAATTCAAGTCCCCCACCATCATAATCATGTGGGTCGGAGAGCTGGATGCTGATGCTGATCTTGCGCGTGGAGCTGGGGCCTTCGCCGCAGTCCACGTGCCAGTCGAAGGCATCGCCGGTTTCATATTGCGTGAACTGCAGCGCGTCCATGAACCCGGCGCATTCGAACTGGTACCAGCGGTTGACCTGTTGCGCGAGCCCCGCGATGCGCTCGAACAGCCAATCGTGCTCGGGTTTGCGCCAGATCCACGAAATGCTCGCCTTGCGGTAGTCCTGGCGCGGATTGACCATCTCGCCGCTTTCGAGGGCAAGTGACTGGCCCAGCTCGATGACCTTTGCGCACTCTTCGGGACTCAGAACGCCGGCAAACTTCAGAGGAGAGTTGACGAAGTCGTTGGTAGGCAGGCTCATGCCTTCCGGCGGGTCGGCGGCGGCATTGCCGGCCGAACCGCCAAACGGATAGATGACCTGGACGTCCATCGTGATGCGGCGCCTTACTTGGTGTCGAACTTGACCGCGATGCGATGAAGCACGCAGATGCTGGCGTTACCGCGCCATGCCTTGCCCTTGTCGGAGTCGATCCATTTCCTTGCCTTGTCCTCGCTGTCGTAGGACTGGTTCAGCGTGATGCAGGAAGTCGTCAGTTCCGTTTTCGTCGGGTCTTTTGCCACCGCGGCATTTTCAACCGCATTGATGGTGACGGTGGTCAGATTGTCGGCCGGCGCGGACCAGATGGTGACCGGGCTATCCACCGTCGCGAGAGAGAGTTGGGGCATCGCCCAGATCGTCACCGGGCTGTCCACCGTGGCGAGCGACGCGCTGGCCGCTTTCGACGTGCCGGAAAGGGCGGCCGCGTCGTCCTTCATCTGCCCTGCAGCATCCACGACTTTGATCCAGAAATAACAGTAGACTGTCCTCGAATTTGCCATGTTGTTCTCCCTAAATTGGATGAGATTGAAATGCGCGAGTGGATTGTAGCGGGTTACAAAGCCAATGAAAGCCTCGGGCGTTTCATTCGTAATTTTCTCGCTGGTCTTTCCAGCCCCGGTTTGAGAGGGAGAATCGGTGTTTTGTTTGCGCTGTCCTTTGGCGCTTCCGCAGAGGCTTCCGAACCCCGGTTGATCATCTATCCCGACGCGGATCTGCCGCAGGCGAGGCGCGCTTTCGAAAATTTCAGGGAATCGGTGCACGCGGCCAAGCTCGACGAGCTTTTCAACGTCAAGCTGGAGTATCTGCCGGTCGACGTAACGAACATCGCCTCTCTTGAGGCCAAGCTCAAGAGCGCGATCGAGCGCAATCCGACCGCGATCATCGGCACGTCGGGCACGACCGCGCAAAAGGCCAAGTCGCTTACGAGCACCATTCCGATCATCTTTGCCACGCAGACGGATCCTGTTCGCATGGGTCTTGTAGAAAGCGCTGCCAAGCCTGGCGGCAACCTGACCGGGATCAGTTTCCATCAGCCCATCGACGACAAGAGGTTGCAATTGCTGAGCGAGGCCTTCCCCTCGGTGCGGCGGGTCGCGGTGCTGGCGGATCGCTATTGGCTTATGGAGGAGTCTGCCGGAGAGTCGGCTGCCTACCGTGTATCGGGCAAGACGCGCCTTGGCCTCGCGCTTCAGGTATTCGAAGTCAATCACCCCGACGAACTCGTTGCCCTGCTGGATCGAAAAGAAGCTCAGGGCGTGGACGCGTGGTATGTACCGCACACCTTTCTTGCCGCGCGCTACGGCAAGGTGGTGGTCGACGCCTTGTCGAAGAGCCGCAAGCCGGTCATCTATTCGCGTACCAACATGGTCGAACGGGGCGGGTTGCTCGCCTATCAGCAGGACATCAAGAAACCCACGGACGTCTGGGCAGGCATGCTCAAAATGATCCTGAGCGGCGTAAAGCCCGGCGACATTCCTGTGGAACGCCCCAAGGATTTCGAGTTTGCCGTGAATATCACCGCTGCCAAGGCCATGGGGCTAGCGCTGCCCAAGTCAATTCTGCGCCGCGCCGACATCACTTTCTGAGCTGGACACATGCGGACCCTACCTGAACGGGTGGGGCGGCATGTTGCAGGAATTGCCATAATCAGCCCTCTATGAAAAAAAGCCTTTTCCGCCGTTACGCGGGCGTCATCATGCTGTTGGTCGGCGCAGCGCTGCTCGCCGGCGGCGTCGCCGAGCTGGTGTTGAACTACCGCGAGAGCAGAACTCACATCGACCGGGTCCAGCGCCTTCAGGCCCAGGCGGCGGCGAGCCGAATCGAGCAGTACCTCAAGGTCGGAGAACGCCTGGTCAGCGACATGAGCACGCTCCCCTGGGTGAGCGGCTTGCTGAACACCCGCGACCGCCGCGACGAGTACTACCGCCTCATGAAGTTGGCACCGGCGATCTCGGAAATGCGGGCAGTCGACGCGAACGGCAAGGAGCGGCTCCGCGTCTCGCGCATCGACATCGACGAATTCGACAGTGGGCGCGACTACCGCAACGACGCGACGTTTCGCATGGCGCTCTCGAGCGGCACCGGCTACAGCTCCACCTATTTCAAGCACGGCTCCGAGCCTTATCTGCTGATGGGCGTGCGCGACAAGGGCGAAGGCGGCTGGGTCACTCTGGTTGAAATCAACCTGCGCTTCATCGGCGACGTGGTGAAGCAGATCCACGCCGGTGACAAGGGGCAAGCCTACGTCATCGACCGTGCCAATCATCTCGTGGCGCATCCCAATGCGAGCTACGTGCTGCGTCAGTCGGATCTTTCCAATTTGCCGCACGTCATCGCGCTGCGCGGCGGCTCGGGCCCCACGTCGGTATCCCTGGACGGCGTGAACCTGGAAGGCGAGAAGGTGTTGGCCGCCTTCGCCCCGGTGGGTGTGGCCGAATGGTCCGTCATCGTCGAGCAGCCGATATCCGCGGCACTGGGACCGGTCTATTCGACGATC